>Ga0307375_10000437_pt1 | contig 52713 bp, 63 predicted proteins | sample TR1MG_FD_202531 | JGI IMG/M metagenome (GOLD analysis project Ga0307375, IMG submission 202531) | Soil microbial communities from Risofladan, Vaasa, Finland - TR-1 | ecosystem: Environmental > Terrestrial > Soil > Coastal area > Acid sulfate soil | place: Finland: Risofladan, Vaasa | collected...
GGACCGCGTGAGGGCCTTTTTTAGGTGTATCGCATAAGCCCCCAAAGGGTCAGGAGTACGCCGCTATGCGTCATGTCGTAGCGCTCACCCAGGGGGAGGCCTTGGGCCGTTATGGCTTTGGCGCCGCACACCCCTTTAGCTGTGATCGTCTGGGGGCTTTTGTGCGCGCAGCGCATAGCGCAGGTTGAGATCGCGCCGCGCAGTTGTATATTCCGGTCCTTTTAGCGCCCAAAGCCTGGCCGGCAGCGGCCCCGCCGACTGCCGTGTGGCGGTTCTTCCAGCAGGACGAAAACGCCGACATTTGGTCAGAAAATGTGGCGCGCACGGATGCACGGTGCCCCATGAGTGATGTCTGCATCGCACTCAAGCGGTATTAAGGGGCCGCGCCCCTACGGTTTTACGGATGAGGAATCAGGACGATAGACAACGTGCAGCCCACGGCCTCCGCATACTTTTTGAGCGACGCCACGGACGGCGCATGTTTTGTTCCTCCCTCCAGTCGGGATACGGCGCTCTTTGTGGTCCCCATCCGATCCGCAACGACCTCTTGCGTGAGACCAGCCCGACGCCGCGCGTCCAGTAGGGTATGTGCCAGGGCATATTCCGTCTCCAAAGCCACGTAGGCTTCCGAGAACCCCCGCCGCTTCGCAGCCTTTTCCAGAAAGCGCTTATGGTCGTGTGCGACCGGCTCGTGCTTTAGTTTGCTCATTTTGCGTTACCTCTTTCATGCGATCCCGGGCCTTCTTGAGATCCCGGTCCGGCGTCTGTTGAGTCTTTTTGATAAAGGCGTGTAGCACGATCACGCGCTGCCCTGCCAGAAAGCCATAAAGCGTCCTGCCAATCCCCGATCGCCCCTTCGGTCGCAACTCGAATAGCCCGCCACCCAAGGCGCGCGAGTGTGGCAGACCCAAGTCGGGACCATGCTCGATGAGAAGTTCGACCAATCGCGCGTAATCCGCGAATATATCCACGGGCCACGCCTCGATTGTGGCTAACACCTTCGCGTGGAAGTATTCCAGGACGTAGGCCATGGCGAGGATGTTAGCGAATATGCGAACTTTCAGCAAGCCATAGCCAGTTCCTGTTCTTCATGGTGATAGCTTTTGATTTTGATCTTCCCCCCAGCAGAAAGCTGGGGGCATGGTGAGCGTCGCGTTTTTTAATGTGATGTTGTTCTGGCGGTTACGTACGAGAGAAGCCAAGGAGGGGCATTAAGCCCATTCCTTGGCTTCTTCCTGGGAGGTTCCTGAAAAGAACCTCTTTAAAGACTCCTACAGAGCGCGGCCTAGGTGGGTACGCCCCCCCTTTTTTCTTGAAATAGGCGATCACCTGCGCTCAGTACCCCCGCTCCTTCCAGCGTCTCCTCGTCTTGCCGCACCAGTTGCCTATTTCTCCTCGTGAGTTCAGCGCCGGCCGCGCCGATAAGCCCGTCAGGCTTCCAGCCACCCTTGGGCGTATCACCAGATTTGCGCGAGAGGCCCCGGCCTTCAGGCCGGGGAGGGAAAGCGCCTGTGTCCCGTATCGTGCTTTGTGAACCATATTGTCTCTACTATCCGCATGAAGCTGACTCTGCAAACCCACCTACTCCCCACACCCGATCAGGCGGTGGCGCTGGAGGCCACACGACGCGCCTTTAACGCGGCGGCGGATGGGCTGGCGGGCGAGGCCTTTGCCAGAAAGACCGCCAACAAGGTCCTTTTGCAGTGGTTGTATTATCGAGAGCTACGAACCCGATTTGATCTCTCGGCGCAGATGGCGGTGCGGTGCATCGCTCAGACCTGTGAGGCCTCTAAACGCGACAAGAAGACACGACCGCATTTCCGTCCCTTCGCGTCCATGCCCTATGACCAGCGTCTCATGAGCTTCAAGGGGCAGGATCGGGTGAGTCTCCTGACGCTCACAGGTCGGATCCTCGTGCCGTTCATTATGGGTCGGTACCAATCCGAACGATTTAGTGCCGCTAAGGGCCAGTGCGACCTCGTGCGGCGACACGGTTTCTGTTGGTGACAGTCGACGTACCCGACGGTACACAAACCCCCACAACCGATTTCCTGGGTGTGGATCTGGGTGTGGCCCATATCGCCACGGACAGCGATGGCACCCGACACAGCGGCACGGCGGTGGAGGCCTGTCGGGTCTGGCACCAAACCTTACGCCGCGGTTTGCAAAAGGCTCATGGCCGGACGTAAGCGCCGCGGGCGCCGGCCTCAGGCTATACGCCGTAAACTGCGCACGCTCTTCGGGCAAGAAGCCCGCTTTCGCAAAGATATCAACCATACGCACCAAATCGCAGTTGCCAAGGCCCAAGACACCGGACGCGGACTCGCCCTAGAAGACTTAAAGGGCATTCGCGACCGGACACGGTTTCGCTGGCGCAGCGCGCGAAGAGGGGCGGTTGGCCCTTCCATAATGATATCGGTGTTTTGATCGAGGAACTCAAGCGCCGAGGCTTGACGCGTATCGTCTATGTCGATATCGACGCCCACCATGGTGATGGAGTGTATGACGACTTCGAGGCGGATCCCTGTGTCTTCGTGGCCGATATCCATGAGGATGGACGGTCTTTGTATCCGGGTACCGGCGGTCGTGAAGACCAAGGGTCCGGTGAGGGCTTGGGGACGTAAGCTCAATATCCCGCTTCCCGCGGGAAGCGGGGATCGCGCATTCCTGGACGCCTGGACCGAGGTCGAGGCCTTTGTGCGCAAGGCCCGGCCCGAGATCATTTTATTCCGCGGGCGCCGATAGTATCGCGGGCGACCCTTTAACCCATCTCGCCTTCACGCCCGCGGCCTGTGCTGCTACGCGCAGCCTCTGTCGTCTCGCAGATGAGTACGCGCAGGGGCACCTCCTTGTGATGGGCGGCGGTGGTTACAATCTCGACTACCTTGCGCGTACCTGGACCGCCGTCCTTTAAGGCGTTGTTGGCGGATTGTTGATATGTCAAGCGGAGTAAAGCCCGGCGCGGCGTCCTCGGAGACAAGACCTGTGACCCCCAAGAGGCCGGGATGCACGCTGTCTTCGTGAATGCCGGTGATAGGCGCATGGCGAGCGCTGATGGCAGGCTTTGATCGACAGTAAGAAGGTGGCGAGGACCTTGGGGCTTATCCGGGGCGTTGTTACAAGAGTAGACGAGAGGGCAATCCTTCACCCACGCATCAAATAATCCACCGACCTTTAAGAACTCGATAAAGAAGGGCCACCTTAAGCGGCGTGACAGCAAGCCGCCGCATCCCATTCGACGTGGCTAACAGCCCTCAAAGGTATCGAGTATTACGGTTTTTGAGTCTTTCCCCCCGGATGCACAGCAAGAGCCTTCCCTTTTATGTTGCCTTGGGTGAGTCCTTAAGTGGTTACAAAAATCCCCGCAAATCCGCCTACAGCCTTGCTTTAGCTTACCGGGAAGTGGATCCCACTGCGTTTTCTATGATCACCAGTCAGTACGCACTACGAAGCGCCATCCTCTTGTCTACTTACAGTGAAGGGTGTATAAAAATATCTAACTAAAACAACGCCGTGCCGTGCTGACATCTTTTATAATCGCGAGTCATGTAAAGCTTATCCAAGCTCGCTCGTCAAGAATCTTCCGGACCTCATCCCTCGGTTGACCGGAGACGGTGGCAAGATGGGGTTTAGGATGTCACTCTGTTGATAGAAGACGAGGGGTGAAGCCCTCCTCCCCGCAGTCGCCTCCCTCCTGAGGTCCGCACTCCCTATCAGGAATTTCCTTATAGAACTGTTCTTATATTCCTATCAAACTTACGGACTATTCTCTATTGATTCTCTAGGTTGCGCGCCTAGACTTAATGGGACGGAGGGGCTGCCACACAATTATTAATGCCCCACGTTTCTAAAAGACAGGGAGGAGTTGGTATGACAACCACAAATAGGGTTGCGGGGTTCGGCCGTGTGCGCTAGTCGCTATGGCCGAGGGGTGCGCGTGCTTGTGGTGGACGATAGCGCGACCATACGGGAACTGCTGAATATCACGCTGGGGCGGCTTGGCATCGCGGTCGACTTTGCCGCGTCTGGCACCGAAGCGATCCATCTTGCCAACCAGGAAGTATACGATCTCGCGTTCCTCGACATCACGCTGCCGGACATCGATGGCTACCGTGTCTGCAAGCGCCTCAAGGGGGAAGCCAAGACTAAAAATATGCCGGTCATCATGCTCACGAGCCGCAATACGACGTTTGATCGCGTGCGCGGCATGATGGCGGGAACCGATGTGTATTTGACTAAACCGCTCGATCGCGTCTCCCTGATCGCGGCGATGAGTAAGTATTTGCCACAATACGTCCCTGAGACGGGCGCCATGGATGGCAGCTATTGACGATGCCTCATTTCCACTTACGACAATCTGGAGTTTACCCGCTATGACTATAAGAAAGGTGTTGGTTGTCGACGACTCTGATACGGATCTTAAAAACCTAGAGCAGATCGTCTCTGCCGCCGGTTACGTGGTGATCACCGCGAAATCCGGCAAAGACGCGTTGGCCAAGGTTAAAAGTGAGCAACCCGACGTGGTTATGCTCGACGTCGTTATGCCGGATATGAATGGATTCCAGGTCTGCCGCGCCATTACGAGCGATGCCGCGAACAAGAATATCAACGTGATACTCGTGAGCAGCAAAGGGGAAAAAACCGACAAGATCTGGGGTGAGGAACAGGGGGCGCGGAGCTATATCACGAAACCCTATACGCGCGAGCAGGTCGTGAACGAACTGCGCGCCTTGTAGGGTGCTGCCGATGGTGCCCTATACGGTCGCCGACGGGGAGGAGGCGGCGCTCACACAATCACGTCCCTGGTTGCAGCCCGCTTTGGCCTTGGCGGGCGCGATCGTGGCCCCATCCCAGGATCTGGCGGCCGAGTTAGAGGGCAGCGCCGTTTCTTTCGAGCGGCTGGCGGTACGCGTAGGCGACCTCAATCTTTTGTGCTCGCCGATGATGGTGCGGGAGATCGTAGCGCCCCTACCGACGATTCCGTTTCCGCATACGGATGTGTGGTTGGTCGGGGTGGCCAATGTGCGCGGCACTTTGGTGCCGGTTATCGATCTGCGTCTCGCCTTCGGAATGGAGGCTGCGCGCGGACGGCACCAGTACCTCCTGATTTCCGGGGCGGGCGATGACGTCGTAGGCCTCCTGGTCGATGGTTTGCCGGTCCTCATGACATTCGATGCGGACGCTTTGCTACACGATCTGCCGCCTCACCCAGACGCATTGCGGGGCCACCTTCGGGGCGCCTACGAATATGTGGGCCTGGTGTGGTTTGACATGGCGCTCGAGTCTTTGCTGGCGTCGTTTGCGGCGATGACGGCGGATTGATCGTGCCGCTATGCGATCTGATGCGCCACGGGAGGTCTGTGCGTGGCGGCTATCTATGCGTGGGATGGTTTCACTCTGTGGGCTTGCTGTTTGTTTGGCGGTGTTTTTAAAGGAGATTATCAGCTATGAACGGTGGATCATCGAGCATTTTTAAGCGTGCCTCGTGGCCGCTCCTGACGACCTTGATCGTCGGTTTGGGCATTATCGCGGGTTCCTACCTTTTCACGAATGCGACGTTGACGAGCATGCTTAAGCGCGAATTTCTCTTGCGCGCCCAGCCGCGCGCCATGGCCATCATCAATTTCCTTCATCGGTATGTGACGGCGAATGATACGGCGCAACCCTACTATGAGGCAGGGCAGGGCTTGACCGCCGAGACTTTTGAGAGCTATGCGCGCGCCCGTATGCAGAGTTACCCCGGTATCTCCTGGATGGGCTGGACGGGTCCGGTGAGCCACCCCCGCGTGCGGCGCGCTCGCGCGCACTCGGTGGCGCAGCACGATTCCGGACTGCCGACGCGGCTGCGTCTGGCCGCGGTCGCAAAGCGCGGGGCCCTGAAAGGCCACCTTCTCCGATTCAATCTGGGTGCCATGCCCGCATGGCGTCATGCCATGGCGCGCGCCGCCGCGATCGGACAACCGACGACGGCGCTCGTGACGCGTAGCGCGCCTGTCATTGGCGCGCCGTCTAGCATGTTAGTTTTTACGCCTGTCTACCGGACCGGGGCCGCGCATCGCGCCATCGCCGGATTTGTGGTCAGTATGGTCGATGTCGGGTATGTGACGGAGCAAGGTCTCCGCGACATTACGCCGGTGGCGGGCGGTGTGACGTTGGCGGTGCGCGCCGCTTTGGGCGGTGCGCCGTCGAGTGAGGTCTACCTTCACGGGTCGCGGACCTTGGTCGGTCACAAAGGGGGCGTATCGAACACCTATTATCAACTGCTCCAGGAGCGAGATCGGGCCAAGATAGGCGGTGGCTCGTGGGATATCGTGTCGACGGTCGTGCCGGGCTTTTTTAATACGATCGACGTGTGGTTTCCACTCAAGGCCGCAGCCGCGGCGTTCATACTGACCCTGGTGGCGCTCATCTACATCGTAATGAACGCGCGGCACGCGGCCACGATTGAGGCCGAAGAGGCCGCCAAGCTTGCCGATGCCCAGAAAAAGGCCGCCGAGAACGATGTGCTCAACGATTCGATTATCGGGCTTCTGCGCTCGGTGGCAAGGCTTGGTAACGGCGATTTGACCGTCAAGGTTCCGGTGAACGAGGACGTTACGGGCGCGCTGGGGGACGCCATCAACGCCATGGCCGAGTCGACCGCCCGCATTCTCGGCAATGTGGTGGGCGTGTCGCAGGAGGTCCGTTCGGCGTCTCAAGAGGGCCGCATCACGGCGTCTGAAAGTACGCAGGGCATGATCGAGATTCGTGGCTCCATTCAGGAGACCGGCAAGCGTATCAAGCGCCTGGGCGAGCGTTCTCAGGAAATCGGCGGTATCGTGAAACTGATCGATGATATTGCCGAACGAACGTCAGTATTGGCGTTGAACGCCAACATGCAGGCGGCGGTCGCAGGCGAGGCGGGCCGCGGCTTCCGGGTGGTTGCAGACGAGGTCCAGCGACTCGCCGAGCGCTCCAAGGAAGCGACCAACCAGATCGCCAAGCTCGTCGACGCCATTCAGACCGAGACGAACGATACGGTGGCGGCCATGGATCGGGCTATTGGCGAGGTCGTCAAAGGCGGCGAGCTGGCCACCAAGGCGGCAGAGCATGTGACCCATCTCGATGCGCTCGGCAGCGCGCTTCTGGATTCGGTGCAGGCGTTCAAGTTGCCAGACGAGGTGCTTGACGCCAATCGGACTGCTGCGGGCGGCAAGCGCCGAGCGGCCTGATCATGCCCAGCCCTGAGATCTTGGCGGTATTAGCAGACGAGGTGGTCGACGCGGCCGGCTCGTTGGCCATCTTGGTGGCCGATCTCGATGGCGCCGCGCCGGACAACAACGCCGGGGCTCTTGATCGATATTGCGAATTGGTCGGACGTGTAGCCGCCACCGCTGAGATGCTGAATCTCGATGGCCTACAAGCCCTCTGTGCGCAGCTTGTGATCAACGTCAAGGCCTTGGTGGGCGGTCAGGTGCTAGCGGGGGTGTGCGAGGCGCTGCTCACGTGGCCTGCGCTTGTCATAGGCTACCTACGGGCCCCTAAGGACGGCGTCTATAGCCATGAATTGATCAATCATTTCAAAAGCGCGATATGGCCCGTGCCCCTTACCGATGACGCCGCCGCAGACCTCCTTCAGCGGCTCGAGCGGGAGACTGCGGCAGACGATACCAATGAAATGGCGACGCGGCCGCAGGTGGCGACCCCTGAGGACGTGGTGCTCGTGATGGATCCGGATGTGAATCCTACGCTGCTCGCGACTTTTCTGTCCGAAGCAGCACTTCAGGCCGGCGCTTATACGAGCCTGATCGAACAAGCGATTCATGGCGGGGTCGGGACCGGCATCATGAGCGAGGCCCGGCGTCTGATCCATTCGATCAAGGGCGCGGCCAACACCGTGGGCGTACGCGGTGTCGCGACCCTCACGCACCATCTAGAAGACCTGCTCGAGTACTTAGGCCAGCATTCCATCGTGCCGCGTGGCGCGGTGGCCAAGTTGCTCATGGACGCCGCGGATTGTCTGGAGATGATGATTGAAACGCTCACCGACGGCGTCGCTCCGCCCGCGCAGGCGCAGAGCGTCCTTCAACGCCTGCTCGACGTGGCCGGTGCGATCGATCGCGGCGAGGTGATTGACGCCGATGGCGGACTCGCGATGGCGATGACGAGATCGGATGGCCCAACAGCCGATGACGGGGTCTCCCAAAGCCCCGTCGAATCGAGTATGCCGAGTGTCCAGCCCGCTGCAAAAGCCCCGGTTGTCGCGACGGATGTCGCCGCTCCGCCGGCGTCTTTGCCCGGTGCGGCGGTAGGCCCAGCAGTACCGGCGGCCGATGCCAAGCGCACGGTGCGCGTAGAGGCCAGGGCCATCGAGGAGATGTCGCGCCTGTCTGGGGAGATGACCGTAGGCCGCGCCTATATCCTGGAACATTTACATAAAGCCACCATTTTAGTGAAGGAGTTGGCCGAGCGTCATAGCCTCCTCCAGGATCGTGCCGCGGAACTCGAGCGCTTGATGACGGTGCAGGGCGTGGCGGCGGACGCAGACCGGCGCGATCGCGGCTCAAGCGAGATATTCGATGCCTTGGAGCTAGACGAGTACAGCGCCGTGCACGGCGGTCTGCACGGGTTTGTCGAGACCGTGGCGGATGTTCAAATCCTAGGCGCGGATGTGCAGGATGCGCTTACCGGTATCGGGGCTGCGGTCACTCAGCAGGCGCTTATTAATACGGAATTGCATGAGCGCATCATGTATTCACGCATGATCCCGGTGAGCTCCATTGAGCCGCGGTTCGCGCGCACGATCCGTCAGGTCTGCGAGACCACCGGCAAGCGCGTCGGCCTGAAGCTTTTAGGTGGGGATGTGATGTTGGATGACCAGCTGATCAACGACTTAGTCGGTCCGATCGGGCATATGTTGCGCAATGCCGTCGACCACGGCATTGAGGCCATGGATACGCGATCGCGCGCCGGTAAGCCCGAGAACGGAACGGTGTCCCTGTCGTTTGCGCGTGAAGCCAATAATATCGTGATTCGCTGTGAAGATGACGGTGCGGGGCTCGATCTCATGGCCATTTGGCGCACCGCCGTGCGGCGCGGGCTGGTGGCCGAGAGTCAGATCCCTGACGAGACGGCCATCGCGCGCCTCATTCTTTTGTCGGGCTTTAGCACGAAAGATCGAGTGTCCGAGGTCTCCGGGCGCGGCGTGGGCATGGATGTCGTGCATGACATGGTCCGCAAATTGAAGGGTACGATCGACATTCAAACCGTGGCGGGTCAAGGCTGCCGCTTCATTCTGCGCGTGCCCCTGCGCCTGGGGAGCGCGCATTGCCTGTTAGTCCATGCGGAAAATACGCTCTGTGCGGTACCGACAGATGTCTTAGACCGTGTTGTATACGCGGGCGCCGAGAAGGTGGAGCGCTTAGGCGTGGAATGGGTATTCCGGGAGCATCGCGATACCTTAGGGGTCGTGGACTTGACCCACCTTTTGGGGTATGGAGCGCCTAGATCACTAGGCGATGCGGATGATAGGCGACCCGTATTGGTCGTCCAAGGCGTCGCGGGTAAGACTGCGGTCGTGGTCGACGCCATACACTCCGGACAGGATCTCGTGATTAAGCATGGCGGTCGTTATTTGGCGGGCATAAGAGGCTTGATCGGGGCCTCGGTGCTGGGCGATGGTCGGGTATTGCCCGTGCTCGATTTGCCGGCGCTATTGGGATCTGACCGTGTTGCCGAACGCACGGGCGCGGTCCTTACGCCGCGCGCGGTCCAGGCGCCCCAGACCTCCGTGATTTTGGTCGTCGATGATTCGTTGAGCGTGCGCCAGGCCCTTAGCCAATTGCTGGAAGATGACGGCTATCAGGTTCATACGGCAAGAGACGGGGTCGAGGCATTGGAGTACTTGAACAAGCAACGGCCGCACGCGATGCTCGTGGATCTTGAGATGCCGCGCATGAACGGCTTGGAACTGACGCAACGTCTGCGTGAACGCGCGGAGATGCGCGCGCTCCCCGTGATCATGGTGACCTCGCGAACAAGCGAGAAGCACCGCCATCAGGCGCAGCTTGCGGGTGTGGATTTCTATCTCACCAAACCGTATCTGGAGAGCGACCTGCTGTCGCGTCTACGCACTTTGTTGGCGCGCGCGGCATGAGCGCGACACAGACCCCTATCTCGTCGCGGGCGCCAGAGGGATTTGTGGGAGGATCTGCGCTATCTGCCGGATGGCTGGTGTTGGCGATCGATGATTTGCGCTTGGCGCTTCCCCAAACCGATGTACGCCAAGTCACGCTTGCGTCCGATCTGGAGGGAGTGGAGGGGGACGAGTCACGGGGACTTAGGCGTTTGAAGCGCCCCCGTGGAAAGCCGTGGTTGGCGTGTCATCTCGATCATAATCTCCGACCGGAGCGGTCACCGGGCGCGCGCAGGCTTTGTGTCTTTTTTGGCGCGAGCGACGGGGTTTTGGGCCTGCTTTGTACGCACACCTGGCTGCTTGCCGCAGCAAGCGATCTGCGCGTGGAGCCCGTGCCGCGCTGCCTCATCGAAGGGCCTACCCCGATTATAGGCATGGCTTTCTTTCAGGAGGCCATGGCCGTTGTGAGCGACGGCCGCCGTCTGGGCGATTATTTGACATCACTGCGGGTATCCGTTGATGGCGACTCCCTCTAAGGCCTGGCTTTTGCGCCTGGCTCAAGACTGCCTCGTGGCGGTAAGCCCCGGGTATATGGTCGAATATCTGCCGTCCGCTCGTATGATCCCTGTACCGTTGACGCCCCGCCATGCCCCCGGCGTGTTGGTGTGGCGGTCGCGTTTGATTCCGGTTCTCGATCTCGGCATCTTGCTCACCGATTCGCCCCCGGTCGCGACCCCACAACGCCGCGCCATGGTACTGGCTTATCAAGCATTGCCGGGTGCGGTAGTGCATCATGGTGCCCTGTTTGTACAAGCACCCCCGACCGAAATCGATGTCACCGACGGCATGGCGTGCGCCCTACCTGACAAGCCCGCGATCTGGGAACAACTGAGCCATGCGTGCTTTTTGTATGAGAAGCAGCGAGTGCCTGTCATCAATCTGTTGTGGGTGTTTATGCGGTCATACGCGTCTTTACCTCATTCCGTACCAGAAGCCGTCGTGCACGACCCGTTACCGGCGGCCCTCGGCATGGAAAATCCGGCCCCAGGGATCATTTAAGCGTCTTATGAATCGCGATGACGGCGCCCCGCCTAGCATGGATTATCCCGAAGGCCCCCTTTGGGGGCGGGTCCCGTCTCGTTTGATGTCTAGGCGAGGTGAGCGGCCTCTGGGCGGCGCGCTGTCGCGAAGACCTTCCGAGGTCGTTCGCGCGCGATCACCGCATAAGCCCATCTGGCGAGCCCCGGCCCTCGGTACGGGCGTGAGGTAGGCGGCCTCCGGAGGATCTGGGCGGGATTTGTGTCTCGATAAGACCACAAGGAGGGCCTGGAACGGCGCGTGCCGGGATGCCCGCGGTATCCGCCCGCCCGTCCTGGTGGATCCTGTCGCTTGCGGCCCCGGGAGGCGCTGTCTATTCCAAGACAGACGACAAACGGTTCGTGGTAGCATGGGCGCGTTATTTGTCTCCCATATTTATGGTATTAAGCCCCTCTCTATTCATGGAACCGGTTCTCACGTGGGAATCCTCTCTAGATGATGGGAGGACTTGTTGTCAATGGCTTAAGGCTACGGTCTTTTTCAGGGCGGGTGCGGGAGGGGTAGGCCGCGCGGATAAGGCGCAAGACCGCCTCATCCGACGCGCGAAAGGTCCTGCGTTTTCTCCGATCCTCTTTAAAGAATGGGAGCGTCCTCGCTCGCCGCGACGGATCTTGTCTTTGGAGTCCTTTATCGCTCGAGTGGATTATTTCGCGGCAGATTTTCGTCTTTAAGGGAGTGCCTTTGTTGAACGCAGGCGCCTTAGGTGCTGAAGCGACATAAATTTACAGGATGGCGCCCTGTGCGTCGCTTAACTCCTGTAGGCGCGAGGCCGCGCCTAGGGCGATGACGGGGTGTAGGGGGAATTTTTGGGTGTCGATGGTAGGGGAGACGCGGTGCAGACAGGTTCCATACGACTCGTTTTGGCGGACGATCATAGTATTGTGCGCGCGGGACTACGGCGTCTGCTCGAAACCGTCAAAGGATTCGAGGTGGTGGCCGAGGCGCGCAATGGCGAGGAACTCTTCGATGCGTATTTTGCCCATAAGCCCGACCTCGCTATCACCGACCTTCCTATGCCGGGGGTGGGCGGCATCGATATCATTGTGCGTATCCGCGCCAAAGATCCGACCGCGCGCCTGTTGGTTTTGAGTGCGCATGAGGATGTGTCTTTTCCGGTGCGTGTCATCAAGGCGGGCGGCTTGGGTTACTTGAGTAAACGGACGACGGTGCCCGAGACCTTGTTCCATGCCGTGCACCAAGTCGCTCAAGGCCATGTCTTCTTGGAACGTACGATCGCCCAACGTATCGCGCTCGCCAGCATTAAAGGGAATGCGGATGAATTCAAGGCCTTGACCGATCGCGAGCTCGAGGTGTTTCGTTTGTTAGCCGAGGGCTATACGGTGTCTGAAGTGGCGCAGATGTTGTTTTTGAGTCCCAAAACCGTAGGGACCTATCAGACCCGTCTCCTGCAGAAGCTTGGCATCAAAAGTAGCGCCATGCTCACGCGTCTTGCGATCCGCAAAGGGTTGATCGAGTGTTGATAGCGGGCGCCACGGCGTGAAGTCCATGAGCATTAGGTGGCTGCCCCGAAACTTTTAAGCGAGCGGGGGCCTTTTAGGCGCGTGGTAGTGAAGCGGAACGCCTCCCATAGAGTCGGCGGATGGAGTGCACGATCCCCGACCGATCCTCAAAGACCCGATGGGCATTCCTTGCCCCCTCATTCAATCGAGCGCCAACGTCTTTGTTTGCGCTCTTCGTGCTTTGTCCTTTCGATTGCGCGCCGATGGCCTCTCTTAGATGCGCGCGTTTACAAATTCATGAGACATAAGCACCCCGAAAAATAGCTACTCATCCTTCACCATGTCGCGCCTTTTGGCAAGCGGCGCCCTGTTTTGCGTCATGAACGGGGCGCGGATCTTTTGAAGGCTCGTGGCGGTGGTCAGTATGAAGTTTGTTGAATGGATGAAGAGAAAGATGCTCCCGCACACCCCTCCAAAGAGAGCCCTCCATAAGAGATCGGGCATTTGGCTGGGATGACGGAGGAGTAAAGCCCCGCTATTGTCGACTCCGTTAAATCATTTGGAGCGATATTATGAATAAGGCAAATGGATACGTAGTGGCGTTCTTGGTTGTGATGGCGGTATTAAGCTTAGGTGTTGCACAATGCGCAAAGGTTCCGCGCATGATTTGGCGTGCCGAGAACGGGATCTCGATCGGAGCGGGCGCGAACATCGAGAGACAGACGGAAAGTCAAAGCGGCACAACCCGGGATGCGAAAAGCGGGGCATTAGGTGCTTATCGTTTGGCGTTATCGGGAATGAGTCGATGGGGCGACGGTTTGTATTGGGAGATCGGCTATGCCGGGTCTCGGGGTTCCTTGGATTATCGTGGAAACACGGCATATGGCCTCCCGGCACAGGCCCGCGTCTATCAAAAGACGGGGACTTTGAGCGGACGTTTGGGTTTTGTGGTCTCGCCCTTGTGGTCTCGCGATCGGTCCGCAGTGGTCATTCCTTATCTCGGTCTGGGCTGGGAGCGTCTCGCGTCTGATTCGGTGCAGGGTGCGCTTCCCGGGGGCGGCACGCGCTTGAGTGGAGGGTATTACGGCTTGGGGCTGCGTGCCGATTTTGTCATGGACGCCCGGTGGGTCTTGAGTCTCCATGGGATGACGGGTTTTACCCATGGGGTGGAGATGACATCCACGCAGGCTGTGGGCTTCTCGGGAGCGACGGGTACCGTCAATGACGCTTCCGTCGCGAATGCGCTCGGGGACGGCCCTTATACCAGCATGGGGGCTACGCTTATCTATAGGATGCAGCGCGGTACCCGTTTAAGCCTTCGTGTCGCGCATGCGCATTGGCGCTATGGAGGCTCGGCCCCCTTTGTGGTGCCGGGGACTTATAGTGGGTCTGTAGGTTATGAAAGGATCCCAGGCGGTGTGGTGCGCGAGACGCAGGTCATGCTGGAATTGAGCCGGGTGTTTTAAATAAAGAGGCGGGCTTTAAGGGGAATCCTTGAAGCTCGCCCAACCCTGGCATGTCTATAAGCGCATTGCCGCGGTTAGCTCTTTTGAAGGAGGGCCGTGAGCGCGTCTTGCCATGAGGGAAGCTCAATGCCGAACGTGCGTTTCAGTTTGGTGTTATCGAGTACGGAGTAGGGAGGTCTTTGGGCGCGCGTGGGGTAGTCCGTCGTTTGAATGGGCGTGACGTCAGCCTTTAGGTTTAATGTCTGGACGATCGTTTGCGCAAATCCATGCCAGGTCGTCTCTCCCCCGCAGGTCGCGTGATAAAGCCCCGCGTGTTCATGGGCCTTGGGGTGTTGGATGAGGGCGTAAGTCGCATGCGCCAAGGCGGTGACGGAGGTCGGTGCGCCGTGTTGGTCGGCTACGATGCGCATGGCGCCTGTTGCGGCGAGACGCTTTATCGTGGTGAAAAAGTTGCGCCCTTCACTATCATAGAGCCAGGAAGTGCGGAGGATGAAGCCCGTAATGGGGCGCGCAAGCACGGCTTCTTCGCCTCGGCGCTTGGAGAGTCCATAGACGCCCAAGGGGTGTGTTGGGTCATCTTCCGTATAAGGTGTAGTGTTTTTGCCATCGAACACGTAGTCCGTGGAGTAGTGAATGAGCCCCATGTCATGACGCAAGGCGAGATCGGCCATAAGGGCGGGCGCGTCTGCGTTGATACGAAAGGCGGCTTCCTGATCGTCTTCCGCGTGATCGACGGCCGTGTAGGCGGAGGCGTTGATCAAAAGACTGGGTGTATAGGTCTTGATCGCAGAGGTGAGCGCGGCCTCATCGCCCACGTCGCATTCCGCATGCCCTAAGGCTGTGACGGATGCCACGCTTCTTAAGGTACGCGTCAAGGCGCGCCCCAGCAGGCCCGATGCGCCGAGGATGAGGATGCCCTTATTAGTCCTTAAAGACGTCACGGAGCGCCCGTCCCTGTCGATCTTTGGGGGATATGATGGGATTTGTGATAGGCCAACTAATGCCCACCTCAGGATCATCCCAGGCTAGAGTGAATTCGCAGCTGGGCTTATAAGGCGTCGTACATTTATAGATGACGTAGGCCGTGTCGCTTAACACACAAAAGCCATGAGCGAAGCCGGGTGGGACATAGATTTGCTTGTGTTCGTTTGCGGAAAGCACGGTCCCGAACCATTGCCCGAAGGTGGGCGATTCGGTCCTTAAGTCCACGGCGACATCGAAAATCTCCCCTGTAATCGGGTAGACGAGCTTGCCCTGCCAGTCGGGATATTGATAGTGCAGGCCGCGCAGCACGCCTTTGTGCGAATGCGACAGGTTGTCTTGGACAAAGGGTGCGGGGATCGCCTCTGCGTAACGCGCGGCATTATGCGTCTCTAAAAAATAGCCCCGGTCATCTGCGAATCGTCGCGGCACAAAAAGCTTAAGGCCCGCAAGCGGTGTATCGATGATCTCCATCAGTCGCGCTCCAAAATGGCGCGCAAATAGGCGCCGTAGTCATGCCCTGCCCGGTCGGCTAGGGCCTTTAGGGCATGCGCGTCAATGTAGCCCATCTCGAATGCAACTTCTTCGATGCAGGCGATTTTGAGTCCTTGGCGGCTTTCTATCGCCTGGATGTAGTTGGCGGCCTGCATCAAGGCCTCGGGCGTGCCGGTATCAAGCCATGCCATGCCGCGGCCCAGGAGTTCGACTTTGAGGGTCTTGGCCTTAAGATACAGGCGATTGATGTCGGTGATCTCGAGCTCACCACGCGCGGAGGGTGCGAGGCCTTCGGCGTAGGAGACCACGTTTTTATCATAGAAGTAGAGGCCGGTGACCGCCGTATGGGAAGGAGGATGCCGGGGCTTCTCGACGATGTCGATGACCTGTTTTTGATCGTCGAACGCGACCACCCCATAACGCTCGGGGTCGCGCACGGGATAACCAAAGACGAGCGCGCCTTTGATGTCTTGGCTGAGGTGGCGCAGCCGGGTCCCCAGACCTGGTCCATAGAAGATGTTGTCACCCAGCACTAGGGCCACGGATTGGCCGTCAATAAAGTCGCGTCCCAGAAGAAAGGCCTGGGCAATGCCGGCCGGGGTCGGTTGTTCTTTATAAGAGAGGCTAAGCCCCAGTTGTTGCCCGTCTCCTAAAAGCGTCCGGAAGTGGGGCAGATCGCGGGGGGTGGAGATAATGAGGATCTCGCGAATGCCCGCCAACATGAGGGTCGATAAGGGGTAATAGACCATGGGCTTGTCATACACGGGGAGCAACTGCTTACTCATGACGTTGGTTAAGGGGGCAAGCCGTGTCCCTGAGCCCCCGGCCAGTATGATGCCTTTCATGAATGCCCCTTCCCCGCGCCGTATTGGTGCGCGATCCACTCTTGATGATGAGTCCCACAGACGGCCTGTACCCAATCTTCATGCCCTAAATACCAAGCCACCGTCCGCCGTAGGCCCTCTTCTAACGTTACTTGGGGCTGCCATTGGAGTTCTTTACGCATCTTGTCGGCATTGATCGCGTAGCGCCTATCATGCCCGGGTCTATCCTTCACATGCTGGATCAGGCGGGCATGGGGGGCGTGGGAGGGGATGAGGGCATCTAGGCTTTCGTTTAGGATGCGAATGATGTCGAGATTGGCGCGTTCGCTGTTACCACCGATATTATAGGTCGATCCCACAGTCCCTCTCGCTAAGACCGCCAAGAGCGCCTCGCAATGGTCGTCTACGTACAGCCAATCGCGTATTTGTTGGCCGTCCCCATAGACCGGTAGGGGTAAGCCGTGCCGGGCGTTCAAGAGCATCAGGGGGATTAGCTTTTCGGGATGCTGGTAGGGGCCATAGTTATTGGAGCAGTGGGTAGTGAGTGTCGGGAGGCTAAAGGTAGCGTGATAGGCCCGTACCATATGGTCGGCCCCGGCCTTGGAGGCGGCATAAGGGGAGTTGGGGGCAAAGGGATGCTCTTCGGTAAAGGGCGCATCGCCCGGCTCTAGGCTCCCAAATACCTCGTCTGTAGAGATCTGTAGGAACCGAAAGCCTGCGGCCTTCTCGGGGGCCAAGGTCCGCCAATAGCGTAGGGATTCATCTAAGAGAGTGAGCGTCCCCCCGATATTTGTCTGTAAAAACTCTTCGGGTGCGGCAATAGACCGGTCAACGTGAGACTCGGCCGCGAAGTTAATCACCGCGTCCGGTTCATACCGTGTCAGTAGATCGCGCACCAATTCCCGGTCGCAGATATCCCCTTGTACCCAGATATGGTCGGGGTCCCCCGCCACCCGATCGAGGTTCTCTCGGTGTCCCGCGTAGGTGAGCTTATCGAGATTGACGATCCGCGCCCCGTTTCTTGCTCGAACCATGCTTACGAAGTTGGAGCCGATGAACCCCGCAGCCCCTGTTACCAGCCATGTTGACACGGCACCCCCTTAAAAATGAGGGTCTCAGTATAGCAAGCGAGAGGTCTTAGTGGGCCGTCTGCGAGGCCGTCTTATACCTTTACGGGTGAATTTGACAATCTGCCTGTTTGTATGGGTCTTCAGGCTTTCGTATGGGTAAGGGGTATTGGGCTTGCATCAGGCGCTCCGCAGGCAAGTGTTACACCCCTATGCGCGACACTGAACTGGTCCAAAAGCTCTTGGGATTGCCAGCGCTGTGGCGAATCACGGCAGTGGCGGTGCCAGAAGCCTCAGGCGATATGGGGCTTTAAGCGAGATGCCGGTGCGCGTGGGGTGGCCGCCAGACGTGCCGCGCAACGGCCCTGAGTGTGAGGCGCAGGTACCCGGCGAACGATCCGTCCGCGACCGGGCGCCCTCTCAACGACGCCAGGAAAGACCTTCATCGAGGCCTGCGTCCCGCGGGTCAACTGTCTGAAGTGCGGGGTCCAACAGATCCCGGTCGCCTGGGCCGAGGATGGGAGTCGCTTTACCGAGCTCTTTGAGGCTTATGTCATTTAGGTGTGGCAAGCGGTGCCAAGTTCGGTGCAAGCCCAATGGCTGATGGCGTTCTCCTGGGACCTCAGTAGATCGGGTGATGGGCCATAGGCCATTTGGCCTACCACGTGCGGTCCATAATGGGGAGCGGGCGGTGACCCGCGGTGTGGCACGGCGATCATGGGAAGGGTTGCGCTGGCCCGGCACGCAAGGCGATGCCGGCCTCAATGAGAAGATCTTTGGCAAGGGTCGCGATTACGTCTCGGTACTGCGCGACCTTGAGGGGCGGCGAGTCCTTGAGGTGGTGCCAGAACGCACCCGGGAGGCCGTCCATACGTTTTGGGCCGCGATCCTTAAAGCCTCAGCGCCTGGGGCTTGCCACAGTGGCCATGGACATGTGGGTGCCTTATCTTGAAGCCACCCGGAGTGGCGGCTCCGCAAGCCCTGATCGCGCACGGCAAGTTTCCCTGCGCGAAGGAGTTGAACAAGGTGGTCGATCTGGTGCATCGGCATGAGCACCGAGAACGGCAAGCCCAGGGCATCGGGATGCTCACGAAGACACGATATCTTTGGCTGAAGAACCCATTGAATGGGACAGACTGCCCGCGTGAACGTTTCCAGACACTCACAGTCGATGCGTTGAAAGTGGGCTGTGTCTGGGCGATCAAGGAGGCGTTCTCTGACTTCTGGGATTACCGATATACCGGATCGGCCCACAAGTTTTTCGACCGCGGGTTCCTGGGCGGCCCGCTTGCGACACCCGCCTATCATGGCTTGCGCGAAGACCCTCAAACGTCCTCTGCCGGGGTTACTCGCCTATACAAAACATCGCACACCTGCGCCGCTGCTGAAGGCATGAATGCCCAGATCCAACTCCTCAAAGCCAACGCTTGTGGCTATCGGAATTTCACCCAATATCGCATCGCGATTCTCTTTCCTTGCGGGAAGCTTGACCTTTATCCAGCAGGGTGCTCGTCATGAGGCTTTTATGGGCACCCCACACGAAACCCGGAAGAGCCCCCCTTTTTTAAGGCCCAGATTGCAAGCGGGGTCCCGTCGCCGTCACGCATCCTGACATTACCCGGTATTTCATGGCGATACCGGAGGCCTCCGGATTGATTTTGAGGCGAGCGTGAGGGGCGGGGACGAGATATTTGTTCTGGATATGGGCGAACCCGTCAAAATCTGTTATCTGGCTGAGTAATTGATTATGCTCTTGGGTAAGCGTCCAGGAGAGGATGTCGAGATCACCTATACGGGATTACGGCCGGGCGAGAAGCGTTCCGAGGAGTTGTTTTATCTAGAGGAGGCCTTGTTACCAACCGGACACCCCAAGATTCGCTTAACGGCCGGCACCTGTGTTGATACGACTCATTTTCACGAACAGCTAAACCACCTTTGGAACCTCTGGACCGATGACGATGAAAGAGCTCTGGCAGCGGCCCTATGGGAAGTGATCGGTACGTCCGGCGCGCGCTCGGTGAGCTGGGCATCGGGACAGCGGTTGGAGAGTAACGCATGAGGATGACGTGTTTGGGCGTAAACAATCAAGAGGTTCAGGTGTACGATTTGCCTATAAAGCTCATGGGCCTTACCTGGGCCCTTTTAGCCCCAGATAGCTCTTATTTGTCAACTATGGGCACTACAACGGACAAGATGGCTCAATGCCTACTCCGTTAATCCCTCGGCTTATAAGCTATAACCGGACACTAGTGACTTAGAGGTTAGTTCTAAATGTTGACGAATTCTACCACTAGCGAGAGACCAACGCTGACGATTGCTATTCCGACATTCAATCGCGCAAGCTTCCTGAGCCATACGCTTGAGCGTATCCAGGCGCAACGATCTGCCATCGGAAATGATAAGGTGGAGTTGTTGGTTTGTGACAACCATTCAGATGACTCGACCCCTGATGTTTTGCGAGCGGTCCAAGCACTTGACCTATCTGTTCGCGTCATCCGACACGACACTAATATCGGACCAGACCACAACATAGCAACGTGCTTTATGCGCGCTCGCGGCCGTTATGTTTGGATCCTTGGTGATGATGACTTTCCTGTCGATGGGTTACTCATGTATCTCATACCGATTCTAGAGAAAGCTGACTATGGGCTCGTCTATCTCAAGCCCTACGGATATGACGCGGACCCCATAGCAGAGCGCCCTTTAAGTCGTGGCGGTGAGCGCGAATATACAAACCTCGCCGATTTTTTGTACCGGGTTGGCGCGCATCTGACCTTTATCTCCAGTATCCTTGTTTGTAAAGATTGTGTGGAAAAGCGTGATTACCTTACGCATGAGTCCAATAACCTACTTCAATTAGAAATATATCTAGCGGCAGCCAAGCGATCATCTAAATACCTCTATATATCGCGCTATTCTGTTTCTTGCAAAAGGAATAACTCGGGTGGTTATGATTTCACAGAAGTTTTCGTTAACAGGTTGAGCGCGGCCATCGATCGCCATTTGCGCCAGCACATACCTGAAGCGGCGCGGGCTTTGCGCAATGCCGTACTACTACGTTATTATCCGCAAAACGTTCTTCTCATGCGGCTACGTAGAGACAAAAAAACCCAGAGCAATTACTTGCAATTCAGAAAAGCGTTTAAGACAAACGCCATTTTTTGGGTTGTTGTGGCTCCCATATTCAACCTTCCGCGCTGGCCAGCGATTGCGTGGGGAGGGGCTTGGATGCTTCTTGGACGTAGCCTTGGGGGGAACCTGACCAACGGAATCCAGTTTGCTTATCATAGATTGAGGAGAGCGCTATATGCGCAGTGACATAATTTGGATTAAATCCATTAACCTGTAGATATGGAGAAAAACATGAAGGCAGTCATTCTTGCCGGCGGACTCGGGACGCGGATATCTGAAGAAACGGAAACACGTCCGAAGCCGATGATTGAAATTGGTGGAAGGCCAATCATTTGGCACATAATGAAAATCTACTCGAGTTTCGATATCAACGATTTTGTCATTTGCTGCGGGTATAAGGGATATATCATTAAGGAATATTTCGCGAATTATTTTCTCCATAGTTCAGATGTTACGTTTGATATTGCGAAGAATAATATGCAGATCCACCAGAACAACTGTGAGCCTTGGCGTGTGACGCTCGTCGATACAGGGGAGTTGACGCATACCGGCGGTCGCCTAAAAAGAATTGCTAAATACCTGGATAACGAGGACTTCTGCATGACGTATGGTGATGGCGTCGGGGATATCGATATCGCCGCCCTCATCAGATTTCATCGTTCCCATGGGGCGCTGGCCACTATAACTGCGACACAGCCTCCTGGTCGCTTCGGTGCAATCGAGCTAGACGGAAATCGTGTAAACCAATTTCTTGAAAAGCCGCACGGCAACGACGGCTGGATCAACGGGGGTTTCTTCGTTCTATCACCCAAAGTGATTGACTATATCGTTTCGGATGACACTCCCTGGGAGCGGACACCATTGGAAAACCTCGCCAGGGAGGGACACTTGCGGGCCTACTTACATAATGGGTTTTGGCAGCCGATGGATACACTGCGTGATCGTAATCACCTCGAATCGCTATGGGGCGAGGGGAATGCTCCATGGAAAATTTGGGCATGAATCGGGAGTTTTGGCGGGGGAAGCGCGTCCTGCTGACAGGCCACACTGGGTTCAAGGGCAGCTGGCTATCGCTTTGGCTGCAAGATGTCGGTTCCGATCTATACGGACTTGCATTGGCACCCCCCACCCAGCCCAATCTATTCACGGCAGCGCGCGTTGGCGACGGCATGTGCTCGACATTAGGCGATATCCGGGATTTCGAAACCGTCAGGGAGGCGGTCGAAGAATGTAATCCAGAAATCGTTATACACATGGCGGCTCAGCCGTTAGTTCGCTATTCGTACCGTCACCCGGTAGAAACGTACGCTGTCAATGTCATGGGCACAGTCCATGTGCTAGAGGCCGTCAGATTAGCCGGCAGTGCACGCGTCGTTATTAACGTCACGACTGACAAGTGCTATGAGAATCGCGAATGGGTATGGGGTTATCGCGAGGATGAGCCGATGGGTGGTTTCGACCCCTATAGCAGCAGCAAGGGGTGCTCAGAACTTGTAACATCGGCGTACCGACGGTCGTTTTTGGCTGACTCAGGAGTTGGGCTAGCGTCCGTGCGCGCAGGTAACGTCATCGGCGGTGGCGATTGGGCCGAAGACCGGCTGATTCCCGACATCCTTCGCGCCTTTGAGCGGGAGCGGCCGGCCATTATACGAAACCCCGGCTCAATCCGCCCATGGCAGCACGTGCTTGAGCCCCTGTCAGGTTATCTTTGTCTCGCCGAGCAAATGTGGGATGATCCTATGCGGTATGCTGGGGGTTGGAATTTTGGGCCACGAGACGACGATGTACGCCCCGTAGCATGGATCGTCGATCGCTTGGTCCAGAGGTGGGGCCATGGGGCGAGTTGGCATCACGACGGAAGCTCGCAGCCGCATGAAGCGGCCTACCTGAAGCTGGAAATTTCAAAGGCCCGACAACACTTGGGCTGGGCACCGCGCTGGTCGTTGGAACTTGCCCTTGACCGCATCGTGGATTGGCACAAAGCCTATCTTGGGGGGGCTGATATTCGGGAGAAAACTATCGCCCAGATCGAAGAGTTTTCTCAATAAATACCGGTTTCATAAATACCCTAAGGAGTGTGCTAGCATGAATGCGGCGGAAAAGAGTATGCTTGACATACTGAAAAGGCTGCGCGGGGAATACGGCGCGGTTTCCGTGAAAGCAGAGTTCGAAGCTGAGGGTACGCGTACCGACGAAATGTTGCGTCTCATTGACATTGCACGTCGCGCTGACTTGAAAGTGGGTCTGAAGATTGGCGGTTGCGAAGCTGTTCGTGATCTCGTCGAGAGCAAGCAGTTTGGGGTCGAATACATCATCGCCCCGATGGTTGAGACCTCCTACGCACTGCAGAAATTTATCGACGCGAAGAATAAAGTCTACACCTTAGAACAGCAGGGATTCACGGAATTCCTGTTCAACCTGGAAACGATTACCGCCTTCAATTCCATCTCTGACATGGTCAAGGTAGCGAGGGCTACCGGGGGCGTGCAGGGGATAGTGTTCGGGCGTGTAGATTTTGCCGGCTCATTGGGCCTGACGCGTAGCGTTATTGATACTTGCGCTATTACGGACTACGCGGTAAAGATAGCCGAGGCCTGCAAGGAAAGCGATCTGGATTTGGTCGTCGGCGGGGCGGTTTCGATTGGCTCCCTCGCCGAGTTACGGCGCATTAAAGCTTGCAAAATGTCTCGCTTCGAGACCCGAAAGGTGATCTTCACGGCGGAGGCTATCGATAGTACCCAGATGACTGAAGGCCTCAAGGAGACCGTGTATTTCGAACTACTTTGGCTGAAAAACAAGCGAGATTTCTATGCTGGAATCCAGATGGAAGATGCCAGCCGTATTAGCATGCTCGAAAAGCGCTGGACCGAGTTGTCGGCGTAATGGATCGACAAACGGTTATCGTGTTTGGGTCCACCGGGGCCATTGGCCGTGCCGTTTGCCGCTCACTCGCCGACCGCGGTTGCCGCGTCCTGGCCGTGCGCCGTAAGGCGACCGATCCAGCCTGGACCGCTGAAGATATGCTGGGAATAGATCCGGTGGTCTGGGACGTCATGGCTGCAGGAGCGGATAGCGTAGTGCCGCCTGAACTCCCTCGTATCAACGCGGCCGTCTGGGCGCAAGGGGAAAATTGCAATGATGACATATTCGACTTCGACATGCAGCGCCACAACGAACTCTACGCGGCAAATGTGAGCTTCATCTTGGTGTCGCTGCAGGCACTGTTGCGCGCGGACAGACTTGCGGCGCCGTCGAAACTGTGCATCATCAGTTCTATCTGGCAGAACATCGCCCGTCAGAAAAAGCTGTCCTATTGCACCACTAAAGCCGCGCTGCAAGGCTTGGTACAGTCGCTTGCCATAGACCTCGGTCCGGCTGGCCATCTAGTCAATGCCGTGCTCCCAGGTGCTCTAGATACCGCAATGACCCGCGCTAACCTAAGCGCGGCACAGATCGGCGCGCTGGAAGACATGGCGCCTCTCGGGACTTTACCGACGCTTGCTGATGTGTGCGGGCTTGTTGGATTCCTTTGTCTGCAGGATAACACGGGCATAACAGGGCAATTTATCGCCGCAGATAAAGGGTTCTCCTATGCCAAACTCCTTTGAAATCGCATCATCCAGCGGAAATTATGGCGTCACCGTAGGCGTCGGGCTGTTTCAAAACGCCGCGCGGGCCCATAAGGACGCCATCTATTTGGTCGATAGTTTTCTCGCACCGTCGCTGGGCGTCGCCGAGGACCGCCTGATCAGTATCGTCGCCACGGAGCAGCAGAAGTCCCTGGAGTGCATGCCGCAGACATTCGCGCGTTTGCGCGAACTCGGTGCGAATCGCTCGACATATCTGATAGCCGTTGGCGGAGGCGTCATCCAGGATATCGCAACCCTGGTGGCTTCGCTCTACATGCGAGGCTTGCCTTGGTCGTATCTGCCGACGACTCTGCTCGGCATGGTGGACTCGTGCATTGGAGGCAAATCATCCATCAACGTCGCTGGCTACAAAAATTTGATCGGAAATTTCCATCCACCGAAGGATATCTTTGTCGATGTAGAGTTTTCGCGAACACTGACCCGGGAGCAGATCGTCGGCGGTCTCATGGAGGCGGCGAAGATCGGCTACGCTAGGGGCCAAGCTGACTTCGATGCCTACCTTACCGAATCGCCATCAGCATCGATGAGTCCGCAGCAGATTGAAGCGGTGTCATTGCGCTCTCTGTCGACTAAGAAATGGTTCATTGAGATCGACGAATTCGACCAAAAGGAGCGCTTGCTCCTGAATTTCGGACATACTTTTGGCCATGCCATCGAAGCTGGCACTAGCTTCGGCGTCTCTCACGGAGTGGCAATCGGGATTGGGATGATCGTCGCCGTTAACCTCGCGCTATCGAGATCATGGCTTTCCCCTACCGGGCAACGAAACACTCTTGCGCTTGTGAAGCACGTCAAAGATATGCTTGGCGCCATCGCCGGAGAAATCCTTATGCCTCAAAAAATAGAATTGGATAAGCTGCTCGATAAATTCGATAGTGACAAGAAACACCGCAGCGACAGATTCCAAATCGTATGCCCCTGCGCCGACGGCAGACTCGAACTGGTGCCAATGGACAAGGATGCGGAAAGTCGGCACGACATCCAGTCCGCATTCCACAATGCATTCGTCCAGATCGGCTGGTCTGACCTTGTCGTGCGAGATTGAGAAGATCTGACTTATGTCAAACTGGACTCTTCGCAACGATCTGGACTTCGTCGTCACATCGACCCGTGAGGTATGGTCGCATCTCGACGGAGCTAGACTCTTTATCACCGGAGGAACTGGCTTCATTGGTTGCTGGCTACTTGAGACCCTGCGGCATGCCAATACCGAACTAGGTGTGGACGTCCGCGCCACGGTGCTCACGCGCAATGTGCGCGCATTTGCGGCCAAGGCAGCACACCTATTCGAGTATACAGGCTTTGAGTTTATCGAGGGCAATGTGCTCGATTTCATCTCACCTTCGGGCGATTTCAGCCATCTTATTCATGCGGCCACTGATGCCAGCGCCTATCTGAACAAGCATGATCCACGCGCTATGTTTACGACAGTAGTGGAGGGCACGCGACGGGCCCTTGATCTTGCAGTTGAGAAGGGCATTCAGCGCATGCTTTTCCTGAGTTCTGGCGCGGTCTACGGACAACAGCCGTGGGAAATGCAAAATGTGAGTGAAAGCTGGCGGGGCGGGCCTGACTGTCTTGATCCGGGCGCGAGCTACGCCGAAGCTAAGCGTGCGGCTGAGATGCTTTGCTCCATCTACCAGAAGCAGTTCGGATTGCAGATCGCGATCGCACGCATCTTCGCGCTACTGGGCCCGTATCTTTCACTAGACACCCACTTTGCCGCCGGCAACTTCATCCGCGATGCTATGGCGGGCAAGGCAGTCAATGTCAATGGCAACGGCCGTCCCTGCCGTTCATACTTGTACGCCTCCGACCTCACGGTGTGGCTGTGGCACATGCTACAGTATGCTCCAGCGTGCCGCGCCTACAATGTAGGATCGCCTGAGCCGGTATCTGTCGCGGAGCTTGCGAGGGTAACGTCGACACTGCTCGGCACTGGCGAGGTTCATATCTTGGGGGAGGCCGATGCAGGCTGGAATTTGGGTCGCTACGTTCCAGACACAACGCGAATTCGCGACGAATTTGGGCTACAACAGACCGTATCGTTTGACGAGGCGATAGTGAGAACCGCATTATGGAATGGATGGAAGAGCGAGAGATGATTAAGCTTTCAGATTACGTTGCTCAAAAGGTCGTGGAGCTCGGTGTCCGACATGTATTTATGGTGACCGGCGGGGGTGCCATGCACCTCAACCATTCACTCGGAACTCATCCAGATGTCGAGTGTATTTTCAATCACCATGAGCAGGCATGTGCCATCGCCGCCGAAGCCTATTACCGACTCTCCAATCGGCTCCCGTTAGTCAACGTCACGTCAGGGCCCGGCGGCACCAATACGATTACAGGCGTCTATGGTGCATTCGTCGACTCGATCGGTATGGTAGTGATTTCGGGCCAGGTCAAGTGGGAGACCACTGTCAGAAGCACGGGTCTGCCTCTGCGTCAGTACGGGGACCAGGAGCTGGATATCGAGAAACTCGTGCGCCCCGTTACGAAATATGCGGCAATGGTGACTGACCCACAGACTATTCGCTATCATCTAGAGAAAGCCTTCTACCTTGCGCGTGCAGGACGCCCCGGTCCTTGCTGGCTCGACATCCCGCTCAATGTGCAAGGAGCGAAAATTAACCCCGAAGGCCTTGAGGGCTTCGACCCGCAGGAACTCGATGAGCCATGGAAGGGGGCGGACATCGCCCGCATTGGCCAAGAAATCTTGGCTAAAATCCAAATTGCCAAGCGTCCAGTCGTTCTAGTCGGCAGCGGCGTACGGCTCAGCGGCCAGCACGAGGCTTTCCTCGCGCTGATTGATAAACTGGCTATTCCGGTGGTCACCGCCTGGAATGCACACGATGTACTGTGGAATTCCCATCCTTACTACACGGGGCGGCCAGGGACGATCGGTGATCGCGCTGGAAATTTCGTAGTGCAGAATGCGGACGTGCTTCTGGTTCTCGGCAGTCGCTTGAATATCCGACAGGTCAGCTACAACTGGCAATCGTTCGCGCGTGAGGCTTACAAAATCTGGATCGATATCGACGCGCTCGAACTCCAGAAGCCATCGGTTCGCCCCGATATGCCAATCCACGCCGACTTGAAGGATCTGATTCCCGCACTGGCTACAGCATCCTACCCCGGCCCCACGGTCGAACACCGCAGGTGGCTCGGCTGGAGCAAGGAGAGGTTGCGACGCTTTCCCGTCGTGCGTCCCGAATACTGGGATAATCCGCGCGTTAATCCCTACTGCTTCATGCATACACTCTTCGAACAGCTCGAAGAGGATCAGATCGTCGTCACCGGCAACGGAAGTGCCTGTGTAGTCAGCTTCCAGGCGGCGAATATCAAGCTCGGCCAGAGGCTGTGGACAAACTCGGGCTGCGCCACAATGGGCTATGACCTACCGGCCTCAATCGGGGCGTGCAAGGCCTCCGGAGGCAAATCGATCGTCTGCCTAGCGGGGGACGGCAGCATTATGATGAACCTGCAGGAGCTACAGACCATCGCTGGCAACGCTCTGCCAATTAAGATTTTCATCTTGAACAATAGCGGCTACGTCTCAATCTTTCAGACCCAGCATAATTTCTTCAACGGGGTGGAAGTGGGTGGCGGGCCGAAGAGCGGCGTGACTTTTCCCGACTTCCACAAACTCAGCCTGGCTTTCGACTTGCCTTATCGGCGGGCGGAAACACACACAGAATTATCAGACGCTATCCAGCAGACGTTGGCACAGAACGGCCCCGCCGTTTGCGAGATCATCGTTGACGAAAGCCAAGTTTTTGCCCCCAAGCTGGGCGCTAAGCAGCTTCCCGATGGCCGCATCATTTCGCCGCCGCTTGAGGATCTCTCCCCGTTCCTGTCTCGGGAGGAACTGGAAGCCAACATGCTGATACCGATACAAGAATTTATATGATCCTAGCACCGAGATCCGTTTACAGCCTCGCCATAGGACTCCTGGACCGGCACGGGACGAAGGCGCGCTTCCTCGTAGTCGGGGGGCTGAATACGCTTTTCGGTCTCGGTTTCTATCCGCTGGTATATCTCGTGTTCACCCCTCTGCGGCCGCATTATCTGTTGCTGCTTGTGCTCTCACAAATTCCATGCGTGACGGTTTCCTTTCTGACGAACAAACTTCTTGTTTTTAAGACAACCGGCAACTATGCCCGCGAATACACGAAATTCGTGACATACTACGCATCAATCTTCGTGATCAATCTTGCGGCCCTGCCGGTGCTTGTCGAAACCGCGGCGATGAAGCCGATCTGGGCACAAACGCTGTTCTCGTCCGTTACAATCGCGGCGAGTTATTTTTGGCAGAGCCGCATTACCTTCTCGAGGGCCAAAACGTCATGACAGTGAATGCTCAATACCTCACGCGTGCCTGTCCCCTTTGCGGCGCGCAGGCGCCCACCACCACAGAGGTTTGCACCCAATCCCGGGCGGAGGATCGGCCCTTCGAGGAACTCGTACCGCAGTGGAACGGATTCTACAAGGACAAGGTGATTTTCTCCTACGCCAGGTGCCCGCGTTGTTCGCTGTTGTACACGCCGACGTACTTCACTGAGAGGCAACTTGGTAACCTCTACGCTCAGATGCCCCCCAATATGGACGAGGTGCCAGAGGCCGTGCTGGAGCGTACCCAGCTCGGCTATTTCGACATTTTGCGTAGGTACTCGCCCCTAACCGGCAGCTACATCGAGGTCGGCCCTGACGTGGGTCTATTTACGAAGAATTGCGTACGAGACGGAAAGTTCGACCAATATTGGCTTTTCGAACCCAACGACAACGTCAGGCCTTCGCTGGAGAAAGTAGTCAGCGGCCACATGGCACATATCGTACAAGAGATGTTCGCCTCATCGATCTTGCCTGATATCAATGCAACGACTGCAGTGATGATCCACGTTCTGGATCACCTGCCCGACCCGCTTAAGACGCTGCGGACCCTGCGCACAAAACTCAAGCCCAATGCTTGCCTGCTGGTGGTTACGCACGACGAGTCCTCACTGTTGCAGAAATGCGTAAGACGGCGCTGGCCTGCTTTTTGCCTACAGCACCCACAGATCTACCGCCCCGACACCATACGCTCCTTGCTACGCGCCGCCGGATTTGAGGTACTCGCGCTGGAGAGAACGGCGAACTACTTTCGGCTCGACTTCCTTCTCAAGCAGCTTTTCTGGGCATTCGGGATCAAAGTGCAGAGAATGCCTAGATTCGGCGGACTGACTCTCAGGCTTAAATTGGGGAACATGCTTACGTTAGCTGCCCCATCTGGCACAGCACCATGAATTCAGCCACGAAATCAGTGCTGAGCATCGTGTGTCCTTGCTATAACGAGGAGGGCAATATCGATGAACTTTACCGGCGCGTCCTCGCGGCGATTGAGCCAGAGAGAGCGTACGAGTTCGAATTCATATTTATCGATAATCACTCAAACGACGGTACGATCGCCAAGCTTCGATCACTTGCTAGTGCTGATAGACGTGTCAAGGTCATTCTCAATACGAGGAACTTCGGCCACATCCGCTCACCGTACTACGGCATCCTTCAATCCCGCGGGGTGGCAACGATTTATCTCGCATCAGATCTGCAGGACCCCCCGGAGCTGATTCCCCAATTTATTCGCGAATGGGAAGTCGGCTACAAGCTTGTGATGGCGGTGAAGCCAACGAGCAAAACGTCAGCTTGGATGCATGCAATGCGCCGCGGATACTATAATGTATTGGACGGGATGTCAGACGTTTCTATGTTGGCGGATTCCACCGGGTTTGGGCTTTATGATTCCGTGGTCCTCGACCATCTGAGACGCATCGACGATCCCTATCCCTACCTTCGCGGCCTGATATGCGAGCTTGGCTACGAAATCAAAGCGATTCCGTTTGATCAGCCTAGGCGCATGCGCGGCATTTCAAAAAACAATTTCTATGCTCTATACGATATCGCAATGCTAGGGGTTGTGAGCCATTCCAAAGTGCCAATCCGTATGGCAGCATTTACCGGTATGGCTTTAGGTGTGTTAAGCATGCTCGTTGCATTCATATTTTTCCTCATCAAGCTACTTTATTGGAACCGGATTCCATTTGGCTTTGCACCAATCCTTATAGGCATGTTCTTTCTTTTTGGTGTTCAGTTCCTATTCATAGGAATACTTGGTGAATACATAGGTTCTGTTCACACGTACGCGCAAAGAAGGCCGATTGTCGTCGAACAAGAAAGGATAAATTTTGACTAATATCGGATCGTTTCGTGTTGGACGACGGCACGGGGTTGTGCTTCTAGCCATCTTGTTAATATTGCAGCTTTTCGCGGTAGCGTATTTCTACTCGTTCTTTCAACAGTACGGCTATTTACCGAGTCCCTTTATAGACGACAAGTCCAACACATTCATGGATTTGTTCAACACCATGTTTTGGGCGGGGCGTGTGGGTGGTTACGAGATATGGAAATCCGTCTATCCGCCGCTCGTTTTTATAATTCTCGATGTCGTGAGGGCGCTATTAGTTCCCTCATTCACCTACAATACCGGGACTGCGCTTCGAGCTGGCGGTTATAACGTAGAGATTGCGCTAGTGATTGCGTATTGTGTGCTTCCGGCGCTCGCGCTCTGCCTCAGGACATGGGCGGATTTTAGCCTAAAGGAAAGGCTGCTGCTTTATCTAGCCGCCGTATCGAGCATCCCGTTTCTGTTCGCGCTTGAACGGGGTAACCTCATTCTACTGGTTACTCCGCTACTAACACTTCTTCTGGGAAAGTCGGTACGTTTAAGGGTTTTGTCGCTCCTGCTGCTCATTAATATCAAGCCCTATTTTGGGATTCTCCTTCTCGGTTATGTGGCAAGGAAGGACTGGGATGAGTTGTTGATTGCGGTGCTCGTGACGGGTGCTACATACCTCGCCACAGCGGCCATGATTGATGTGAATTTCACCTCTATGCTCCTCAACCTAGTTGGCTTCTCACAAAATGCTAACGTATTCGCGCTCCGCGATATTTTCTCACTTCCAAGTAGCGTTTCTGCCTTTTCAGCGGTCCTGAGTGCACCTCGCTTCATCTATAGCAGATATTCTACCGGCTGGCTAAACCCCCTGTGGCTTGCGGGAGTTATCAACATCTGCAAATGGGGCATCATAGGCTGGGCGCTGACGGCGCTCTTACGAGCGGGAAGGGGTGTCAATATTGAGGTCGCGTTTGTCGTACTGATCATAGTCACCACCAACATAGGCATAGCCGCTGGTGGCTATAGTTTGATCTTCTATTTTGCCTTGATCCCTACCCTTAAAAACATGCGCTATGCGCCGATGTATTTCCTGATGCTGGCGGCAATATACGTTCCCCTTGATCCGTTGTTCCCGCTAGTTCGCAACAATATCGGCACTCAGATATCGTTCCTTGCTGGGCACGCCGTGGACGTACAGTGGACTGTCGGGCTTGTGACGGCACTACGTCCGTGGTTTAACCTACTATTACTTGCGGCGGTTGCGTTTGAACTCAGTGGATTGCGCCGTCAAACGGTGCGATGCGCGGTTCAGCTTCATGAGCACCATGCCAAAGGTGTTTTAAATCTAACTGGAGACCCCGATGTCAATTGACTGGAAGCTTCTGTGGAAATCACGTTGGCTTATTCTCATCGCATTTATTCTCGCGGCCGCTATCTCGGCAATATCCTTTGCTCTTCTGCCTCGGCAGTGGGCAGCTATGGCGCTTATCCAGGTGGGTAGCGTTACTATGAGTGGTGGACAACATTCACAAGTCCCCATTGAGTCAGCCGCTGTACTGGCCGACAATCTACGGTTGCCAGGCTTTGTCGAGAGTGTAGCGACGGCCGCGGGGTTGCCAAAAGAGGCTGTGAATCTTCTTCCACGGGTATACGGAGGCCATGGATGGCTTGAAGTGACCCAAGTCGGGAAGCACGCAGTACTTTTGCGACTGCGCGCCGACGGGCGGGAGAGAGCCAAGAAACTAGCGCAGACCATTGTTAATACCGTTATCGCTAGGGATGGGAAGGTGCTCGCTCTAAGGATAGCTGCCTTAAGTGATGAGCTTAATGCATTAGAACGTGACCTTGTCGCGGTGCGGGCCCGATCTCCCTACGCGAGTATCGGCTCAGAATTAGTTGTGGGGGCTCGGTCGACAAGCCCCTATGTTTCAGGGGCAGGGACTGGACAGCTGGGCGCTATCCGAACTATCGTTGATCTTCATTCAAAAATTGCGCGTATTAAGTCCCTATTAGCTTTTCCGTATACAGTTAAGACCCGATCAAACGATGGCGTAAGCCTTATTGCTAGGCCGGTATTCCCTCGGCCTTCAGTATTCGTTGGATTTTGGATTGTACTGTGGCTCATAATGTCAATGGTATTTATCAGGTGGCGGATGGCGTGTGGAAAGCGTTCGCGGTAGTTATTGCGCCGCCTTGATTGTATCGGCATGGCGTGAGCGTCGAATCGCGCTAGGCAAAACATACGTTGTGACCAAGGAAAGAGAGTTTCCGTATTGACTAGGATGCTCAGGCTGACTGCGCCCAAAGTTGCGTAGGTATTTGCCGCCGGAGTTATCACGACCAAGAAAAAGGCGCACAGGCAGTAGATTTCAATGCAAAGGGGTCACCGCGGGGACACGCACACCTGCGCCTCAGGCATGCTCGCAATGTGGGCCGCGAAAGGTGAGCAACGAAATGAATGGCTCGGGCGGCAGCAATAGCCTGTTACGATAGTGCGGACCGTTTAAGCATTGGGAATGTTGGGAGTAATACTGCGACTTATCGCCTGATTGACGCACTTTTGGACAGCCGTTTACATCACCGCTACGTTTGCGCCGCGTGTACGTGCGCAGTTTGGTGTTGGCCTGCAGGCCGCGGCTACCTTGGTTGCGGTGGCGGGCGACAACCCGGAAAGGTTACGGAGTGATTCGTCGTTAGCTGCACTGTGCGGTACGAGCCCCCTACCCGCGTTGTCTGGCAAAACAACACGCCATAGGCTCAATCGGGGCGGCGACCGATCGGCCAATAACGCCTTATGGACAATGACCCTGGTGCGTATGCGCAGTGATCCGCGAACCCGGGCCTATACGGAACGGCGGACATGTGAGGTGTCCACGAAACCAGGGCAAGGTCAGCCTATAATCGCACCCTGTGTAGCAATTCAAGTGGTTAGGTTGCAGTGCCGAGTAAATCCCCGTATTTTAGCCATATTTTGTAAGGTAAACATGGATATAATTCTAGCATGAGCATACTCAATACTCACGCCGCCCTGAAATTGCGGTCATATATAGCAGGAATTGATTGGAGTGCCTTGGTGGCGGTGGCATTAATTGGCTTCTTCGCAGTTACCCTGCTCACTTGCTTCATTTTCCCAATATATCCGGACGAAATTGCAGCTCGTTTTTTAGCCTCACGCCTACCTTATGACTTTCCAGAGAAAATAACTAACCTGCCTACTTGTGTGTCTGGGTTCACTCAGCCTATTCCCATTACCTGGTATTTGCCCGGCTTAGTGAGCTGGATGTTAGATGGCAACTTGCAGAGTCTCAATACATTTCGGACAGTGGGATTCATGGTCGCGTTTTCATGGGTAGCAGAGCTCTTTTTCTACCTTAATGGCCGCATTGGGTCTAGCCAACAACACGGGAATAGAGGCCCTCTAGCGCCTAACCGCCAGTATCTCAATATTTCGGGGTGGTTTGTTTCCCTGTTCTCCGTTGGGGTGTTTCCGATCTTTCTGATTTTGAACCGTGATGAGCAGCTTTTGCTCCCGTCTATAATTATTCTTTTATTCGTTTTTCTTTTGAGCGACCGTCAAGAGAGCCAAAAGTCACGGTGGAGTATAGTCGGGTTGACAGTGATGTATTTTCTTGCCGTCTCATTGGCTATTTATGGACATCCTAAAGGGTTATTTCTAACGCCATTTTTTTTAATAGTAGGCTGGCGGTTATTCAGACTATGGAATAGTCGCCCAATTTTTGTTGCCTCAATGGTACTGTTAGGTCTACAAGTTGCACAGGGATATGCTGCATGGAAGTATTCCTTTCAATGCAGCGAGAACCCTCCGCTAAATGCCCTTCTCAAGAGCTTCTCATTCAACCCCGCGCTACTAATCTACGCACCCCACAAATTTTTTGAGCATTCCTACGCAAGTATTTCTAATTTTAGTAAGTATCTACGTCAACTTGGCTTCCAGAAGCATACAGACGCAAATTACCTTCCTTCTGAACCGGTCGGTCCTTTAGCGAAGCTGGCTAATATCTTTATCTGGGCGAATTCTGCCGCCGCATTCTTTACCGCTCTCGTGTTCGTTCCTTGGTACTACTATCGGAAAGATATTAGAAATGGACGATACCTAACAATAAACGCAACAATACTAATATTGTTAGTGTGTGTACTAATTGAAATGGTTTTTAATACACCAAAGAATTGGTATGACGCTGGCTACATCTTTGGATCGTTCGCTGTGATATTGGTTTTCTTTTCTGGTGAGAACCTGAGTGGGTTTTTCCTGACACCCGCCGCCCGCAAGCTATTTCTTTACTTTGCGGGAGTTTCGTTCCTTTCTCAATCTGTCTTCATTTACCGTTACCTTCCTGCCTTCTGGGACGGATATGCTGGACCTGGGATTTCTATTGTCAACTACCATTACAAATATACGCAAACCGAACTGTCAGAAGCCTCATCGGCTTGCGGCATTAGCCGAAATCACAGCCACCGGCTCATTGTCGACGACTTGACATACTTTTACTATGAGCGCAGTCAATTCCCTATGCCGATAACCTATATATTTTTGGATAATACCCCATCTGGTATTAAGAGATTTATAGATAACAGTAGATCCTCAGGGCTGATTACGCGCTGTTCTGGGATACCGATCCCCTGGATTCCTTTTGCCAAACAAATTGCGAATGTATGCTGCATACCCGGTAATAGACTCCATCAATTACCAAAACCCTAGGGAATCTCTGATTTAGTCCCATTGACGGGCAATTGCTATATAATAGCGACAATCGACACTGGGACATCGCATCGTATGGAGCATGCTACGTTAGCCGCCATCTCGTTTTGGGGCCCACTGTAAGCCTATCAGCCAGGAACGCATTCTAGCTGAGGTGGATAAATTAGTGCCCTTGACAAAACTTGCACGTTAATTGAGATGTATATCCCAAGAATGAACGGAACGGATTACCTGCTAGGCCGGAACAAATGTTCCGAATTGATTTATGGAAAAGTCGATTCGATGTTTCCGACCCAGGGGCTGAAGAAGCGTTATACGACTCACAAGCGATATGAACCTGCTGGATTTCGACTCGGCTGCGACCCCGCTCCCGATAAAATTCTGGAAATGACAATTCTAAGAGTGTTGTGGAGAACTGTGGAAATATCAGCGTGTTATAATACACGCAATCCTCCATATTATGTAGGCTTTCACATCTCGAATTGGGTTATTGATTTTGGGTCTTGTGATAACGGAATTCGGGGATAACAGAAATTATCTAGCACCAAGGATGAAGTTATGGCAGATGTAAAAGAAGAAGAGATATTAGGGCTTGCAATTACTCACCATTGGTATTATGTGTCAAAAGCCGCAGCCCTGATTGGGTTGATCCGTGGGCCATATAATGCGCTTTTGGACGTGGGCGCTGGTTCCGGATTTTTTGCGAAGACGCTAATAATCCATGGTGCCGTATCGCAAGCCACCTGCGTCGACCGGTGCTACCCGGAACCCGTGCGAACTGAAATGGTCTCGGGGGAAACGGTAAGGTTCATTCGTCAAATAGATAGACTAGAAACAGATATTGTGCTTATGATGGATGTGCTAGAGCATGTTGAAGACGATAAGGCTTTAATATGCGAGTATATGGCGAAGGTACCCTCAGGCACGATATTCGTATTCAGCGTACCGGCTTTTATGGCCCTTTGGAGCCAGCATGATGTATTTCTGGAACATAGAAGGCGTTATACACTGCGGCAGCTCGAAACAATTATTGCATCGAGTGGCCTGAGAGTCACCAAAGGATGTTATTATTTTGCGATTATCCTTCCCCTTGTGGCCATTGTGCGTAGGTTAACCAACAAACATGCGCCAGCCTCTAGCTTAAAGATTCACACGGCATTTACCAATTTCCTGTTACGTGCTATCTGTTCTATGGAACTGAGGTTTTATCGTTTCAACAGATGGGGGGGATTAACCATTTTTTGTGTTGCCATGAAGCCGTAACATAAGATAAGACCTACATGGTCTTCCAATAAGCAATATTGATGCTCGCGTCCGAGGCTATTTAGTGACAAATAAGTTGCCAGTTGCTGTCTCCCTAGTAGTTCCGGCACATAACGAACCAAAGAATGTGCGCCTGCTGGTGGACCGAACGATTGTCGTTATGGATAGCCTCCTAATCCCCTGGGAGTTGATCTTTGTAAATGACGGGAGCGAAGACGATACTCTAGAAATTATGCTCCAACTCCGAGAGCAAGATAAACGTATCCGGGTTATTGATCTTTCCCGCAATTTTGGCAAGGAAGCTGCTTTGACTGCAGGATTAGACCATGCGCGCGGGGATTGCGCGATACCATTGGATGCCGACCTTCAGGATCCACCAGAAATTATTCCCCTTCTTATTGCCAAATGGCGCGACGGGTATGATGTGGTCAACGCGGTTCGTATTGCACGTACCGAGGAATCATGGCTCAAACGCTTAACGGCCCACTTATTTTACCGCGTTATCAATCGGCTAAGTCGGGTAGCTATTCCCCCTGACACAGGGGATTTCCGGCTTCTCAGCCGTCCGGCGCTTGATGCGTTGCGTCGTCTCCCTGAGCGCCGCCGGTTTATGAAAGGACTCTTTGCTTGGGTAGGTTTTCGGGTGGCTGAAATACCGTATTCACGCCCTGCACGCACACAAGGCAAGACGCACTTTGCCTTCTGGTACCTCTGGAATTTCGCGCTCGATGGCGTTACCTCGTTTAGTGAGGTCCCATTAAAGGTCGCGTCCTATCTTGGATTTCTAGTATCACTAGTGGCACTTATCTATGCTGTCTATATTGGCATAGAAACGCTAATTTATGGGAATCCTGTGAAGGGGGTATCCATCCCTTATGGTGGGCATCCTTTTCTTTGGCGGTATCCAGCTTATGGCCCTTGGAGTTATTGGGGAATACTTGGGGCGTATTTACGAAGAAACAAAGGGACGACCGATTTATCTGATACGGAATATTTTTGAATAAAATCACCCTTTCTGGTACAAATCAGGCAAGGTCCCGCCAGGGAAATGGCATTGCGCGTGAGTTCATAGGGTTCGGACTTGTGGGTATTGCAGGATTCTCTGTGGATAGCCTCATCGTTGAAAGTGCCGTCAAAGGGCTCGCCTGGAATCCCATTGTTGCCCAGATTCCAGTTTTTGCCACGGCGGTTACTGTCACGGGGATATTGAATCGCATCTATACGTTTCAGCTTGCAATCAAGCCTTCTGGCGTTGTTGCGGAATGGGGTCGCTATGTCGTCGCAAATGGCTTAGGCACCATTGTCAATAACGGGCTGTATATTACCCTTGTTTCGACAGTCACGGTCTGTGTTAACGATCCTGTAAATCCGCGTCTTTCTGACACAAAGACGCGGATCGTTGTTACCGCGCCGCATAGCCCTTCTCTGCGAAGGCGTAGCGCAATCGCTCGGCTAAGAGTTGCATGGTGGTAGCCTCGTTATCTGAGAAGCCTAAGGCTCGATAATGGTCCCATCGGGCACGCTTTAAGAGCGGGGCGAAGGCGAAGAGATCATCAGGCCTCACTCGCTCTCGGTACAGACAGGGAGGGTCTGAGGGGGGTCTGCGGACCCAAGGACCGTATCAGTAAGACGGGTCATACGTGTCCTTCCGGGAAGCATGCAAGAAATGGTTTTTGCCTCTGGTAGCGTCCGCTGCGTACTTTCATCCATGAGGAACGCAGCGAATGAACGAGATCATGCACACGGAACCAGGGCAGGATGGCGATGAGACCCTAGAACAGAGCCAAGCATTCTTCCAACGCTGGCGGGAGAGCCGCCCGCAGGGCGCATGTATCCCCAAGGACTTATGGGTCGCGGCCGTCAGAATGGCCAAGCAGTATGGGGTGCCACAGACGATGCAGCACTTGCGCGTGGATGGCGCACAACTCCTAAAGCACATCAAGGGCGTGGGGGGCGCAGTCCGGACTGGGCAACGTAACGTCGCGTTTGTCGCGTTGTCCGGATCGACACCAACGGCGGGGACGGTGTTTATCAACATAGATGTCGTATGGATTAGGTTTAACAGCCTCCGATAACGGCTTTGATGGGGCACGTTCCGGATTAAGCCACACCTCGGTTGGTAGATCCAAATTTGGAGGGTCTGCGACCACCGTTCTGGGTGTTGGTAACGGGCCTCTTCATAGACTTGTTTGCGCCGTTCGATGATCTGTACAGCCTCACCCGTATGACGTTGGGTGGGGTCACGAAACGAATACCGCTGTGTTGGTGGTCTTCGTTATACTAACGAACGAAGCGCAGCACCCAGTCCCGAAGCGTGCCACTCGCCGGGGGCTTCCTGAGCTCCCATCGGTCCGGATGATTGAGGAGTCGCTCTCAGGGCCGCTTTGTTCTCAACAAATGCCCGCGAGCATGCCCCTTCTGGATCCACTGCCATAGTTCCGGAGCCTGCCTGTGAGCCCAAAAGATCGAGATCACAAACAACAGGGCGCCAAAACCCACCCTAAGCCATGTGACCATAAATCCTGGCTGGGCCAGTAACCACGCCAAAATGACAGCTAATGCGCCTGGCCATAAGGAACGTAAGGACGGCAAGCCTTGGCCGCTCGCCCAAAAAAGCAAAACCGCATCGACTGCCGTCCGTAGCGACCACACAAGGGCCGCCCCGGGTAAGCCTAAGGCATGGAGTCCTACCCACAGTACCCCTAAAAACGGGACAAGCTCTACGGCGTGGAACTTAGCGACCAGATCAGGGCGCCCCTGAGCCTGAAGCCATGCGAAGGGAACATGCGCAAGACTACTAATCCATACACCTATCAAGATGATCTGCCCCACCGGCGCGGCCACATGAGAAAACGCGGGAGATATCCATATATCGATAAAAGGTCCTAACCCCAATATCCCGGCAACCGAGACCGGCGTCACCGCAGCGGCCAATATCCGGACGGACGCGGTTGCCAGCGTGCGGGAAGCGGCATCATTTTGTTGAGAAAATCTCGGAAACAAGACGCCGGCTAAGGCGCCTGGAAGAATACGCAATCGGTTCGCGAGGTTAAATGGGACACTATAGTAAGCGACAGCGGCGGCTCCCAGAATCACCCCGATGAGTAGACGATCGAACGCCTCCAGAATAGGCCCGATAAAGTTGGTTACGGATACCCACGCCCCGTATCCCAGCAACACGCGTACCCAATGGGGTGTCGGCCACTGGGGTTTTCCGGCCGGAAGCACGAGCCCTGCCGCCACCGCCAGGGGCACGCTAGTGACAAGGCGCGTCAAAATGGCCGCCGGAATAATCCAACGCAGCGTCGGCCCGTGCATTATGGCAACCACCAGCGGCACTATCTGAAATAACATAGTCCCGAAAACCTGCAGGGTATTAACGAGCAAGAAGCGTTCGCATCCTGCCAACGTACCGGTAAAAACACCGCTCATGGTGGCGAGGGGTATAGAGGCAGCAAGCCATGGTAAGGTGGAAAGAACCTCGTTGTGGAGCGCTGGTGTAGTCTTTACGAAATAACCAAAAACGACACCTCCTGCACCGTAGACGCACAGGCCCCCAATAACGCCAAATCCCATATTCAGGAGTGTTGCCGTCCAAAAGAGTTGACTGCGTTCAGAAAGCGGGGCATGGCGAAGCTTGGCTACCTGGTTGGTGGTCGCCCGCGCCAATCCCAAATCGAAGACACTGAAGTAGCCTAATAACAACCAGACAATCGCCAGTATTCCATAACGAGCGATGCCGATATCATGCAAATAGAGGGGTACCGTGACCAACGACACGAAGATGGGAACGATGCTGCCGGCAATATTGTAAAACGTGTTGCGTCGGAGACTCCCCTGGGGTGCGGGAACTTCTGGCGCAATGGCGGGATTAGATGGTGTGGGGGCGCTCATGCATGCCCCTGTCGACCGGGGTCGACCCAAAATCTAAGTAAAGACCTGAAGCTTGGTGCATAGCGGAAACAAGTGCGTACGGAGATCTGCGACATTCTATAACCTTGATGCCCCATTCAGGGAGGCTCCATCATTAGCCCTAAGCCCCTCACCCTAACACCGTAACCGGATATTGAGTAGCCTTCCATCTGCGCAAAGAGGCAGCGCCTGCCCCGTAGAGCGACCGCGCCATGACTGACACTCCCCCCTACAGGAAGACCGCGCACGCCCAATCTATCGTCTCGCAGACGGCTCGCAATGATCGCTAGGATGGAGAGGTGATGCCGGTTTGCCAAATGCCCCAATGTCTATCGTTGTTTGCCTATGTATCCCTATGTATCCCTATGTATCCCTATGTTTCCTTATGCTTCAGGATGTTGCAAAATCGGCTACGACGGCGTAAGAAATCCGGCAGGGTAACGACTAACAAACGGCATAAGAGTTTGGCTATCAGACGAAACCGAATACCGAGCCGCGTCGTTTGCCCTGATGGCCACTTCAACTTCCCCCATCCGTGGCCGGATCAAATTCCCCCAGTACCGCGACAGCACGGGATAGGATTGTTACCCGGTGTGCGCTTGCTTGGCAAGGCGGCTCGCTGCTTCCTTCAGCCGATAGCTTTTACCGGCGAACACGACGAGCACGGCGCGGTGCATCGATCGAGGATTGTCGTGGTCAGCGCCGCATCGCCCAGATATTTATCCCGGTCGCTGATGATTCTGTTCGAGGTGATGAGTGTGCTGAGACGATGCTTGTAGCGCTTGTGCGCGAGCGCCTCCAATTGATCGGCCGCCTCGGGGCCGATGCGCCGCGCTAGGAAGAGATCGTCAAGCACCAGGAGATCGGCCTCGGCGTAGGGTGCGCGATAGCCCTGGCGCACCGCCGAATAAGCGATGGCTTTGGCGACAGGGCTCTTGCCGGTGCCGGGAGGGCCGATCAGGACCCCGTTGTCGCCTTCCCGGAGAAACTTCAACATATGGAGCTCAATTGTTAACGATCCTGTAAATCCGCGTCTTTCTGGCACATAGACGCGGATTGTTGTTACCGCGGGGCATAGCCCTTCTCTGCGAAGGCGTAGCGCAATCGCTCGGCTAAGATGTGCTGGCGGTAGCCTCGTTATCTGAGAGGCCTAAGGCTCGATAACGGCTCCATCGGGCACGCTTTAAAGAGCGGGGCGAAGGCGAAGAGATCATCAGGCCTCACCTGCTCTCGGTACAGATAGAGAGGGCTTAAGGGGAGATCTGCGTACACGGGGACCGTATCCGTGGTGCGGGTCATTCGGGTTTCCTCTTCTTGCGCAGTGTCGCTTGCGACTCCGCGCTCAGGTGTCTCTTTCGCCCGATACGATTCGCCGTCGTTGGCGAGGATCTCGGCATGGTGGATGATACGATCCATCAACGAGACGAGACAGGCGGCATTGGGGAAGACCTGTGGCCATCGGAGAAGGGGCGATTGGTGGTCAGCAAGAGGCTCTTCGCCTTGTAGCGCTCACGATCTCAAAGAGCAGATCGGCATGGCGGTCCCCATAGGAAAGGTAGCCGACGTCGTCCACTTCAGTTGAGCTCAACTGGAGTGGGTGAAGGTGGGTATCTGCGTTTTGCGGTCTCAGAGATACCCGGTTGTCGCAGAAAACACTCCTCACATCTTAAGGTGCGAGCCCTACTTGACAGTGCTAGTGTGTCCGCCGATATTGCGCGGCAGGACATCTTACTTAAGGGCGTCTGGGGGTTAGGTGGCGCGCTAGGGGGTATTGAGAGTGCGTAATGTTAAGGGATTCGTGTTTTTGGGTGTCGTGATGTTGTGGCTCACCGGATGTGTTATGCCGCCTGGGGGTTACGGCTATACGCAAACGACGGTGGGGTTTGGTGGTCCACGCATGGAGTTTTCGTTTAGCGATGGCGTAGGGGCGTATTACGCACCGACATTTGGCACCTATATCTATAGCGATAATGGTTATTATTATCGATGGACGGGCGGTGGCTGGATCTACACCACTTATTATGATGGCCCGTGGATGCCGGTCGAGGCGGGCGTCTATTTGCCACCACTTTTAATTTATGGTCCGCCACCTCCGATCGTGGGCTACCGCCCTTATTTTAACTGGTGGCGGATACATCAGGCCGGCTGGTATGCCGCCAATCATCCCCGTTGGTGGTATCGGCATCGCTTTTATATTCATCATTACGCGCTCTGGCAGGACCATGTCGTGCGTTTTTATGCGAATCATCCAGGCCAGCGGCCGGTTATGCGCGCCTTGTTTCATGCCGAGAGGGGACAGGGTGGTCCGCCCGAACGTCGTGCTATGCGTCGAGGTGAGCCGCCGCATTATCTGGCGCCTCGTCCTTTGTTGTATTCGGGACCCGGAGCGGATCGCGGCCCTGCGCGGTATGAAAGGCCAGGGCCAGGGCCTGGACCGCGCTTAGCTGAGCCCCCGCGGAGACGGCGCGATGCAGGCCCCGACCACAGACCGCGGCGTCGCGACGAGCAGCGTTTCAGGCGCGATCATCCCTATGATCATCAGGAGGAAGGTCCTCATCGGCGGGATTTCGGTCGTCCCTAGGCTTCAGTCGTTGTGATGATGACTTCAGGCGGCCGTTATGGTGTGGGGCGGTGAGGTCGGGTCTTTTGTGTGGGGCGGGCCTAGCCGCGGATGAGCCGGGCCTGCCCTGGGCGTGCCGCTATGCGGGGCGGTCGTGGACCTTTGGCGGCGGCCCGGCGCACTAAGGGATCTCCGTCGTTTTGGAGGTGCGCGCGTAGGTCTTCCGGTAGCAGGGCGTTGCGGGCAATGAAGTAGCGGACATTGGGGTCCCGATCTTTAACGCAATCCTGAATTTGTTGGGGCGTGAGGTCGGGACGTTTGGCCAAACAGAGTCGAATGATGTGGTCCTGATCTTGGAGGAGGACTGCGATCTCTTCTGTTGTGAGGTCGGCGCGTCGCGCGAAGTAGCAGCGCACCTGCATCCATTGTTCGCGGTACAAGATAAGCGCGCGCTCGCTTAAGCTTAAATGTTCGCGTAGCGCGAGATCCAGGCGTTCCTGAAGGGGGAGGGCTTTATAGGCCTTCTCGTCTTCGGCCCTATTAATGTGGCATGGCGGCGGTTTCTGTGGGACTGTGGCTTTGAGCATGGGGCGTTAGTGTACGCAACGGGGTTTGGTGAGGAAATCCCTTAAGGCGCCCCTTGGGGCGATTCCTAAATAGGCTTTAAAGATGTGCAGGGGATGCGCTTTTAGCTTTAGGGGCTTAATGATCCTGCTTAAAGCCCTCTTCTCGTTGAAATCCCTTAACTGATCCGCATATCTATCCCATGAAAAAATCGGTTTGGCTTGCCTTAAGCTCCTTTGTCGTCGTAAGCCTTGTGTTTGCAGCGGGCGCGTCGAGGGCTGTGTGGGCGGCCACTTCGACCTTGCCTCATAAGAGCCATTGTATTGCACAGGCGTACATCCACCACCCTTGCATCGTGTTAAAGCCCACTTTTGTGGTCCGTAAGCGTTCTTTGGAGGATATCTTGAATGCGAGCCCCAAAGGCAAGGTCGCTCCCCCCAAACAGATCAAAGGGCCTTTGAGCAGCCTCTCTCAGGCGCTTGTCATCAAGCCCGACCTGGGCGCGTGTCAGTCGTTTATCAATGGCTGCCATGAGGGGGATATCGTGACCATGCCTAATGATAATGTGATGCAAACCGTGGGCGCGGGCTTAGGTTTACGGATTGGGGCTATCCGTTTCGAGTATGCTCATGGCCTCCATAGCGGCGCCAATTTCATTGGTATCCGCAGTCGCATCCCTTAGCAGTCGCATCCCTTCAAAAGGCCTCTATGACCGTTCTTCCCTATATCGTCGATGGCACGGCCGACAATTTTCCCCGTTTGGTTTTAGAGAACTCGCGTCGCGGTCCCGTGATCGTCAATTACTGGTCGCCCAAGGCGGGCCCTTGTCTGGTCGCTATGCCTAGGCTCGTGCGGGTCGCCGAGGAATATGGGGGGCGCTTATTGGTGGTTATGCTCAATACCGATGACTTCGGCGAGCTCGCGCGCCGCTTGGAGGTGCGCGCCTTACCGTTCTTGCAGGTCTTTCGCGGTGGGGTGGTGATCGATAGCCTCCAAGGGGTGGAGTCGGAGGGCGCGTTGCGTGCCTTCTTGAATAAATATGGCGCGCGTTCGGATGCGATCCTGGAGGCCTATGGGCGGGGCGCTATAGACCGCGCGGTGCAATTGGCGGCCGAGCAGGCGCAGGCCTCCCCGGAAGACCCGGAGGCCGCGTTGCGTGTCGCCAAACTCCTGGTCTTAGATCATCGCCCCAAAGAAGCCTTCTCTTTGTTGGACACCTTGCCGCTCGCCTTACGCGCAGCCGCCGAGATCGAGGGTTTGCATGCGCATCTCGCGCTGATCGTGGCCATGGATGAGGAGGCCGAAGAGGGTGTCGTGACTCGGGAGTACGGGGCCGAGCCCCTCTTTTTTGCCGCGGCGCGTGCTCTTAAGCGAGATGAGTACGAAGAGGCCTGCCGTCATTTGATCGCCTCTTACCATAGCGATCCCGCTTATCGCCAGGGGCTTGCGCTTTCCGGCATGCGCGCCATTGCGGGCTTGCCCATGGCCCCGGATGTTCGGGTGCGTCTTTGCGATCTGTTAGCGCCGCTCTTAGGGCAAGATGAGGTCCTCTACACTCCTTTGTAGAGGCCCTCGGGGCCTTGTGCTTTCAGGGATAAAGGGACTCTTTGGGCGCACGGTGCGGCGCGGGCGCTTTTAGTGGCCGGCTTGCTGGCGGCGATCGGGGCGGCTTTGATCGCGGGTATCGATCCCGCGGCGGTCCGGTCCCTGTGCGGGGCTTTGGATCTTCGGGCGTTGATCGGTCGGCGTCTCGGTCTTTTTGTCGACACCCTCTGCCGAGTGCTTGATCACGGAGTTCACTTGTCCGCCTATGAGCAAGACGAGCCCGCCGAGATACATCCATGTCAAAAGGACGATGACTGCGCCTATCGAGCCATAGGTCTTGTTATAGGACCCGAAGTGGTTCACGTAGAAGGCAAATAAAAGCGAGCTTATGATCCAGCCTGCCACCGCGAATAAGGAGCCCGGGGTCAACCAGCGCCAGCTTTGGCGCACATTGGGCGTGAAGTAATAGAGCAAGGCGGTCGCCAGAACGACGCCCATGAGCAGGATGGGCCAACGGATGATGTCGAGCGTGAGCGGGAGCAGGGTAAAGCCCATGTGTTGGGCGACTGTGCTTGCCGCCAAGGGCCCCCAGAAAAAGATCGCAAGGGAAGTAAAGAGGACTACGGCAAGCCCGATCACAAGCAGGATCGCCATCAGAAAGATGCGCCAATAGGGGCGCTCTTCGGGGACGCCATAGGCCTGATTCATGCCGGCGCTGATCGCCATCACCGCATTGCTTGCCGTATAGAGCGCGAAGGCCACACTCAAGGAGAGTAGGCCGTCTCGAGGCTGGTGTAAGAGTCCCTCGAAATCGCCTCGAACGAGCACTAAGGCCTGCTTGGGCAGGACGTCTTGCAGGATGCCTAAGACCTCTTGCGTGCGGTGATGTATGGGGAGGAAGGCGAGCAGGCTCATGAGAAACAAAAGGAACGGAAAGAGCGACAAAAAGAAGTAGTAGGCGAGTTGCGCGCTATAGCCGGTGAGCGCGTTGTCACTCACACCCTTTGCCACCTTTTTGATCAGGCCTAAAGCGCCTAAGTGGCTCAGGGTCAAAATGGGCGATTTGCGATCGGCGCGCAGGGTCATGGTACTGAGCATAGCGAAGCGCGCCGATCGCAAGAAAGGACCAATGGCCCCAGACTCTTAAGGATGATGTGCGGGAGCCTTAGGCGTTACCGAGGCCTAGGACCGGGGTTTGTGCTTGGGCCGCGAAGGCGAGCATACGTTCGACTGGGACTAACGCGCGTACCCGAATCGCTTCCTCGATATGGATCTCATTGGCGCCCGTTGTGAGCACTTGCTCAAGGGAAGCTAGGCTATTCATGGCCATCCATGGACAATGTGCGCAGGATTTGCAGGTCGCGCCATGACCGCCCGTAGGGGCTTCCAGGAATTCCTTGGTGGGGGCGGCTTTGCGCATCTGGTACAAGATGCCGTTGTCGGTCGCGACGATAAAGCGTTGCGCGGGGCGCGTCCGCGCCGCCTCTATCATACTGGTAGTCGACCCCACCATATCGGCGAGCGCGATCACGGCGGCCGGCGATTCGGGGTGGACGAGTACGTCCGCATCGGGATATTGCCGCTTCAGATCGATTAAGCCCTGGGCCCGGAACTCCTCATGGACGATACAACCACCGGCCCAGAGCAACATGTCAGCGCCACTCTCGCGCCGTACATAGTCGCCCAAATGACGGTCGGGGGCCCAAAGAATCTTCTCACCCTGGTTCTTCAGATGGCGGGCTAATTTTAGCGCGATACTGGAGGTGACGACCCAGTCGGCGCGCGCCTTGACGGCGGCGCTGGTGTTGGCGTAGACCACGACCGTGCGATCCGGGTGCGCGTCGCAGAAGGCATTGAAAGCCTCTTCCGGGCAGCCTTCGTCGAGCGAGCACGTGGCCTCGAGTGTCGGCATCAAGACTCGTTTTTCGGGGTTCAGGATCTTCGCGGTCTCGCCCATGAAGCGTACGCCCGCTACCACCAAGGTCTGCGCCTTGTGCTCATGGCCGAACCGGGCCATGTCCAGGGAGTCCGAGACATAACCCCCGGTCTCCTCGGCGAGCGCCTGGAGGTCCGCATCCGTGTAGTAGTGCGCGACCAAGACCGCGTCCTTAGCCTTTAAGAGCTTTTTAATGCGTGCGATCCTGCCTGCTCGATCCCAGGGCGTGATCATGGGCGAGCCTTGAAGAGTAAATGATGCCGGTGGCATGTTCATGGCAAGACCTCCTGCCCTCTGAAGGAGGGTTTGCTGTGACGCAAGCGATACAGTTTGGCGGGCCTATGGCGACCACTGCGGCGCGTGCCTTCCGTCTCCACGAGGCAAGAGGAGGCCTGAAGCCTGCGCCGAAAGTTCCGTTTGTCGAGCGGTTCGCGCCCAATGATCTCGTAGACGGTCTGGAGCTCGCTTAATGTAAAGGGTTCCGCTAAAAACTGGTAGGCGATCGGCGCATAGGATAGCTTTGCGGCCAATCGCTCTCCTGCCACCCGTACGATCTCTTGCTGGGTGGGAGTCAGATCCGAGGTCTCCTCGGGCGCGGTCCAGCCGACCTGTTCATGATGCCCGCCTACGCGCTCTACGGGCACGAGCGCGTAGTAGGCAACGATGACCCGAGGGGATTCATCGTTCGCGTCAAAGGTATAGAGCTGCTCTAAGAAGACGTCTCCTATGCCTGTCGTGTCATAAAGCGCGCGCCGCGCGCACGCCTCTAAAGATTCGCCCGCATTCAGGTAGGCCGTGGGGAGCTCGCAGTGCTCGTTTTTTAAGTACAGAAGCTCCAAGGTCTTCCGAATCGTAAAGAGCACCACGGCCGTCATGATGGGCAGATCGCTCTTCGTGTCTTTCATACACCAACGCTACGCTAGCGGTCCCTTTGGCGTCAAGGGCCTAGCGGATAAAAGAGGCCCGTGCGCCTGTTGAAGGGGGTCTACTCTGCCGCACCCAAGTGGCGTTACAATGCCCTTATGCAATTCTGCGGCACTTGTGGTGGCGATCTTATCCGGCGTATTCCTGCGGGCGATACGCGCGTGCGCGACGTCTGTCCGCATTGCTCCGCCATCCATTACCAGAATCCTAAGCTCGTGGCTGGCTGTTTGGCCACTTGGGAGGGTCGGGTCTTGCTCTGTCGGCGCGCGATAGAGCCGCGCTTAGGCTTTTGGACCCTGCCCGCGGGCTTTATGGAAAACGAAGAGACCACGAACGAAGCGGCGGCGCGCGAGACCATCGAAGAGGCGCAAGCCCGCGTCGCGATCGAGGGTCTCTATACCGTGTTCAATCTCCCCCATATCAGCCAAGTGTACTTCTTGTTCCGCGCGCGACTTTTGGATCTGGCCTTCGGTCCCGGCACCGAGAGCCTCGAGGTCGCGCTTTTTGATGAACACGAGATTCCCTGGGACGAGCTCGCCTTTCCGGCAGTCCAAGAGACCTTGAAGCTCTACTATGAAGACCGCAAAGCCGGCCATTATCCATTTCGCATGGGCGACCTCCTGAAGGGCGAGCAGGGCATGGATTATCGCGTGCAGTTCCTCTTTGGTCCTTGAAATCCTCCCTTTTGGACCCCACCCAGAACGCTTAAACGTGATAATTTAGGACGCAAGATCCCGGTGCGGGATCTTGCGGTGTTGGTGGGTGTTTGGGCGCGCAAGCGCCCATCTGTGATGGAAAATGACTTTTAAGGAGAACGACCTTGGAAAAATATGTATTGCCGGAACTCGATTACGACTATAACGCCCTTGAACCTCATATCTCGGCCAAAATCATGGAGCTGCATCACAGCAAGCACCATATGGCCTACGTCAATGGTGCAAACCAGGCCTTGGAAGGCCTGAAAGAAGCGCAGGAGACTAAGAATTTCGCGCGCGTCGCCGCCTTGGAGCACGCGCTCGCTTTTAATCTCTCTGGCCATATCCTGCACTCCCTTTTCTGGAAGAACCTGTCCCCGAACGGCGGTGGCAAGCCGGAAGGCGAGCTCGCTCAGGCCATTGATCGGGATTTTGGATCCTTTGAGGGGCTCAAGGGGCAGTTTGTGAATGCCGCCATGACCACCATGGGCTCCGGATGGGCGACCTTGGCCTATGATCCGGCCGGCCAACGTTTGATCACGACCGAGATCCACGATCACCAGTCCGAGATGACGCCAGGGGCCGTGCCGCTCATGGTCTTGGACGCTTGGGAGCACGCTTATTATCTGCAATATCAGAATGATAAGGCGCGCTTCTTTGAGGCGATCTGGAATCTCTGGAACTGGAAGGATATCTCCGAACGTTATCGCAAGGCCAAGAATGCCGACGTCGGGCTTGCGTCTGCGACCACCTCGAAGAAGGCGGCCGGGAAAGGTTAAAGATTGGAGGGCCCGCCTCGTGCGGGCCCTACCGTTTTTGGGCTGACCTCGGTAGACTACGGGGTCATTGGGTCGGTGTATGGCCTTATAAGGCGCTTGTGGCGACCCGCAAATCATCCCTCTCAAGAGAGCTAGGAGTATTCATGCACAAGAGGTACGCCGCATTGGCGGCTATTGGCTGCCTGTTGGCGGCACCCGTGATGGCCAAGGGTTTGTCCCAGAAGGCCCAGTTGAGCTACAGCTTGGGTTATCAGTTTGGCGAGAACGTGCGCCATAACGGGGTTCCCGTCGAACCACAGATTTTCACACGCGCGATCACAGATGCCTTAAAGGGCAAGAAGCCGCTCATGGCGCCTGCGCAAATGGCGGCGGTGGTCGCACGGTTCCAGAAGGTCATGCAAGCGCATAACGCCGAGATGCTGAAGGCCTTAGGTCAGCATGAACAGGCTGCGGGACGCGCATTCCGCGCGACCTATGCGAAGAAGCCGGGCGTGAAGTCCTTGCCGAGCGGCGTCCTTTATAAAGTGGTCACCGAAGGCCATGGCCCGCGCCCGACCTTGAAGGACACGATCAAATCGGATTATTGGGGGCGCTTTATCACAGGCCGGCTCTTTGCAACCAACACGAAGACCGGCAAGCCTGCGGTATTTCCTTTGAATGGATTGATCGAAGGCCTGAAACAGGCCATCGTCTTGATGCCGGTGGGGTCGACCTGGAAGATCGTGGTACCCGGCCATCTGGCCTATGGTCCCGAAGGGCGCCCTGCGATTCCGCCTAACACGACGCTCGTCTTTACGGTCCACCTCTTAGGGATCAGCAAGTAAGTCTCAAAGGCAAAGAAAGAAAGACGAAGTCATAGGGGCCCCAGGGCCCCTATTTTTTTGATTAGCGCATGGGTCGTACGTGGGTCGCCTGCATGCCTTTTTGGCTGCGGGTGCTTTCGAACTCAACCGACTGGCCTTCCGATAAGTTCCTAAAGCCCTCGCCTTGGATGGCCGAGTAATGTACGAAGACATCGGGGCTGCCGTCTTGCGGGGAGATGAAGCCGAAGCCTTTGGCTTCGTTGAACCATTTTACCGTTCCCATTTTCATTTTTGCCTTTCCTTTTGCATGGAGATAGAAATGTCCAAGGTCTACCTTGGATGAGCCTACTCTATCCAAGGTAGACCTCCCAAGATACTAGCGAAAGTCCGAGAGACCTCCGTAGTAAGGCTCGAAAAACGCGGGGGATTCTCCCATGCTTAGAAGGGTGTCGAAAAGAGGGTGGCAGGATAGCTCATCCATTCATCCCCGGTCGCGCCTTACTGGCGGTTTTGAAGGCAAGCCGCATGCGGCGCTGACACACGATCTTACGAACCCTGGCGCTTAAAGCTATGCTCATCAGATCCCGGTTAGGGACTGCTCCGTGCTGGGGTGGCTTGTATAATGCGTATTTCGCTGATCGTGAACACTCAAAACGCCATCGTGAACACGATTGCGCGTAATCGTGAACACCCGAACGGGCGGGTTCAGCTGGCCTAGGACTTTGTACTCCGGGTGTTCACGATCCGTCAAGAACAAGCCCTGGCAGATGAGTTGCCCAGGACCGGATAGCGTGACCTTTATGCCCCCTTTTCTAGAACGTCATCCGATGACGTTATTCTCCTGCGTGTCGCCAGTCATGATGACGCGATCTTTTGCCTGTAAAACGTCATCCGGTGATGTAATGATCTTGCGCATCGTCGGTCATGTCTTTCATGACGCGCTCCTCTGCCTGCAAAAGCAGTATCCCCAGGACCTGGGCCCGGCTCATGCCCCCGTGGCGGGACAGGCGATCGAGCTTCAAAGCGGCGGTCGCCGACAGATAGAGATCTAGGCGCACAGCTCCCTGCCCGGGATCCTCCGTAGTGGTGGCAATCCCGGATTGGCCTCGCAGGACGCGACGGCGGTAGGCGCGTTGGCGGTCGCTTGCGGTTTTATGGAGGCGTTTTCGTCCGGTCTTGGTCGCTAGACCTTTTATGTCATCCGGTGACGTTTTAAAAAAGAGCGGCTCGGGGTGGGCGCCCTCGAGACGTAAGGCCTCCGATACGGTCACGAGGGACGGCACTTTCGGGGAACGGATCCTGCGAGAATCAGTCATACAGATTCTCCTCGGACGGGGGTCTTGGTCTTGCGAAGTGACTCCCCGGTGAGTTCGATCTTGTGGGCGGCGTGGACGATACGATCCAAAATGGCATCCGCCACGGTGGGGTCACCGAGATGCTCATGCCAGTTCATGATCGCGAGTTGGCTTGTCACAATCGTACTCCGGGTGCCGGTGCGATCGTCTAACAGCTCTAAGAGATCGTGACGGTGCCCGGCGGTCAGGGGCGTCAGTCCGAAATCGTCGAGCAGGATAAGATCGACTTTCGCAAGCGCCACCATGCGCTTACTAAAGCTCCCGTCACTGTGCGCTACGCGCAGCTCTTCGAAGAACCGCGGCACGCGCAGATAACGCACGGTGAGGCCCTGACGACAGGCTTGATGGGCCAAGGCGCAAGCGAGCCAGGTCTTACCCACCCCCGTGGGTCCGGTGATGAGCAAGGGGTGTCCCCGGCGGATCCAATCACAGCTGCCCAAGGATACGATCCGGGAGCGGTCCAGATGGCGATTCGCCCGGTAGTCGATGTCTTCGAGACACGCGTTATGCTTTAAGCGCGCAAACTGCAAGAGGCGGGTCAAGCGCTTGGTATCGCGGTGGGCCACCTCGCGGTCGAGGAGCAGCGTCAAGCGATCGGTAAAGGGCAACTCTTGGGTGATGGCTTGGCTCTCTTGCTCTTCGAGGGCGCAGGCCATGCCGGTGAGCTTTAAGGCGTTGAGGATGCTTAAGGTTTGTTGCAGTAACATGGTGTCTCCTTGGGGTTGGGGTTTACGTCAGGCTTGTCATCATCGATTAGTGGTAGTAGCCCGGTCCGCGCACATTGGCGTGGGTCGGACAGACGTCAGGTTCTTCCTCTTCTGTGGGGCACAGGGGCGCGCGGTCTAGGCCTTTCTTTAAGATCGAGAGCACGGTCTTGCGGGTGTAGCTCGGGATCGCCACGGCGCGCACGCAGGCCGCCTCCAAGCGCTCGGGGGTGTAGCGGCGGGCGAGGCTTAAGAGACCCAGGCACGCGCGATAGCCCTGCTCGGGGTGGGGCTTATGGGTGAGTTGCCAGTCGACTACCGCGCGGGTCGATGAGCACGGTCAGGGATCTTGATGGCTTTTGCCGAGGAAATGATCACGTAGCATGATGGGGAGGGGGTGTTCCCCCTCAAGGAACTTGAATAAAAGCGCCTTTCGGGGGAGTGTCACTTTCCGACCA
>Ga0307375_10000439_pt1 | contig 52600 bp, 46 predicted proteins | sample TR1MG_FD_202531 | JGI IMG/M metagenome (GOLD analysis project Ga0307375, IMG submission 202531) | Soil microbial communities from Risofladan, Vaasa, Finland - TR-1 | ecosystem: Environmental > Terrestrial > Soil > Coastal area > Acid sulfate soil | place: Finland: Risofladan, Vaasa | collected...
GCGAGGACGGCCCTGCGCCGCACGAGGACGCCCTCGAAAAGCCCGCAGAGCGCCCCGACGAGACACTCGTCCTCCACGACCACCGGCCGGGCTCCGGCAGGCTCGAGCACCCCGCCTACCTGGACGCCGGCCGAGAGATGCGTGTTCTCGCCCACCTGGGCGCAGGAGCCGACGAGGGCGTGGCTGTCGATCATGCTGCCGCTTCCGACGAAGGCCCCGACGTTGACGTAGGCCGGCGGCATCACGACCACGCCCGGCTTAAGGCAGGCGCCGCGCCTCACGGCGCTGCCGCCCGGCACCAGGCGGATCCGGTCCTCGGCCGCGAAGCGGCGCGGAGGAAAAGCGGACCTGTCGAAGGCGCCGCACGGCCACTCCTCGAAGCTCACCGTCTCGGTGGCGCGAAAGCCCGCCAGGATGCCGCGCTTGACCCAGGTCACGGCGTTCCAGGATCCGTCGGGCTCTCGCCGCGCCGAGCGCAGCTCGCCCGATTCCAGGTTTCGCAGAAGAGCTTCGTGCGCCTCGGCGAAGCCCGGATCGGCCAGGATCAGATCGAGTTCGCGCCCGTAGAAGGCCTCGAGCGATGCCAGGTCTCGGCTCATGAAAGCCCCTTCGCGCTTCCGGAAGAGGACGGTCCGCCCGAGCCGACCGGGAGTCCGAAGGCGGACAAGAGCTCGACGAGTCTCGCGCGAGTGGCCTCCGATGCCCGGACGAGGGGAAGGCGAGGAATGTCGGAGCCCATGCCGAGGAGGCTGAGCGCGGCCTTGAGCGGCGCGGGATTGGTTTCGAGGAAGAGCGCGTCCATCACGGGCAGGAGGCGGTAGTGCAGCGCGCGCGCCTCGTCCATGCGGCCCTCCATCGCCGCGTCGACCAGGGCCTTCGTCTCGGTCGGCAGCACGTTCGCCATGACGGAGATGAGGCCCTTGGCCCCGACGGCGATGGCGGGCAGGGCGAGTCCGTCGTCACCGGACAGGAGGGTCTTGCCCGGCGGGAGGGTCCTGGCGATTTCGCCTATCTGAGCGAGATTGCCGGAGGATTCCTTCACGGCCACGACCTGCGGAATGGTCCAGAGGCGGGCGAGGTCCTTGGGAAGAAGGTTGAGCCCCGTGCGCCCGGGCACGTTGTAGGCCACGATGGGCAGATCGGGCACGGCCGCGGCTATGGCGCGGAAGTGCGCCTCGATGCCCCCCGGCTGGGGTTTGTTGTAGTAGGGCACGACGACGAGCAGGGCCTCGGCACCTGCCGCCGCCGCCCGCCGCGCGAGATCGACGGCAGCCTCGGTCGAATTGTGCCCCGTGCCTACGACGAGCGGCATGTTCCCGCGCTCTTCGCGCGCGGCCGCGACGAGCCGATCCCGCTCCTCCTGGCTCATCGTCGCCGCTTCGCCCGTCGAGCCGAGCACGACGAGGAAGTCCGCGCCTCCGTCGCGCAGGTAACGGACCAGCTTCCTGAAAGCCGGCAGATCCACGCCGCCGGTGCCCGAAGGGGAATCTCCCTCGAGAAAGGGAGTCGCTATCGCGACGCCGAGGCCGCGAATCCTGTCTGCAATCGTCATGATCGCCTCCTATGGGGCCCGAACGCCGTCGGCGCCGGCCCCGTCTCAGTCTCTGTCGTCAGCGCGTTCCACCCGGCCCCGGGGCCAGGAAAAGCGGAGAGATGATTTCGTCGGCCATGTCGTCGAAGGTGTAGAATCCCTTCCTGCCATGGATCCAGCGGAGGGCCCGCAGCGCCCCCTGCGCGAAGATGTCCCGCGACGTGGCCTCGTGCGAGATCACGAGCGCCTCCGCATCCGCCTCCAGGCGGAGTTCGTGATAGCCGACCTCGGTCCCGCCCCTCACCGAGACGAGCTGCAGACGAGTCTCGGGCGAGAGCGGCGCGGAGGCGTCCGGAGCTGCCGAGACCGCTTCGGCATAGCGCGGACAGCCCTCGCGGAGCGCGGCGGCGAGGAGCTTGGCCGTGCCGCTCGGGGCGTCGATCTTGGCGCGGTGATGCCGCTCGAGCACGGAGAGGTCCGCGCGGGGATCCAGGGCGGCGAGGCGGCCGAGGGACAGCGCCACACGCTTCAAATAGGCCACCGCCAGGCTGAAGTTGGGCGCCACGAGCAGCCCGATCGAGGAGTACTCCGCGGGATCGAGGGCTGAAGCATCCCAGCCGGTCGCGCCGACCACCAGGTCGACATGCGAATCCCTGGCCCAGGCCAGATGCCCCGCGACCGCCTGGCCCACGCTCGCGTCGAGAGCGACATCCACGGGGCCTCTCGGACTCTCGCCCTTGTCCAGGGCCCAGACGAGTTCCATATCGCGCTCGCTCGCGAGCAGACGCGCCACCGCGGAACCGAGGCGGCCGTTGCCGAAGATGCCGATTCTCATGCTGCCCCCTTCGATACGGAGCCCGAGCTCCCCGCGCCGAAAAACGCGGCATGGAGTCTGCGGAGAGACTCGGGCGCGTCGGCCTGGGCGACGACGAGACTCAGGTTGATCTCGTTCGCGCCCAGGCTGATCATCTCGACATTCATGTCGCGCAGGGCGTTGAAGGCCATGCCTGCCACGCCCGGCGTGCGCCGCAGCTGCTCGCCGACCAGCGCCACGATGGCCCGGTCGCGCTCAATCCGCACCTCGGCGAAGCTCGACAATTCCTCGGCCAAGCCCTCGAGCGGAGCGCTCGCCTCGACCGTCATCGAGACGCTCACCTCGGAGGTGGAGACGAGATCGACGCTCACGCCGCGCCGTCCGAAGGCCTCGAAAATGCGGGCCAGGAAACCGGCGCCGCCCAGCATCCCGGGCGAGCGCACGGTCAGCACCGAAACCGGAGCGCGCGAGGCCAGCGCGGTCACCGGCAGTCCGCTCGCCGCGTCCCGCGAAATGCTGGTAAAGCGGCCATTCCGGACCAGGCTGTTGCGGACGGTCACGGGGATGCCGAGCTCGACCGCCGGGAGGATGGTCGCCGGATGGAGGACCTTGGCGCCGAAGGCGGCGAGCTCGGCCGCCTCGTCGTAGCCGAGGTGCTCGACGGGACGGGCGTCGGGCACGATGCGGGGGTCGCAGGTCAGGACTCCCTCGACATCCGTCCAGATTTGGATTTCAGCCGCCCGGATGGCGGCGCCGAAAAGGCTGGCGCTGAAATCCGAGCCGCCGCGGCCCAGAGTCGTCGGGGCGCCTGAGGCGTCGGAGCCGATGTAGCCCTGGGTGACTACCGTGCCGCCGCGATCGAGCGCCGGAAGCAGCTCCTTCTCCGCCAGGACGCGGATCTCCGCCGGAAGGGGCCGCGCCTGCCCGAAGCGCGAATCGGTGCGCATGACGAGGCGGGCGTCGAGCCAGGGGACCCGCATGAAGGCCGCCAGCAGCCGGGACGAAAGCAGCTCGCCGTAGCCGACGAGGGCGTCGAGGCTCTTGTCGGGCAGGGCGCCGAGCATGGCCGAGCCGCGCAGCAGGAGCGACAGTTCCTTCTCGGCGGCGGCGATGAAATCGGCGAGCTCGCCGGGGACTGCGCCGCCGAAGAGCTCGCCGGCGACCTCGCGATGGCGCTCCATGACGCGGCCCAAGCCCTCGAGGGCGCCGCCCTCGTTCCGGGCGGCCGCGGTCTTCCCGCAGGAGAACAGCGCGTCCGTGACGCCCCCGAGCGCGGACAGCACGACGACGATCCCCTCGGCGCCCGCGGAGCGGACTATGTCGGCGACATTCCGCAGACGCTCGGCGTTGGCCACCGAGCTGCCGCCGAACTTCATCACGACCGGCCGGCTCATGGCAGCAGGCCCGAAGCGAGCGCGAGTTCCGCGTTGAGGACCGAGGCTCCTGCGGCCCCGCGTTCGGTGTTGTGTCCGAGGATCGTCATCTTGACGCCCATGATCGGGCAGGACCTGACGCGTCCGACCTGGATGCGCATGCCGCCGTCCTCATCCGCGTCGCGCCTCGGCTGCGGCCTGTCCTTCTCGGTACGCACCTGGACGAAGCGGCGGGGAGCCGTGGGCAGGGACATGCCCTCGGTGTCGGGCTTGAAGCCCTCGATGGCCCGCGAGACGGCCTCGGGGTCCGGAGAGCCGGAGAGGCGCAGGCTCGCCGAGATCGTGTGGCCGTCGACGACGGGCACCCTGTTGCACGAAGCCGAGACGGTGAAGGGGGCCATGACCACCTGCCGGCCGTCGAAGGTCCCGAGGATCTTGCGCGCCTCGGTCTCGACCTTCTCCTCCTCGCCCCCGATGTAGGGGATGACGTTCGCCACCGCGTCGAGCGAGGGCACCCCGGGGTATCCGGCGCCGCTTAAGGCCTGCATGCTGACGACGAGGGCGGACTCGAGCCCGAAACTGCGGTGCAGGGGCCCGAGCGCTCCGCAGAGTACGGCCGTCGTGCAGTTGGGATTGCAGAGAATGGCGCCCTTCCATCCGCGGCGCCTGCGCTGCAGCTCCACCAGAGCGAGGTGGGCGGCGTTGAGCTCGGGGATGAGCAGCGGCACGTCCTCCTCCATCCTGAAGGGCGAGGCGTTGCTGAAGACCATGGCGCCGGCGGCCGCGAAGAGCGGCTCGATCTCCAGGGCGACGGCGGCGTCCAGGGCCGAGAAGACCACGGGGGCGAAAGCCTTGGCCGGGTCGCAGGGAAGGACGCGCAGGGAGCCCAGGCCGGAGGGGATCTCGCCGGGAAGGCGCCAGTCGCAGGCCTCGGCATAGGCCTTGCCCACGCTGCGCTCGCTGGCCGCGAGGTGCTGGATCGCGAAAGAGGGGTGCTCGGCGAGTCGCCTGACGAAACGCTGCCCGACGACGCCGGTGGCGCCGAGAATGGTGACGGGTATACGGGACATTAGATGCTCCTCGGGATGATATGGAAAATGCGGAGGGAGGGGGAAAAGGCGTGAAGACGGAAAATCGGCATGCGGGACCTCCCTATCCGATGGAGATCCCATGAACCATCCCCCCGGCCCGACGGGCGCTGCTCTGGGGTGACGATTCCGATGGCACTCCGCGGGGTCTGTCCCGCGACAGCCGCCAGGTGTTAGCCTGGTCGTCCAAGAACCGCGGCGGGAAAGCTCCGCAGGTTCCTTCGGCGATCCTCCCCTTTCGTCCGGCGTCGCAGGGCCTTCCGCCCTCGACCGGATTACTCATGGGGATCGCTCCTCCATTCGGTAAAGTCCAATCTACAGAATGGAGGAGCTCCGTGCAAGGGGGGCTTCGGATATCTACGGTGCGCACGACGAGGCTACCCGGCCCGGCTTTCCGGCGAACATCTGTTATCGATCCGCCGCGCCCAGGTGAACCGCTTGTAGCTCGTACGCGGATCGTATACGTTTTGCCCGGGTATTCGTCTGAAACTGTCTTGAGATAATGAAGATAATTCTGTATTTTTGGCCCATACGGAGTGCGGAACCCAGGAGGATGAAGATATGGACGAGATCATGTGGTCGGGGCGTCAGAGCGCCGAGTGGCGCACCAAGATAGGTTTGGCCGAGATGCTCAAGGGCGGCGTCATCATGGACGTGACCAATGTCGAGCAGGCGAAGATAGCCGAGCGCGCGGGGGCCGTGGCCGTCATGGCGCTGGAACGGGTTCCCGCCGACATCAGGGCTACGGGCGGCGTGGCGCGCATGTCCGATCCCAAGATGATCAAATCGATCCAGGACGCGGTCTCCATTCCCGTCATGGCCAAGTGCCGCATCGGTCATTTCATGGAGGCGAGGATACTCGAGGCCCTGGAAGTCGATTTCATCGACGAGTCCGAGGTGCTCACCCCCGCCGATGAGCGGTTCCACGTCAACAAGCGGGATTTCAAGGTTCCCTTCGTCTGCGGCTGCCGCGACCTCGGCGAGGCGCTCCGCCGCATCGGCGAAGGCGCGGCCATGATCCGCACCAAGGGCGAGCCGGGCACCGGCGACGTCGTCGAGGCGGTCAGGCACATGCGCAACGTGACCGACGAGATCGCCCGCCTCACCCGGCTGCGCGACGAGGAGCTCATGTCGGCCGCGAAGGAGCTGGGTGCGCCTTACGAGCTCGTGGTCGAAGTAGCCAAGACCGGAAAGCTTCCCGTGCCCAATTTCTCGGCTGGCGGCATAGCCACGCCCGCGGACGCGGCCCTCATGATGGAGCTCGGCGCCGAGACCGTCTTCGTCGGCTCCGGCATCTTCAAGTCGGGAGATCCCGCGCGCCGCGCCGCCGCCATCGTCGGGGCCGTCGCCTACTACAAGGATCCGAAGAAGCTGGCAGAGCTCTCCGCCGACCTCGGCGAGCCCATGGTCGGCATCGGCCTCGGCGAGCTCCAGGACGATCAGCGCATGGCCAAACGGGGCTGGTGAGGTGAAGAGAGTCGGCGTTCTCGCTCTCCAGGGAGACTACGCCGCCCACGAGCGGGCGATCGAGCGCGCCGGAGCGGAGCCCTTCGAGGTACGCAGCCTCGCGGACATCGACGCCGCGGAGGCGCTCGTGCTTCCAGGGGGAGAAAGCACGGTCATGGGCAACCTCCTCGTCCGCTTCGGCCTCCTCGACCGCCTCGTGGAAAGGATAGCGGCAGGCTTGCCCGTGTTCGGCACCTGCGCGGGCCTCATCCTCCTGGCCTCCCGCGTCGAGGGATACTCGCAGCCGGGCATCGGCCTCCTGGACGTGACGGTGCGGCGCAACGCCTACGGCCGACAGGTGTTCAGCTTCCGCACCCCGATCCGCACCACGGTGCCCGGGGCCGAAAACCTGGAGGCGGTGTTCATCCGCGCTCCCAGGATCACGGCCTGCGGGCCCAAGGTCGAGGTGCTGGCCGAATACGAGGGCAGCCCCATCCTCGTCCGTCAGGGGAACATCCTCGGCGCCACCTTCCACCCCGAGCTGGTGGACGGCGCCGTGATTCACCGCTACCTCATCGGATTCTAGTCCACGCCCGCGGCATCTTCGGGCGTGGATTCCCTGGACGGCTTCAGGCTGGCGAGTATCTTGTCGATGCGGTTGCCGTCCATGTCCACGATCTCGAGGAGGCAGTCGCCCCAGCGGCATTTTTCTCCCGCGTGGGGGATGGTACCCATCCGGTCGAGCACCAGGCCCGCCACGGTGTCGTAGTCGCCGCCCCCGGGCTCAGCCTCGAGCCCCAGCCCTTCGATGAAGCGGTCTATGGGCAGATTGCCGTCGACCAGGTAGGAGCCGTCGTCCCGCCGGATGATTTCCGGCTCGTCTTCGTTCCCCGTGAAGGGAAGATTGCCCACGATCGATTCCATGAGATCCGAAAGCGAGACGAGCCCGGCGACCCCGCCGTATTCGTCGAGGATGAGGGCGGTCTTCACGCCGCCTTCCTTGAGCGCCGAGAAGGCCTTCAGGGCGGAGATGGACTCAGGCACGAGCACGGGCTTGCGCAGGAATCGCCACAGATCGTCGAACTGACCGGTCGCGATGGCTGCCAGGCAGTCCTTGACGGGCAGCATGCCGATCACGCGATCCAGATTCTCGTCCACCGCCGGCAGGTAGCCATAGCGGGAGTTGCCGAGAAGCAGGTCCCGCGCCGCCTCGAGCCCCGAGCGCATGTCGACATAGACCACGTCGGTGCGCGGGGTCATGAGCGATTTGACGCGGCGATCGCCCAGGGACAGCACGCCCTCCACCATCTCCCGCTCCCTCGCCTCGAATACGCCCGTCTCGGCCCCCTGCGCTATCAGCACCCGGATCTCCTCCTCGGTCACCGCCGGCTCGCGCGCGCCCTTCGCGCCGAGCAGTACGATGACGAGTTCCGTGGCCCCGGAAAGCAGCCGGGCAAGGGGCGCGAATACCACCGCAAACACGCGCAGCGGGCGTATGACCGCCGCCGCGATGGGCTCGGGGCGGGCCAGGGCGAGATTCTTGGGCACCAGCTCGCCGAGCACGACCGAAACCAGTGTCGTCACCACGACGACGATGATGACCGACACCGTGCCGGCCGACGCGGACAGAAACGGAACTTGCTTGAGTGTCCGAGCCAGCGTCTGCGCGACGGTGGCTCCGCCGTAGGCTCCGGCGAGGATGCCCACGAACGAGACCACGACTTGAATGGTCGAAAGAAAACGCGAGGGGTTCTCCGCGGTTTCGAGAGCCAGCCGATAGCCCTTTCGGCCCTTCTCGGCCTCGTGGCGCAGTCTGGCCTTGCGGGAAGACACGATCGCCATCTCGGAGAGCGAGAAAAAGCCGTTGAGGAGAATGAGCGCCAGGATGATCGCAATCTCGAGACCCATTGTACGAAAATACATCGATACGCGATCTCCGTCGAGATGCGCGGAACGAGATGCGCGGCGCGAAATGCGCGAAAGCCGCCCGGAAGCGCGCGGCGAGGGAGTGCGGGCGGCGGGAGTGCGGGCGGCCTTGTCCCCAAGGGTCGATGCCGCTATCCTGTTCCGCATGGAACGTTGCCCTTGGTGCGGATCCGAGCCGCAGTATGTCGCCTATCACGACGAGGAGTGGGGAGCGCCCGTGCACGACGAGCGGCGTCACTTCGAGTTTCTCCTACTCGAAACGCAGCAGGCCGGACTTTCGTGGAGCACGATTCTCCGCAAAAGGGAGGGATATCGCCGGGCCTTCGCCGGCTTCGACCCGGAAAAGGTGGCCGCGTTCTCCGCCGCGCGCATCGACAAGCTCATGAGCGATCCGGGGATCATCCGCAACCGCAGGAAGCTTGAAGCGACCGTGCGCAACGCTGCCGCCTTTCTCGAGGTGGCGGAAGAGCGCGGCTCCTTCGACGCCTACATCTGGGACTTCGTCGACGGCAAGCCCGTCGTCAATGCCTGGCGTAGCCCTTCCGACGTGCCCGCCACCAGCGCGGAATCCGACCGCCTCGCCGCCGACCTTAAGCGGCGAGGCTTCGGTTTCGTCGGCTCCACGACGATCTACGCCCACATGCAGGCGATCGGACTCGTCAACGACCATCTCGTGTCGTGTTTCCGCTGGGCCGAGCTCGGCGGAGGCCCCCGAAGGCCTAGGCCGTGAAGGCGAGCCTCGACGCCATCCGGCGAAGGGTTTCGGTGAGGACCTACGATGGCGTCCCGCTCGAGCCCGAGGCCGCCGCGGCCCTGCGAGCCTCCTTCCTCGAAGCGGTGCCCGGGCCCTTCGGCGGCCGGCCGCGCTTCCTCCTCCTCGAACGCGGCGAGGCCGGGACCGAGGGGAGACGGCTCGGGACCTACGGACAAATCCGCGGCGCCCCGGCGTTCATCGTCGGGGCCGTCGAGCGCGGCCCCCGCGCCATGGAAGATTACGGCTATGCGCTCGAAGGGCTGGTCCTCAGGGCCACCGAGCTCGGGCTCGGCAGCTGCTGGCTCGGCGGACTCTTCGACAGGACCTTCATCGCCCGCGCGCTCGCCGCCGACGACGCGGAGCTGATTCCTGCCTGCAGCCCCGTCGGCGCTCCGGCGAGCCGCGTCGGCGTGCAGGATAGGATCATCCGCCTCGGCGCAGGCTCGAGGCGGCGCAAGGATCCAGCCGAGCTCTTTTTCGAAAATGGCGCCGACGGCTCATGGCGACCGCTCCGGGCGGAAGGTAAGCTCGCCGAGCTCCTCGAGGCGGTCCGAATCGGGCCTTCGGCCTCGAACAAGCAACCCTGGCGCCTGCTCTTCGACCGATCGGCCGATCGCCTCTGCCTCTTCCTCCGGGAAGACCGGCTCTACAATGCGGCCCTGGGCGAGATCAGACTTCAGAACCTCGACATGGGCATAGCCATGCGGCACATCGAAAGCGCGGCGACGGCGCTGGGGCTTCGCGGTTCCTGGTCCCTAGCCGGAGAAGGGCCGCATCCTCCCGAAGAGCGGCTGCACTATATCGCCGCGTGGGAGTTCGCCTGAATCGACGAAGCGACTTGCCCGCCGGGCGGCGCGGCCGTATCTTATCGTTAAAGTAAGATTAACCTAAGGAGCCAGCATGATCTCCAAAAGAATGGCCGAACGCATCAACGAGCAGATCAACAGGGAAATGTATTCCGCGTATCTGTATCTGGCCATGGCGGCCCGCATGAGCGAGGCCGGCTACAAGGGCGTCGGACACTGGTTCACGATCCAGTACCACGAGGAAATGTTCCACGCCATGAAGTTCGCAAATTACCTTCAGGACCAGGGCGCGGCGGTCGAGCTCAAGGCGATCGCCAAGCCCGAGTTCAAGGAAAGCGGCGTAAAGGAACTATTCCAGCGCGCCCTCGAACATGAAAAGGGCGTCACGAAGAGCATCGCCGAAATCATGGCCCTCGCCGGCGAGGAAAAGGACTACGCCACGCAGACCCTCGCCCAATGGTTCGTCAACGAGCAGGTCGAGGAAGAGAAAAACGCGAGCGAGATTCTCCAGACCGTCGATCTCATGGGCAATTCCCCGCAGGGAATCTTCATGCTGAACATCGAACTCGGGAAGCGCTCCTTGAGCGTCCCGAGCGACTTCACCAAGCTGGGCGGCGGCGCCTGATCGTCCTTCGAGCGGCCTCTCCGCGGCGGGCCTTCGGATAGCGCCGCGAAAGTCCGTGCAGAGAGCCGGTTCCCCTCCCCTTTCGGGAAGCCGGCTCTTTTGCTATCCTGCCGCCGGAGGACCGTGTGTACATCAGCACCAGATCCGAGGCCGCCCCCGTCTCCGCAGCCCAAGCCATCCTCGCCGGCATAGCCTCCGACGGCGGGCTCTACGTTCCCCGCCGGATGCCTGCGCTCGATCTCGACGCCCTGCGCGCGACCCGTCTCTCCTATGCGGAGCTCGCCTTCCGCGTGCTTTCGCCCTTTTTCCCCGAGTTCGAGGGCGGGCGGCTCGCGACGGCGCTGGAAGCGTCTTCGGCCAGGTTCGACTCGCCGGACGTCGCTCCGCTGACGCGGCACGGCCGCTATCATTTCCTCGAGCTGTTCCACGGGCCCACGCTGGCCTTCAAGGATCTCGCCCTCACGCTCATGGGCGCCCTCACGCGCCTGGCGCGCGATCGTTTGGGCGTGCGGGACGAGATAGTGATCCTCGTCGCCACCTCGGGCGACACGGGCAAGGCGGCCCTGGCCGGCTTTTCGGACATGCCGGGGATACGCATCGTCGTATTCTACCCGGCCCGCGGCGTCAGCGCCGTGCAGCGGCTGCAGATGGTGAGTCACCGGGCGGACAACGCGGCGGTCGTCGGCATAGAGGGGAGCTTCGACGACGCCCAGCGCGGCGTCAAGGCGCTTTTCGCCGACGCCGAGCTCGCCGGAAGCCTGGAAAGGCGCGGGCTGCGGCTCTCCTCGGCCAATTCCATCAATATCGCGCGGCTTCTCCCTCAGATCGTCTACTACGTCAAGGCCTGGCGGGATCTGGCGGATTCCGGCAAGCTCGGGCCGAACGGCGAGATGGACGTCGCCGTGCCCACGGGCAACTTCGGCAATATCCTCGCGGCGAGCTATGCGAAGGCGATGGGTCTTCCCATCCGGAATCTCATCTGCGCCTCGAACAGGAATCACGTCCTGAGCGATTTTTTCGAAACCGGCCGCTACGACCGAAGGCGAGAGTTCTACACGACCTCGAGTCCTTCGATGGACATCCTCGTCTCGAGCAATCTCGAACGCCTCATTTTCGAGACCGCGGGCCGGGATCCGGCGCGGACGGCCCAGCTCATGGGCCGGCTGGCTGCCGAAGGCAGCTTTTCGCTCTCCGAGGCCGAACGCGCCGGCTTCTCCGACTTCCGCTCGGGCTGGGCGGACGAGGCGGCGGCAGCGGCAGCGATCCGCGAACTCTACGACGACTCGGGCTACCTGATCGATCCGCACACGGCCGTGGCCGTGGCCGTAGCCGATCGCCTTCGCGGCGGCTCCGACGGCGAGGTTCCGCTCGTCGTGGCCGCGACGGCCAGCCCCTTCAAGTTCCCGGCGACGGTCGCGGCGGCCATCGGCCTCGGGGCGGCCGGACCCGCCGCCTCACCCGCCGCCATAACCGCCCGCACGGCCGCCCCTTCGGTCCAGGGCGAGGATGCCGCGACCATCGCCGAGCTCGATCTCGCCGAACGCCTCGCCGAGCTGGCGGGCCTCGAGCTGCCCCAGGCGGTGCGCGAACTCCGCGACAGACCGCGCCGACACGACCGGGTGGTCGCGCCAGAGGACATGAAATCGACGCTGCTCGGGCTCTTGGAACGGCCATGAAGCGGAGCATCCACATCCACGTTCCGGCCACCAGCGCGAACCTGGGGCCGGGATTCGACAGCCTCGGCCTCGCGCTCAATCTCTACGATCGCTTCGCCGTCGAGCCGGCCGACGCCGTCGTCATCGAAGGCTGCGCGGCCGAGCACGCGAACGAGGACAACCTCTTCGTGCGCGCCTATCGCCGCGGCCTGGAAGAACTCGGACTTCCGTTCCGAGGCATCCGGCTCCGCTTCGACGCCGATATCCCCATCGCCCGCGGGCTCGGCTCCAGTTCGGCCTGCATCGTCGGCGGCCTCCTGGCGGCCCGGGCCGCCGGCGAGGACGAGTGCCGGAGCGGCAGCCTCGACCGACAGGCCCTGCTCGACCTGGCCACGGAGCTCGAAGGGCATCCCGACAACGTCTGCCCCGCGCTTCTCGGCGGTTTCGCCGTCTCCATCCTCGAAGGGCGGCGCGTCTCGACGATCAGGGCCGATGTCGAGGAAGGACTCGTCTTCAACGCCCTCGTGCCGCCTTTCCCCCTCGAGACGGCCAAGGCCCGCGCCGCGCTTCCCGACCGGATAGGTTTCCGCGACGCGGCCTTCAACGCCGGCCGCGCCGCCATGGTCGCCGCCGCCTTCCTCTCCCGCGACTACGGCAAGCTCGACCTGGCCTGCCGCGACCGCCTGCACGAGCCCTTCCGAGCTCCCCTCATCGAAGGCTTCCGGGAGATCGAGGCGGCGGCCCGCGAATCGGGCGCCCTGGCCGTGTTCCTTTCCGGCGCCGGTCCCACGATCATGGCGATCTGCGGAGCGGAGGAGGCGCGCTTCGTCGAAGCGATGAGGCCGCTTCTCGAAGGGCGAAGCTCGGGCTCCTGGCGACTGCTCAGCCTGCGACCGGACAACGCCGGGGCTCTAGTCCGGGCATCTGCCTGAAATCGGAAGCCGCGCTTCCGATCAGGCTCCAGCACCTCCGTACGTTTTCCTCGCCAAAAGGAAGAATCGGGTTTATAATCGTTTATAAGTGACGTGTACGTACACGGAGCAGACTGAATGCAGTCCGGGCCGGGGATCCCAGCGATGGAAGACGATGTGACGAGACGCCTCGCATCGCAGCGCGGAACGCGAGACCCGCTTCATGGGCATCCCGCCGAGAAGCGAGAGAGCCCCCGACCGCTGAGTATCCGGCTCAAGCTCATGCTCTACTTCCTCGCGCTGGTCTTCCTGCCTCTGTTGTCCCTGGGCATCATCGGCCCGTCGCTGTACGCGCATGCGATCGAGCGCGAGACGACCAACTATGTCGAGCACATGATTGCCCAGGTCACGGTCAACATCGATTACCACGTCCTCGACATCGAGCGGCTCATCGACTTCCTGGCCGAAGACGAAAGCGTGCTCGCCTATCTCGAAAGAGGTACGGCCCTTCCCTCCGAGCGGTCGTCGATCATCAAGACGATGTCCGCCATATCGCGGACCCATCCCGAGATCGCCGGCATCCTCGTCGTGAGCGACGACGACGATTCCATCACCGACGACTTCTATCGCATAACGCGCGATCCGCTCACCTCCGAACGCTGGTACACGCTCGCCAGGGAGGTTCCCGGGGTCGTCCGGCTGTTCTCGCGACCCATCGGCCGCAACCTGAGGAGCACCCACAACTACGGGCCCGAGGAGGTGGTTTCGATCGTCAAGGCCATCGTCGACCCCGGCGACGGCCGCCTCCTCGGCGAGATACTCGTGGACATGAAGCTCTCGACGATCGAGCGCATCTTCAAGGGGACTTCGCTCGGGGCGCACGGCTTCCTCTTCATCGCGGACCCCGAGGGCGAGCTCGTCTACGCGCCGGTGAACGACATCGTCTATCGGATTCCCGTCACGATGCAGCGGCGGGGCGCCGCATCGGCGATCATCAGGGTCGGCGGCATCGACTACCGGGTGCTGAGCCAGATTTCGAGCCGCACGGGCTGGCAGACCATCGGAGTCTTCTCCCTGTCGGAGACGCTCCGCGAGGTGATGCTCATCCGCTACTGGACGCTGATCATCGCCGGGGCGACCATGGGGCTCGCGATCATCGGAGCGCTCTTCTTCACGTTTTCCATCGCCAGGCCGGTGCTCGGCCTCAAGAGTCTCATGAAGCGCGCCGAAGGGGGCGACCTCTCCGTGCGCTTCAGCGGGGGGAACGGCGACGAGATCAGCGAGCTGGGCGAGGGCTTCAACGAGATGATCGAGCGGATCCAGAGCCTCATCGACCAGGTGTACAGCGAGCAGCTGGCGAAGCGCGAGGGAGAGCTGCAGGTCCTGCAGGAGCAGATCAAGCCGCACTTCCTGTACAACACCCTCGATACGATCCAGTGGATGGCGCAGGAGAACCGGGTGGACGACGTGGTCAGCATGGTGGGCTCCCTCACCACGCTCTTCCGGATCGGTCTGAGCCGGGGGCGCGAACTTATCGCCCTCCACGACGAGATCGAGCACGTGAAGAGCTATCTCGCCATCCAGAAGATGCGCTACGAGGACAAGTTCGATTTCGAGATCCGCATCGCCGACGCCCTCCCTTCCCATCGCATTCTCCGTCTCATCCTCCAGCCCCTGGTCGAGAACGCCATCTACCACGGGGTGAAGGAGCGCCGCGGCAAAGGCTGGATATGCGTGGAGTCGAGAGTCGAGGAAGGAGAGCTCCGGCTGGCCGTCCGGGACGACGGCGCGGGCATGACTGCGGAGCGGCTGGAAACGCTCAACCTCGCGCTGGAAAGGGAAGACGGCAAGATGCCCGGCCTCGGCTACGGGGTCCAGAATGTCCACCAGCGCATCAGGCTCACCTTCGGGAGGCCCTTCGGCCTGTCGTTCACCAGCGTCCTGGGGAAGGGGACTGTGGTTCTCGTGAGGCATCCCCTGCTCAAGGAGGAGGATATCTGAATGTGGAAACTGCTCATAGCCGACGACGAGCCGAAGATTCGCAGGGGAATACACTCATTGGTCGAGCGTCTGGCCCTCGATTTCGAGATCGTGGCCGAGGCGGAAGACGGGGAACTGGCCTTCGCGAAAGCCGTGGAGCTCGAGCCGGACATCCTGCTCATCGATATCCGCATGCCCTTCCTCAACGGGCTCGAGCTCATCGAGCGGCTGAACGGAGCCCTGCCCGACAGGCTCATCATCATAATCTCCGGGCACGACGAATTCGACTACGCCCGGGCCGCCGTGAAACTGCAGGTCTTCGATTATCTCCTGAAGCCCCTCGACGCCGCTGTCTTCGCCGCCACGCTGGAGCGGGCCCGGACGGAACTCAAGGCCAGGAGCGAGACGGGCAAGTACGCCATCTGGGCCCGGGAGCAGCTGGCGCGGAACCTGCCTCTGCTCCACGAACGTTTCTTCCGCGACTGGGTGAAGGGAGCGCTGTCTCGCACCGAGATCGAGGAGACGACCGCCTTTCTCGATCTTGAGATTTCCGGCCCCTTGACGCTCCTCGCCGCGCGGTTCTCCGAGCGCTTCGGCGCCGGCATTCCCGAGGCGGACCGGGTGCGGCGTCTGGCCCTCGTCGCGATGCGGACGATACTGTCCGAGGCTTTCCCCTCTCCTGGCGCGCACATCTTCGAGGACGACACCGAAATGGTCCTCGCGATCATGCAGGGCATCGAGGAGGGCCGGCTCTCCGAGATCAAGTCCGAGATCGAGCGCCGTGCCGCGGCGCAGCTCATCCAGGTCCCGGTCATCGCCTCGCGCCTCGTCCCCGATCCCGTCGGCGGCCTGTGCGAGGCCTACGAAGAGCTGCGGACCGAGCTGGCCGACGGCGGCAAATGCGAGGCGGCGGTAGTCCTCGCCATCAACAGCATCAGCCAGCTTTACTACAACCCGGAGTACAGCCTCGAGGATGCGGCGCGGGAGCTCGAGATCAGCCCGGGCTACCTGTCGCGGCTCATGAAGCGGGAAACGGGCCTGTCGTTCATCGAGTACCTCAATCGGGCCCGGGTGAAAAAGGCGATCCAGTTCATGAACGATCCCGCGGCGAAGATGTTCGAGATCGCGGAACGAGTCGGCTATCGGAGCCAGCACTACTTCAGCCGGGCCTTCCGGAAGGTCATGGGCATTTCGCCGAGCGATTACAAGAAGGGGCCGAGCTCGTGAGCGCGCGATCGCCTCTCCGAGCCCGAGGACTAGCGCTCGCCTTCGCGCTCGCCGTGATCGCCTTGTCGTCGGCCTGCGCTCCCTCCGAACTGCACGAGCGCAGCATCCGCTACCTCATCGGAGTCTCGCAAGCCAATCTCTCGGAGCCCTGGCGAATCGAAATGACCGAAGAGATCAAGGCCGAAGCCGCCCGGCACGGCGATCTTCGCTTGATACTCGCCGACGCCGGCGATTCCAGCTCGCAGCAGATAGACGACGTCCGGAGAATGATGAAAGAAGGCATCGACCTCCTCATCATTTCCCCGACGGATTCGCGAGCCCTGACTCCGGTGGTCAACGAAGTCTACTCGCACATCCCCGTCATCGTGCTCGATCGCGCGGTCGAAGGCTACGGCTACACGCTGTTCATCGGCCCCGACAACCGACTCGTCGGGAAGGAAGCCGGACAGTACGTGGCCGACATGCTGGGGAAGAAGGGCGGTCGGATCGTCGAGATCATGGGCCAGGCCGGCTCTCCTCCCATGCTCGACCGGAAGGAAGGCTTCGAGGAGGCGCTGGCCTACAGGCCGAACATAGCAATCGCGGGCACCCTGGTGGCCGACTGGCTGCGCGACCGGGCCGAGGACAAGTTCGGCGCCTGGCTCCGGAAGGGAGGCAGGGTGAATGTCGTCATGGCCCAGAATGACGCCATGGCCGAGGGGGCTTGGCGCGCGGCCGACAAGCTCGGCATCAAGGGCATCAAATTCGTGGGGACCGACGGCCTGCCCGGGCCGAACGGCGGGATCGAGATGGTGCGCACGGGGCAGCTGGCCGCCACCTTCACCTGCCCGACGGGAGGCAAGGAGGCGGTCAGCTACGCGATGGACATCCTGCACCACGAGAACGGCATTCCCAAGAAGATGATCCTGCGGACCTCGTTGGTCACTGCCAAGACGCTGGCGATCGGCGCGCTGGCGGAGCCCGTGCCGCCGCGCCAGGCGAAGCCGGGGCACAAGATAGTGCTGGGCTTCGCGCAGGTGGGGCAGGAGAGCGCCTGGCGCCTGGGGAACACCATCTCGATCAAAAACGCGGCGCGGCAGGCGGGCATCGACCTCTTGTTCGTGAACTCGGAGCAGGACCCCGAGAAAGAGCTGGCCGCCGTGCGCTCCTTCATCGCGAAAAAGGTCGACATCATCGCCTTCTCGCCGATCGTGGAGTCGGGCTGGGGCCCCGTGCTGCGCCAGGCCAAGGCCGCGGGGATCCCGGTCTTCATCACCGATCGGGCCGTGGCCGTCAAGGACGAATCCCTGTGGGTCACCCTGATGGGCTCGGACTTCGTGGAGGAAGGCCGCAGAGCCGCGCGATGGCTCGTCGACTACATGAAGACCGACAGGCAGGTGAACATCGTCGAGCTCCTGGGCACGCTCGACTCGGCCCCCACGATCGATCGCAGCGAGGGCTTCAGGGAGATACTCAAGGCCTATCCCAATTACCATATCATCGACTCGGAGAGCGGCGATTTCTTCCGGAACAAGGGCAAGGAAGTCATGCGCCACATACTTCAGGATCTGGCCCTGAAGGATCAGAGGATAGACGTCCTCTTCGCGCACAACGACGACATGGCGCTCGGAGCCATCGAAGCCATGGAAGCCGCCGGGCTCAAGCCGGGGAAGGACGTGGTGGTGGTCTCGGTCGACGGCAGCCGCGACGCCTTCAAGGCCATGATAGCCGGAAAGCTCAACTGCACCGTGGAGTGCAATCCTCTCCTGGGGCCCCAGCTCATGAAAGCCGTGAAGGATTTCATGTCAGGCAAGGAATTGCCCATACGCATCGTCACCTCCGAAGAAGTCTTCCCCGCCAGCGTCGCGCGTATGGAGCTCCCCACGCGCAAATACTGATCGCGCCCGTCGCCTCCCGAATAGTGCCCAATTTCGCCGTTTAGTCTAAAGACCGCTCTCCGAAACCGTGCGATACCGGTAGCAGGTGCCTACGGCACCTGCCTCGCCATATCGAGGGTTTGAGGAAAGGAGCGGAAAATGCGCATGATAATCAGGTACGGACTCGTACTCGCCTTGGCGATCGCGGCTGCGGGTTTCGCCTCGGCCCAGACGGGCACGCTCAAGTGCGTCGGCTTGTGCTCGGAGACCTCCATGGGCCATGTGAGCTACCGGTTGCCGGGCGGCACCTGGAAGGTCATCGCTCTTGGCGAGACGATCCCCGCCAGGGCGGAAATTCGCGTCGATGTCAGCTTCGATTGGATAGAGCTGCGGCCTTCGAATTCCATCGACAAGGTATACGAAATCGACGGTCCGGATTCGGGAGCCGTCATCAAGACAGTCGCCGAAATACTGAAAAGCAAGCCCCGGATCGTAGAGTTTCCGAAGGGCAGCAAGAGCCATCCCGATCCTAGGTTCATGAACAAGCTGGTCGTGACCGAGTACCTGGGCAGGCAGGTGTTCATGACGAGCGACGGCGACACGCGCGACATCAGATACGGCGATGTCCTGGACGGCGCGGGCTCGGTGAACATCATCGGCATCAACTGCCCGCTCACCCTCCAGAAGGCCGATGGCGCCGTCACTACGATCATCGGCCCGCTCAATTTTCCCGTCATGAAAGTCCTGAAAAACGAGAAGCTTTACAAATATCTGAATGTCCAGTGAAGCGCTCGAGGAAAGGAGGAAGCGAAGGAGGAAGTGTTTCGCGGTTTGCAATGGGATCGTCGCACTAGTGGATTCGTTGGCTTCCTTCTCGCGGATCGCCGCCGATGGAGGATGGGGAAAGTCTAGCTGAACAAATCAATTCAAAGGAGAGCTTTATGCGAGGTGCAAAGAAAACGCTTCTCTTGATCGCCGCGGCCATGGTGCTCTTTTCTGCCTCGGCCTTCGCCAAGCCCAAGCTGTGGGTCGTAGGCTTCTCTCAGGAGGGCTCCGAGAGCGAGTGGAGGACGGCTGATACCGCCTCCGTCCAGAATGCCTTCCTGGCCGATCCGAGTTTCGACCTCCTGTATTCCGACGCGCAGAACAAGCAGGAAAATCAGATCGCGGCCATCCGGACGTTCATCGCGCGCCGCGTCAACTGCATCCTGTTCACGGCGATGGTCGAGACCGGCTACGGTCCCGTCCTTCAGGAAGCGAAGAGGGCCGGAATTCCCGTGATAATGATCGACCGCGATGTCGCCAAGGCGGATCAGCATCTCAGACTCACCATCATGGGTTCGGACTTCATCAACGAAGGCCACGAGGCGGGCCTCTGGCTTGCCAAGTACCTGAAGGCCCAGGGGCTAGACGACGGACAGAAGCAGATCAATATCGTCGAACTCCAGGGCACGGTCGGCTCGGCTCCGGCCATCGAGAGAGCCAAGGGCTTCCGCGACATCATGAAGGACCACCCGAACTGGCAGATCACCCGCACCCAGAGCGGCGACTTCACCACGGACGGCGGCAAGCAAGTCATGGAAGCCTTCCTCAAGGCGGACAAGAACATCCAGGTTTGCTTCGCCCACAACGACCAGATGGCGCTCGGCGCGATCCAGGCGATCAAGGAAGCAGGGCTCAAGCCGGGGAAGGATATCATCATCATCGGCATGGACGGCGTGAAGGGCGCCTTCCAGGCGATCATGAACGGTGAGATGAATTGCACGGTCGAGTGCAATCCGCTGCTCGGACCGCAGGCCGTCCAGGCCATCCGCGACCTCCGCGACGGCAAGAAGCTGCCTTCGAGGATCTGGACCATCGAGGGACTCTTCGACGCGACGAACGCCGCCGCCGCGTTCCCGACTCGCCAGTACTAGTACCGATCCGAAGGCTCTAGTCGCAACAACATAGAATACGCAAAGCCACTCCGAGCAGTCGGAGTGGCTTTGGTTCGCAGCGACAGCTGTCGGACCATGTCAGGGGGAGGTTCGGATGTCAGACATCGCTCCGATCGTGGAGATGAAAAAAATAAACAAATCCTTCCCGGGGGTGAAGGCGCTCTCCGATGTGGATTTCCGCCTGTTCCGGGGAGAGGTTCATGCCCTCATGGGCCAGAACGGTGCCGGCAAATCGACGCTGGTCAAGGTCCTGACGGGGGTCTATAAACAGGACTTCGGCAGTATGCTGCTGGGAGGAAAGCCGATCCGGCCCGATTCCCCGTTGGCCGCGCAGAGGCTCGGCATCAATACCGTCTATCAGGAAATCAATCTCTGTCTCAATCTATCGGTGGCCGAGAACATATTCATCGGAAAGCAGCCGATGCGCTTCGGCAGGATCGATCGCAAGGCCATGGGCAGGCAGGCCTCCGACGTGCTGAAGAAGCTGAACCTGGACATCGATGTGACCCGACCTCTTTCGAACTACTCCATCGCCGTTCAGCAGATGGTGGCCATCGCGAGGGTTCTCGATTCCTCCGCCAAGGTGCTCATCCTCGACGAACCGACATCGAGTCTTGACGACGACGAAGTCAACCAGCTCTTCGCCGTAATCAGAAAATTGCGCAGCGAAGGCCTGGCGATACTTTTCATAACGCACTTCCTGGATCAGACCTACCAGATCTCCGACCGGATCACGGTCCTGAAGAACGGCTACTTCGTCGGAGAGTACAAGACGGCCGAACTTCCCAAGCTGGAATTGATCACGAAGATGCTCGGCAAGGAGCTGTCCGACTTCAGCTTCTCGGCGCGCAGGGCAGGCCCCGGCGGCTCCGCGGGGACGTTGCCGGAGGCTCGGCAGGTATTGGACGTCAAGCGCCTCGGCCTGCACGGGTCGATCTCGCCCTTCGATCTCTCCCTTTCCGAAGGCGACGTGATGGGCCTTGCCGGACTGCTGGGATCGGGAAGGACGGAGATGGCCCGGCTCATCTTCGGCATCGACAACGCCGACCATGGAGAGATCCTCGTGGAAGGACGGAGGGTATCCATCGCCTCCCCTCGCGCGGCCATGATGGCGGGCATAGGGTTCTGCTCGGAAGACAGGAAAAACGAAGGAATCTTCAGCGAACTCTCCATACGGGAAAATATCATCCTCGCGCTGCAGGCGAGGAAGGGAATATTCAGGTATCTCCTGCCCAAGAAGCAGACGGAGATAGCGGATGAATTCGTAAGGTCGCTCGGCATCAAGACACCGAGCTCGAACAACGAGGCGGGACAGCTGTCGGGAGGCAACCAGCAGAAGGTGATGCTGGCGCGCTGGCTGGCGACAAATCCCAAGATCCTCATCCTGGACGAGCCCACGCGCGGCATAGACGTCGGAGCCAAGCTCGAGATCATGGAGCAGATCCTGAATCTCAGCCGGAGAGGCTTGAGCGTCATCTTCATCTCCTCGGAATTCGAGGAAGTCATTCGCTGCAGCACCAAGATCGCCGTGCTCAAAGACAAGGTCAAGGTGACCGAGCTTCAGGGGGACGAGATGACCGAGAATCGCATCATGAGAACTATCGCGGAGGGAAAGTGACCATGTCGTGGCGGAAAAAACTCACTGGCTATACGCTATTCTGGCCCCTGGTCGCCCTCGCGCTCCTCCTGGCTTTCAATCTGTTCTTTACGCCCCATTTCTTCCGAATCGAGATCAAGGAAGGGCACTTCTACGGGAACCTTATCGACATTCTGAAGAACGGCGCTCCCATCATGCTGCTCGCGATCGGGATGACCCTCGTCATCGCGACCAAGGGGATCGATCTTTCCGTGGGTTCTCTGGTCGCCATTTCGGCCGGCGTGGTCGCCATGCTCCTGGGCGGGGACCTCCAGGGCATACCCAAGCATCCGCTTTTCGTGTCGATGGCCATAGCGGTCCTGGTCTGCGTGGTGGCGGGGATGTGGAACGGGATGCTCGTCTCGCGCATCGGCATGCAGCCCATCATAGCCACCCTCATCCTCTACGTGGCCGGGCGGGGCATCGCCATGGTCACCACGAACGCCTTGGTCGTCTGGCTGTACGTAAAGCCTTTCGCACTCCTCGGCCAGGGCTATGTCTTCGGCCTCCCCTTCTCTCTCTACATGGTCGCCGTCCTTCTTCTGCTGACGATCCTGGTCACCAGGCGGACCGCCCTCGGTCTCTTCATCGAGGCCGTCGGCATCAACCCTACAGCCGCCCGTTTCGCCGGCATCAGCGCGAAGAACATCATCCTCGGCGTCTATGCCTTCAGCGGCTTCTGCGCGGGTGTCTCCGGGCTCATCGCCTGCTCCACCGTGATGAGCGCCGACGGCAACAACCTCGGCGTCGGCTTCGAACTCGACGCGATCCTCGCGGTGGTCCTCGGCGGGACTTCGCTCAACGGCGGTAAGTTCTATCTGCTCGGCAGCATAGTCGGAGCCCTGATCATCGAGACCCTGACCGTCACCATCTACGCCTTCAACGTGCCGCCCCAGATAGCCCAGGTGGTGAAGGCGATGGTCGTCTACATCATCAGCCTGCTGCAATCTCCCAAGTTCAGGTCCTCGGTGACGCAGGTCTTCGGCAGAAGGGAGCTCGCGGCATGAAGAGCACAAGACGCATCAACCAGCAGAGCGCGGCGCTGTTCGCGACCCTGGCGCTGTTCGGGGTGATGTTCGGGGTGGGATCGGTCTCCTTCATCGGCTTCTTCTCCCTCCAGAACTTCCTCAACCTGTTCATGAATACCTCGTATCTGCTCATCCTCGGGGTAGGCATGACCTTCGTCATCATCTCGGGCGGAATCGATCTCTCGGTGGGCTCGGTCCTCTCCTTCTCGACCATGGTGACGGCGAGTCTCCTCACGAATTCCCACTGGAGCCCGGTTTTCGTCATACTGGCAGTGCTCCTCTTCGGGCTCGCCTTCGGGGCATTCCAGGGCTATCTGATCCAGACCTTCAGTCTTCCCCCCTTCATCATCACGCTCGCCGGCCTCTATCTTTGCCGCGGCCTCGGCTATGTCGTGAGCGTCAATACCATAGCGATAAGCGATCCATTCTGGAATAAAATGGCCAACGCCCAGGTAGACCTCATCGCGAACAGCTATGTATCGCCGAACGTGCTCATCGCGGTGTTCGTCGTCATCGTCGGGATCTACGTGTCCAGATCCACCAAGTTCGGACGCACCGTCTTCGCGATCGGAGGCAACGAGCAGTCGGCCATCCTCATGGGCCTGCCCGTGGCGAGGACGAAAGTGCTCATCTACATGGTGAGCGGTCTCTGCTCGGCCCTGGCGGGCATCGCCTTCACCTTCACCACGCTCTCCGGCTACTCCCTGAACGGCGTAGGCATGGAGCTGGATACCATCGCCACCGTCGTGATCGGCGGCACACTCCTGACCGGCGGCATGGGAAGCGTGCTCGGAACCATGTTCGGCGTCCTCGTGTACGGGACCATCCAGGTGCTCATCGTCTTCCAGGGTACGCTCAACTCCTGGTGGACGCGGATAACGATAGGTTTCCTGGTCTTCGTTTTCGTCCTTCTCCAGCGCGCGCTCGGGGCCAGGAAGGGCGAGAAGGTCAAGGAATCCGAGGCCCGGCTCCGGGCGGCGGCTCCCGGGAGTTGAACTCGATCGCACAATAGGTTTCCCAGCCCCCGGACGGTCCCCCTACCTCCTACCGTCCGGGAGCTTTATTTTTGGGGGCCGAACTAGAAAACAATCCCTGCAAAGGAGTTCCCGCTAATCGAGCTGCTTCCGGAAACGGACTACGCTGATCCCGATGACCGCGGCCCCGATCGTCAGAAGAGGCAGGAGCTGGGGCCAGAGAATGCCGAGCCCCGAACCCTTCAGGAACAGTCCGCGAATGATCACGAGATAGTACCGCAGCGGCATGATGTAGGTGACCGCTTGCATGAGGGGCGGCATATTGGCGATGGGAAAGACGAAGCCGGAAAGAATCATCATCGGGAACATGAAAAAGAATATCGAAAACATCATGGCCTGCTGCTGAGTCCGCGCGATCGTCGATACGAAGAGCCCGATGCCGAGCGTCGAGATGACGAAAGCGATCGACAGCAGCGCCAAAAGCACGAGCGATCCCCGCGGGACGATGCCGAAAAACACGCGCACCGCCGCGAGGGCGAGCGTGAGTATGACGAGACTCACGAGCATGAAGGGAAGAAGCTTTCCCACGATGAGCTCGCCCTTCCTGAGCGGACTCACCATGAGCTGCTCGAGCGTCCCTATCTCCTTTTCCTTCACGATGGCGAGGGAAGTCAGGATGATCGTGAAGATCATCGCCAGGAGCGCGAAAATCCCCGGCACCATGAAAAGGCGGCTTTTGAGCTCCGGGTTGTACCAGACCCTCGTGCGGGCGTCGACCGAGGGCAGGGCCATGCGGATCGGCGCGTTCCCGGCGCCGATCCGCTGCCCGTAGGCATTGGCGATGGACACGGCGTAGGACAGCGAAACCGCGGCCGTATTCGACCGCGAGCCGTCGACGAGAATCTGCAGCTCCGGGCGGCGCCTCGCGTCGAGATCGCTGCCGAACGATGGCGGGATCGAGACGCCCACTTCGGCCGAGCCGTCATCCAGGTCGCGAGAGAGTTCCTTCTGCGAGCTCGGCGAGGCCACGAGGCGGAAAGCCGCCGAGTTCTCGAAGGCCGCCGTCAGCTCCCGGCTCCGCGGACTCATATCCTGATCGAGCACGGCCAGCGGCACGTCGCGCACGTCCATGTTCGCGGCGTAGCCGAGGATCAGCACCTGCATGACGGGGGCGATGAAAAGCATGGCGCGCATCTTCTTGTCGCGCCTCAGCTGAATGAGTTCCTTGCGTACGACGCTCGATATCCTGCTCACCTCGTCATCTCCTCGAGCGCAGGAATCTGGCCGCGCTCAGCGCTATCGTCACCGCCGCATAGATCACGAGGGCGAGGCTCGGCCGCCAGAACGTGACGATGCCCGTGCCCTTCACCAGGATCGATTGCAGAATTTGTATGTAGTAGGTCGTGGGGAATACGTGCGCGAGAACCTGAATGACGAGGGGCATGTTGCGGAGCGGAAACACGAAGCCCGACAGCGTGAAGGTGGGAACGAGGGTCGTCATGGTGGCTATGAGGAAGGCCACCTGCTGGGTTTCGGCGATGGTCGAAATGAGAATGCCGAGCCCGAGGCAGGCCAGGATGAAAAGCCCGGTCGTCGCGACGAGGGCGATAATGCTGCCCTTGACCGTGACCCCGAAGAGAATCGCGGCGGTGACGAGTACGGTCGCCGCCGAGACGGCGCCGACCCCCGCGTACGGCAGGGTCTTGCCCACGATGAACTCCACCGCTCCGACCGGCGAGACCATGATCTGCTCCATCGAACCCGTCTCGTTCTCGCGGACGACCGACAGCGATACCGATACCACCGCGGTGATGATGAGGATGAGGGCGACGAGCCCGGGCACGAGAAAGACGACGCTCCGCAGGTCCTGATTGAACAGGACTCTAGGCCGGACATCGATGGCCGGCGAGGCCATCGCCGAGGCCGGCAGACTCGCCGCCTCCACGGCGGCCCGATCCTGGCCGAATCGCAGGCAGAGCCCCTCGATGTAGCCGATGACCGTCTGCGCGCGCGTGCCGTCGCTGCCGTCGACCAGGATTTGCACCGGAGCCTGAGTCCTTCGCTCGAGGTCGCGGGCGAAGCCGGGAGGAATTTCCAGGACCGCCGCGGCCGCGCCGGAATCCAGGAACCAGCCTTCGCCCCGCGGCGAACCAGGATCGCCGGCGGGCACGAAGTCGCCCGTGGCGAAGAACGCGGCGGTCAGCGCCCGGCTCTCCGGACTCCTATCCAGATCGCGGACGGCGAGCGGGACGTTCTTCACGTCCAGACTCACCGCATAGCCGAACATGACGAGCAGGAAGAGGGGCAAGCCGAGCAGGGCGCCCAGGCTCGCCGGGTCGCGGATGATATGGCGAAACTCCTTGCGGGCGATAGCCGAAATCCGGTGGTTCATCGCTCGGCCCCTCCCTGTTTCGCGGAGACGACGCGGATGAATACATCCTCGAGCGAGGGCCTGATCGCCTGCACGCGGGCCTGCGCCAAGCCCGCCGCAGCCAGGGCCGCTCCCACGACCTCGGCCCGCGCGCCCGGCACGAGGGTGACGTGCAGGCGCGAACCGAAGAGCGCGGCCGCCTCGACAGCCTGGATGCCGTCGAGCGCCTTCATGGCGCGATCGGGCTCGCCGCTCTCGATCTCCAAGAGGAGGCCCGGATGATGCGCGGCCTTCAGCTCGCTGGGCGTGCCCGCGGCGACCATCCGGCCATCGCGCATGAGCGAGACGGTCGAGCAATACTCGGCTTCGTCCAGATAGTGGGTGGTCACGAGCACCGTCGCCCCGGCTGCGGTGAGATCGTAGATGATGTCCCAGAAGATGCGCCGGGCCAGAGGATCGACGCCGGCCGTGGGCTCGTCGAGGAAAAGCAGCTCCGGCCGATGCAGCAGGGCGCAGCCCAGGGCCAGGCGCTGGCGGTACCCTCCCGGCAGCTCCTTCGCCAATTCGCGCGACCGTTCCCCGAGACCGGTCAGGGCCAGGATCCGGTCGCTCTCCCGACGCACGCGGTTTTTCGGAATGCCGTACAGCCCCGAATAGAACTCGATGTTTTCCCGGACCGTGAGGTCTTCGTACAGCGAAAACTTCTGCGACATGTAGCCGATGCTGCGCTTGATCGACTCGGCCTCCGAAGCGACGTCGAAACCGGCCACGCTGGCCTTCCCCCCGCTCGGGGCGAGGAGCCCGCAGAGCATGCGGATCGTGGTGGACTTCCCCGCCCCGTTCGCGCCGAGCAGGCCGAATACGCTGCCCCTCGGTACGGCGAAGGATACTTCGTCCACGGCCACGAAGGAACCGAAACGCTTCGTCAGCTTTTCCGCCACGATCGCGTCGCTCATGGCGCGCTCACCTGCGCTTCGGAGGCGGTTTCGGCGCCTCCGGCCTCGCCGCCGGCGGCGTCGCGGAGCGCCGCGCGCGCCAATTCCCAGGCGATGAGCGAGCGCGTCCGATCGAGCCGCGCGGAAAGCATAGCGGCTTCCGCGTCTGACAGCTCCGAGGCCAGGGCGATGCCGGCCGCATAGCGGTCGCGCTGCACGCGGACATTCTCCTCGGCCAGGTTCACCGCCGCGGCGGAGGAGACGAACCGATCGCGCGCCTTCTCGAGGTCGAAGCGCGCCTGGACAAGCTCGAGCGTCAAGGAGTCGCGCATCTGCGCCAGCTCTTCCCGGGCCTGGGCGGCCTGCGCGCGGGCATCCTCGATCTGGGCGAGCGCAACGGGCACCCGCCCCAGATCGAAACTGGCGACGAGCCCGACGTCCCAGAGAAACTCGAAGCCCGAGCGCTGGGGAAAGGCCTTGGGATCGGGGTCGGCGTAGGCCATGTCGCCGGTGAGATAGACCGAGGGCCTGAGCGAGGAGCGGGCCTGGGCCTCGGCCGCCTCATGCACGGCGATCCGCGCCCGGGCCGCGTCGATTTCCGGCCGCGTCGCCAGAGCGGTATCGAGAAGCCCGCCTCCCGCGGCATCGGACAGGGGGGCCGTATCGCCGGGATCCGCGCCGACATCGGGCGTACCGGGAAGCCGCGCCGCCGTCGGCGCGTTCCAGGGAAGCCCCATCAGGATATTGAGCCGCGCCCTGGCGGCGGCCAAGTCCGTGGCTGCGGCTCTCCTGCGCACTCCCGCCTCGACCTCCTGCATCTCCCAGGAGAGCAGCTCGTTCTTCGTGCCCGTCCCTTGCGCGAGGCGGCGCTCGGCGTCTTTCCGGTGGGCGCTGACCGCGGCGAGGTTTTCCGCTACGGCCTTTTCGCTTTCGGTTGCCAGGACGAGGTACCACCAAGCCCGCTCGGCGGCCGCCCCGACCGCTCGCCGCCGCGACGAAGCCTCGGCGCGGACCGATTCCGCGGCGGCTCCGGCCGCCGCGATACCGGCGGCGATCCGGCCGCCGGTATACAACGGTTGCTGCAGCGCGATGCGGAAACTCGTCGAGTCCTGAAGCGGCGCCGGCAGGCTGATCGTGCTGCCGCCGGGAGCGGGAAAGGGAACGCTGATCGTGCCGGGCTCTATCGGACCGGAGTGCGTATATCCGGCGGAGGCGACGAGGCTCGGCGCGTACTGCCGCTCCGCGACCGAACGGCTCGCCCCGGCCGCGCGCAGGGCGTCCAACGCGCCCGCCAGGACGGGGCTCGCCGCGAGCGCCCGTTCCACCGCGGAACGCAGGTCCACGGTCAGCTCCGCCGCCGGACCGGCTCCCGCGCCGGCTCCCGCAGCGGTCACCTGCCCGGCCGTCGGTGCAGCTGTCGGGGCAGTCGTCGGTGCAGCCGTCGGGGCAGTCGTCGCTCCGGCATACGTTCCGGCCGGCGGCGCATCGCCGGCAGCAAAGGCCATCGGCGCCGCGAACACCGCCGCCAGGGCGGCGAGCAGGGTCAGCGTCGAGGCGCGCCGATTCAAGCGGAGTGTGGCCGTTTTCATGTTTCGCTTTTCTCCTTGCGCGGCTGCGCCGTCCCGGTGCCGCTCACGGCATGGATGAAGACATTCTCCAAGGTCGCGGGCGCGACCCTGAGCTCGTCGACCGGAAGGCCGGCCTGTCCGAGCCGCGCCGATATCGCCCTGCGCCCCGCTTCCTCCTCCCGCACCAAGAGAGCGAGGCGATCGCCGAAGGTCTGCATCCCCGCAAGCTCGGGCAGGCCCTCCAGGAGGGCTGCGGCCTTCCTGGTCTCGGCGCAGGGCAGTTCGAGCACGACGAAGGGCAGCGATTCCTTCAGGTCGGCGGGCGATCCGAAGGCGAGGAAGGAGCCTGAGTTCATGAGCCCCACCTCGGAGCATCGCTCGGCCTCGTCGAGGTAGGGCGTGGCCACCACGAGCGACATGCCGTTCGCCAAGAGCTCGGCCAGGATGGCCCAGAACTCGCGCCGCGAGATGGGATCGACTCCCGTCGTCGGCTCGTCGAGGAGGAGGAGATCGGGCTCGTGGACGAGGGCGCAGGCGAGCGCAAGCTTCTGCTTCATGCCGCCGGAGAGCTTTCCTGCGGCGCGCCGCCGAAACGGCGTGAGGCGCGTCATCTCGAGCAGCCGGTCGCGCCGCGCCTCGAAGTGGTCGAGGCCGTGGATCTCGGCGAAGAACGAGATGTTCTCGTCGATCGAAAGATCGGCATACAGGCTGAAGCGCTGGGAGAGGTAGCCCATGCGCGCCTTCGCCTGGGCGCTGCGCGGGGCGGAGCCGAAGACCTTCACCTCGCCCGCATCCGGCGCGAGCAGCCCGGCGAGCAGCCGGATCGTCGTCGTCTTGCCCGCGCCGTCGGGCCCGACCAGCGCCAGGGAAGCTCCTATCGGAAGATCGAAGCCGAGGTCGCTCAGGGCCTCGGCCTCGCCGAAGCGCTTGGTCAGGCCGCTGACCTCGAGAGCCTTCGTCGACATGCTTCCGCCCTAGTTCCCCGGCATGAGGATCTGCGCGTCGGCCGGCATGCCCGGCTTGAGATCGCCGCCCCCGTCGCCGAGATCGAGCTTCACCGCGAAGACCTGCTTCACGCGCTCGTCCTTGGTCTGGACATTCTTGGGCGTGAACTCCGCCTTCGGCGAGATGAACGACACCTTCCCAGGGAAGGTCTTTCCCGGGAAGGAGTCGACGGATATCCTCGCGGTCTGGCCGAGCGAGATGCGGCCGATCTCCGTTTCGGGGATGTAGATGGTGAGGCTGAGCGAACCGAGATCGGCGAGGGTGGCGATGCCCGTTCCCACCATGGCCAACTCGCCCGGCTCGGCGAGGCGTTCGAGCACCGAGCCGTCGATCGGCGCCGTGATCTCGCATTCGGCGAGCGATTTTTCCGCCAGCCGCGCCGCATAGCCGGCCTGGTCGAGACGGGCGCGCGCGGCTTCGAGTTCCTCGGGCCGCGCGAAGGATTCCAGTTTCAGCAGAGCCTGGGCCGCCGATTCGCGCTGAGCCTTCGCCGTCGCCAGCCGCGCCACGGCGTCGTCGCGCTGCTGCAGCGTCGCGCTGCCCGAGGCCGCGAGATCGCGCATCCGCGCCGCGTCGGTTTCGGCGAGGCGCAGGTTCTCGTCGGCCTGATCGAGGCCGGCCTTGGCCTGCATGATATCCTCCGCCCTGGCGCCGCCCACGAGAAGATCGAGCTGGGCCCGCGCCACGTCGACCGCCGCGCTCGCCTCGCCGACCCGGAAGCGGTAGGCCTCCGGATCGATGCGGGCGAGCACCGCGCCGCGCTTCACCGAGCTGCCTTCCACCGCGTCCTCTTCGACGACGATGCCGGCGACTTGAGAAGACACCCGCACCTCGGTAGCTTCGATGGTCCCCGAAGCAACGTAGCGGGACGAACCGCTCGAACAGGCCCCGAGCATGACAAGCACGGCCGCCAGGCCCCCCGAACGCCGAAGGACCCCGGCCGGCGAGCAGCCTTGTCTCATGTTTCCTCCATCGGGTCCTGAGACCCGAAATGAACGGCATCGAAGAGCTGCCGCCCCTCCTCGCTCAAAATGCCGGTAAGCAGTACGCGAATGACGGTTTGCAGGGCTTGATTGGGCGGAATGGGCAGGCTGAGCAAAAACTCGGGCCGTGCGATCTGCTCCGCTATCGAGATAGTGAGCGTGGCGGCCACGAAGGCATCGAGATCGCTTCGCACGTAGCCCAGCTCCCGCCCTTCCGTGATGAGCCGCGCCAAGCGCGGAAACACCTTTCCCGCGCGGAGACTCTGTATCTTCGCCCAGAGCCAGGGCGCATCATTCATGATATCGCGCATGAACACCGGGATAGCCGGCCGAATCGTTTCGTCGATGGCGTGAAAGGATGCCTGGAAGCGCTCCGGATAGTTCGCCGTCGAGCTCGTGTCGAGAGCGTCGAGCCTGGCGGCCAATAGATCGATTCGCCGCTCTATCGCAGCCCCGCCAAGAATTTCCTTGCCTGGAAAATATTTATAGAGCGTGGCCTTGCTGATGCCGATCCCGGCGGCAATGGCTTCCATGGAGAGGCTCGAAATGCCGCGTTCGAAAAACAGCGCGGTAGCCCTGTCGAGTATCTCCTCTCGTTTTTTGTCTTCCCGATCAGCCTGCATCTCGATTCCTTGAAAAACATAATGTACGATCTACGTTCAATTCGTACAAAAAATACCGTGCCTTCCCCCTGCTGTCAAGACTTTTTCTTCGAACTCGACCCAGTCCCCGAAGGCAATGTTACGAAGGTTGTCGATGGATCAGAATATGCCCCGTCCTTAGATTCCATTTGTGCTTAGGCCGCTAAGCTCATATACTAAGGCACCTATCCTACGAGGGGAAAATGGACGTAATCGATCTGAGCCATACCATCACCGGCTCGATGCCCGTATATCCCGGAACCGAAGCCCCGGACATACGCGACGCGACAAGCATCCTCCGGGACGGTTTCGCGGAAAAGCTGCTCCGCTTCTACTCGCACACCGGCACGCACATCGACGCTCCGGCGCACATGCTGAGCGGCGCGAACACACTCGACTCCCTGTCCATCGAGAACTTCATGGGGCCCGCCTGCGTCATCGATGTCTCGCCAGCGAAGCGGGGCCGAATCGAGGTTTCCGATATTCAAGCCGCCGTCACGGCCCAGACGATCGAGGCCTGCGACTTCGTTTTGCTCCGCTCGGGATGGTCCGCCTTCTGGGGGCACGAAAGCTACTTCGCGGATTTCCCCCTGCTCTCGGAAGAAGCGGCCCTTTGGCTTTCCGCTTTTCCCCTGAAAGGCATCGGTATCGACATGCTGTCCGTCGACCCCGTCGGCAGCGCGGATTTCCCCATCCACAAGATCCTTTTCCGGAAGGGCATGCTGATCGTGGAAAACCTCGACAACTTGGCTCGCTTGGACGCGTCGGGCTTCAGTTTCTCCTGCCTGCCCCTCAAGTTCGGCGATGCCGATGGATCGCCCATCAGGGCCTGCGCCTTCCGGGCATAAGGAAGAAACCAGATGGAGCAGAAAGGCGATACGCAAGGCGCGCTGGTCGAAGCGCGGCTAATCCAGGCGAAAGCCCTGCGCCGGGCGTTTCTCCGCAAGATCACGTACGTCGCGCTCAACTCCGCGGCGGCCTACATCCCGCTCAATCTCATCTACTTCATCTCGTCGTACACGGTCCATAAGTCCATCGTCATAGCGAGGGAACCCTTCATCGTCACGGCCTTCCTGGTCGTCTTCATCCTCCTTGTGGGATCCCTCATCGATCTCGTCGAGTACGCCCTGCTCCGCATCGCCCTGGGCCTCGCCTGGCGCCGGCCGCCCCGTGGCGCGCTCTGCTTCGGCCGCCTCATCGAGTTCGGCGAGTCGATCGTCAGAAAGCGCAACGGCCTCCTGGGGAAGGACGAAGAAGGCCTGTTTTTCCTGCGGAAGGGACGCCGGCTGCGGCTCTGCGCCGAGCCCTATACCGTCTCCCCGCACGGCAGATTGGGCGTCTTCACGCCCTTTATCCTGGGGAAAGTGAAGCTCAGGTCCTATCTCCAGATCGATGGCGCGAGCGAACGCTTTATCGTGGATGTGATCTCACCGAAAGATATGTTGGAACGATTAAGATAGACGGAGGAAGTCACATGACCTTGGAAACCCTACGGCTTTCGTGGAGCGAGGGCTGCAATATCGTGATCGGGCAGTCGCATTTCATCAAGACGGTCGAGGACCTGGGCGAAATCATGGCGGCCTCGGTGCCCGGCGCCGCCTGGGGCCTCGCTTTCAACGAAGCCTCCGGCCCCTGTCTCGTGCGCAGCGCAGGCAGCGATGAAAAGCTCGTCGCCGAGGCCATAAACTGCGCTCGGACGATCGGGGCCGGGCACAGCTTCTATTTGATCCTCGGACAGGGCTGCTTCCCGATCAATGTGCTCGACCGCATCAAGAGCTGCCCCGAGGTCTGCGGCATCTTCTGCGCGACGGCCAATCCCCTCGAAGTCATCGTCGCGCGGACGGAACAGGGCGCCGGCATACTCGGCGTCATCGACGGTTTTTCTCCGAAAGGCGTCGAAGGGCCGGCGGACAAGGCAGAGCGTTCGGCGCTCCTGCGTCGCTTCGGCTATAAATTCGCCTAATCGCATGTGGGAGGGCAAGGTGGACACATCCAAGGATATCCTGGGTTTCATCGGCATTGGGGTCATGGGACGCAGCATGGCCGGGCATCTAGTGAAGGCAGGCTACAGGATCAAGGTTTTCACGCGAAGCAAGGAAAAGGCCCTGCCTCTCATCGAGCAGGGAGCGGAGTGGGCCGATAGCCCCGCCGCCCTCGCTCCCGGCTGCTCGGCCATTTTCACCATGGTCGGCTATCCGAGCGATGTCGAGGAAGTGTACCTCGGGCCCCAAGGTCTCATAGCCTCGGCCTCGAAAGGAACCTTGCTCGTCGACATGACCACGAGCAGGCCCGACCTCGCGCGACGAATCGCGGAACGGGCCGCGGCGTCCGGTCTTCGCGCCCTCGACGCCCCCGTTTCGGGCGGAGACGTGGGGGCCAAGAACGCCACGCTCACGATCATGGTCGGGGGTACCCAACCCGATTACGAGGCGGTCGCGGGGCTTCTATCCCTCATGGGCAAGACCATCATCCTCCAAGGTCCCGCCGGTTCGGGCCAGCATACGAAAATGGCCAATCAGATCGCCCTCGCCGGCAGTCTCATCGGAGCGGTAGAGGCGGTCATGTACGCTCGCGCCGCCGGCCTGGACCCGAGAAGGGTCCTGCAGAGCATAGGCTCCGGCGCCGCGGGCAGCTGGCAGCTCAACAACATGGTCCCGCGGATGCTCGACGGCGATTTCGAGCCGGGCTTCTACGTCAAGCACTATCTGAAGGACCTGCGCATCGCCCTCGATGCGGCGAAGGCCATGAAGCTCGCCCTGCCGATGCTCGTCTCGGCGGAGCGCCTTTTCACGCTCCTGCAGGACAAGGGATACGGCGACAAAGGCACCCAGGCCGTCTATCTTCTCTACGAACTAGGCCTCGTTCAGGAGGCCGCCGGTTGAAAGCCCGCCCTGCGCTGGAGCCGGCGCCCAAGGCGATCGTAGCGCAAGGTCTCTTCGAATACGGCCGCTTCGGCGGCTTCTTCGGTCGGGCCAATATGCTGGATGCCGCTCGGGTGCTCAATTATCCGCTTCCCCGATTCGTCAAGAACTGGCGACTGAAGGAATGGCAGGCCTTCCAGCTCGGCAATGAGCGCTGGTTCGTTTTCACCGCCTTATACGACGTCAAGCTCTTCAGCCTGGCCTACGTCCAGATATACGATCGCCGCGAAAAACGGCGCTACGGCTTCGAACGGATCATTCCCGGCTCGGCCTTCGCCTTTCCCGAAGAGCTGACCGACTACCGCGTAGCCTATCGCGGGCCAGGAACCTTCCTCGAATACAGCGCGAACCCGGAACGCGGCGAGATGAAGATCGAGTTGGGAAGGAATAACTTCGACCGCGCCCGGCGCTTTTCGGCCAGTTTCCGCTTTTCCTCCGGCCCCAAGTTTTCCGCCCCCCAATCGGTCTGCCTCCCCCTCGGCATGAACAGAGCGATCTATTCCACGAAGCTGCTCATGCCGGTCGAAGGAGAGCTCGTCATCGGCGCGGAAACGCATCTTTTCGAAGCCGCTTCGGCCATGGGCGTGTTCGACGACCACAAGGGATACTACCCCTGGCGCCTGCGATACGATTGGGTCTCCGGCTTCGGGCTGGATGCCAAGGGCAGGCGGATAGGATTCAACCTGACCGACAATCAGGTGCGCGATCAGGCTCGCTACAACGAGAATTGTCTCTGGATCAACAACCGCATCTGGCCCTTGCCCCCCGTCAAGGTCACGCGGCCCCAGGGCCCCGCGGGCGAATGGATCATCCAGGACACGGAAGGAATGGTCGACCTGGTTTTCGTCCCCGAGGTCATGAATGATATCAGCCTGAAATTGGGGATTCTCCAAAGCGACTATCACGGCCCCTTCGGGTCGTTTCGCGGGCTCCTGAAAAACGGCGAGGGCGAGAAAATCAACGCCGAGCTTTTGTACGGCGCCGGGGAGCAGCAATACTTGCGGGCCTGAGGCCGGAGGCCCGGACCGGCCGACCCGCAACCTCGCGACGGCAGGGGGCTCCGGCCCGCTTCGGAGCTAGAGTTGCCGGCCGCTCCGCAGTTTTTCCTCGAACCTTTCCAGGACCTTGCCCGTCAAGGCCGTCTTGTTTCCCGTTTTGCCTTCCTCGGTCGCCGGCGCGGCGAGGCCGAGCCGCAGCCTGAGTTCGCCCAGTTCGGCAGCCGAAAACCGAACCCCGCCGAGAATCTGCTCCTCGAAGCTCGCGCAGGCCGCCGGAGCCACGCATCGCGCGATCGCCAGGATCGCTTCGGCGTAGGCCCGGATCTCTTTCTGCGCATGCGCATCGAGGCGCAGGGCGAGGAAATGGAAGAGATTGTTCAGGTCGATCTGCCAATACCACTCGGTGTACAGCGAAAGCGGCAGATCGATGCGCGCGAGTTCCCGCGATATGCCTGAGTCCACCAGGCTCTTGTAGTCGGCATAGGCCGCCTTCTGGCCCTCCTCGAGCTTGGCTATGACCGAGTCGGCGAAGGCGGCGTCGACCGGCTCGGCGGCGCGGCCCTGACGGTTATCCTCGCTCTGAAGCGCGACATCCTCGCGCCGCGGCAGGAAGAACTCGTCCTTCATGACCGAATACCGGCCCGAAATTTCATTGACGCGCGCGGTCCGGTGGCGTATCCATTGCCGGGCGACGAAGATCGGCATCTTCGCATGGAAGGTGAGAACGACCTGCTCGAAGGGCGAGGTATGCTCGTTCCGAAGCAGGTGGTCTATCAGGGCCGCATTCTCGCGGAAGGACTTCGTGCCTTGGCCGTAGGAGACGCGGGCGGCTTGCACGATCCGCTCGTCTCCGCCCAGGTAGTCGACCAAACGAACGAAGCCCTTATCCAGAACAGGATATTCCTTGTCCAGAATTTCCTCGGCTTCGGCGACGATACAGTGTGCCATGCTTCTCCCTCCCGGTCATCCAATCGTTTGCCCGGAGTATAGCCAGGAATCGCCCGGAACGCACACCACGGCACGCGCCTCTGCATCCAATTCGCTTGACCAGAAACGAAATGCCGCGGAAAATGGTCCGCAGGAGGCCCTCTTGTTCGAGCTCCGCGACACTATTGTGGAACAGATTCTCTTCGCCATGGAGGATCAGGAGAATGCCTCCGTCATAGATATCGACTCGGGCGAAGTGCTCCCTTTCCAGGACGGCGAGAACTACGTCCCCCCGCCCTCCTGGTCCTCGCGCGAGGGTTTCCGCCTCATGGAAGATTTCCTCGCCTCCGTTCGCCAGCCTTCGGCGCGCCGCGACCTCGGAGCGGCCCTCGCCCGGGGGCGAGGCGTCTTCAAGGCCTTCAAGGCCGCGCTCGCCGAGTACCCCGATCTTGAACGATCGTTTCGCGACTTCAAGCTCCGCGCCATGCGCCGAACCATCGCGACATGGTACGACGACCTGCGAGAAGTCCGCGGCCTGGAGCGGCTCGGGCCCGAACCCGAAGAGACCTACGAACTCATAGTCTCCGACCTGGATATCCGCTTGGAGCCCCTAGCCCAGGCAAAGGCCTTCCTCCCTTCACTCTTCGACGAGGCCGAATCCGAGTCGCTGGACTATCTTCCTTCGGTCGTCGCAGGCTTCGAGTTCGATCGCCTGCGCGATGAAATGGACCTAGGCCATGAAGGTCTCTGCGCCCTCGCCGACGACGGCGAAGGCGGAGCGATCGGAGCGGCGCTCGCGTACAGGATCGTGGGGGCCGAGCGGAGCATCGGGCGCATCGTTTTCCTTTTCGTCCGCAAAGAGTTCCGGCGAATGGGCTTGGGCAAGGCCATGCTCGGCGTCCTGACCGACGGCTTCAGGGCCGAGGGCACGCACACGCTGATCCTGGATTCGGCCCTCGTCCCCTACGATTTCGCTACGGGCCTGGAGCGGCTAGGCTACCGTCCCTATGGAGCGAGGGCGCTCCACCAATTCGAATGAACTAGCCGCTCCAGCCGAAGCGAGAAAGGTCCACGCGCCCGGACGGGCTTACCTCGATTCCCTCCGCCTGGAGAAGCGCTTTCTGCAGCTCGAATCCGCCCCCGCTCGGCAAGGCTATGGCTCCGTCCTTGCGAAGCACGCGGTGCCAGGGAAGGCCGAGCGCCTCGGCCTGGCTGTGCAGGACGCGAACGACCTGCCGTGCTCCGTTTGGCATGCCGGCATAGGCGGCGATGCTCCCATAGCTGGCGACCCTCCCTGCGGGAATGCGGCACAGCACCGCGATGATCCGCTCGGTGACTTCGGCAGGCATGCAACCACTCCTTCAAAGCGATCGTCTATTTCCGATAGTATAGCTCCCGTGGCGCTCGGGAAAGGCACTAGCTGCCGTCCGTGGCCAGAGCGCGTCTTTACATTTTTCCTTTTTTTGTAAATATTGATTTCCGGACCGCGGCCCGATGGCCCCGGAAGAAGGAGGTTAGGGAATGAAGGCATGCTTTCTATTTCCAGGACAGGGAGCCCAATATCCAGGCATGGGCCGAGATTTCTACGAGACCAGCAAGGCGGTCAGAGAGCTATTCGAGCTCGCTTCCGAGGAATCGAAGATCGACCTCAAACGCCTCGTGTTCGAAGGCACCGAGGACGAGCTCAAGCAGACCCAGAACACGCAGACCTCGGTCGCCTTGATCGGCGCGGCGGCCGCCGTTTGCGCCCGCGAGCACGGCATCGTCCCCGAAGGCTGCGCCGGCTTCTCCGTAGGCGAATGGCCCGCCCTGGCCACCGCCGGCGTCGTATCCCTCGGCGACATGTTCCGCCTCGTCTCCGCCCGAGGCCGCCTCATGGACGAAGCGGGCAAGCGCTCCGGCGGCTCGACGATGAGCGCCGTCCTTTTCCTCAGTCCCGAGGCCATAGAGAAGACCATAGGCGAAGCCGGCCTCAAGAACGTCTGGATCGCCAACTACAACAGCCCGACGCAATCGGTGATTTCGGGCACGGCTTCGGAGATCGCCCTCGCGGAAGAGGCGCTCAAGGCGGCGGGCGCCAAGCGCGTCGTTCGCCTGAAGGTATCGGGAGCCTTCCACTCTCCCATCATGGCCTACGCGCGCGACGGCTTCGCCGAAGCCGTGGCCGACACGCAGTTCCACGATCCGACCATCGCCCTTTTCTCCAATGTCACCGGCAAGCGGCTGACCAGCGGTGCCGAGGCCAAGAAGCTGGCCGTCGAGCAAATCGTCAGCCCGGTGCGCTGGATCGACGAGGAAAAGTCGATTCTCTCCGAAAAGCCCGGATTCTGCGTCGAAACCGGACCGGGCACCGTCCTCGGCGGGCTCTGGAAAGCGGTCGGAGGCGAAGTCCCCTGCTACCCCTGCGGTACCGTGGATCAGATCGCGGCGATATCGCTCTGAGTGAGAAAACCGGCCCGCTCGAGGGCTTGAAACGGAAGAAAGGCGGATGACCATGGAAGAATTGTTGAAAGCTAAGGTCTGTGTCGTGACGGGCGGCTCCAAGGGGATCGGCCGTTCCATCGTCGAGCTCTTCGCCAAGCAAGGCGGCCGCGTGTACTACCTCTCGCGCTCGGAGACGAGCGATCCGAAGGCGCTCGCCGAGGCCGCCGAGGCCGCCGGCGGCTCGGTCACGTGGATATCCTGCGACGTCGCCGACGAAAAGCAGGTCGACGGCGCCATCGAAACCGTCATCAAGGAAGCGGGCTTCATCGACGCCGTCGTCAACAACGCCGGCGTCACCCGGGACGGACTCGTCTTCCGCATGAGCCTGGAAGACTGGAATACCGTGATAACCACGAACCTGACGAGCGCCTTCCTCGTATCGCGCGTGGCGGCGCGGCACATGATCAAGCGGCGCTCGGGCTGCATCGTCAACGTCTCGAGCGTCGTCGGCATCACGGGCAACGGCGGCCAGACGAACTATTCGGCCTCGAAGGCCGGCATCATAGGCTTCACGAAGAGCCTGGCTCGCGAAGTCTCCAGCCGAGGCGTCCGCGTCAACGCGATCGCGCCCGGTTTCATAGACACCTCCATGACCGACAAGATTCCGGAGGAAGCCAAGGAAAAGCTCAAGTCCACCATTCCCCTCGGGCGTACGGGGAAGCCGGAAGAAGTCGCGGCGGCAGCGCTCTTCCTCTGCTCCGAACTCTCGTCCTATGTCACCGGCGAGGTTCTCAAGGTGGACGGAGGAATGGCCATGTAGCAGGCCGCCTGCCGGAGCCTGAAAAAAGCGCGGTCAAAAAGCTGCTGCTTTTTGACCGCGCCTCTATCTTCCGTCCGGATCCGGCTAGATCTTCCCGCGGAAGGTGACGCGGACCTGCTTGTAGAGCCCTTCGCCTTCGCTCTTGGTTTCGATATCGACGATGTCGTTGAGCGTCGTATGGACGATTCGCCGCTCGAAGGGATTCATGGGCTCGAGGAGCACCGATTGCCTCGTCCTGCGCACCTGCTCGGCGGTATCGTAGGCCAGGCGCACGATGGCTTCCTCCCGGCGAATGCGATAGTTCTCGGAATCGAGAATGATCCGCGTGTCCTCGTGTCCCATGCGTCCGGCATAGACATTGACCAGCAGCTGGAGAGCGTCCAGGTTCTTGCCTTTTTTCCCGATGATGATGGACGCGTGCTCGCTTTCTATCCTGATGCCGAGTTTCTTCTCTTCCCGGAAGAGGATCGTCACTTCCGACGAATAGCCCATCCCGCCGATGATGTGTTTCGTGAACTCGATGATCCTCGTCTCGAATTCATCCGCCGGAACGACGTCCTCCACGGCGAGCTTTTTTCTCGGCGCCGGCGTTTCGTCGCGCGTATGGACGCGGATGCGCACCTTGCCTTTCTTGAAAATTCCGCCGGAAAGCGATTCGAGTATTTCCACGTCGAAACCGTCTCGTTCGAGTCCGAGTTGTGCGGCTGCCACATCGATAGCCTCTTTCTCGGTCCTCCCTTCGAACTCTTGCACCATATCGTTTCTCCTGAGAGAGATGTCTCGCTTGGTGATTTTGCGATCGGGGCAAGCCCGCGGCGCCGATCGCTGCAGGGAAAGCGGTGCCAGCCGACCGGTCACCGCCACCCGCATTATTTCTTTCGCTTCGGGGCGATCTTCGGCCTGGAATCGCGTATCGCGGATGCGGCGACGGCCGCAAGCGCCTTGCGTTTCTTCAGAATATCGTTGATGACGATCTGCTGCACGATCGAAAGGATATTCGAGACGATCCAGTAGAGCAGCAGTCCCGAAGGTACGTCGTACAGGATGAAGAAGAAGAGCAGCGGCATGCCGTACATCATGACCTTCATCTGCGAGGCGCTCTGTCCGGTCGCGTTCATCTGCGTGTATTTGCCGTACAGCAGCTGGCTCACCAGATAGATGATCGGCAGAAGGCGTATGGCGCTCAGATGCCAGATGACCAGATTGATCGTCGGGAACGAGAAGATGGCCTCGGGCTGCGAAAGGTCGGGTATCCATCCGGGGATGAACATCGCTCCGCGCAGGTCGAAATGCGTGTTGAAGAGGTTATACATCGCGATGAAAATCGGGAACTGAATGAGGAGGGGCAGACAGCCCGACATCGGATTGTATCCCTCGCGCTTGTAGAATTCCGCGAGCTCCTGGTTCAGCTTCTGGGGATTGCCCTTGTACTTGGCCTGAATCTCCTTCATCTTCGGCTGCAATTCCTGCATCCGCGACGCGGAGACCGAGCCCTTCCGCGTCAGCGGGAAAAGCAGGGCCTTGACGAGGATCGTCACCAGAATAATCGCGACGCCGTAGTTCGGGATGAGTCCGTAGAACAGGTTGAGAGCGAACTTCAGAATGTTCTCGAGCCAGGTCAGGACTCCCGCCCCGTCCATGGCGTCGTCAAGCTTCATTTCGCTTTTGTGGAAGGCGTTTTGATCGGCGTAATTGTACTTGGCCAGCGCGGCATTGGTCTTGGGTCCGAAATAGAAGTAGAAGGAATCGCTTTGCGTGCTGGCTTTGATCACGGGACGGGTGATAGAAATGTCGTCCTGCTGCACGATCGCGGGATCGGGCGCCGTGGTCAAGGTCGTCTGGTAATCGCTGAGCTCCGGAATGGTGATGAAGGTGAAATACTTGCCGGAAAGCGCGACCCACGAAGGCTGCCTTTTCAGGACGTAGGGCACGCCCGCCTTGAGCTTCTCTTCCTTTTTCTTGCCGTCGACGAGCGTTATGAATTTGCGGTAGTCGCCGTTCGCCTTGCCGGCGGTATCGTCGAGCCGCGGACCTATCTGCGGACCGAAAAACACCGTATAGGCATTCCCGTTCTCATTGATCGGCAGGTATTCGTTGACCGAATTCTCCAGACTGATGGTCATTCCGAACAGATACTCGCCGTTCTTGAACGTGAAGGTCTTCCGATACGTAAAGGGCACCGGTGTCGACTTCCCCGGCATCATCGCCAGGTAGGTGCGCGAGAACTCGATGGTCTCCGGATCGATCAGGCGAACGTTCATCAGGTCTTTGATGGGAGCGGCGCCGGTGCCGCCGAAGGCCACGGATAGGCCCTGCGCCCCGTTCGCGTCCGGAACGATGAGATCCACCGCGCCCGTCTTATCCTTGTGCTTTTTCAGCTTCAAGGAAACGAGATCCCCGCCTTTGTTGGTGAACACCGCTTCGATCAGATCGGTCGATACCGTGTAGGTTCGCTCGGTGGAGGGCACGGCGAGGCTTGCGGCGGGCTGGGAGGCTCCGCCTACGGCAGCGGGGGCTTTCGCAAGCGCGACGCCCGCTGCGCCGGGCCCGGGCGCCGCGACGATTTGCTGGGCCGGGGCGGACGCCGGGACCGCGGCCGGCTGCTGCGTTTCCGGAACGGCGGCAGCCGCTACGGGAGCGGCCGGTTTGGCTTCCTGTGGGGCCGGCGGAAAGAATATCCCTTGAATGGAAAACCCCACGGTTATGATAACTACCGATAGAACTACGGCGATGATTGTGCGCTTGTCGCCGCCGCCGCTTTGATTGCCGTCAAGTATGCTCATGGTACTGGGTCATAGCCTCCCGGGTTCAGTGGATGACAACGAAGAATTCTTTTTATTGAAAGCCAGCCGCCCTTGATCGGACCGTATTTTTTTATCGCCTCGTATGCATAGGCCGAACACGTCGGATAGAATCTGCAAGTCGGCGGCTTCAAGGGGGAAATGACAGTTCGATATATCTTGATCAGGATGAGAAAGGGAAGCGAAAAGAGGTTTCTCATGAACGCTCGATGATCAAGCCGGCCTGTTTAAGGAGGCGCCCCAATTGGGCGTTTCGTTGATCGTAGCTGTCAGCTCCAGGATAGAGCACTATTGCCACGTCATGACCTCCATAAAGCCGCCACTTGCCCAACCGCCAACATTCCCTCAACAAACGCTTGGCCTTATTACGCGTCACCGCGTTTTCGTATGACCTGACTGGAACGAAAACGGCCCGGGCAATTCCCAAGGTATTCGGAAGCACATGCAACCGCATCCCTTTGCAGGAATACCGGGCCCCCTCGGCAAAAACCCGCCGTATCTCGGCGCTTTTCCGGATTTTTTCGCTTTTCGGGAACCGTTCGTCGGGGATATCTTCGCCTCCCCCGTATATGCCGCGACTAGTACGGCTTCTTTTCGTCGGAAGCGGAGAGCTTGATCCGTCCCTTGGCACGTCTGCGCTTCAGAACAAGTCGCCCGCCCTTCGTCTTCATTCGGGCGCGGAAACCGAACTTCCGGGTCCGCCGTACCTTGCTGGGCTGATAGGTGCGCTTCATAATTCGAGCTCCTTAAAGGATATGCGTGACGGCACACCCCTGTGCCGATCAATTCGATACAATTGCGAAGCGAGTATATGTTGCGGCGGCCTTTTCGTCAATAGAACCGACCGCAGCGTACATCCGGCCCGTCGGCAGCGCAGTCGGATACGCCGGAACTTCGGGGCGAGTCCGCCCCCCGTTTCAGCGGCGCCCGGTGCGCGCCCGTTCGTCCACGGCCGCCTTCAGCCTTTCAAGCGAATCCTTGAACTCGCCGTCGGGCAGCTTGTCGCCCAAAGATTCACGCGCCGTCGCGGCGTCCCCGGAGGCTTGCGCATCGGGCAGCCTCCCCTGCGATGGGGGCCCCGCCTCGCCCGACTCGTCCTCCGCTTCAGGAGCTCGCTCGAAGACGGGCGATCCCTTGCCTCCCTCATGGCCGAGGCGAAAGGCGATGCCCCGCAGCGACAGCTCGGGAAAGCGGCGCTGCACGGAAGCGAGAAGCTCGCTCTGGCGCAACTGAAGCAGCTGTATCCAGCCGGGATGCTCGGCCTCGACTATGAGAAAATCGCGCTCGATCTCCACGATTTTCGAGTGGGCCGCGAGCCGTTCGCCCGCTATCTGCCGCCAACCGCCGAAGACATCGGCGTAGCGCTTCCCTTGCCGAACCGTCTCGTGGTCGAAAAAGGCCGTCAGGAGCGAGGAGATATTCTTAATTCGCGAATCGTCCATCGCTGACCTCGTAGACAAACGTCGAAGCGGTTCGATATTCCTCCCAGGGCTCGCCGGGAAGAAAGGTGAAAAACGCCTGGCCGGCCTGCGGAATGAGCTCCAGGAAGCGTTTGCGCTTGCTCCGATCGAGCTCCAGGAGGACGTCGTCGAACAAGAGCGTCGGCAAGCGCCCGGTCATTTCGGTGAAGTATTCGGCCTGGACCAGGCGGAGCGTCAAGGATACGAGGCGGAGCTGGCCCGTCGAGGCGGTCGCGGCGAAGTTCTCCGTTCCGGCGGCGAAGCTCCACCGATCGCGATGCGGACCGGAAAGGCTCGTGCCCAAGGCCAGCTCCTCCGAGCGCTTGGCCTCCAGTTTCCGGAGAAGCTCCGATATCCCCTCCTCGCCATTCCAGCTCGGCCTGTAGCGCAGGCGCACCTCCCGGCCCAGAAGCGAAACCGCCTCGAAGCGCAGGGCGAACCTGCCGTCAAACTCTCCCTGCAGCCGCCGCCGGGCGGCCATGAGCTCGATTCCACGTCCGACGTATTGCTGGTCGAGAAGCTCGAGCAGATCGGAACGCCCCTCGCGGAGCGCGGCGTTCCGCTGACGCAGGATGCGCTTGTACTCGCGCAAGACGTCTATGTAGGAGCTCGAGATGAGCCCGGCGGTCTGATCGAAAAAAAACCGCCGCCGCTCGGGTTCGCCGGCCGCGAACGTATAGTCCTCGTGGCAGAACACGATGGTCGGGTTCTTTTCGACGAGCTCCTTTCTGTCCCTGAGCTGCTTCCCGTTCAGCTTGATCGTCTTTGCCCGCTCGGCCCACGAGACGGTCACTTCTTCCGACAAAAAGGAGCTGTCCGACAGGGTCTCTCTGCAGCGGCCTGAAAGGGAAAATCCCGCAGCTCCGCGTTTTACCGCCTCGGCATCGACCTGCCCGCGAAAGGAGACGCCGTAGGCCAGGTAATAGAGCGCTTCGAGCAAATTGGTCTTGCCCTGGCCGTTTTCCCCGACAAAAAAGACTCGTTCAGCCGCGAGGTCGAGTTCGGCATCGACCAAATTCCTGAAGGCCGCATACCTGATGCTGGAGAAGGGCATGTTCGGCGACTCCTCGGCGACCGGCCGGAAAGGCTATTCCACCTGCATGGGCATCACGATGTGGAAATAGTCGGAGCTCGGCTCGGAAGAAAGCGTGATGGCTCGATTGGGTTCGGTGAACTCCACGACGACGTATTCGCAGTCCATCACCTTCAAGGGCTCTTCCAGATAGCGATAGTTGAGCGCCAGCACGACCTTGGGACCTTCGTAGCGGCAGGGAATCTCCTCCCGCGCGGCGCCTATTTCGCTCTCTTCCGAGGAAATGACCATCAGCCCGTCCGAAAGCGTGATGATGGTTCTCCGCGATTTCTGCTCCACGAAAATGGAAACCCGCTTGAGCGAATCGAGCAAGTCGAGTCTCCGGACGAGCATGCGGTTTTTCTGCGTCTCGGGAATGACCTTCTGGTAATTGGGGAACTGGCCCTCGATGAGAAGTGAAGAAATTCGGTAGGTGCCGAAGCGAAAGAAAATGCTCTTCTCGGTCACCGCCACATCGACGACGCCCTCGTCCGGCGCGTGCTTCTGGAGCAAGGAGAGAATCTTCGGGGGAACGATGACTCCCTTGAAAGTCGGGACCGTGCTTTCGAAGGCCTTTTTCACGTAGGAAAGCCTGCGCCCATCCGTGGCTACGAGCGCCAGGCCCTCCTCGGCGTTCTCGAAGAAGACACCGTTCATGAAATAGCGAGTCTCGTCGTCGGAAACCGCGAATATCGTCTGGGCGATCATTTCCTTCAGGTCGCGCGCGGGCAAGGAAAAAGCTATGCCGTCCTCGGCCTGCGGCAATTCGGGAAACCGCTCCCCGGCTATCGTCTTGAGCTGAAAACGCACCTTCTTGAAGGTCGGCTTCACTATGACCTTCGCATCGTCTTCTTCGAGCGCGATATCCCCTTCGGGAATGGAAGCGAGTATTCCGGACAACTTGTCGCAAAAGACCGTCACGACGCCTTCCTCGGCCGTGTCTACCGGTATGGAGGTTTCGAAACTCACCTTGATGTCCGTCGCCTTGAGGGAAAGGGAACCCGCTCGTGCCTCGAGCAAGACGTTCGACATGATGGAGAGGGCATTTTTGGAAGCTATAACCTCTTGGGCGAAAGAAATTTCGCGAGCAAGCGCATTTTTCTCACAGGTGAATTTCATGGCTCTTCCCCTCCTAATGACGAGTGTAGCAGAGTTTCCCTTTTCCTTCGAGGTCTCAGTGCTCGGTAAAATGCGAATACTGCTCCGTTGTTCGCTGCATAGTACCTGGGACGCACGACAGGGTACTCATCGACGAGCTGCTTCACGCATACGCCGTGCCGCGTCTCTGCAAGCAGTTCGTGCGTCCGGTCATCTTTCCGTTTCCCCTCTTCTTATTATCATTATATATACATGTATAGTAGTAATAGTAATAAGGCCTGTGCATAAGTGAATTCAGGTGATAACTCGTTATATGATAAATAAATACCGAACATTGAAACTGGATGCGATTCTTTGCTTCCATACACAGATTGAAGCCCTTGAAGAGCACTGAAGGAGAAATGCAGGCAGTTGTCAGCCTTCTACTCACAAGAAGAGCAAGGGCTTCCTGGCTACGGTTTTAATGGAATGCCATAACTGAGAGCGTCCTTGTTTCACGTGAAACAAGGACGCTCATGGAAAAAACAGGCAGTTCTTTCATCGAGGGCCGCGAAGGCTTCGGCTTCGGATAGCCTCACTGCTTTGCAGTTGGCGCCCTCGGCAAAAGAGTGCAGGGCTTATTCGTCATCGTCGCCGTCCTCCCCGGCAAGACTGCTTGGGGTTCGGCCATCAAGGGAGTCTTCTTCGGTTTCTGCAGGGTACGTCTCAGCCAGGTCGGGCGATTCGTCCATCGTGGCGACATTGACCAGCTCTTCGGCTTCATCCTCACCCACGAGACGATCGAGGCCGACGACGAAATCAGGACGATCGATGTTGAGGATGCGAACGCCTTTGGCGCCCTTTCCTTGAATACTCACCGAGGCCGCGGCGATCTTGAGGGTCTTGCCCTGCGAGGTGATGACGACGACTGAGTCCGCATCGCTCACCGTGATGGCACCGACCAATTCGCCCGTTCTCTCCTCGGGCGTGTAGATTATCTGCCCGCGGGTGGCTCTGCCGTGGGTCGAGAAGTTGTCGAACTCGACCCGTTTCCCGAAACCGTACTCGCTGAGGACGAGCATCCGCTCCTCCGCAGAGACGCGGAGCATGGCGGTCAGTTCGTCGTCGTTCTCGAGCTTGATTCCCGTGACGCCGCGGGAAGCGCGCCCCATGACGCGGACGTCTTCCTCGGTCATGCGCAGGGCCTGACCCTTCCTGGTGACCAGAACCACCTCATCGGTTCCGGAGGTCAGGCAGGCAGAGACCAGGCGATCGCCGTCGTCGAGATTGATGGCGATGATCCCCCTCGTCTTCGCGTTGGTGAAGTCGCTCGTCGCCACCTTTTTGACCACGCCGCGGAGCGTTCCCATGAGCAGGTATTCGGTGTCGGAGAAATCGGTGAAGTCCACGACCGCGGATATTTCCTCGTTGGGAGAAATGGCGAGCAGGCCCTTGATGTGCGCTCCCCTCGCCGCCCGCGAGGCCTCGGGCAGTTCGTGTACCTTGAGCCAGTAGCCTTTGCCTTCGCTCGTGATGAAGAGCAGGTAGTCGTGGGTGTTGGCAATGAATAGCTGCTCCAGGAAGTCGTCTTCCATCAACGAAGCGGAATTGGAGCCCTTGCCTCCCCTGCCCTGGGAACGATAGGCGCTGCCGGGAACTCGCTTCACGAAGCCCTTGTTCGAGATGAGGATCACCATCTCTTCGCGCTTGATGAGATCTTCTATATTTATCTGCTCGACCTCGTCGGCGACTATCTCCGTGCGGCGAGCGTCACCGTGTTTCTTGGCGATATCCAGCACCTCCTGCTTCACCACCGCCCGAATGCCGGCTTCGCTGGACAGGAGATTCTTCAGATAGGCGATCCTCGCTTCGGTTTCGGCGAGCTCGGCTTCGAGCTTGTTCGTCTCGAGGCTGGTCAGGCGGGCGAGGCGCATATCGAGTATGGCTTGGGATTGGATGGCATCCAAGCCGAAGCGCTGCTCGAGCCGCTGCTTGGCCGCATCCGTGTCCGGGCTGGTCTTGATGATCTGCACGACCTCGTCGATGTTGGCGAGGGCGATCACCAAGCCGCGGAGAATGTGGGCTTTTTCTTCGGCCTTTTTCAGTTCGAAGCGTGCGCGCCGCGTCACGACCTCGACACGATGCCTGACGAAATGAAGGATGAGGTCCTTGAGCCCGAGCTGCTTCGGCCGTCCGTCCACGATGACCATGTTGATGATGCCGAAGCTCGTCTGAAGCGGCGTATGCGCAAAGAGCCTATTCAGGACCAGCTTCGGGACGGCGCCCTTTTTGAGCTCGAGAACGATGCGCAGCCCTTCTCGATCCGATTCGTCGCGGAGATCCGAGACGCCGTCCAGCGTCTTTTCGCGAACGAGGTCGGCGATCCGGGTGATCAGCGTGGTTTTGTTGACCGCGTAGGGTATCTCCGTGAAGACGAGCTGCTCGCGCCCGCCCTTCATCGTCTCGATCTGGAACTTGCCGCGGACGATGACCTTGCCTCGCCCGTTCATATAGGCTTCCCTGATCCCTCGACGGCCGAAAATAATGCCGCCGGTGGGGAAATCGGGGCCCGAGACATGCCGCATCAGGCCATCGATCGATATTTCCGGATCATCGATATAGGCGGCTATGGCTTCGCCTATCTCCGTCAGATTGTGCGGGGCCATGTTCGTGGCCATGCCTACCGCTATTCCCGACGAGCCGTTGACCAGGAGATTGGGGAAGGCCGAAGGCAGAACCGAGGGTTCCTTCAAGGACTCGTCGTAGTTGGGGACGAAATTGACCGTGTCCTTGTCGAGGTCGACGAGCATCTCCTCGCCGACCTTGGAAAGGCGGGCCTCGGTATAGCGGCTCGCCGCCGGAGGATCGCCGTCGATCGAGCCGAAATTGCCCTGCCCCTGCACGAGGGGATAGCGCAAGGAGAAATCCTGCGCCATCCGCACCAGCGCGTCGTAGAGCGAGAGGTCGCCGTGGGGATGGTACTTTCCCATGGCATCGCCGGTGATGCGGGCGCTTTTCTTGGTCGCCGCGTTGGGACGGAGCCCCAGCTCGTCCATGGCGAATAGGAGCCGCCGGTGAACGGGTTTGAGCCCGTCGCGGACATCGGGCAGCGCCCGCGCCACGATGACGGACATCGCATAATTCAGATAGGCTGTCTTGACCTCGTCCTCGATGGGGACGGGAATGACCTTACCGGTAAGCTCTGCCATTGCAGCGAATCCTTAAACGTCGAGATTGGAAACGTACAACGCGTTTTCTTCTATAAATTGGCGGCGCGGTTCGACCTGCTCGCCCATGAGCGTCGTGAAGATATCCTCGGCCTGGACCGCGTCCTCCATGGTGATGCGGGTGATGTTGCGCCGCGCCGGATCCATGGTCGTCTCCCAGAGCTGATCCGGATTCATTTCACCGAGACCCTTGTAGCGCTGGATGGCTACCTTTTCCGGATCTTTCCCGCTGCCGGCGAGGAGCTTGTCTTTCTCGGAATCGTCGTACGCATAATGTATCTGCTTGTCGAAGGTGATCTTATAGAGCGGCGGCATGGCGAGGTAGACATGTCCCTTTTCGAGCAGCTCGGTCATGTAGCGATAGAAGAAGGTCAAGAGAAGCGTCCTGATGTGCGAACCGTCGACATCGGCATCGGCCATGATGATGACCTTGTGATACCGGAGCTTCGAAAGATCGAAATCGGGGCCGACATTCGCGCCGAGGGATTGGATGATGGGCTGCAGCTTGTCGTTCGTGATGACCTTGTCGAGACGGGTTTTCTCGACATTGAGCATCTTGCCCCAGAGCGGCAGGATGGCCTGGAAGGCGCGATCCCGGCCCATTTTCGCCGAGCCGCCTGCCGAATCGCCCTCTACGATGTAGATTTCGCAGCGGCTCGGATCCTTTTCCTGGCAGTCCGCCAATTTCCCCGGGAGCCCGGCGCTCTCGAGAAAGGACTTACGCCTGGTCATCTCCCGCGCCTGCCGCGCGGCTATCCGAGCCTTCGCGGCGAGCACGGTCTTGTCGAGGATCGCCGCGACGATGTCGGGATTGGTTTCGAAGAGAAAGGTCAGCTGTTCGGTGCAGAAGCTGTCGACTATTCCCTTGACTTCGGAATTCCCCAGCTTGCCCTTGGTCTGCCCCTCGAACTGAGGATCCATGACCTTCACCGAAAGCACGGCGGTCAGCCCCTCGCGGACATCATCGCTCGAAAGGGTTTCGTCGAGCTTTTTCGCGAGCTTGGATTTCTTGAAAAAATCGTTGATCGTCTTCGTAAGAGCGGACCTGAAACCGATGAGGTGCGTCCCGCCCTCCCTGGTGTTGATGCCGTTGACGAACGAGAACATCGTCTCGTTGAAGCTGTCGTTGTACTGAAGGCCGACCTCGATCTCCACGTCGTCGCGCGTGCCCAGAAGGTAGACCGGTTCCTTGTGCAAGACCGTCTTGTTCTTATTGAGGTACTCGACGAACTGCTTCAGGCCGCCGTCGAACTTGAACTCCGTCGATCTGGGGGTCGAAAGCCGCTCGTCTATGAGAACGATTCGCACACCTTTATTGAGGAAAGCGAGTTCCCGAAGCCGGTTCGAGAGCACATCGAAGGAATAGACCGTCTCTTCGAATATCGAGGCATCGGCCTGGAAGCGTATCACTGTTCCTCGCCGATCCGTGGGACCGAGCGTTTTGACATTTTCTTCGGGGATGCCCGTGAGATACTTCTGGAAATAGAGATTGCCGTCGAGATGAACGAAGGCCTCGCACCAGGAGGAGAGGGCGTTCACGACCGAAACGCCGACTCCGTGAAGTCCTCCGGATACTTTGTAGCTTTTCTTGTCGAATTTGCCTCCGGCATGAAGCTTGGTCATGACCAGTTCAAGGGCCGAGACGCCCTCGTCCGGATGGATGTCCACCGGAATGCCGCGCCCGTTATCCTCTACCCGGACTATGTCATTTTTTTCGAGCACGACGACAATGTCGGAGCAGTAGCCGGCGAGGGCTTCGTCGATGGAGTTGTCCACAACTTCGTACACAAGATGATGCAATCCATCGATGCTCGTCGACCCGATGTACATTCCCGGACGCTTGCGTACTGCCTCTAGTCCCTTTAGGACCTGAATACTATTCGCGGAATAGGTTGAATCCATGGCTGATCCAGTGAAGATGGTTAAGATCCTGAAACATCAGGTTCTAGGCGTCGACCTAGCCGGCAACCGGCAAAGAGCGGACTCCGATCAAGGAAAAACCCTGTGGATTTCCTATTTTTCTAAGGTGGGCTCTTGCCAGCGCAGATACCCCGAGTATACTCGGAATGCGGCTATTAGTAAAGATAAGTGGTTTTTGCCGGGGTCGAGCGATGATATCCACCTTGTGGACAACTTGTGCATTATTCCCCAATACCTTGTGCGGAAATCAATAAGCTTGATCCTTCCTCGCAGCGAAAATAGTCCGCATCGGGCAGCTATATGTATTTCATTGACTGTAAACGAATTACATGAGACTACTATATGAACGTGTGGTGGTAAAGGTGAATTTTAGAGATTTGCCAATCAGACTGGAAAAGTAAGGCTATTTTAGCGTATTGCTATTTTGTGGATAACTTGTGTATACAGGACAGCTTCTCGGGGGGAGTTCGCAATGAGCAGCTGGAACTATAGCGTTTTCTGGAACGAAGCCATGAATCAGGCCAAGGCCGAACTCGGCGAGCATGAGTTCGCCATGTGGTTCAATATCGAGTACGACTCGTCGACCGAATCCTCCATCGTCGTACGCGTTCCTTCCAGCTTTTACCGGGACCAGCTCATCAGGCAGTACCAGAAGTTCCTCGAGACGAAGCTGTATGAATTGACGGGAAAGTCCTTGGCCCTGGAATTCGTCGTCGTCAAACCCTCGCTTTCGGATTCGAAAAACAGCGAGCAGGCACGAGCCGCAACGGCCGAGCCTGCGCCCGGCCCCAAGGCCGGAGCTCGGCACGGCGAAAGGGAAGAGCCCAGGAAAGACCGAGGCAAACACCAGCAGCTGCGACTGGATTACACCTTCGAAAATTTCGTCATAGGCGACAACAACGGGTTTGCGGCCAACGCAGCCCTGGCGATCTCCAAAAACCCGGGGACCTCGTACAACCCCTTTCTCATCTATGGAGGAGTCGGCCTGGGCAAAACGCACCTCATGCAATCGATCGGCAATAGGGTCTGGGCGGAAAGCAGCAAGATGAAAATCATCTGCATCACCGCGGAAGAGTTCACGAATGAGTTCATCCAGTCGATCCACGACAAGACGACGCAGAACTTCAAGAACAAGTATCGCTATGTCGATGTGCTGCTGATCGACGATATCCACTTTCTTCAGAACAAGCTGGGAAGCCAGGAAGAGCTGTTCCATACCTTCAACGCGCTGTACGACGGCAACAAGCAGATGGTGTTTACCTGCGATCGGCCCGTCTCCGAGCTGAAAAACCTCTCTGACAGGCTTCGAAGCAGGTTCGAGCGGGGCCTGAACGTCGACTTGCAGCCGCCCAACTTCGAGACGCGCTGCGCGATCTTGAAGAAGAAAATCGAAGCGGGCCCGATCACGGTTCCCGACGACGTGATCGAAATCATCGCCAAGAACATCTCGACGAACGTCCGCGATCTGGAGGCGGCCCTGACCAAGCTGGTCGCCTATTCGGAGCTCGTCCACAAGAACATCACCCTCGAGATCGCGCAGAACCAGCTCAAGGACGTGTTCAGCCAGTCGAAACACGGGAACGTGACCATAGACAACATTCTCCGCGTCGTGGCGGACCATTACAAACTTTCATACAACGATTTGAAGGGGAAGAAGCGCACCAAGAACATAGCCTTTCCGCGACAGATCGCCATGTTCATCGCGCGCGAGATCACCGAGTATTCCACCACCGAATTGGGCTTCGAGTTCGGCGGACGGGATCATACGACGGTGATGCACGCCTGCCAGAAGATCGACGAGCGGCTCAAGCTGGATCCCAATCTGGAGTCCTCGATACAGCTCTTGATTCGGACGATCAAGGAATACAGCTCGAAGATCTAGC
>Ga0307375_10000440_pt1 | contig 52513 bp, 74 predicted proteins | sample TR1MG_FD_202531 | JGI IMG/M metagenome (GOLD analysis project Ga0307375, IMG submission 202531) | Soil microbial communities from Risofladan, Vaasa, Finland - TR-1 | ecosystem: Environmental > Terrestrial > Soil > Coastal area > Acid sulfate soil | place: Finland: Risofladan, Vaasa | collected...
AGACGACCTCTCCAAGTCATACAACGTCCTCAACGATAGCCACCAGAGACTGGAAAACGGCTTCATCGAGATGAAGACGGAGTGGAGGACCACGAAGAGCTGGGTCAAATTCATATTCGGCACAAGCCTGCTAGGCGCCCTCATAAGCCTGCTGACCGTCCTAAGAACGTTCGGGGTGATCTAATGGTCGACTGCGAGTTCCTCTATCATGAGGTTAAGAAGACCTGCACTAACTGTAGGGGCTGGTTCTGCCTCTCCCGGGGAAGCCGGAAAAAGCTCCTAGATACGGCGATGTGCACGGACGAGGAGGCGTGGATTGAATGCCCTCGCTACCTTGAAGTCCACCCGGAACTAGAGCCAGAGGTAGAAGTCATAGAACTGCCGCCCACCGAGGAAGTCATCACCATCACCGGGGTCGACGTGGAAACCATCAGAGTCGTCGTTGAACCCGAGCCCATAGAAGCACGAGTGCCGACTTCAGTCCCGTCGAGTGACTGCCCCTACCTGGGGCCCATCCCAGAGGGCGAACACGGGTGCTGTGACTACTGGTGTTACGCTAAGGACGAGCGGCTTCGAAGCGTTAAAAGCTGTAAGAGCAGGCCGTCGTGGCGAGAGTGTATGCGGCGGCTTAAAGCCGAGAAGGCGGGTGTGAAGTATGCCTTGGGATGAGACGGATGACTACATTCGAAGCGGCCACGGCTCCACGGACTGTGACCGAATGAGAACCAAGACACTGAGCGCCGCCCAAGGTATCAAGGCCATAATCTGCTTCAAAGGGGACAAGTCCTCAATCCAGAGCTACCTATTCGCAAAGGATAAGGGGTGGACCATGTCGAAGGCGAAGACGTGGTTTAAAGCCCACAGCGAAAACGTGGAAGAGCAGATCAAATGGATGGATCTGAAAAGCGAGCCGAGACAAAAGGAGGTCTTCATTGGATTCCATACACGTTGACTTCAAGCGCATCCTAACCGACTTCCTCAGCCTCTTCGGAGAAGCTGGCCGCCGCAAGTACGATGACTTCATAAAACAGTACAGCCTCGATGCGACAAAGTCCTACGCCTCTCAACTCACCCGAGAATGCCTAAACGGAATATGCGAATCTTTCCAATGGGCGACGCCCCTCATACAATACCTGAAGAAGGACGAGGAAGCCAAATACTACAAAGTACGAGCCCTCACCGCCACCCTCAGCATGAACGCCAACGACTACAGCGACCTAGAGGAGATCGAACGCAGCGCCCGCACCCTCACATGGCGGCCACTCAACCTGAACCACGACCCCCGCCAGATGCTTCCCTTCCCCCAGAACCGCGTCGACTGGGCGGAGTACGAGGACCTAGCCGTCGAAGCCATCATACGCATCGACAACGAGCAGGCTGACATCCAGGACAAACTAGACAACGGGGACATAGTCAACCCCAGCATAGAGGGCGAGCCTCGGGGCGGCTACCGCACAGAGGACGGACGCAATGTACCGAAGTGGTATAACTTTACCTGTCTCGCCCTCCTAGAGAAAAACGCATCCCTTCCAGGGGTCCCGACGACCATCGGCTTCGAGCCGCTGTTCCTAAATGAGGCCCTCGGACATAGCCTTGTAGAGAGCCTGAGTATGGAGCAAGAAAAAGAGAAAAACACAATGTCTAACCAAGAAGAGGTTGAACTCGAAGAGGCGACCGAATACATACTCGCCGAGGCACGGTGGACTAGAGCCTACATCAACGATCTGCCAGACGGCAGCTTCGCCGTAGTCGAGCCGTGCGCCGACACTCGCAAGGACGCCCGGCACCTGCCTTACAAAGACGCCGCCGGAAAAATAGATCTCCCGCACCTGCGTAACGCCCTGGCCCGTATGGACCAGATCATAAGCGTCTGCAACGGAAGCGATGAGGCTCTGCGCCGGAAGGCACGGGCTGAACTGATCCCGCTCGCTAAGAGGCTTCTGCCTAACAGCAAGTGGGCTCAGGAGAAGACCGTCCAGGAGGCGCTAGCCGAGAAAGGCATACAGGGCATGGACGTCTGCGGCCAATGCAAGTTCTTCACGGACTTGGAGAACGTGACCACGGAAGCCCCGGCAGCCCCGGGGAGCGACGCGATCGTGACGCACACCGCCGGAGCCATCGGCCCCGGCATCGGAAACTGCAGCGTCGCCAGAAGACGCGTAAGGAAGGCCGACTCCGTCTGCACTGACGGGCGGCCTCGAGATCAGCCTACGAACCTGGATAGGACGATTGAAACCATGACCGAGATTAACCTGAAATCCGAGATAGCGGATCTGAAGAACACCGTCTTACAGGAACGGCAAGCCACCAACGAGGAGCGTCAGAAGAACATCAAAACGCTTCAAGAGATGGTCGAGAAAGACAACAAGATCGCCAGCCTAACCAAAGACAAGAGCCAGAACACATCCGAGATCAAGCGCCTTAAGGAGGAGCGGCTCCGACTCAGAGAGGAAGGTGACCGCCAGAAAGAGGATAATACCCGACTGGAGGTCCAGGTAGGGTCTACCGAAAAGGATCTCTCCTTCTACAAGGACGAAAATAAGAGGATCAACGAATCCATCGAGGCGACTCGACATACCATCGCAGAGACCAAGGAAGCCCTCACAAAGGCATTGACCAAGACTAACGACGAATCAACGAAACGCGCACAAGCCGTGCAACAGGCGATCAACGCCGAAACCGACAAGGCACGCGCGATAGAGGAACTCGCCATATCGACCGCCGAGGTCGCCGCCAGGACAAGGGAACTCAGCGACTTCGCGATGCGGCTTAACGAGTACGCAAAGAAACAGATCACCGATGGAAAAACCATAGACGAACTGCGGAAGAAACACGGCGACCTAGTCGAGGAATACCGGAAACTCAAACAAGACTACAACACATTGAAGGACCGGAAGAAGATCCGGGTCAACGTGAGGACATGAGGTGATGAGAAATGGCAGCACCAAACTACCCCGTTGAGGGGCTAATCGGAAAGATAACGCTCGGCGGAACCATCATCGGACACCTGCTCGGTGTAGAGCTGAGCGGCGACCGATCAGTGACACACTACAGGGCTATGGGGACTTACGACGCCACCACGCTACTCCGCGGCCGTAGGAACTATGAGGGGAGCGCCCGCAAAGCATTCATCTGCGGGGACTTCCTGACGCTGTTCCGAAACAACTGCGGAACCATAGCAGGCACATTCTACCCCCGCTACGGCCACTGCACAGGCGGCACAGCCGCGTGCGGAACCATAGCAGGCTCACTCATCTTCACGGGCTGGCGCCTAACCGGCTGGGAAGCCGAAGCGGAGGCCGCGAAGATCGAAGAGCTAACCTTCGCCATGTACAACGTCAGCCAACCTTAAACCCCGCTGAAACACCGTCCATCCTTCCCCCCCGCCTTTTTATAGGGGATCCCTGTAGAGTGGAGCTCAAAGTCAAAAGCTGACCGCGCATAAGTGCCTGCGCGATAAAAATTGTGGCACTCGGCGGACTAAATCGGGCATGCCGCCGTTAAACGCCGCCCACCAAAAAAGGTGATTAAAGAAATTGAGTAAATCCGAAATCGAATCCCCCATAGAAGTGTCAATCGACACCAAAGGCATGGAAGACAGACTCAACAACAACTTCAACCTCAAGTTCAAGAAGCTAGAGGAGATGCTCACCGCACAAGAGAAGACAGAGGCTCTCACCGAGAGCGTAGGCGACAACAAGTTCGTCGACTACGACTGGCGTGAAGGCATCGACGAGATGCTCAGAAGCTTCAGGCCGAGCGACAACATCCGCACCGACGCCTGGCAGGACAGGCGTCCGATCGAGAAGTTAGCCATCCGCACCTACGACGAGAAAACCAAGAAAACCAGCTATAAACTATCCGAGAAGCTAGTCGAAACCATCGGAACCATCAGCACGACTACCTGCTGCATCCCCGAGGTGTGGGCCGACAAGATCGAGCGCGACCACGTCTACCCGGGCAGCGTCTTCCTAGACGCATGGTTCGTAAGATGGTACGACGACATCAAGGGCAAGCCAGGCGACAAGATCAACATCTGCCGCGTGGCCCCCGCAGTATGTACCGACCTAACATGCGAGGAACCCGCAACCACGGCACCCGTGGTTACGTGCCCCGCCATCGAACTGCACCACGACGTCTGCGCCACCGCTATCTGCAAGAACACCATGGAGACCGTGCAGTACGGTCTCGTAGACGCCATCACGGAAGGCCTCGGCAGCTGCCTGCAGGTCTGTGTGGACAACTACTTCTTCGACGTCGCCCTCGCCGGCGACAACGCCGGAACACTGACATGCACCGGCCCCATGGCCGGCTCCATAATCGTCGAGGCGATGGGAAGCATGATGGCTGGAACTTACAAGCCAGTCAAGATTATCATGCACCCCGTCGTCTGGGCTTCGCTGATGCAGGACACCAACTTCAGCTATGCTAACAGGTTCGGCGCCAGAGACGCCATTCTAGGCGGGCGGCTTGAAGAGGCTTACGGCCTCGAAATCAACGTGGCCCCGAAGGGCACGCTGCTCATCGGCGGCGGAACCTACCGGACACTGCTACTGGCCAACGGCGCCCTCGCCGGTGCCCTGAAGCACGGGATAACGATCGAGACGGAGTACTCGCCACGCCTCCAGAAGAAGTGGATAATTGCCGACATCAAGTATGGCGGCACGCGTCTGCACCCTGACGGGATCTTCTGGATCGAGACGGTCGAGTCCCCGTTCTCCTGCTAGCCAACTAGACCAGGCTGACCTTCTTTCCCCCCGGGTTTTTACGGGATAATAGTTTCATGTATTGATGGAGATATGAAATTGGAGAAGAGAGAGATCAAAGTAAGTTCAACAAAGAGATTCAAAGGCAGCGCCCCACCAAACTTCTATTCAAGAGAGTATTTTCTTGAGGGGGAGGGTAGCAACTATGGCAGGGAGCCGTTCGCGCCCTACGACGAGTCGTACCTAATAAGAAACCGTGAGCTCGTCAAAAGGATACTATCCGTCGCACCTAGACTAAACACGGTTCTGGTTCTCGGGGCAGCCCGGGGCTACCTGGTCCGTGCCTTCCGTGAGCGCGGCGTCAACGCCGACGGAGTAGACTTGAGCCGGTGGGCCGTGGAGAACTGCGCCGAAGGCGTCGAGCCCTACATGTATTGGGGCGACGTATGCGACCTCAGTAAATGGGTTGACGGGGGGGTTGACCTCGTCGTGGCCCTCGACGTGCTAGAGCATATTCGAGCCCCGGATGATGAAATACCGTATGATGAATCGCTCTATAAGGCGCTAGATGAGGCGGTCCGAGTTGGCTGTATGGTGCTGCTTGACGTCCCCATAATGCCCCATGACGATGAGCCCGACCAGAGCCACGGCACCGATAAGAGCCACGTAAGCTGCTACTCCAAACACTGGTGGATAAGACAGTTCATGGAGAGGGGTATGGAGCCCTTCGGTCAGCCCAACGAGTACGCCTATCCAGAGGAGAAGGAGGACTCGCCGTGGCCGGATAAACATGACCACGGCTACACCGTCTGGTTCCGCCGCCCCATCCCCACCCCGACGGCTGAGAACATAACGTTAACGCCGGTCGCTAAGGGAAGTCAGGACTTCAAGATTCTGTGGTGGGCTAACGCATTCTTCTGTGGAACCGGGTACGGGGTAGGCACCGCCGGCGTAGTCTTTGACCTATTAGAACACTATAACGTGCGGAACCTCGCCTTCTACGGGCTTGAAGGAAAAGCAATGGGGTTCAGCACCCCGATAGGCGGTACCCCCGTAAAGGGTCGACGCCCACTCATAACGTACCCTAAACGGTTCGACCAGTTCGGGTCGGACGCCGCGAAACTCATCTGCGACCGATGGAAGCCCGACATCATGGTCACACTTTTCGACATCTGGATCGACGAGTCACTAAGCCCCATAGGTCCACCGGGTTGGCTGAGCAGCATGCACCCGTACTGGGTGCCGATCATACCCGTGGATCATGACCCGATCCCGATGCCCACGTTGGTGCCCGCGAGGAGGGCGTATAAGCCGGTAGCTATGAGCAGGTTCGGGCAGAGGCAGCTTGAGGCTAACGGCGTCTCCTCAACATACATCCCGCACGGCGTTGAAACATCTGTATTCAAGCCTTCGGAGGACAAAGTGGTGAGTCGGCAGCACCTTCAGGACATATCGGTTCCGCTCGTCGCCGGTAAAGCTGAGCCGTGGCCCGAGGACTGCTTCGTCATCGGCAAGGTCGCCGCCAACAAGGACACTAAACGTAAAGGCTTCGACAAGGACGCCCTGGCTCTAAACATATTCTTCGAGAACAACCCTGACGCTAAGAAGGATACCCGGGTCTTCATGCATACGCTCCCCCGCTTCCCCGGCGGCTTCAACATAGACCACTGGTACGACATCTGCGGTGTCGCACAATACGTGAAAGTCATAGACGAGTTCTTCTGGTGGCAGGGCTTGACCCCCGAGGATATGGCGAAACTCTACGGCGGCTTCGATGTACTATTGAATGCCAGTCGCGGCGAGGGGTTCGGCATACCCATCATCGAAGCAGCCGCCTGCGGGGTGCCGACGATAGGAACCAACTTCACGGCCATGCCCGAACTCATAAGAGGGCACGGCTGGCTGGTGGAGAAATATAACCGGGAACTCACGGCGGCGCTCAGTTTCATCGCGTCTCCGAGCGAGTACGAGATGGCGCAGCACCTAGAGGATGCCTATAACAACCGCGACAAAACTGCACAATTCGGCGAGGCGTCGAGGAAATTCGCCCTGAACTACGACTGGCGTAAAGTAATTGTGCCTTTGTGGGTCAACCTCATAGAGGAGATACGGGAGGAGATGCGTCCAAGAACCCTCGCGGAGAGGAGGATGATGACATGAGCGTCATGGTCGGCGTCCCAGTTAAGAACTCGGCGATTTGGCTCGCCCGCTTCCTTGAGCAGCTTGAGAAACTTGAGGACGTGTCCCGCGTCATATTCAGTTATGGCTTTAGCCGCGACCCTACGCTTAATATCTTACAACAGTATGAGCATGACACTAAGCACCCGACGGAGATAATCGCTGAGCCGTGGATGCCCGGACCCCTATCCGCCGCTGAGATCGCCCCCGTCTACAAGGACTTCCAGGAGATCATCGGCGAGGAGGGCTGGGAGGAGGAGACCCACTTCCTGCTTCTCGACGCCGACATAATGCATGCCCCCGCCGACCTGATCCAACGCCTGAAGAAACATGACAAAGACATCATCGCCCCCTTCGTGTGGGTTGACAGATCGAACCCCCGCCAGTTCTTCGACATCCACTGCTTCCGAATATATGAACACCGGTTCCACCCCTTCTCGCCACCCGACCCCAACAACGGAGAGCCTTTCGAGCTAGACAGCGTCGGCAGCTGCTACCTCGCCAAATACGAGCCATTCAAGCTTGTCGACTATGAGAACCCGCACCCACATATACGGTTCTGCGAGAACGCGTTGAAGGAAGGCTACGAGGTCTGGGCTGACCCAGGCACTGAGGTGCTGCACCTCGACGATATGAAGCTCGGCATAAAGAAGACGGCAATCGAGACGTTGAGGGGGCAGCCCTTCAACCCACCACCATACATAATGAAGGACGGCACAGTCGTTGACGGCGAGCAGATCGCTAAGGACGCCATCGACGCCTTCGTCTGGGGGCGAGCACCGAAATGAGGTTCTGTAAATATTGCAACCGGAACGTCCGACCTCATAAAGGCTGGAGCTGGATCGGCTTCATCTTCGGCTTCGGCATATTCTACCTAATATATTACCTATTGAAGACGCCGTGCTGCCCCATCTGCGGATCCAGACTAGGGCGGCTGAGGCGAGACTAAAATGGCTGTTGAGACCCCGCAGGTTCACGGCGTGGAGAACCCGGTCTACTCGGTGGTTATCCCCATCCGAGACCGGTGCGGCCACGCCCTCCGTCTCTGCCTGAAAAGCGTGGAACTGCAGACGCTTCAACCCCTGGAGCTAATCATAGTCGACTACGGCTCCACCGAGGAAAACCATGAGAAACTGATGAGACTACTCCCAGACTGCACCGTCTACCACTGTAAGACAGATGCACCCTGGAGCCTCTCCGTCGCCCGAAACATAGGGCTCCGACGGGCCACGGCGAGGACGTCGTGTTCCCTGGATGCCGACCTGATAATGGAGCCCCGCGTCCTCGAAGTCGCCCACCGGATACACACCGCCAAACCACGCACCTATATGAGCACCAATGTGACAATCCTAGACTTTGCGGCCGTAGACCCCGCCACCCTCACGCTTCCAGAAGACTACGACAAACTAGCTTTAGCACGCTGGACCTTTGGGTCAGAGGGATGGGGCGGCTTCGTGAGCGCCTCCACCGATTGGTGGCACGAGTGCCAGGGCTTCGACGAGCGCATGACGGTCTGGGGCTCTGAGGACGTGGATATGTGGAAACGTGCCGCCAGGGCGGGAATGAGTCGCTACCGGCTCTACGTCGCCGGTGAAGAGGGAACCACCGTATATCACGTGCATCACCCGAGCATACCGGTGAACGCAATTAGGGCTAAAGATAAAAAGGTCATAGCGGCCATAAAGCAGAACTCACGGTGGGCTCGAGTCACTAAGGGTGTGAGGCGTAACGACGAAGCCTGGGGGCTGTGGCGTGAAGATTAGCGCCGCCCTCATCGCCTGGTGTGAGGCGGAGACTATAGACCTCTGCCTTAAATCCCTCAAAGGCCACGCCGACGAGGTCGTGATCTCCGACACAGGTAGCTTCGACGGAACCGTCGGCAAGGCTCGGGAGTGGCTTGACAGACTAGACTTGCCGGGCGAGGTTTTCAGCGTCACGATTCGAGGGCTCGGTCAGGCCCGCCGGGCAGCGATAGAGAAATGCACGCATCCGTGGATACAACTGGTAGACGCGAACATCGTCCTCACTGAGGCATTGAAGAAAGAGCTAAGACAGTCTGCTGAGGGAGGGCGTCCCGGTATGGTTCGCAGCTTAAACCTGATGGGCGACTATGAGCATTACTTCACATCCCTCCCGTTCCATGCTCATCATAACGTATTATTCCCCCGTGACGCAATTCGGTGGCGAGATGACTTCGACTACCCTCTTCCAGTCTCGGGGCGAATCCTGCTGAATAATTGGGCAGTGAGCCTCAGCCGGGTAAGGCCGGCGTGGCGCTACTGGCTCCGAGGTGAGCCCTTCAAACCGGAGACGGGTCGCGAGTGGCGGACGCCGGAGAACCGGCAACTGCAATGGCAATTCTCGGGCGGCCATCACCCCTCACTCCTGGAGTACGTAGAGGCCGAGGAGGGACTGACCCTTGAGGACGTGAAGCGCATCGCCCCCACCTGGTTCCTAGACCTGTTGCAACGCTATGCAGCACCATTAAAGGAGAGTCACCGGCAAGGGCTTCCCGAGGTTATTAGGGAAGAACAGAGAAACCCACGGTACAAGTTGGTCTATGAGGGAGGTGAAATCGTTGGGCGATGGCCCGAACTCTAATGTAGCTGAATCATCAGGAATCCAATCGTCTAAACCCAAAGTCTCGTTAATAGTGACGAGTCATAACCAGATTATGTATAGCCAGATGATGTATTCTTCTCTGAAAAAGTACACTCGATACCCCTATGAACTTGTCTGGGTTGATTGTATAAGCACCGATGGAACGAGGGAGTGGCTTAATTCGGAGCTACACAAGGAAACCGTGAAAGTCTTCGTGCCAAAAATTGGGATAGGCGAGGCGATGAACATCGGCTTCAGTAAATGTAGCAAAGAAAGCGAATACATTGGTGACTTGGACAATGATTTGATTCTAACAGAAGGTTGGCTTACGAGATTGATCCAGCATATGGAGATGGACAAGAAAATAGCAGTGTGCCAGGCACTATGGAGTCTCCGTGGAAAAGATCCGGAGAAAATACATGAATTTGCACGGACTATAAAGAATAATAACGGCTTGAAGAAAATGTGGTGGGTTAATGGGAGCCACACCCTCTTCAGAAGAAGTGCTCTTGAACAAGTTGGACTTTGGAACCCTATTTACTGGATGGGTGAAGATAAGGATATTGGGATACGGTTATCAAACGCTGGCTTTAAGAATGTAATTGCTTTGAATACATGTGTTTATCACTTTCAGGGGAGAACTACTAGCGTGATAGAAAAAACTGATCCAGAATGGAACAAACACAGGATAGAGTCAAAACGTTTATTAGATAAACTGTATGGTTCACGTAAACGGTAGGCTGGAAAATCGCTGGATTGAATGTAGACTTGCTAACATATGAAAACGTTCTATCTAGATCCAAGATGAAAAGTGACATAAATAAACACCTGACTCGCCTCTATAAGCTAACTGCCAATATCCCTTTTAAAGAAAAGGTTGTAGTAGAACTTGGGGTGAGAAGTGGAGAGTCTACAACAGCATTGTTAGCTGCTGTAAACGATACAGGTGGGCGATTAATCAGTGTGGATATAGCAGAATGCAACAAGACTAGAAGACGATTGAAAGGAGAACCCAATTGGTCTTTTATCCATGGAAACGATATAGAGATCATCAAAGAATGGGACAAGCCAATAGACCACCTATTCATTGATACGAGCCATACCTTTAAACACACTCTTGCAGAACTCCGTGAATGGGGGGACTGGGTTAAAGAAAATGGAATAATGTCCCTTCACGACACAACTGCACAGAACTATCCTGATCTTATGAAAGCAATAGAAAAATATCTTGAAGAGAATCCAACATTTTTATTTACTAATTATCCCGAGTGTTTCGGTCTTGGTGTTATACAAAAACAGTCTAATGCTTTACCCAAGGAGTATTGGGAAGCTTGTAGATGGTATTTGAATGATGCTTACGACTTAGATATAGATGATAAAACATCTTTTTATCCACAGAGATATTACGAAATTGCTGACGTATTAAAATCATTGGAGCCAAACCCCCAAAAAATATTGGAGGTTGGTTGCTTAACTGGTTACGGCATCAACATTTTGGAAAGTAGAGGCTTTGAGATCTATGGAATAGAAATTTATGGAAGGGCAATAAGAAAAAGGGTGTCTGATCACATCATTAAGGCTTCAACGGAGACCTTGCCCTTCAGGAACAAAAGTTTTGATGCCGTGATTAGTCTTGGAGTCCTGGAGCATATACACAGATCCGGCTTGGATAGGGTCCTCCTTGAAATGGACAGGGTCGGTAAAGCAAACATCCATAGAATACACATGAAAGGTTTTGGTCGGTTTTGGAATCGTTCTTGGCACATAACGGTCGAAAACATAGGTTTCTGGAAAACCTTGCTTGAAAAACTTGGGATTGGGGAGCATTGGCACTTGTATCATGAACCTTAATAATTCTTAGGAGGAAAATATTGATGAAATGTCTCGTAACCGGGTCCGTTGGCTTCATTGGAAGCCATCTAGTTAACTACCTGAAATCCAAGGGGCACTGGGTAAGAGGGGCCGACATAAAAAGTAGAAGCGATTGCTACCTAGAAACCAAGGAAGACGAGTTTCTACAGATCGATTTGAGGCTCTTCGAGAACGCGGTTTCCGCCCTAACCGACGTTGACTGGGTCTTCAACTTGGCGGCCGACATGGGGGGCATAGGCTACATCACCGAGTACAACGCCCCGATAATGCATAACAATTCCCTTATCAACCTCAACATGCTTAAGGCATCCCGCCTCGCCGATGTGAACCGCTACTTCTTCAGCAGCTCGGCGTGTACCTACAACCGCGACCTCCAAGCGGAACCTCATTCCCCGCCCCTTAAGGAGAGCAGTGTATTACCGGCCCACCCAGATTCGGCCTACGGGTGGGAAAAGCTGTACGCCGAATTGCTTTGCAAGAGCTACGAACATGACTACGGGCTTCCCGTTCGGATTGCCCGATTCCACAATATTTACGGCACCCACGGGACTTACACGGGAGGGCAGGAGAAGTTCCCGGCCGCGGTCTGCAGAAAGGTGGCCGAGGCTCCTGATGGGGGCTCGATCATTCTCTGGGGTGACGGCAAACAGAGGCGGAGCTACCTCTGGGTGGACGACTGCTGCGAGGGTTTCTACAGGCTGACTCAAAGCGGTTTCAGTGATCCGGTTAACATCGGCACGAGTCGGAGCGTCGGCGTGGACGAGCTGGCGCACGTGGTTATGGGGATAGCTGGGAAGAACCTGACGATTGAACACGATCTCTCGAAACCACAGGGTGTCCGAGGAAGGAACGCAGACTTAACCTTGCTTCGCAAGGTTTTGGATTGGGAGCCAAAAGTCAGTCTTGAAGATGGTATATCTAAACTCTATCACTGGATTGAAGAACGGGTGAATTAAGAGCTAAAGCTGAACGATGTTATCAGGAAACCCTAAAATGAAAATCCTGTTTCTAAGACGCCGATGCGAGGGCCTCGTAGGCGCACCAGGAAAGTATCATGAGTTCGAGCAAGCGGTCGGTAAACTAGCAGAATGCCAATGGGCGGGAGAAGGGTGGCCCCTGCATAAGCCGAACGAGTTCATGAATGAAACCGTGAAACGGGTGATGCCGGACGCCGACTGGGTGTTCGATAGGGACGACGGATTCAACCCGCCGAGCAACCGACACTATAAAGTCGGCGCCTTCCTCTCAGATCTACACGGAAAATGGAGTAAAAACATTCAAACCCCACGCGGTTTTGTGAACTTGATAAACACCGCTGGATACGACGCCGTGTTCCTGAAGTATCTTCACATCTACGGAACCTCGGCGCCTCCAGACCTGTTTCTTAAGAGCCTCAATCCCCGCGTATATTTCCTTCCTTGGAGCGTGGACCCAGATAAATTCAAGCCGCTTGAGAAGACGATAGATGCAGCGTTCCTCGGAAGGAAGGGACCCGTTTACCCGCTTAGAAACAGGTTGTGGAGGGAACTACCCCAATTCTGCGGGGAACGGAGGCTACGGCTGCTTATGAGGGAGCCCCCTAAGCTGGAAAGCTTCAAGAGAAAAATAAGCGATTACAAGGGGGATAGTCGCTACATTGTCGGTGAAGACTACGAGAAAACGCTAGGGCAGACGAGGATGCTTCTCTTCGGCTCCAGCAGATACCGTTATGCTATACAGAAATACACGGAGGGCGCAAGCACGGGATGCTTGGTTATGGCTGACGAGCCTAGCGACGCGGCGGCCCTCGGACTCGTAGATGGCGAAACCTATGTGACCATCACGGCGACCAACTGGAAGCACAAACTGGATTATTACCTGGGTCACCCCTCTGAGGCTGAACGTATAGCGGGCAACGGCAGACGCTTAATCTTGGAGCGACACACTCATAGGCATCGAGCTGAAGAGTTTCTGAGGAGTTTAGAAGATGGGCTTTAGAGATGGAGCACGTAGAACCATAAAACGGTAACAGGAGAACGTGAGTTAAAATGGCAGCGATTAGATATTGTTCGACCCTAGATGTTAGCATCCTTGGGCAAGTTGAATGGCAGCAACTTGGCTTCGGATCCATCACCTACTTCAATGACTGGGTGCATGGCACCCTCATCTACAAAGCCATGGACTTCATAGACAACTATTGCCGCCACAACTTTCAGCTCAACGCGGGAACCATCACAATGGATGGCACGGGAAAGGAGACCCAACACATCCCACCCCACGCCAAAACGACGGGGTTAATGCCACCCCCCTCCTCGGCTCCATTGACTTCAACGCTTCCCGTCAACCTAATGCCAATCCCTCTCATGGAAATAACGGAAATCAAAATTGAGGGAGTAACACAAACACTAACGAACTTCCAAACCTATACCGCCCACATCACCCATAGAGACAACGTTTTCGCCCAAGGACGGCAGAACGTCGCGGTCATCGCCACATTCGGCTACGGAACCATTCCACACGACATCCAATACGTTTGTGCAGAGTTATGCTCAAACATCATGGCAGACATGATTAGAAGGCGGACACTCGGCGACCTCATAACACCAGTCCTAGAAGGCGGCGGAAACCTGAACATGCTTTTCAGGTCACCGAAGGTACTCACAGAAAACGAAAAATCGATCTTAAACAAATATCGTTATCACGCGATGGAGATAACCTGATGGCAACGACCACGATCCCAGAGGAGATCATCGCGTCGCTCGCGACGAACTGGGGTTTACTAACGCCCCTTGACGCCGGGCATCTGCATTTTGACGTGGGTTGGGTGGACCGGAAGCAGCTTAGAGCCACGAACGTGAACGCCCAGATAATCGTCAGCGGCCCGATAGCGTCTCCTATCAGGTATTTCGGATCCGATCTAGGAGTCGCGCCGGGCACACTGCTTCCGGGGCTGGTCTTGATGAGTTTCCACCGGTACGTGGTGAACGTCTGGGTGCCAATCCCACCGGGCGACGAGACGGATACTTGGCGCGACTACGCTGAGCAGATACGGTACGAGGTTGTCCGAATACTGAATGAGGAGAGGACTAACTTCACCTGCACCAAGATAGCTTTCGAGATCCCGCTTGACGAGGGCGTAGCGCACCACGAGATGGATGCGTCGCCAAGGATTCTGCGTTACGAAATAACTTTTCAGGTGAATCATGTCAGTTAAATGAGGTACAAGAAACTATGTATAAACAAGGGTTTAAACACTCTGAAGAAACCAAGAGAAAAATGTCCGAGAGTCACCTGAAAAACCCTACACGTTATTGGCTGGATAAGAAACTATCCGAAGAACATAAAATAAAAATAAGTAATGCCCATAAAGGAAAAACACTATCTAAAGAACACAAACAAAAAATTAGCAGGGTTTTAAAAGGTATTATTACATGGAATAAAGGGCAAAAAGGAATATACTCAGAGGATCATAGAAGAAAAATAAGTACATCCTCGAAGGGAAACAAACATAATAAGGACCGCAAGGCTTCTGAAGATACAAAACGAAGAATGTCGGATGCTCAAAAGAAAATAACTCATTCGGGTAGATTTAAAAAGGGAAACATGCACCGCTATTATGAAAAAACATTTTCAGAAGAACATAAAAATAAAATTCGAGAAGCTAGACTAAAACAGGTTTTTCCCCAAAAGGATACTTCTATTGAAGTCGCTATGCAAAACGAATTAACCCAACGAGGAATTATTTACGAGAAGCATCTTCCGGTTTGCGGGGTGTGCCAGCCTGACATAGTTTTTCCAGAGAGAAAGATCATTATTCAATGCGATGGTGATTACTGGCATAACTTGCCTGAGATGGTCGAGAAGGATAGAAGGCAGGACAAGGCTCTTAGAGCGAATGGGTGGCAGGTTCTTCGTTTCTGGGAGCACGAAATTAAAGATAATGTTCAAAGATGTGTAGATGAAATAACGTTCCAGGTAAACCATATTAGTTAAGTTTGGAGTTGAGACTATGGAGAAAGTAAGAATCGGAGAAGGTATCCGAAGATACACGTTTGACGAGTTGAAGGAGGAGATGACTGAGGAGGACGCCCTGTTCGCAGGGACCGCCGCCTTCGTCATATCTATGAACTGGATCGACTACCAGCGGCTTAAGAAGCATCTGAGCATGATCCCGGAGTTCAGGGTAGTGTACAAGACCTTTTCGACCACCCATCTTCGAATCGTCAAAGTAGAGCAGTACGACGAATATCTTTTATGGCGGAAAAATAAGGAGAATAAAGATGGAATATAATAGCGAGTTCATTCAAAAACTAATTGAAAGACCGATGTTCAGTGTACTAGAAGAGGCTTATAATATACGGGATAGACAGAGTGCAGTTTGTCGTTATTGGGCATACACAGAATCAGAAAAGACGCATCGACAAAAGCTACAAAAACAATATTATTTAGAAAATAGAAACAAAATATTAAAACAAAAGAAAGAATACTGCCAGAAAAACAAGGTCAAAAGACTAAGCAAGGCAAAGGAATATTATTTAGAGAATAGAGATAAAATAAAGAATTATCAAAAACAACACCGCGAAGAAAACGAACCTAGACTTCTTCAAGAGTCAAGAGATCGTTATCAGAAAAATAGAGATAGAAATTTACTTTACGCAAAGAAGCGACACCAAATGAATAAAGAAACGGATAATAAAAAATCAAGGAATCGTCGCAAAGAGATGCGTTTAGAGATCTTAAAAATTCTAGGCGGCGAATGTCAAAGATGTGGTATTACCGATCATCGAGTTTTACAAATAGATCACGTATGTGGTGGTGGAAAAAAGGAACTCAAAAAAGGTGGAAATTACCACGTAATGAAAAACATTATTAAAAACCCAGAATGCAAACATAAATACCAGTTATTATGTGCAAACTGCAACTGGATAAAAAGGCATGAAAATAAAGAGTATCAAAAAGGACGAATTAGAGATAACTAGAGTGGAGGAAACATAGAGATGAATGAAATAGGTGACCTAGATCTATCAGAGGAACAGCTTAAGCGTAAGCTTAAGACAATGAAAACCCAGCCAAAGGAAAAGGAGAAACCAGAGGCCCCTAAGAAGAAGACGCGTGCAGAGGAAAACATTGAGCGGGAGGCGAGGCTTGAGGGCGCCGTGGATACGGAGGAGAATGAAGAGTCCGCCGACACAGCGGCGCAACTATCCATCCGCGACCGGTTGATGCGGCGAACCGAGAAGACGGTGTTCAAGACGGTGTTCAGGGATGACCTCGGTGACTTCGCCGTTGAGACCCGGCTGATGACGAGCAGTGAACGCAGCGACGCGTTGAGGATGAACCAGATGCTTGGGCAGGGTCGGGAGGATCTTTCTAAATACGATGAAGCCATCAAAGGACTGAAGGAGCTTGCCGCGGAGATATGTGTGACGCCGGGGCTGGACGAGTACCTGAGATCAGGTGACGTCGGCGACGACGTCGTCGTCGCGATGGTGCTGAGAAGCGTCTACGGGACCCTGGAAAAGGTGGGGGAAGCCACATCCTTTCGCAAGGAGTAATGTCGGCCAGTTCTATATGGAGCTATGCAGCGTCACCGGTATGACTCTCCGCGAGCTCGGGGAGCTTCGACGGGTGGATCCTGAGCAATATGCGTTCCTTGAGGAAGGCCTTGCGGAGCGTAATAGGCGTATCATTCAGAGCCGTAGGAGTAGAAGATAAGCGATGAGTCTCAGATTTTCTATAAAATGGGATAACCTCGACAACTACAGTAGATACCTAGCTTCAGATATGCCTCAGGCATTCGAGGAATCCGTCGTGGAGGCTCTGGATAAGGGTGCTGACGCCGCACGGGATCGGGCTAAGGAACTTGTCGCTGTTGACACGGGGTCACTACAGAAGAGCATCCGTAAAGAACGCCACGCGTGGCCCGCAGGTAACATCACTTACGTGGGGATCAGGGCAGGCGGCTATGTGGTGAACCCGAAGACTAAGCGGCTCGTCGACTATGCGATTTATGTTGAGTATGGCACAAGCAGGCAAAGGCCACAGCCATACATGAGGCCGGCGATCATATGGGCATCCAAGCAGATCGAGGGAAACTTCTGGAAGGCGTTAAGCAGGCGAGTAAAAGTTGAGTGAAGGACCGATAATCACTGGCCGTTTGCGGCTTAAGGATGAGACAGGTAAGACACTGGACTCGCTTAGAGGTAAAATAGGGTCAGTCTTCGGCATCATAGCGAAGAGCGTCATGGTCGCCGGCGCCGCCGCCGTGACGGGGATGGGGTTATCCATCAAAGCGGCTGCCGACTTCGAGGAAGCCCTCACCAGAATCATAGCGGCGTCAGGTAAGACCGGTGAGGAGGCGAAGAACCTTGAAACCGCTTTATCTGACGCAGCCAAGGCGGCGGGCCCCGAGTTCGGGATAAGCGCGACGAACGCCGTAGTCGCCCTAGAGGCCCTCGTGAAGGCGGGTCTTGAGGGAGAGGAGGCCATAACAGCGCTTCAGGGGGCGCTGCAGCTCGCGGCTCTCGAAGGAATGGGTACTGCTGAAGCCTCCAACATGCTCGTATCGGCGATGACGATGTTCGGCCTCGAAGCTGAGGACGCAACCCACATAATCGACATGTTCTCGGCTGCCGCTGACGCAGGCATAGACGCCGCAGGGGGCTATGCGGCGGGCCTCTCAAACGTAGGGGCCACGGCTAACGCCATGGGACTCAGCATGGAGGAGACGATGGCTGCCCTTGTGCAACTTGACAAAACGTTCGGCGGTGCCCAGGAGTCCGGGACATTCCTCAACCGCATGCTTCTTGACATGACTTCGAAGGCGGACAAGGCAGGACTCGAACTCTATAATGTGGACGGCTCGATGAGGAGTCTGGACGACATCATGGGGCAGGTTCGTGAGGTCTTACAGGGATTCGGAGATGACCAGAAGGCAGTCAACGAGTGGCTGGGGCAGTTCGACATGCGAGCCCAGAAAGCCATCCTCGGTCTCGCTGGCTATGATGAAAGCATCTACGAGACTCAGAGAGACCTTGAGCAGATGCGGTCGGCGCAGGATAAAGTCAACTTGGTTCTCGACACGTTTGCGGGGCGTATGAAGATAGCGGGGTCTCGCATCCAGGTGATGGCTGTGAGTCTAGGGGAGCGGCTGATGCCTTACGCCCTCGGCGTGTTAACCGTATTTGAGGACTGGATGCCAGTGATCAGCGACCTTATCGACGACTTCGCCACCTTCGCAACTAAGATTTTTGATGTGGCGGGCGCCCTCGCGGAGGGCGACTGGGACGCAGCGTTCAGAATCATAGAGGAAATCTACAGCGGCATATCAAGCAAATTCGTGGAGTGGTTTAACGAGATCGATTGGGATGGGGTGTGGGCTAAAGCCAGGGCGTTCCTCGGAACCCTCTACGAGAGATTCATGGGTTGGGCTGGGGACATAGCGTCCTTCTTCATCGCTTGGTGGGGCAAGATTGACTGGATCGCCGTATGGAGTGGACTTCAAACCTTCACTGAGGGTCTATTCGATACGATCAAAGGGTGGGCCGGCGACATCGCCACGTTCTTCGTTGACTGGTGGGACGCCACAGACTGGGACGAGGTGTGGGGCGGCCTGAAAAGATACGTCACTTATCTATGGGATAAAGTCGCGGGATGGGCCGGGGACATAAGCACCGCCTTCCTCAACTGGTTCGGAACCGTTAACTGGTCAACCGTCTTCGGCGGACTAAGCGACTGGATGGACGCTTTCTGGGGTTGGCTCTTCGGCAAGGCGGTGCCGGACATAGAAACGGCTTTCACTGAATGGGTGGGCACGGTCGACTGGTCCGCCGTCTTCAAGAGCCTGGGATCGTTTGCCGTTAACCTTCCCTTATGGATATTTGAGCAGATCAGTAAAGCCCCTCAAAACATCGGGTACTATATAGGCGAGCATATTAGAGAAACAGATTGGCGTGAGGTCTTCAGTGCCATCGGGGACGGGATCGTTGACACTCTTAAGGGCGCCGCGGACACGTTCCTTGACTGGATGCCAGACTGGCTTAAGGAACTGCTCGGCCTCAAGAAAATAGAGGTTCCTGCACAGCCTAAACCGCCTGCGCCAACACCCCCCGCGCCGACACCGCCAAGAGATGGAGACAGAGATGGGGCGCCAACGCCTCCTGCACCAGCACCGCCCGTACCAACGCCCCCAGCGCCGACGCCACCCACACCATACATTCCGGAGGGTCCGTGGGGCGGCGCCGAGAGGTTCGCAGTCCAACACGGATTCGAGGGTATGGTGACGAAGCCGACTCATTTCCTCGCCGGCGAAGCTGGGTCCGAGTACGTGAGCGTCACGCCCCGGGGTGCCCTGGCGGAGCGAGGGAGTGGCGACATCAACATCAATGTGACTGTGGGGTCTATGGAGTCATCGGAGGATGCGAGGCGTTACGCCGTCGAGTTCGCTGATGAGGCCGTGAGGGAGCTTAGAAAGAGGGGGGTTACCATGTGATCGGGAAGATCAAGATCGAAGGCGTCGAGAAGCCGCACATGGGCCAGTTGAATGTTGAATGGGACGTCAGTACCCTCGACAGCTTTAGGGCTACGCTCCGCGTGGCCGAGGACTTGGCCGGATACGCTGAGGCCACGATCGAGCGAGACAACATCGAAATATTCGGCGGGCGGATTCAGACCCCGAAAATACGCTTCGGCGCCGAGGGGACGGGTATGACCGTGGAGGGCTACGACTACACGATTATGCTCCAGGACTACCTGACGCCCGCTCAGAGCATCGTAGACAAGACGACGGCGGCCGCCCTCGCCCTCATATTAACTAACTGGCCGCACGCCATAGCCCCAATAGATGGGGCTTTCGCCTACATATCGCAGCTAGAGGAATGGGAGACGAGCCTAGAGTTCCTCAGGGACATCGAGCTTTACACCGACACCTGCATCGAGTTTGCCATTACCGACCCCGAGATAAACAACGAGTTTCGCACGGGAACCATCCAGTCATACAGTGCAGGGGGGCTGCATAACTGCTTCTTCTACGACGGGACGACGCAGCGGTTCTACATATTCTACCGGGAAGGCGGCGACATCTGCTACGACCGCAGCGTCGATGGCGTAACATGGACACGGGTGGTCACCCCATACGCCTGCCCGTCCAACCACTTCAGCGTGGCCTGGCATGACAACAAAGTTTACCTCTTCTTTGAGGGTGCTGCGAACGTCACTGACCTCTACAGGGGCACGATAAACGACCCGGATGGTGTGATTAACTTCGTTTGGAGAGATGGAGACATATTTGCGAACCCGAATGCGATGAGGTTCGGCCCCGTCTGGGGCAACGAAGGACATATCTGGGTGGTCGAGGAAGTTGCGAATGGTCGGGCGTGGGAGTCTGAAGACGACGGGGCGAGTTGGAACGCCAGATTCGTGGGTCCGGCAGACCACAACCTTTGGGGAGTAGTCCCTAGAAGGATTCTGTATGGTGCCGGCGACATGATCGGCTTCGTATTGAATGATGTTGTCGATGATTTGGAGGAGTGGCTGTATGATAAGTCGGTGCCCTCATTCACACGCACCAGAAAGATTTGTGATACCACCGGCGACATAGACGCGCTGCAGGCCACGGTAAGCCACCACTATTACAACCCTTGGGTCTGCTTTCGCGACGGAACCACGATCTATGTTTACAGCCTTTTTGGAGCAGTATGGAGCAGTCGGTACTCTGGCACAGTTGGAGATTATGATGGTAGCTTCAGCTTCTGCTGCGACGCAGGTGAAGCGGCTTACCTGATCTATAACCAACCAGCCGGGTCCTTTGTCATTAAGTTGGGAGGGGCGGGTGATGTTACTTGGCCAGTAACATCCACTTATATGTGGTATCCCTCCGGCACAATTTTTGGAGGATCTAACCCCTTCGCGGAGGAAGGAGACTTAGGGGTTTTCTTCTGTGCATTAGACTCAGACGCTGACGGTTGGTTCATACTCTTCCCGCCGACGGGGATAAGGCTCCACGAGTTCTCCAATTCCGGGTCGTTCCGAGCGGACGCCGTTACCACTAGCGGGGTTCAATGGGGGCTACTTACCTCTGAAAACATTGAGGTCCTCGACGACTGGAGCATCCTCGATAATGCTAACGTGTTGCTCCTCGACGGCATCGAGACGACCTACGACCTGCACTACGACGGCAGCTTGGACCCGGCTGAGAACGTTGTCAAGGTCAAATGTGATTTGTACCGTCTTGTTGCCCAACAGCCATACGTTTCGGCCTTCGCTATTTCGGAGCGCCTTGACGAGGTTACTATGGACACGGACTATGAGGACTGCTTCATAGGCGTCTCAAGGCTCGCCGATCTCGCTGGTGCCGAGTTCTGGGTGGAGAAGGCCGGTGGCGTCTACACGCTTTACTTCTCAACTCGGCGGGGTAGTGACAAGTCCAACCTTGTGGTGCTGAAAAGTGCCAAGACGGCGGACTACCCCACTGTTGAGCCGAATATAAAGTTTCTGGAGAATACCTTTGACTGGGACCGATACGCGAACTGCATAAAGGTGATCGGCGGAACCGTGGACGGAGTCCGAGTCGAGGGAACGGTGAAGGATCCCACGGAGATCGCCGCCTTCGGCCAGGAAGTCTGGAAGACGCTTCGGGACGCCGACATACTTACGGTGAGCATGGCGGTACAGCGGGGTTACATTGAGCTTCAGAGACGGAATGCTGTGTCGCTTCGCATCACGGGGCGTTTCCTCGACGAGTATGATCCGAAGGATATAGAGATCGGTGACAGCGTGACCCTTGTGGCCGAGTGGGATGATGGCGCCCTGAAGATCTCTGGCTCTCACAGGATCATCCAGCTTTCAAGGGATTACGGCGCGGACGGTGAACAGGTAAGCGCCTCGTTTAGCAACCAGATGAAGGCGGCTGAGTATTGGGCTTATATGAGCAAGACGGCCACTCTTGAGCGGTGGTTCACAGCGTAGACATGAGGTGAATTGATGTGACACAGATCGGCGTAGCTGTAGTGGATATTCCGGAGGAGTATCGTTACAGTCAGTACGGGGTGGTCCTGGGGGGCGCCGTGGACCGGGACGAGGATCTGCATAGCATGAGGGAGCTCTTCGCCCTATGCCGGACGGGCACGGCAATACATAACATTCCGGGGCGGCGTCCCATTGGAGAGGATATGGACGAGGAGCTGCGCAACACGCAGTACGTGCAGTTCAGCCATGGCGACCGCCCGATAACAGGCTGGTATCTGCTCAGGAGCTTCAGCCTCTTCCAGGACGAGACACCCATGGGTGCCGACCGCGCCACCTATGCCTTCACCGTGGACCTATTCTTCCTCGGAACCGTCGCCTATTACGTAGCGGGCTTTGCGTTGAAGGACCTCGAAGCAGCAGTCTCGGATTGGGGGATATAGATGGCTGATTACTTCCACACAATGTCATATGGGAAGGAAGAATCGTTAAAGGAGTTGAAATGACATGCCGATGGCGGAAATAGGTTTACCTGTCTCAAGTCAGAACCTGAAAATAACTCATAACGGCGTCGACTATAACCTCGTCGAATCCGTTTTCACGGCTCCGGCGGTGGCGAGCACTCGTATAGAAGCCAGGTCGAGCAATGCCGTTGACAACACGCAGAACCTTGTGGTATATGGCATAGTAGCCGGAGCCCCAGTCTCAGAGAGCTTCGCGCTTAACGGCACCACATGGGTGAATGGAGCCCTGGACTTCACCGAGGTCTTCGAGGCCTACCTAGACGCTGTCTGTGCGGGCACCGTCTCGATCAGGGATAGCACCGCCGTCGTCCTCGGAACGATAGCCATCGGCCGTCGGGTGCTCAGCCCCGACGTATTCAAGCGTGTCGGCAAGGACGGCAACGAGGTTATCCTGCCGCTCTGCGGGGGCTGCGAGTTCGTCGGCGAGGTCCTTGAGGGCCAATTTAAGAAGGACTGGGACGCCGACATAGTCACCTTCACGGCACGGATCAATGGCGTGGTCACGGGCATGCTGGAGATGGGCGGCGAATCTGACTCCGATGGCACCTTGAGATATGGCTGGATCAACAACCATCACCCCTTTGTTCTGATGAACAAGGCGGAGCTAACGGTTGAGCTGGAGATCCCGACGGCGGACACCACTACGCCAACTTATGACATATACTTCGAGTTCTACATACGAGACCAGAAGGAGTTAACCACACCGTCAAATGATCCAAACTTCATCATGGTACGACACTTCGTAGACCAGAACGGCCTAATTCTGCAGCTATACAAGGAGGTGGGCGGCGTCAACACGCTTCTGTGGGACGGTTCCACCGCAGACGGCGACAGCATCTTCAGCACCACCGCCGACCAGTTCTGGATATTCCGATTCGTCTTCCACGACGGCCACGCCGGCGAGGCGGCCCCGGCGGATGACAGGCACATGCACGTCTACGCTAAGCACGGCGCCAGCCGGGCGACCGCTGAGGCGGCGACGGAGGAGGAACTCTATGACACCGTTGGCACCCAGGCGAGCCCCTACGACATAAGCGATCTGCTCTTCAAGGTGGGCTACCCGGCGTATCAGATCATAACTGCAAACGAGATATGGTTCGGCGATTCGGTGGGCTCCGGCCTTGAGGCGATAAGCACTTACCTGCGCACCAGTTACCCCGCCCTCTTCGCGTTGAAGTACGACTTCACGGACGCGGACTATGGGGATGGGGATGTGTGTCTCTACGATGGAGATCCGGCGTTAGCGACTTCACAGCGTGTTTACGATGAAGATCACGAATTCGCGTCTGATGCTTACTTACAAAACGGTTTGTTGAGGCTTCACGTAGATGCGGGTGTTGATGGACTGAAACTATATTATTGGACGGGGGCAGTATGGGCTCAACCAGTTAAAACCATAAATATGGCTCTCGAAACGGACGTCATCTCTTTAAGGTATGTTCATCTACTTGGGGTGAATCAGGTTTCCCCCGAAAAAACAAGTATACGGCTAAAGTTCACGGAGACAGCGGTTAACGATAATAATTTTTATATAATTATGACCATATCGCTTCAGAGGGGAAAATGGTCTTTAGAATGTATCATCACCAACATTCAACCAGAACAACCCACCCAAATTGGAAACTTATCGAACATTCCTAAAATGAGGTGGGGATATGTTGGAGATGGTAAAATTGGTGACGAGGATGTATCTGTATCTGGAACAAATACCACGTTCACAGACAACTTTTTATTAATATTTGATGATGGTGACGCCGTTGTTTTCACGGTATCTATGAACAAAAAACCAAATAGTGCCCCCTTAAGATTTATTACTTCTACTGGTGGTCTGCTTGTGGCGGATGCCTTCAGCCCCGCAACAGCATTAGAAAACACATTCTGGTTATCATTAACTCCGTTCCCTCTTGTCGCTAATCTCTTCAAGGAAGCTGAGGACGCTACGCTGGGCGCTGGGGCGGCGAGGCTGTTCGGGGAGCCGGCGGTTGGGTCAGCGAACTTGCAGGCGTTCAGCGCGGGGGCGGATGTGGGCAACGTGTTGACGATCATCGGCGACGTGGGCGGCGTCAGGACGACGGACACGATCACGCTGAACGGCGTCGCCGTGGTTCCCGGCACGGAGGACTTCGACCGCGTCTACATATTGAAACTAGCCCCGGCGGCGGGTAACAACGTGACGGTGCAGGACAGCCTCGGCAACCCCATACACATCATACCCGCAGGGACGACCCTCGTGAGTAATTGCGTGATACTGGACGCTATAACCGAGTACGTCCGATACAACTTCACTGCTGGCACCGACCTGCCCGCTGGAAGGTACTTCGCCTTCTTCCGTGTGGCGGATCAGTTCCAGGTGGCGGACGACATAGCGTTGAGGGTCACCAACGCTACGGATGGTGAGCAGCGGGGCGAGCAGAACAGCGAGTTCACCGTCACTGCGCCTGCGGCGTCTGCGTATGGGTACTATGGGGAGGTCTTCGACATACTTGAGGAGGACGTGGCGGGGCTGAATACCATAGGTATGGTGGTGACGAAAGACACGGGCGGCGGCAACGAAATCTACGTCGACTACTTCCTCTGTATTCCCATCGGAGACGGACGCGATTGGCCGGGTGACCTTGCCCACGCAGCCCTGCGCACCTTCACGAAGCCGAGGCGCCTCTACGTCCGCTGAGAACAGAGCAAGGAACCGACCAACCCACAAGAACCCTTATATATTGTTACCCGTACCCCAATGTGGTGATGAATACGACAAAAACGCAAATTATGAAGCGCGGTTTACTATTTTTAACCGTTTTCCTAATCACATTAGGAACCATATCAATGGCGCTTCCGTCAGATAGCCAACTCAGCGAAGTCATTGGATACATCGAGGAATGCCGGGACATACACATATTATGGGTTGATTACCTCACCGAGAATAGCGAATTTGACTCCTCCCAAGTCGGCGATGTTCAATGGCACCAGGAATGGGTTGAACGATACAACGAAACCCTTGACATCCTGTATGATACGCGCCGTCTAGCCCAGCTGGTTAACCCGTTCTCCCTTCCCTGGACGCCGAGCGACCGTATATCTGCCTCCCTGATTCTGGCAGCCTCGACCAGCCAACCTTAAAGACGGATAGTTTCTGACCATATTCACCTACGCGTCAGGGGGCTCCTTGTCACGCCCCAAAACCTAATAAAAATAGATATTCTAGGCACCATGAAGCAGCACCTTCATACACACAATGGATTTAAAAACATCTCCCCCCTCCTTCTTTAATTGATGAAAGTTGAGTGAAGAGAACCCTATCTGCAGGATCACGAAGCTAGAACATCCCTATACCATGCCCATCGACGGAGATCTCCAGATTGGAATCGAGTACAATAACACTAGCGTAGAGGGACCAACGTTCTACAGGACGAGAAAGCCTGGCACCTGGGACTTTAAAATGATGGCGGACATACCCAGCCACAGCCCAGGGGAACTGCATGGAGGCCATACCTACTATGCCGTTCCAAAAGGTCACCTGATCCTTCAGGTCGAGGTGGGACACGGCACATGGCTTAACCCGATAAAGATCACGGACACCAAGATGATAATCATCCTGCACCCCGACTATCCCGCACCCGATCCAAGCGACACGAAGGTCATCGTTGACATCGTTACGCCCCCTAAGATGTGGCCTGTAACGCAACGATTCTGGGCGGAGCCTGGATCAACCATAATGGCGGCTTGGATCTACGACAACCGAGAAGGGGAACATGCGTGGAGGGTTAAATACAGCCGTACAACTTCCGTTGACATAGGCGTGGTGCCTCTGGACTGGGTTGTGAACGGTGCACCTTTCGGATCATCATCTGAGGTGTACGAGATCGCCCCAGGGGAGACACATGTGATCGAGGTTAAGGCATCAACACCTGCCGACTACGAACCCAAACTCATTAACTTCAGAGTGATACCCGTCAACCCAGAGCTTGTGACACCTATCTAGGCACATTCACCCAAGGGTCAAGGGGCTTTTTGTCACACCCCAACAGGCAGTAAAAAATAAAGGGCGTATTTACCCACCATATTTTTATGAAAGACTTATATATTGTTACCCGTACCCTTGTGTGGTGATGAAAACGCCGAAACCAGGTTTTAAACAAATCACCCTTTCCGAGGAACTTAAGGATCAAATCCAGAGCAGAGCTAGAGCCGAGGGGTTGACTATGCCTGACTTACTCCGGAAGCTTCTCGAAACAAACTACCCAGATTACCCTGCTCCGGCGGGGGAGGAGAAAGAAAAATGAGCAAGGAGACAAGGTGCCGTGTCTGTGGTCGTCTGCTCACTGTCCCTGAGAGCGTGGATCGTGGGATAGGGCCCGTCTGTTGGGCACGCCTCAAGGCGAAAAACGGGGAGGCTGATGTATGATGGTCGAGTACAGGACGGTTAGCATCCCGAAGCCCCTCGCCGACGACGTCACAGCGCTCATGGAGGAGGTTGGGTACTGGCCGAGCCTCAGCGCCTTCGCCCAGGATGCCATCATCGCAAAGCTCAGGTCTTGCCGCGCGATGCAGAAGGCCACCAAAGAGAAAGCCGAGGATCATGCCCCGAATCCGGACCCAGGTGTCTGGAAGGAGCTCGTCAACATGGGTCAAGATACTGAGAGTCAGATGGACCCTAATGAATTATGCCCTAAAGGGTGGGCTTGGTGTATCGGAGACTGTGACTTCCGTCCAGATAATGGTAACTGTGACGACTGTGGTGAGTCTCTTGCCCCCTGTATGAAGGAGGCTAATGGGCTGATGGATGCGGAGCAAAGGACACATAAGTCTATCAAGTACACCAGAACCGTTCTCCCAAGCATCCTGCGTAACCCTCTTGCCCTCATAGCGATGTATGTTAATGACGTGGACCCAGATGACCTTCAGGACAAGGGGTACGACATCCTTGAGTACCTAGAGAAGACAACACCCGAGGAGGTTGAGGACGATGGTTGATGAGGACAGGTCCCTAGCAAACACTGAACAGTTGGCACTCGCCATCCCTATGATGCCCATCGAGGAACTTACGAAGCTGACGAACTACGTCGCCCAGGTCAAGGAGACCCTGATGACGAAGAACAAGGACTACTTCATCCAAGGAAACAAGCAATACACAGCCCGCAGCGGATTCGCCAAACTCGCCCAAGGCTTCGACCTGAGCGACGAGATACTATTGGAGAAGGAGATATACCAGGATGGCCGTTTCTACGGGTTCAACTACACTGTCTGCGTCTATAACCGACTGGGCAGGAGATCTACTGGAGTCGGCAGCTGCACCATCGATGAGCCGAACCTGATCCACCATAAGGATCGTCCCTACCATGACGTCCGATCCATAGCCTTCACCCGGGCTTGGAACCGCGCCGTCAGTAACTTCGTGGGGTCAGCCGATGTCAGCGCCGAGGAGATGAGTCTAGGCCCAGAGTTTGACACCCCACAAAGAAAAGCACCGGAAGACGCAGTCAGGGTTCAAGACTTCATGAAGCCCGTCGAGCTAAAGCTGCCGGAGTGGCTGCTCGCTGACGAATTGAACCGTGCAGAGGATTCATGGGACCAAGCCAAGGAGATGACTGAGGGCTGGATGAAGGCGGCGGGCTTCAACCTAGACGACTTTGAGGTGAAGTCGGACACCGTGAAGATCACCGTGAAACCCATAAAGGCAATCCCAGCGGAGGCAATGCCGGACATAACCGGCGTCATGCTCGCAGCAGGCTTCATACAACGCAACAGGATATTCCGGCTGAATAGAAAGGACGTGATCGGATGATGAAGGTAGTTAAACGGATCAGAGTCAACGCCCGGCTGCCTGACTACGAAGGCAAGTACCGGGACGAGATCACTCAGGAGTTCACCATAGAGCTTGAGGAAGAAAACGACATACTTGACGCCCTTATTGACAGGGTGAACGACGGGATGGCTATCCAGTTGGGTACAATGCTTAAAAAGATCGATGAACTGGGTGGCCGTGACTACACGGAGGCGACCTAAAATGGGTGAGCAGAAAATAACTCCGAAGTGCCCTAGATGCGGCGAGACTACCAACCAATATCTGCGGGGTTGGGAGGAGGGTTACATGAAGTACCGGTGTGGGCATTGTAAGAAATCGTACAAGGTGATGGAAGATGGGGAGGACATAGTCAAGTCGAGCCAGCTAGGCTTCCAGATAAACGACAAGGAGGCGAATCCATGAGTTCTCTAGACTTCAACAAGGTTGACAGAGTCATCGTTGACTTGAGGAAGATCAGGGAACTCAAATACCAGAGTTTGCGCCGCCTCGGTAAACTGCTGAACAGGAAACGGCTACCATGAAGGAGGCTGAGGGGTGATAATCACACAGGCCCTCCTGCAGCGACACCAAGGCACTATGCTCTGCAAAGGCTGCGGCGAACCTCTAAAGGAAGGCGAGAACGTTGCGCGACGTCGCGTAAACAGCCGAGCCCGGTATTTTCACTGGGGCTGCATCTACACAGAGGCGCGTGAGACGGCCGAGGAGGCTGAGGGCTGATGAGAGTAAAGAGCGTGTCAGACCTCGCCTTTAAAGCACTTGATTTTCTCACCGAGGATGAAGATGAACTCTGGGTGGCCCACATCGTATTCGACGGCCAGGCCAAGGAGACAGGCAAAATCCAAAAAATTATGAAACAAGACTGCGGGAACTCATACGACTCCGTCCAGCGAACACTGAAACGGCTTGTTGAGAAAGGAATCATCATCCGGGTACTTCAAGGCAAATATGAGCCAAACCTGGGGATGCTACTTCCCAAGATGATTGATCTCCTTGAAGCAGAGCAAGAGGCTGAGGGCGTTGAGTGATCTCGGACCCGTCTCTCAGGCTATCCTGGACTACATTCAGGAACGCCCCCAACCCATCGAGATATTCCGGATGATCCACGCCGTCTCCAAGGTAACGAAGACTTCTCACTCAAGTAAATGGTATTTCCGTCAACTCGTGGGGCTCCACATCGAGGGCCGCATAGAGGCGTCGATGGTTAGGCAAGGTGACAAGCTGGGCATCAGGTGGCGACGCCTACCGGAGTTTAAAGAGGCAGAGGGAGAGGTAGGTAAAAGTGAGTGAGAGTGCACTCTGATCATTTATTTATATCAACCATTATTTTTATGACAATCCATTTAATCAGATAAAAATAAATATATCTACGAATCATCCATACTTGGTGCGGTGATCGACATGTATAGGGAAGATTATGCTCCCTCTTCCCTAACCCACCAACCCATCAATTTTATATAATAGGGAACCCTCATCCCATTTGGGAGCATAAGTTGAATGATCAGGTCCAGTTACAGGACACGCGTAGCCTGACGGAAAACCTCACTGAAATACTTCTTTCTCTTTCTAGACTAGAAAAAGAAAGTAGTAGTAATAGTAGTAATGTATTCGGCGAGGACGTGAATCGAGCGAAGTGCCTCATGGCTGCGTATCTCTTACCTGGGGGCGGATGCCTGCAATACATTCTTGAGCGGAAGGCATTCACGATCCCCATAGTGGCCTCCTCCACAGGGGTTGAAATCAACCTCATCTACAGTGTCGTGGGGAGACTTGTCAGAGGCGGCGTGGCTTATGAACGTTACAGGGTTGGGGGCCAAGGTAGACCTGCCAATCTGTATGCATTGTACGATGCCTCTGATAGTCAGGTGGTGGAGGCGGCCAACCTCTACAGGGACGCAAACACTGAACACGTTAAGCGTCTTGACGACTATCTGGTAGATCATGACTACAAAGAGGTAGCGGAGGAAGCTGTGAAGTACCTCAATGAGGAGGGGCAATTAGGTTCGTGGACTCTGGTTAACCTGTTAGCGGTTAAGCGGATATACGACGATGACGCGTTGCTTGAGGTGCGGCGCATCGTGGCTTCTATGGGATACACCATTGTGGAGGGAGCCTGATGGACGCCCTGGACTTGGACATGGAACCACTCCGCGAATACCTAACAGGCTGCGGGGCTGTGCCCCCGTTGGATGCAGCCACCATGCGGCTCGACGGGAGCCTAGTGATCAACCTCACGGACCTCTACCAGTATAGCACCGAACTCGTGGAGCGCCTAGTCAGTGACACAGATAAAACTCTGTTGGATGTCTCATACCACGTTAAGGAGTTGCTGACGATGCGTGTCCCCGAGTTGATCAGGGACCACCCGGTGGAGGTTCATCTAGTCGGGCATCCCGACCAGGAGACTCCCCTTCGGAGTCTACGCAGCCACATGATAGGCAGCCTTGCGTCAACGTCCGGCATTGTTGTCAAGATCACGCAAACGGAGCCGAAGATCAGGGAAGCCTATTATATCTGTCAGAAGTGTGGGCAGGGCATTAGAGTCCCCCAGAAGATGCAGTACAGAAGCGAGCCGTTAGATAGGTGCGATAACTGTAAGGGGAAAAACTGGGTACTCGATCCATCACACAGCGTATTCGAGGACATTCAGTTGCTGAAGCTGCAGGAGGCGCCTGAAAGCCTTCCCTCGGGGCAGATGCCTCGCACATTCACCTACGAACTCAGGGGATTGCTCTGTGGACGTGTCAACGCGGGTGACCGGATTAGGATCACTGCGGTTATCGACGCGGCTATGGCGGGAAAGAGCAGCCCTGAACGCAGACTAGAGATGTATGGGCGCTGCTTTGGCTTCGGGTATCTAGCCGAAGATGCGGAAGACCTGGAGTGCAGCACCGAGGACGCGCAGAGTTTCAGTGATATGGCTAAGAGGCAGGATATGTTCGCCGCCGTCACCGATAGCGTCGCCCCCAGCATCTACGGGCTCAGGGAGGAAAAGCAGTGCGTCGCCGCCTACCTGATGGGTGGGGAAGCCAAGGAGATGGAGGATGTCCGCATAAGAGGCGACATAAGCGTCCTACTCATCGGTGACCCTGGTTTGGCGAAGAGTCAACTACTTAAGTTCGCCTCTAAAGCCAGCCCACGGGGACTCTACACCACAGGCAGGGGCAGCAGTGCCGCAGGTCTCACGGCGGCGGTGGTCAAGGATAAGGACATCGGATACAGCCTTGAGGCGGGCGCCCTAGTTCTGGCTGACAGGGGGCATGTATCCATCGATGAGATCGAGAAAATGGAAGAGAACGACAGACGCGCCATACACCCCGCCATGGAACAACAAATAGTGCCGATCAACAAGGGCGGCATCAACACGACTCTTAACGCACGATGTGGGATATTGGGGGCTGGGAACCCTAAGGATGGGAGGTATAACCCATACCTTACCGTGGTTCAGAATATCAATCTCGAAGAGACCATACTGAACAGGTTTGACTTAATACGAGTGATGAAGGATCAGCCAAACGAGGAGCGAGACGCAGCTCTAGCAGATCACCTGCTGAGAGTGCATCGCGGTGAGCAAGTTCAGTCACCTCTCACTCTCAGAGAACTCCGAAAATACGTGGCATATTGCAGAAAACACATACACCCTGAGGTACCCCCGACAGTGGGTCAGCAACTTAAGGAATATTACTTAGGTCTCCGACGCACCAAGGAAGGCGACATAGGGGATCCCAAGCAACCTACCATCATGATCACTCCCCGACAATTCGAATCATGCATACGGGTCACCGAAGCCGTGGCCCGATCCAGGCTCCACGAGGTAGCCACAGAGGACGACGCCCTCACCGCTCTGGGAATCATCGAGGCAAGCATGGAGCAAGTAGGCGTAGACCCCACCACAGGGGAACGCAACATAGACAGCTGGATGACGGGGAAGCCTAAAGGGTTACATCAGAAGCTGGAGTTGCTTCGTAACATCATATATGAGATGCAGTGCGAAGCCACTGACGGGCATTGTGACTACCAGACGATGCTGCAGCGGGTGACCGAGAAGGGGCTCTTCAAGGTATCCGAGCTAAGGAAATTCGTTGAGCAGCTGCTCCTCGAGGATGCGTCAGAGCCTGTGACGGGGAAACTACGGATACTTAAGCCGATGGGGTACACGGGGAAGGCGCGGAGCCTCAAGGGTCAGCTACAGAAGACGCTGCAACTGATAGGGGAGATGAGCACTATAGAAAGCGGTGTCAAGGACGACGACCTGTATGAGGCGTTGCAGGGTCAGGGCGTGACGCGGTCAGAGGCCGCCAAACTAGTAAGCGTACTCATGAAGGATGGCACCATATTCAGCCCCCGCCCAGGCATATATCGCCGCACATAATCTGTAGGAGAGAACCAAAGGAGGAACACCAGAAATGACTACAAACATGCAATCGACTAGCCTGGAGGTCTTCTTCGGGGAGGTGCTTCCTAGTCTCAGTGAGAGACAGGGACAAGTCCTCGACATATTCCTAGAGAACCCGATACTTGATTTCACAAACATGGAGCTCGCCGAGGAGTTGGGGTGGAGCATCAACCGAGTTACGCCCAGAGTCTACGAACTACGTGGCGAAGGCAAACACAATCCTCTCAAACATAATCCGGTGCTCATAGAGAGCCGCCGACGCGAATGCCTGGTTACAGGACGAAAAGCCATCGCCTGGGCTTTCAACCCAGATAGGGGGAGATAATGTGCAATCTCGGCCTTACAATAATAATCACAGGTGTCCTGACTGCGGTGAATGGCTAAAGAGGGAAACCCCGAACGGAAGGTATAACTGCAATAACCCGACGTGCCCTGTGATCTATGTGAGGTTCTCACGTGTGGCGCCTCAGTACAAGATCACGAGGATAAACAGGGCCGCCGTGCTCGACATGACGTTTAAATGACCCAAGACCTTGGTCCCGCCCGGAGTTTGACGATGGGCGGGTATGACTTTCTAAGACCAAATAGGTATGGGTAACTGGTGAAATGTTGTTCGGTGAAATTGACGAGGGGCAGGCATAGATGTGACAGGCCACCGGCTCAGCGGAGTCTACAACAAAGTCAAATAAGGCTTATATGCCCCTTTTTAAATACAAAACCTTAATAACGATAAAACCTAGAATATAATTACAATGACAAAAAGACAAATAGCCATTGAAGATGAAACATGGATGTCACTAAACCAGTTAAAGGAACCCGGAGACACATTTGACGAAGTTATCAAAAAACTGCTAACCTTCTGGTGGAAGAAAAACGAGGAGGGAGAGCCATGAAAGAATTTCCCCGGAAAGAACTTCCCCAAGAATTTCTGATAGAGGCAACTAGACTCCTGCGACAGATCAATGAGGAGAGGAGGAAAAATGAGCGAATACAATCGTAAGGAGTCTACCAAGATCGTGGGTGAGTTATACCCGGTTCTTGTGGCTAAGGATGGTCAGGTGATTGACGGTTTTCACAGGTTGGAGGATAATCCTGACTGGAAGACTGAGACGCTTGAACACATCGACTCTGAGGAGAAGCTGTTGTTGGCTAGGGCTATATCGAACTGGCATAGACGAGAGATTCCAAGAACGGAAAAGGAAAAATGGATTAACGGGCTGGCAAAAATCTACCAAAAACAAGGACTAAAGATCAAAGGTAGTTTTCCTTTCAAAAACGAAATAGTCGAGAAGCTTGTGGAAGTAACAGCGTTAACACAACAGACTGTAAACAAGTACCTTGTCTACGAGTTTAAACAACCAGAAAAAGAATCACTTGCGCAAAAAAAGAAACCTACGATTCCCGCTTCTCAGCGGATTGAAACCGCACTTGGCTCAGACTATGTTGAACGCCATGAAACCGAGGTCCTAGAGAAAGCATTGAAAGACCCTGACTTCATCGTGAAGGCAATCGAGAAAGCACCTGAGGTACTGTCACCCAAACGAGTAACTGTAGTGGATCGGCAGGGCTACCATAAGCCAACCATCGAGAGGACCGCGAAGAGAGAGGTAAGAGAGCGGGCCAAGGAAACCGAGGAAGAGCGTGAAACCTTCAAAGCTTCGCCTGCGATGAGAGACAAGTCACGGCTACTTAAGGCATGGCGATCACTAAGCGTCATACTAGCCTCATCAAAGGATTTGGTATGCCCCATCTGCGGCGGAGAAGCTGAGGCTATCCTAAGATGCCAAAAATGTGGTGAGATCCCATTATCAGAAGCACAGAGAATAGCACAGGAGGCGGTACAATGAGCTACCTTGAAGCCCTAAACAAAAGGATTCCATCATACCCCTCTATCATCCCAAGAGAGTTTAACTTCATACGCGCCCTAGAACACATCCCAGACATCATGCCAAAGGCTAAAATAGTCGGAGCCACCGCAATAGCAAGCTCATCCGAGGAAATGAAACGAAGAACGGTTAAAACTGGAACAGACATCGTTTCAACCGTCAACAGAAACATGTTCAAACCCGACATAGAAGAACCGGGAACCGATTCACCCCTTGATATAGCTATTACTGGAAAAGAACTTGTTGAACAAGCCACCGAACACAACCCAGATGTCAACACCTGGACAGTAAAATCATTAGCCCTCGTCACGAAGCCTCTCATATCACATGAAAACTTTGACACATTGGATAGCATAGTGAGAACCCTTAACGCACATAAGACCCTCGGAAGGAGCGCGGGGTTTACAGGCGTAATGAACCCCTACTACGAAACAAGACACCTGCTACAACAAATGGGGCTATGGAGTAAAAAGGTAAGGGCCTCATATCGACCAAGATCAGTCTTGAAAACACATAAAATAATCGGTAAAACAGATGAAAGGTTTAACATAGGTTACGACACCCTTTTCTCCGAAACCTCTATTGCACAAAAATATTTCACCGAAGCTACAAGAAAAAACTCTAGGTTACTTGACGTAGGCATCCCAGAGCCAATAATAAACCAAACCAATGGAGAACAGCTATTAGGTGAAACAGGCGCCATTGTATTCGCCCTAATGAAAAACAGTCAACGAATCGCAGCAGTTCTAGGACCAGACATCCCCATCTACACATTTTCAAGGGAATAACACCCCCCTCTTTTTTCTAAAGTTGACGGTAGGGGGTGGTGACGAAACGACCAAGATAAAGGTAGTTACCCCTCCGTCAGTACCTATCTGGGTTAGGAGTATAAAGAGATTTCACCTCAAAACAGATCACCCAAAGTTTTATATATTTATTACCCGTACTTCACTGTGGTGACGAAGACGGCTAACCAGAAATACCCCTCCTGTATCGGCGAGATGTACGAGCTGGGCGAGAAGTACATGGCCTCCAACTGCATGGGTTGCAGGGCCTTCAACGACTGCAGCGGGATAGGCGGCGGAGTCGAGACCACTAAGGCGAGCGTCCTGATCCCTGAGGAGCCCTCCACATGGGGCGAGATCCATTCGAGGTGGTGAAGATGGCTAAACTTAACTTGGTTGTCATCATACATAAAGTAGTCAAAGAAGATGAAAACGAAAATGAAGGAAAAAGTGAAAGGCAAGTTCTACGGTGACGACCCCCAAACACTACAGATAATCGGGGACCGCATCAGAAACGAGTTTGCCCCCGGCTGTAGCGTAAGCACACCGCTACCCACCGAAAAGGGCGACTATCATATCCTGGTGAGCATCTTCACCACGACCCAAAACACATCTGAAAGGAGGACATGAGAAGATGGAAAAAATATCCCGCTTTAAGGAAGATCTACTAAAGGAAAAACTATGGATAGAATTAGGGAAACCACATCTCCCCTGCGATGATTACCATAATTGTTTAAACTGCATCCGAAAACCAAAATGCCCCATTGAAATTGAGTGGAAAAAACGTCAATCCATTAACACCCATGAAAGGAGGACAACAGAATGAACCTACGTTGTTTGCTAGGCTTCCACGCCTGGTTCTACTATGATGAGTTCGGTACATTTGATTGTGATCGCCGCATCTGTCGAAGGTGCGGAAAAATAGAGAGCACATACTTGAACCCAGCCATGTTTAGCATAGATGTATATGAGCCATGCGGGTTTGCCTCAAAAGAACAGAAATCACAGATCTTAGACCCGAAATACCAGATCAAAAAATATCAAGCGGCCCTAGATGAACTTATCGAGAAAAATAAGGAAAGACAACAATTTGAAAAACTATACCCAAACACTACACCAGAATTAACACGAAGTTCCTCAGAGTTGAATTTTCTGGAACGAAAAATAATGGCAGATTACAACCAGAAAATCACCGAATTATCCATTGTTACCCATGCCAAGAGGACGGAGGAAACACAATGAAAAAACCCTTTTCGATACTGGATCTAGTCTGCGACGAGGAAGGAAACCTCGTCAAGACAGAGATTCATGAATACATTAAGAACTTAGAAGGAATAATCCAGAAGGTCAAGATCTGGTTAAATGGTCTAGGTTACTCAATGAGCCCTGAAACCTTCATCGAGAAGCGATACGAACTTGAATGCATCCTCGAAGGTAGGGAGTACGATCCAGAATGACCATTAACCCCAACGCCAAGAGGACGGATGGAGAACAATGAGTCTAAAAGAAAAAATATTATCTGAAATGGTATTCCCCAATGAAATAATAGATCAAGCTAGAGAGACATTCAAAGCACTCCCATCAGAGAAAAAATCCGTACTACGATATGAGTACATAGTTGAGAGACTTGAAAGACAACGCCTATGGAATCTGGTTGCAGAACTCAAGAAAACTATCCTTGAATGTGACAATAATTACGATCATGATAACATGGACGAAATGGACGCCTTAGAACACTTCCAGAAATACCATGAGATACTGATGTCCATTATCTCCACTCCAGAGAATAAACAGGAGGTAAAGATCGTTGGATGAAGATATACCTAAAGTCTGCTATTACTGCGGAGATCCACTCGACTATGTGCCGAGTTGCCCTAACCAGTTAGATGAGGATCGTCCTCTGATAAAGTGGGTCTGCCGAGCCTGTTGGATGGAAAGACATGTTGACAAATCCATTAGATACACGGGGGTAAGGACATAATGGTGGCTACCTGTGACTTTTGTGACAACCCAGCATATAATACAATAACTATGTTCGGGGTAAAACGACTAAGACAACCAGGCGTCCTTCTTTGTAGAGAACATGATGAGGAATTTCAAGAAAAACTCGTTAAGCTAGTTAATGGTTACTTGGAGAAACGTAAATCCATTAAGAATCAAGAAAAGAGGACGTGATACTATGTCAAGGACAGTGAAAATCGAAGATTGTAAGAAGGTAAACTGCTGGGCATTGAGAGAACTAAAATGGGGTGTTCTTTGCATCGCTAAAGAATGCATACACCCAGAGGCTCATACGTCAGAGGAATCCATTAAGAACGGTGGCGATAGGACATGACACTCAATAAAGCTAAAGGACGCATGTTCAAGTCCGTGGGCTGGACATGGAACCCAATATGGGGCTGCACTCACGATTGTAAATACTGCTGGGCTAGGGCACTCACTGAGAGATGGGGAAAAGAGTTTCACCCACAGTTCCGAGAAAAATTCCTAGAAGACCCAATGCCAAACGATGAATCCTGGATATTCGTCGGAAGCATGGGTGATGTGTTCTGTGATGAAGTACCCGACTCTTGGCTATACCAACTAATACTAACCATACTTAGAGACAATTCAAACAACAAGTTCCTACTACAATCCAAGAACCCCCGTCGCTTCCTTGATAAAGATCTTGACCTAGATGCAGTGAAGGAAAAGGTGATTCTAGGTACCACCATTGAGACAAATAGATTAACCCCTTGGACAAAGGCCCCAAGTACACATGAAAGAGCCTATTGTCTCTCACAGATGAAGCTAAACGGATTCAAAACTTTTCTCAGTTTGGAGCCACTTTCAGACTTCGACTTTGGGGAACTTGCTTCATGGATCATGTCGATACAGCCAGAGGCCATAGAAATAGGTCTAGAGAACTACACAAGCCACACCACAAGACCCACAGATGAAAAAATCTGTCAATTAACAAATTGGCTGGATAAAACATGGTTCGAGTACATTCTAAAAGAAAACGTAGAGTCCATTTGCTGCGCCGAACTAAGGAGGCCCGAATAATGAAGTTTGCACAGCCTAAAAACGCGAATTATTATGACCTTGTGAGAACCCCTCACGGTCATATCCCTGCCCCGATGATCAAGTTCTGGTCTTGGCTTCCCATTCCCATCAAGGGACAGAGAGATTGGGGAACCTTCCACTGCCCTGTATGTGGTTCACCGAGTTTCTTCAAAACCGGGTATGGCTGTGATGAATGCCAATACGACAACGAACAGAAGTGGAAAACCTATCATAATCGAGAGAAAAAGCGTAGGAAGTGGAAACGCCTAGAATATGCAATGCTGCCTCTCCTAGTCTTGATAGGTAAAGCCTGGTATCTTCCCTCCATCAAATTAACCCTATTCGAACAAAGAGAAAAATACGGCGGCGAGTTCCTATGGGAGCCAGATCCAGAGGAAGTTTACACAGACTCAAATTGTGCCATCTGCGGCGACCCAATAACATGGGCCGATGAGATACAAGCCCCAGATCACCCTCAATGCTGCGAAGAACATGGCGACTACCTTGAACTCTGCGTTGATTGTTACGAGTATTGGGAAAACCAATCAGACCACAAAGGCTGCATAAGGGCATTCTTCAACAAAAACATTCAGCCCATCGAATACGCTGAACTCAGGAGGGACACCGAATAATCTTCTCAGAGGGCGACCACATAGAGCAGATCAAGGCGGGAACCAAGACACAGACGCGGCGGATCTCAGACAGATACGAGGTAGGTAAGCTCTACGCGGTTCAGCCATGCCGAACCTGCAAGGGCATCCCAAACGGTAGAATCTTGATAACCGCTAAACGCCTAGAGGTAAAGATAGGGCGGCCTCAATGGTGGATGATACTACCAGATGAGGCGGAGGCTGAGGGCGGCTACTCTTCACACGAATATGAGGAACTTTACGAGAAAATGCACCCAGGCTGGATAGAACGGTGGGCCTACCTTTTTCAGTATTACCCAACTGAGGCAATCGAATTGATAGAAGACGGTGAACTCGATGAGGCCATGACAGTCATGATGTCCATAGCATCCCAGCAACTTAGGAAAACCAGTGTTTTAAGAAGCGAGTCTGCGGAGCATCCCGACACTGGAGAAGCAGACACACAACCCGTCCCCGCCTCAAGCGGAAGGGAAAAAGAGGAAAAAACATGAACATGAAAAAAGTAGAACCGCCTAGAAACGAAGTGCTGCTAAAAATATACGACCATGAGAGCCTAGACGAAGAATACGAAAACAAGACCAGCATAGAACTTCTTGAGATAATCGACAAGGCACAACTGGCGAAGGAAGGCGAAAAAGTAGACTGGAAGCCAGTCAATAAGGCAGAGAACGTCTTAATATATCGCCTATCTGGAAACCTTGTAACTGCTTTAAACACCGATTTACGAGAGGAACTAATACGCATAATCGCTAGACAAAACGAACTCATAGAAGCATTCCGTAACCATCGCCACGACAAAGACAAGAGCTACACAGAGAAGCCAATCTGGTGATACTATGAACCCCCAATATTTTTTTTGTACTAACTGCGGTAAAATCCATGAAATATGGAAGAATGATCTACATCATGAACAGTGGGGACTAATCATGCTCTATATAGCTGAAAACACCCCCACCAGCCTTGAAATCGCCGAAAAGTTTGGGATCCACCGAAGATCAGCCCAATATTATCTTAAAGAGTTCAAAGAGTTGGCTGCGAGCGTGATCAAATCCGTCAACTCTAAAGGAGAACGAACACAATGAAATGTTCAATAGAATACTGTGATCACCCAGAATATGCCGAGGGCGTATGCCTATGGCATTACCCTCTATGGGAAACTTGGGGATATTCTGGTGGTTATGAGATTTACCAAACTAGAGGACAAGAAGAAGGCAGAAAACAGTTCAAGAAATGGTTAATGCAACAAAGGCACCAGAACATAATCGACATTTTCACAGAATATGATTGGAATCTAACTCAGGCAGTCAACGAATCAATGGATTCAGATATTAAGAGGACGATGAAAAATGAGTAAAATGGATATTCATAAAATAATCCGTTGGTGGGAAAACGAATTAACAGGCAAAGATCGGACTCGATTGATGGGTTCTTATAAGTGGCATGGAACTGTCCAAGAACGTCATCAAAAAATTAGAGAAATACATGACTCCGCTAAATCAGATAGTAAGAGGATAGAAATAAAATGACTGATACTGATGGTAAGAAATATCCAGAATGCCAACCTTCAATGCTTTGTAAATACTGTGATTACGATTTTGAATGTGGGGACATTATGATGGCTGAAAGGACATCCTTAGAGAAACACAGGAAGAGGTCGATTTAGCTTGTCAAGAACTATCATAAAAGATGATGATTGGGGGCTATGTCCTGCTGCTAGAGAAGATCCGCTTGGCTGTCCATATGGTGGGGGTTCAAGGTCTAACTGTACCGATTGTCAAGATTTACCTATATGGTATTTTGATAAAAATAATAGTTCAGAGGAAACCGTAGACGAAACCAAAAAGAGGACGCCCTAATGCCAGCACATTTTGTCTTGAAAAGATATTTAGAAGGGTTTGAGAAGTATGGCGATCTATATGAAGCCATCAAATCAGGTAAAAAGACAGTTGAATATCGTGATGCTTCAGATCACTGGTGGAATCGACTTATCGAGAAGAGATCTAGATTACTTGGTCAATTCTACAAAGGAAGAAACATAGTATTTCAAGGCAATCAACTGAAACACGATAAAGCCGTGTTTGTCGTAGGATACACCAAGTACCCTCGATTAGTAGCCGATGTCACCAAGATCGTTTATCTCTACGATTCAAACCAACTAGAAACTCACATCACAAACGTAACGGAGGAACTTGGGTAATGCCCCCACTGAAATGTAAATTTACTGAACTTGAATGCACAAAAAACCATGATTGTGATAATTGCATCGTTTTCTGGTACGGATACTACAGAGATACTGGGGAAATAGAAAGCAAAGTGAACCCATCCATTAGCTCCCAGCAACTCGGGACCAGAGAATCTAAAGGAGAAAGGACCGATGCCTAAGCTTCCATGCCCTAAATATCCAGAGAAATGTAAAACGGCTCAAAGATGTGGTGTTGACATCGCATCTGGGGCTTGCACCTATGACCCTAATATTAAGGGCATGTATAAGAAATGCTGCGTCACAGAAAATACCGAACCACCCGTCATATTGATCAGCTACTCAAAAGAATCCATTTACTCCCAGCAATTACGGTCCAAGGAGATGGAAAAATGAAAACACGCGAATACAATTTGGAGACCATAGACGACGAAACAGGCGAATACGTCAAATCAGTAACTACAGAGACAGACACCATACGCTTCTATCTAGGTCCATTCGGTGAATGGTTCACACCATGCGAAGAGGACCAAGAGAAACTGAAGAAACTACTTGAGAAGGCTGACCCGCTTTATGTTCTTAAAGAAGCGAATAAGTCAATCAAGTTAGAACGCCACTGGCTAAAAGATGATCATGGATGGAAAGAAATAGAACGCAGACAACCAACAATCGACGACTTCAAACGAATCTACGGCTCAGATTGGCAGAAAGTCTATTCTGCATGGCAGGAGGATGACCCCAACTGAGCCTTTTTTCCTCAGACTCAATAAGCGGCATTCAATGGCTTGACCGAGCCGTAGAAAACTTTGATCAAGTATGGCCGATACTAAACAAAATGACGCCCATATCAGATGACCTTCTATTTGATTTAGCCTTCAAGGAACATTGGAGGCTTCTACAGAACAATTACCCCGACTTTCTATACGGTAAACGAGTGGCGACAACAAAGGAACTTGTGAATAAACATTCAAGAGGAAGCAGCTTAATTAGAGCCGCTGGAACAGCTAAAATCCTTGACACCATGCAAGAAGGCGAGACATTGTTTTACTGTGGTGTTGAGATCACAAAGAGAAACGGCTCCATTATCTCTAAAGAACTTAGGAGAGTGGAAAAATGAGTCTTAAAGAAGAAGCAAAAACCGTGTTAAACATTCTAATTGATGGAATATATCAGCGTCACGGCTCCCAGCCCTATGAAACATTACCAGAACTTGTTGAAGTCTTAGATGAGATAAGAGAGGAGAGACACCAAACACACTATAAAATTAAGATGGAGTTCAAAGAAGAATGACCAGTAACTCAGATACTAAGAGGACGGTGGAATGATGGGGATTAAAGTTAGACATATTGCAGTAGACTTTGATGGAGTAATATGTCATTATGATGGACACTATGATCCATATAAATTCGGGGAGCCTAATGAAAGCGTAAGGTATTTGCTTGAAGGAATAAAGAAACTTGGCTATGAAATAGTAATATTCACATGTAGAACTAATGGGCAATGGGAGAATCACGACTACAAGAAAATCAAGGTAGCAATAAAGGAATACCTTGAACATTATAATATGCCCTTTGATAAAATCGCCACCCAGATGGATGGAAAGGTATTCGCTACTGCATACATTGATGATAAAGCTATTACTTGGCCTCAGAATCATGTTTCCCATATTTACGCTAATGAGATATTAACTCAACTCGCTAACTTAGAACCATTAATTCTTGATACATCCATTATCAAACACACTAAACGGATGGAGGTAGAATGATGAGTAAGCACAGCTACCAAGAAGGCGTGGTTCTCTGCACGGTTGAGGGCAAACGCAGGGCAGTTCATATCAAGATAAACGCCAATAACTTGGTGGTCTGCCCTGAATGGAAGAAATGCCCGAATCATGGGAAGCCTGACTGTCAGGAAAAACAGATTCATAACGAAATCATAGAGAGAATAAAGAAGAGAAGAGCCAAAAAGACTTCGCCGAACATCGATGTACTTATGAGGTATTTACTTTCAAGGTGAAAAATGAAATGACCCAAGTCGAAACCAAAAAGAGGACATAGAAAAATGGATAGAGTGTATGATCAATCGAATATAAGGCCCCAAGGTATTCCTGAAGATTCTACTCGGTGTATTGCTGAGGTGGTAGATGAAACTGGCTGGCATTTCTATCAATGTAAAAGGAAAAGAGGGTATGGTCCTAACGGTGAATATTGTAAACAACATGCCAAGATAATTGAATCCAGAAGAAAGCAAACAAAGAGGACATAAAAATGGAGAAACCAGATGCTACAATAGTTGACTTCACGGCCGGGAACCGTAGTATCTGGACCCTTAAAGATAGCCCACACATACTCTTCTTAGATAAAGAACCCGATCTCTCATTGCCCCCTGACCTTCTCTGCGATGCCACTAATACCGATCTCCCCCCAGATTCCAAGTTCTTCGCTGTGTTTGATCCACCACATGAATGGGGCAAAAGAAAAAATAGCAGCCTCTTCACCACACCAAACCGAGAAACATGGAACAAGAAATGGCCCTCTCATAGCAGAGAAGCACCGCCGGTCTATTATGGAGCAGATAAGTACCAAACAAAAACCGAGTTAATGCGATTCATCTACGAAACCCAAAGGGAAATCGCACGAGTCCTAATACCTGGCGGGATTCTATTCTTTAAGTGGAGTGAAAACAGCCTAAGCACAAACGAGGTTCTTGAATATCTCCCTCTCTGGGATGTTGCCCTAAGAATCCCCGTAGGATATGCTGGTAAAACAGCCAAACAATCATACTGGCTTCTAATGATCCAAAAACAAGGGCCATGGCCACAAACAGAGTTATTGGATTTCTTCAAATCCACTAATAGCAAATCAAAGAGGATAGAGACATGAGTGAAACTGAATTAAAGAAACTTGTAGAAACCTTCCTTGAAGAGTTCTGGAAGATGAAGCCACTTGAAGATGTGGCAATACGTAATCCTCCAAGTAAACATCAACGGAAACTTAGACAGTTAATTGACATGGTTCGGGTATTTGAGGCTAATTATAACTTGAAGTTTTCCGATCCTCAGAATCTTATCCGTAAATATGAGGGTGCTTAGGATGAAAAAAGTAAGAGTTAGAAGGATGGAATGCCCGTTTTGTGATTGGCACACTTGGGGATTTAAAGATAATATCCGGCAAACCGATTTTGATAAACTATTGAAAAAAACTGCCGATCATATAAGAGAAGTTCATAATAAACACAGTCCTGAAAGATATGGGAGAATGCCATTCATGCCAGATGATTACCCATTAGAAAACGACCTAAAACACGGAGGTGCTTAGGATTTGTCAAGAACTAAGAAAATACCTGAGTGGGTGCTTTATTGGCACGCTTTGGCTTACTTGATAAAACATCCTTGGTTGATTTATCTTTATGATCGTTCAGAGGAAATCCGTAAAGAGGAGGGCGTTTAGGATGTCCATAAGAGAACATCTTGAATCACTGAGAGCCCGTTGCCACATCTGTAATTCTACTCTTAAATTAGATGAAATGGGTTGCCCGAAATGTCCATCATGCGATAAAAAGTTTTTAGAAGCATCTGATTACGAGGCTTCAGCAGATTGGGCCTTAGAACGCATTGATAATGACTCAGATGAGATATGGGTTCTTGATGCTAAATTAATTGACCATAAAGAGGGAGAGCAAGAGGAATGAACAAAATAAAACTAATCTGCGCAGAGTGTGGAGGTAAATGTTTTCACGTTTACCGTGGAAAGGCATCAAGAAAAATTCATGTTGAATGTATTACATGCGGCTCATCAATCCTAAAAGCGGAGGATGCCAAGGATGGGTAAATGCGAGAAATGTGGGTCAGACAACGGTTCCGGAATCTATTGCACTAGCGAAGAATGTGGGTGTGGTGCATTAAAACATTGGAGTTGCAAATGTGGGCACGTTACGCATTATTTCCATGCGACACGGCTGGGGCGAGAAGTTCTCCGCATCCTATTAACGGAGGAGTCAAAGGGTGAGTAAAAGAACGGTTATAACTAAACCTCATGTTTGCCCCAGATGTGGGAATGATGTTCTTGATGAATTACTTGATGGATTGACATATTCAAAGATATTTTGGAGATGCCCAGATTGTCAGTGGGCTACTCCACTTTATCCTTTAGCTAAGTTTAAAATCCATTATCCGGAGGAGCATAAGGATGAGTGAAAGACACAGGCCCACCAAAGCAAAGGAGAAGCTGAGAATCTACGCCCAGCTTCTCAAGATACCCGTAGAGCCGCCATGTGATGCCTGCCCCTGGAGGCTTCACCCAGACAGGGTTCAGGGGTGTGATAACTGTGGGTGTGGCTGGATGTACCTCTACAGGGCGGTGAAGGCATACCAGATTAGGGAGGGCCACGGGGTCCATAAAGCAAACGAGGAAGAGGAGTCCTAAGTAGGTACAGGTTGAAGGATTCTCCCCACTCAACCCATTCATAGATCTTTAAACCATATCCTGACTTCACAAACCATTTTACCGAGAACTGTGAGGACTAAAAGGAACAAAATGGGCAACCTAACCCAGCGTATGGATGTCCTTGATCTCCTCATAAACTGCCTAACGGAACACGAGAAAACGATAGACGGCCTCATTGATCGCCTAGAGAAAGTCATCGCTGTGATCGAGAGATAGGCGATGCGCTGAAACCACAACACCTTATTTATATGCTGATGATAACTAATTCAATATAATGAATACACATATCACCCTAATCCTGCTAACCGTCCTCGGTGCCCTTTTCGTGGCCGTCCTTGGCTGGATAGAATCTGGAGAACCCTTCGACTTCAGGAAATTCGCGGCTAGTATAGGAAGAGCAATACTAGGCGGTTTCCTTGCAGCTTTAATATTCCGAGACATTGAAAACCCAGACATCTGGATATACCTCGTAGCCCTTTTAACAGGAGCAGGCGTAGATGTCGCAGGCCACCGCCTCAGTGGGGCCATCAACCAACTCACAAATAATGAAGACTACGGCTACGGTCCCGTTATAATCCGCGATGTCAACGAATAAGTTTAGCCGCCTCCGACACCGCGCGAGTGTGGCTCCTAGAGTTGAGTATCAATGCCTCATAAAAGAAGTCGAGACGCCCATATACGGCGAACCGCAGCACGCATCGTCAGCACCCACTCCCACCGCGACTACGAGAAAGCGGAGGCTATTAACGTCCTCACGCCGGGACAAGTACTCTTCCATCTCATAGAGAAACTGCCCCGACAAAGGATCAACGATCTCCTCAAGCATAAAGACATGTTCACGAAAGGCGAGATCCTATCCGATGCGCGCGGCCGGGGATCGCAACAGGCCGTCCCAACCGAGTAACCTGTAGAACGGAGAAATGATCGGAAATGACCGACTCTGACCAAAAAGAGACACGGATAACTGCGAAGAAACGAGTCCGAATAGAGAAAGAGTTCGAGGCCATGGGCAGAGGCATCTGGACCTACGCCGACATAGCGGCAGAGATCGGCGTATCAGAGGTCACTGTCAGGAGAGACATGAAGCACCCCTACGCCTTCAAGTACGTCGAGAAACTTCAAGAGAGAAGAGGATCTCTCGTAGACCAACTCATAAAAAGACAGATTAATCAAATAGAGAGCGGGGGCGTAACCCCCCACCTCCAGTTGCTCTATAGAGGGAAGATGATCGATGGTCTTCTACCCAAGAACGTCATCCAGAAAGTTAGTGGGGAACTTCAACAAAAGATAGAGGTGGAGGGGGTTGAACTCAAAGGACTTGACGAAGACGCAGTCGGAGCAATCGTTCAGAACTTCATGGACGACGAGGCGAGAAGACTACGTCAACCAGAGCCAGATGCTATACCGGGCGCTAAAGAACGCCCTGAAGATGGAGTGGATCCCACGGGATAAAGGCAAGAGGCCGTCCGCCAAACAACTGCAGTTCCTTCTGTTGCCTGACTTCGAGGCCTTCTACGGAGGCGCAGCTGGCGGCGGCAAATCGGATGCCCTCCTGATGGGTGCCGTCATGTTCTGCCACATACCCAGCTACGCCGCCATCCTATTTAGGAAGACCCTGCGGGACCACCAGCTCCCTGAGGGGTTGATTCCACGGGCTCATGAATGGTGGGCGAATAAGGCGAAGTGGAGGGGAGACACCAATACCTACACCTTCCCCTCAAGCGCCACAGTCACATTCGGCTACATGGATTCACCCCTAGACCACCTCCGATACCAGAGTAGCGCCTACCAGTACGTAGCGTTCGATGAGGTGCCTCAGCACCGTGAGTTTCAGGTCCGGTACCTGTTCAGCCGGATCAGGCGAACAGAGAAGCTGAAGGACTACAACGTCCCCCTAAGGATGAGGAACGCTGGCAACCCTGACGGCCCTTACGTGCAATGGGTGAAACGACGCTACGTCGACTACAAGACCGCAGTCGCCCCCTTCATACCCGCGAAGATAGAGGATAATCCCGGACTCGACAAGGAGACCTATATTAAAAGCCTCATGTACCTCGAACCCGTCACCCGGGCCCGCCTAATGGACGGCAACTGGGACATAAAGGACGTAGGAAGAATGTTCAGAAGAAGCTGGTTCACAATCCAACTATCCATTCCCTCCGGCTGCCGAGCAATCAGATACTGGGATAAAGCCGCCTCAGAGGAGAGACCGGGCACGGATCCCTCCTACACCGCCGGTGTCCTCATGGCTATGGACGACGAAGGACGCTTCTACATCCTCGACATCCGGCACACCCGAGGCACACCCAAGACTATCGAGGATCTCATAAAGCAGACAGCCGCCCTCGACAGAATGCGGGTTGAAAACGGCGAACTCAGCAGCATCCGAATATACCTGGAGCAGGAGCCCGGCAGCAGCGGTGTCGATGTCATCGACCACTACACCCGCAAAGTCCTAGTGGGACACGCCTTCTACCCGGACAAGGTGACGGGCTCCAAAGCCGACAGAGCCACGCCCCTAAGCAGCACAGCCCAAGCCGGTAACGTCTACCTCGTCCCCGGGATGTGGGATGTAGAAGGCTACCTAGACGAGATGGAGTCATTCCCCGAGGCGGAGCACAAGGACAGGGCCGACGCCAGCAGCGGGGCTCACAGGATGCTCGCTAAGGGCCGCCGACCGATAGGGGGTTACAGCGTCTACCGTCCCAAGGAGATAATGAGATGAGCTTCACATTCATAAGTTGCCCTAAATGCGGGGAGGTCATCCACCTTGAACGCATCGGCTCCGCCGGCGTGCCCATGGTCAAGGATAGCAAGCTCATCAAATGCCTCGCCTGCGGCAAGGTCTTCCGCACCGCCGGGAACACGTGGAAGGAAGAGCACGGACACCTAGAGGATTAGAATTGCAGTTCTGTAAATGCGGGTCCATTATATCCATCGAAGCCTGCCCATCCTGCCCGCCCCAGATATGGACGTGTCCCCAATGCGGAGAGCAGACGCTGGTCGAAGCCGCCCCCGAGGATCAGTACGCGGACGTGATTAGAAGGTTCAAGGAGAGACAAAGATGAGTAATCCCAACAGGTTCGCCAAGTTCCTGGAAGACGTCTCCACCAGAGTCATGGGGACACGCCCACCTTACCAGCCCGCCGCCGCGTCGAGACGGATCGAAGGCGAGCGGACGGACTCCTTCTACCTTAATGAACGGGCGAGGTTCAGGGAGCAGAAGACATCCGATAAGAAAACCAAAGTCACAGGGATCGAAAGCTTCTACACTTGGTATGAGACAGACGGCGTCGTCTTCGCATCCGTCAACGGATTATCTGAGGCCGCCGTCGGCCAAGGTTATCACACCGCCATCAAGGAGGACGAACCTAAGCAGGCTAAGGAGCTCGTCGACGAGTTCGGCAAGGCCATGAACCTCGACGTCCTGCTGCCTAACATCTGCAAGAACATGCTCATCGCCGGGTTCTGCCCCGTCGAGACGAAGATCAACAAAATACCGTCCAAATCCGCCCTCAAGATCATCCACCCGAAGACCGTCAAGGAAATAGTCCTAAACCAGGACGGCTCGGTAAAGCACCTAATCCAGAAGGCGCAGAACACCGGCGGCGCAGACGTCACGATACTCGGAAACACCCTCACCCTCTTCATCCACAACCAGATCGCCAACGACCCCACAGGCACCAGCATCGTAAAACCCGTCGAGTCCCTCCTCGCCACGAAGAAGACAGCCATATCCAACATCGACAAGATCATAGAGAAACGGATGTTCCCCGACATCATCTGGAAAACCACCCGAGACCCCGCCGGCCTCAAAGAACTGCTCTCCCAGAAAGAAGTCGACGAAGACCTAGTCCTCGGCTGGCTAGAGGAAGGCGAACTGGCGAACGTCGCCCAGATCATCGAGGTCCGCGGCAGCACCCGATACGAAGGCTACATTGAACACGTAGACCGCCTCATCTACAAGGGACTCTACGCGCCCGACCTCTACTATTGGAAGGACGCCACCCTCGCCAGCGCCCGCGAACTCACGGCCATGGTAGACCGCAACATCAACGCCATCCAGCGGAACATGGGCAGAGGCGTGGAAGCAGGGTTCTTCGACCGCCTCATGGCGGCAAACAAGCTGGAGGCGGAGCCGAAAGCCATCTGGGGCGTTGAGAAGACTGGCGCCGAGGACCTGCAACTTGAGAGCATAGTCGCTACCGCCATAGAGGTCGGCATGATCGGGCCCAAGCAACTGGCGTTACTTTTGAAGATAATGGGTCTTGACCTCGGCGAGTTGGGTTACGAGGTGCCGCCTGAAGCCCCGGAGGAAGAGCCCCCAGAGGAGGAGCCTCCTGAAGGGGAGCCTGAAGAAGAACCAGAAGAGGAAAGCTGATTGAATAATGTCTAGATACATCGGTGTCTACACTGATCGGGGGATGACAATAGAGCTCCCCGAAATACTCTTAGACGGCAAACTTGTACCGCTCCTCAAACAGGCTGCGACCTACCTCGTCAAGGTAACGGTGGACACGGACAGCACAGAGGTCGCAATAGTCCTGACATGGTACGAAGTGAGCTAGTTGAGCCGCCACATTATGATCGGACAGGGAGCCCAGCAACGCGAGACCGCCGACCTAACCCGGCGCCTCAAAGGCATCCAGACAAACTACCGGTTCGGCATCATAGACAAGGCAAGGGCCAAGGAGGCGGGCGCCCGAGTCATAGAAGACCACTACCAGACCCTGCTCAGGCTAACCCGGGGACGCCTCGGCTATTCCTTGGGCCGCCCCGTCACCCTCGCCCCCGAGGATCAGCGCCGCCTAGACAGGTGGCGAGACGAAGCCATCAAGGACTGGAACACTATACTGGACGACGTGAAATAACCGAGAAGAAACCCACCAAGTAAACCTTATATAACCACGTTGCACCCTGTTATATGGTGAACAGTTTGGGAACAACCAAATATATCAAGGTCTCAGAGGAGACCCACCGAGCTCTGAATGCCCTGAAACGGGGTGGAGAGAGCAACGACGCAGTGATCCGGCGTCTCATCGTATCCCACGTGAAACCCATCCTCGGCGCACTCACTGAGTGGATGCGGCTCAGTATAGACCCCCTTCTGGCGGCTGAGGGGTTGAATCAGTCTCCTAATTAAACAGTGAAAGGTGAAGATGATGAAGGCTAAAGGAAGATATACTCCTTGGGTTGGAAGCAACATCTTTATTTCGAAAGAGGAACTTGAAAAATCCGCAAGAACATTGATAGGTAAACCCGTGAAAGCCAACTTTAAAGAAATAGTTGGAATCATAATTGATGCGGAATATAGGGATGGAGGCATAGACTACGAAATGGAACTTAATGATCCACGCACAGAATACATGTATCGAGAACGACTTGAAGATAATATCTTTGAAGTTGTTTTTACAGGCCTCAGTCTTAATGAAGATAAGAGTTTATCCGAAACTAAGATAGGTGAAGATAAGTGACTCGTGAAAAGGATACACGGGAAGCCCCTACGACACCAACAGCCGAAAATAAACCATCACCACTAGGATCTGACACTTCATACCCATCTATAATAGAGGCTATAGACATCTACATAGCCCTAGAACACGATAAGAACCAAATGATAAAGGATGTATTTCCTAGAGCCCGCACCATACAACCAGAATGGAGTGGGGGAAGCTTCTATGATGCATTAAAAATACTTGGAGAAACGGCACCCTACGATCTTGCGATGAAAAGCCAAGACGCACTTCTTCAAACAGTGATTGGAATAGAAAGATACTATGATATAGAAGGCCATGATAACACCGTTGACATTTTGAATCTAACTAAGCGAATATTACTTTATCATAGTTAACCCACCAAAGAGGTGGAGAAGCATTAATGACCCTATCCCATCTTCACGAATATAATCCGAGGACTAGCGACTATTGGCGTTCACCCATCGGGATAGCCCACCGCATAGAGATGCTCAGCCAGAGCTTCACATACCAGATAGTCAACAACAGCCTTATGTTCTACGGCTACAGCGCCGGCATAACAAGAGTACGCTGGGCCACAAACCCCGGCGCCTCAAAAACAGGACCATGCGATTACTGTGACTCGCAGAACGGACGCATCTACCGGAAGGGGCAATTCCTACCGCCCTTGCCAGCTCATAATAAGTGTGTGTGCGGCTGGGAACTCATGTTCGATCCGAAGGAGATACCGAGCTACATAGTATAAAACTCTATAAACCCCTGGGTCCCCTAAGTGAATGTAGCAGGTACGCCGTCGCCAGTTTTAGTTTTGAGCCTGTAGAGGATAGAAGATATAGGTGAAAACGTTGAATAACGAAGAAGTGTTGAAGATGATCAACAGGCGGATAGACGACCTCTCCAAGTCATACAACGTCCTCAACGATAGCCACCAGAGACTGGAAAACGGCTTCATCGAGATGAAGACGGAGTGGAGGACCACGAAGAGCTGGGTCAAATTCATATTCGGCACAAGC
>Ga0307375_10000441_pt1 | contig 52396 bp, 98 predicted proteins | sample TR1MG_FD_202531 | JGI IMG/M metagenome (GOLD analysis project Ga0307375, IMG submission 202531) | Soil microbial communities from Risofladan, Vaasa, Finland - TR-1 | ecosystem: Environmental > Terrestrial > Soil > Coastal area > Acid sulfate soil | place: Finland: Risofladan, Vaasa | collected...
TCCTCAAACAATCAGACATTATACATCATGCAACAAACTATGCCAATAATCGAGCCATTAAACGTATAAATAACAACATCACACATGCATTACAGGATGCAATAAACCAATGCAACAACCATAACCCTACACTAACATCTCCACTTAAATAGATTCACTAAAGTCTTCACATGGTGGAAAGAGAGTTATTTTTTAAGTGGAACTATATATATATAATCATATTATAGTACACGTATTCCCACCCAACCAAAACAAAGAAGAACATCTACATCTATCTTCTACATAAAGGAGAGAGGTGTGGAGAGAACTAAAAGCCAGTTTAACCACAAATTATTTAAGTGAAGACTTATGTAAATATTTTTAAGTGGAAAGCGAGGAGTAAAATTGAGAGTTGAAATACAAAGAGTTAGACATGGCAACCCAAAGTTTAACGGAGAACTTTTGGGTATAGAACTAATTGCTGAATCAGACGAAGATCGAGAAATAATCAGACGTTTCTGGGATGGTGGAATCAAGCAAAACGTTCTATCCAACACCGACCAAAGACTCCAGCTAACATTCAAAGACCTGATAGGCAAACCATTCCCACAACACATCTAAAAGCTAAATTAAGATAAAGGATTTGTGGTTCTCTGTCTCTTAGCAAACCAATCCCATTGGAACTAACCGAAGACTGGATCCCCAACCAGCTGCTTGTACGACAAGACGACGTAAACAAAATCTTGGAACTCCTCAAACTATGGGGCCACGTCTACCTCTATGGACCCCATGGTGTAGGCAAAACGGTCGTAACCAAACACATCCTACAGTACAGCGAACCACAAAACCAACTATATGTAAAATGCGACAGAAGCATACTAACAAGCATCGAATCATCCCTCAGAAAAAAAGACATAATGATAGACCGACACAGCGACCTCCCCCACATCATAGCCAAAGAACTCCCCATAACCATAGCCGTATTCGACGACCTACACAACATCTTCCAATACCGCAAAAGCCTCCATTACCTACAAAGCATCTACAACGAAGAACCAGACGACCACATCAAAACAATCCTAGTCTCAACTACCCCCTTCCACAAATTCAAGAACTACTGCCCCCCAGAAGTCATGAGCAGATTCCAATGGAAACCCGTAACCTTCGGCTTCTACGACAGCACACAACTAGAAAAGATACTGAGACAAAGAGCAGAACGAACATTCACCAAAATAGAAGACGGAGCAACAAGCTGGATAGGAGCAAAAACCCGCAGACTCGGAGACCCACGTATAGGCATAAGAATCCTTCGCTACGCCTACCAACTATCAGACAACCTAACCCTAGAAACCGTTCAGCAGGGCTGGCAAAAAGAGAAACTTCGCTACTGGAAAGACGACATCCTAACAGCATACCCCCCCCACCAAGCACTACTATTCTACATGATAGCAAGACTCAAAACCCTCCCAAAAACACGAAACAGCAAACTCACAAGCCCAGCCCTATACCAACACTACTACAGAATGTGCAAAATAATGGATATAGAACCCCTCTACCCAGCCCGCCTCAACCAACTCCTCAAGCAACTACAGCAGGACAACTGGATAAGAGTCACAACCAAAAGCTACGGACGAAGAGGCTACGGCTCAGAAATAACACTACTCTTCGACGACCCAGAAGCGATTGTAGAGGCAGGAAAAGAAATAGAATGGAGCAGTTTCATGCAATGAATAAATATTGGTGGAAATGCACAGGATGTGGAACCATTCTTCACACTTCAGAGGAAGTCAAAAGTCATAAATGTGAAAAAAGGATGCTGAAAACAAAATGAAAGCTAAAAAAGAAAGTAAAGAAAAAATCACTTTTAATTATCATGGCATGAAAAAGGCACATAAAAAAATTTTTAAAGCCTTAGGGAAGTACAACCTAAACCGTCTTGAAGCCTACATAATATTACGGGACACGGTTGAAGCTATTGAAAAAGACGCTAAAAAACACGATTTTGACATTTCCCAAGCATATTTGGACCTAAAACAGCAAGCATTAGAGAAAGCAAAAAAGAAGGAGAAATCCTGATGAAATGGCTTCAAAGAATACGCTTTGCAATAGCGTCTCACATAGCACATGGAGATAGAGACAAAATAAAAGAATTGCTTAAACTCAGCAACAAAGAACTATGGAAGGAGTTTGATGAACACGGTAAATCTTGTCCAATGCTAAAGGAAGTGCCTGATGAAAGCAAAAAAGAAGGAGGATAATGAGACATGGATGAACAGGACAAAGCAGCCCTACACCTAATAATCATTGCAGAAATATGCGGATTCATCGCTGGGCTATTAGTTTACCACGTGTTTCTCGCATAAGGGTTGGAATGATAGATGTCATTAGAGAAGTTCATGCCCGGCGGGGTCAAGATAAGATGTAGCAGTTGTGGACAAGTCATTAAAGGCACTGTTAGGCGACTCACCACAAAAAAATGCAAGGACGAGCCTTTATGCCATGTCTGTTTCGGAAAAAAACTTGGAATAAAAAAAGAAAAGAAGGAGGAAATGAAAAATGAATTTCGAAATTAATCCTGAAGAACTGATCGAGCTAGTTCTGAGAGCATACCATGAAGGCTATGCAGACGCGAAAAAAGATGCTAAGATTAGAGGGTTGAAATGAAAATGAAGAAAAGAGAAAAACAGTTACTTGAAAACAATCTTAGGGATTCGGGTTTATCTGAAGATTTGATAAAAGAGGCTGTCGAAAACTGGAAGAGGGGGAAATGAAAAATGAAAATTAAAACTTGCAAAGCTTGTGGATTAGCATACAACAAAGATTCTCCAATAGCGAAAACTCATTGTCCAAATTGTTGCGCTCCATTGACATAAAGAGGGTTGAAATGAGATGTCATGGCCCAAAATAATTAAAGCCGAGATTCAATGTCTGGTATGGCTATTACAAGACAACTGCTCCATAAATGGAACGATATTTCACCACTTCCAAAACATAGGAATAGACTTCGAAGATGACGTTTTAGAGGGTTGAAATGAAAAATGGCTTGGACTTGTCCTGAATGTGGCTATCGTTGGGAGAAAGCTATTAGAACGACTCCTATCTATGGCGGTTGCTCTATGTGCCCAAAGAGGGTTGAAATGAAAAGTGAAGATCACAATTAGATTAAGTAACGCGCCCCTCAGCATAACCATCGAGACAACAGATGAGATAACAAAAGACATGATTGATCTTGTAGCCAAAACACTCCTTAAAATGCGAGAAGTTTGGTTAAACGCCCTAGAATTAGCTAATGAGGTTAAGGTTGCAGAAGATGGCGGGTCTTAGCAAATCAACTAAACGGCTAATTGTGGCTTTGTGGCGTGGGCAGCCGCTTACTCCCGATCAGGAAGAATTCTGTGCAAGTTTGAGGGAGGAACTGGAAGAATAAAAAATGAATCTCGAATTAACAGATATGGAAGTAGGGCTTGTATGGGAGGCTCTAACTGAATATGCAGCTAGTTATTCTGCAAAAGATGAAAAAAAGGCTCAGAAGCTAGTAGCAATCACAGAGAAAATCGAAAAACTATGTGGCGATAATACATAAGGGTTGAAATAAAAAGATGACCGTCCTTGTAACACCAACCTGTGAAAACTGCGGCAGTAAAAAGATTCACCCTTTGGCGGCTGACTCCTCAAAGGCTATTTGTCAGATGTGTGGAAAGGTGACGGAGATTGGGGCAACCCCATCAAAACCGAAACTTGAGGAATCTCCTAAAAAGCCGCGAGAAAAGAAGAAATCAAACAGGGGCGGCGACGCGGGAGGAAGAAATCGCTGGAGCGAAGATGAAGATAAATTGCTTATTAGAATCTGCGAAGAGACCCCCGCCTTTACAATGAAAGAAGCCCACGTAGAATATAGTCAACTAAAACAGGAACATGAAGATTGGATATATAGAAGCCTTAGGGCCGTCAGGAGTCGAATCACCAAACTGCGCCTATTAGGATTGATTAAATACAAAAATAAACCTTCCAGAATTATCAAATGCCCAAATTGCGGCAACGAATTTAAAATTACGAGATGAAACAAAATGGCTGACTCACAAAAAATAGCCTACATACTAAGCGCGATCACCCTCTCTGTAATATGGCCATGCTTAGGCTGCTGGCTCATCATAAACCTAACATCATCAACACACCAAATCATAACCCTAGCCTGGGCTGTATTCCTGTCCATATGGATATTCTTCACAACCATATTCCTAACATTTATAATCAGGAGCCGACGCAAATGAATTTAAGGAAGAAAATAAAGAAATTCTTTCGCTACCTATCAGCTAAAGATCTACCCAAATCGGTAATAGAAAAACCTTACCCCGTCAACTGGGTATCGCCTAAACAGGCGCCCCTAAGAAAAACCCCAAAAATAGAAGAAGAGGAAGACTAAAAATGTTTAAGAAAAGCAAAAAATGGGGAATAACACAAGGCGTTTGTTGTAGATGTAAAGGATCAGGAAAAGTTAAATTCTGCGGAAAATGTGGCACTGAAATTTACAGATATGAAGATGGCATACCATATTGTGACAGTTGCGATAGGCTACTGGTAGGAGAAAAACACAAATGACTGAGTTTCGTAGCCAGCTTGAAGATTTAATTCCAGCAGAGGAACTGCTGTTTGATTCTACGCCTGGATTCGGTTCAGTTTACAAGAAGTTTCTATCTCACGCTATAGCTCATCCAGCCAAGATGAACACTCGATTAACAGAGTTTTTGGTAGAAAAATTCACGCAAGAAGGTGATGTTGTTCTTGATCCGATGAGTGGTAGTGGTCAGACTGGGGTTATTGCTGCTTTGCGTGGTAGGGATGCGGTTTGTGTGGAGCTTGAGGAGAAGTTTTTTGGTTGGATGGAAAAGGCGCGATTAAAGGTTGAGAGGCAAAGGACGCTTGCAGTTAAGGGCAAGATTCGGAATATTTGTGGAGATAGTAGAAAACTGAGCCGACTTCTCAAAGAAGCTGATGTTGTAGTAACTTCACCACCTTACTCTAATGGATTCAGACATAACCCACAAGACAAAGAAAAGCGATTACAGAGACTCATCGAAGTTGATAAAAAAGGTGTTGAGAAAGGACAAAAATGGGGTATAACATCGCGAGAAGCGTTAGAACGGAGATTAGCGGGGCAAGATGATGGTTATGGCGAATCCAAAGAGAATATTGGTAACTTACCTTTGGGTGAAGTTGATGCAATCGTGACTTCACCGCCCTACTCGGAATCCGTTGGAAAGAAAGCGGGAGGAAGAATGTCTTGGTGTTCAAAAGGTGAAAAAAGAAGGCAACTCGTTAAATATTCAGAAAGTGAACAAAACATCGGCAATCTTTCTCATGGCAAGATTGATGCAATAGTTACAAGCCCGCCTTACAAAACCGCTAATGAGGGTGGTGGACTTAACAAGAATCCTCCAAAAACGTTTCGGGGAGTTTTGAAGAATCATTCTTTTAAGATATCAGATAATCCAGAGAATATAGATAATTTGCCTTATCCTACGAAAGTGGATGCTGTTATCACTTCACCACCCTATGCTGAAAAAGAAAGATGGCAAAGATATGATGGAGAGAAAGGATTTCATAGCTACGATAAAAACGAAGCAAAAAATAGATGCAAAAGAGATTACGAACCTCCAGAAAATGTCGACAACATTGGTAATTTGCCGTTTGCTGATATCGTAATTACAAGTCCACCCTATGAGGCTGCCATGAGTGCAAAGGTTCATACATTGAATACGGAGAAGCAAAGGAAAATTTATGGTGAAAAGCATTGGGCAACCCAATATGGTAAAGCAGATGAGCAAATTGGCAACCTCAGTAAAGAAACCTATCTTGAGGCTATGTTAAAAGTTTATTCTGAAATGTTTAAGGTTTTGAAGCCAAACGGAAAAGCCATAATCATAATCAAACCCTTCATACGCAATAAGAAAGTTGTGGACTTGCCCTTTCACACCTATTTACTGTTAAAGAATGCTGGATTCAAACTCACTAAACTTTTTAAGCTACGGTTAAAACAGCAAAGCTTTTGGCGAATCCTCTATCACAAAAAATACCCAAAAGTTCCACAAATCCAACATGAATATATTCTCGTATGCCAAAAACACCACACAAAAGAGGAACAAAAATGATTGAATCAACCCTGCTTACTTGGGACCAACTAGAAGCCTTCGGCCAACTAGAAACGTACACTACCTTCGGCAACGTCACCAAAAACATCCCATGCCCCACCTGCGAAGCCATCTCCGTATGCACTTACGATTATATAGAACACAAAAAAACAAAATGCACCCCCAAAGACAAATCAAAAGGGAAACTATCACCAAGAGACCTGGACAGACTTCCCTGGAAAGCCTTCAGAAAAGGAAACGGAGAATGGATCTTCAGCAACCAAGCAACCTACCTCCTAGAAGCCATCCGCAACGGCAACACCACATTCGGAAACTACCACTACTGGCTCTACGGAGACAACCGCTTCATAGCAAGAAGGAGGATAACTTGACAGAACCTGAACCCGAAATATGCTGGAAATGCAAACAACCCAAACCCATACACCTAGAACTAAGAAACGAAAAAACAGGCGAAACCCGTTTTTACTGTCGAGAAGACGCATACGAATGGGCAGAATCCAACGAGCCCTGGCCACCCAACACAGACACCCCTGAGGCAACTATTAACGAAAAACATCCACCACTCCTAACTAACAGAGATCTAAAGCGTTAAAGATTGCATACAGATGTTGTTATTGTTTTAATGACAAACGGTTTATTTCAGAAAAACACTCAAAAACCACAAGTCTTTTATGTTCAAACTGTTTAAATGATAACATTATTTGAATTGAAGTGAAGACTCTTGACTGGACTAAGTAAACAGGAAAAAGAAGCCCTAGAAATGCTATTAACCTGCCAACCAAGTGTAGTCATTGAACATATGAAAATAAGTAAAGGACATTTAGGCCAAATCAAAACAAGAGTTAGACGAAAAGAGGCTAAAGCAAAAAAACTATTATTACAACTCAATAAATACAAAAACGTCTTATACACTTCCAAAAAATATAAAGGAATTTAAAACGGTAACAGAGGAGGTGGCAAAGAACGATGAGTGAAGAAAAGAAAGAAGTTGATTCGGGCGAGATTCTTAAGACTTTGGTGAAGCAGGGTGCCTTTGCAGCCGCTAGGGAGTATGTTGACTTCCTAGAGAACAAAACCAAACCAGTACAGGGACCCGTAACTGTAGCCGAAACATAAAAAAAGAGGGGGGGATTGGCGTTCTAGTATGTTTTGCCGTGTAGCGGAGATCCTGGTCTAGCTTTACTGTATCGTGTGTATTTTCCTGGTCCCTTGCCCTTGACAGCCGCGGAAATGATAGCGTTTCTTGCACTTCTGCTTGGATTGCCTAAGGTCCTCGCTGCGGCAGACGCGAAAGCTGCCTTGGTTATTGGGTGTCCTGGAGCCTTACGGCATTTTCTTCGGCGTGTAAAGATGGTCAAGTGCATCTTTGCAGCGGTAGCCATAATCATTGTTCCGCCTTTCATTGGGGTTGCAGCCGCTAAAATTGCGGGGTTAACCCGTGTCCATGTTTGAGGCATTGTCTTTTACACCTTGAACTGTTAATTGGTGAATAATATTATTAAGTGATGTGTAGTATTGTCTATGTGGTGTCCGATTGTCCGAAAATAAAAACGGTGGAAAAGTCATAAATCAGCCAAACAAACTTATGGTTCGATCTTGGAGACGTACACATCTTCCCTACGATACAATAGCTGCGATCTTGAAGGCTGGAAACGCCTATTTTATTGGGGGTTTAAAACGGCAAACTGCTCACAGTGCAAGCAAAATCCTAACTAGAAGACTTGAAACAAAAGTAACAGCAGCCAGCGCCATGTATGACAACGAGAAAGGCTACGCTTTTTTTCTAGGAACACTAGAAGATTGGGTATCACGTACAACATGACTACACATACTCCCTAGTACCTCCATGATTTCCTCGCCCGTGAGATACCGCTTTTTAACCTTCTCAGCCAATTATATCAACCTCTTCTGCATTACTGCACCCAACTGTGCTCGTAACTCCTGTGCCTCCTGATTTTTTAATCCTTCTAGAGAATCATACAATATTTTCCTGAATGTTTGGTCATCTAACCCAAGGCTAACTGCCATATCACCATACCACTCATCAAAGCTTCCTTTTTGGAAAACACCCATAAGTTTTACACGATTTTTGTTGCGCCAATCATACACTCTTTTTATCGTTTCTTCCGCGTCTCCAGATTTTATAGGCGCTAACCTTTCAACAATCCGGTTGATGAAAGTAAGCATGTCAATATCCAGCCCCTCATCACTCTCTTTTTGTGTTAATGGAACTCCTACCTCATGCGCCTGCAATCTTTGGAGCGTAGCAACCACTTCCAATCGTGGAGGAGGACCTGTAGGCGACCCACTGAAGTACTGCTCACACATTCCAACGCATTTGAAGAGGCCAGGAGAAACCTCAACTACAGTTCCTTGGCAAAATTTACATTCACTCATCTTGCATAGACTCTTGCATAAACCATTTCTGTGCAAAAGTTTTTAAGCTTTACTGTCACATATTATTTTAGATCGCTATGGTTACTGAAGAAGATCTCGCAGCTTTAGGTGTAAGAGACGGAAAATGGGGAACAACCAACGAGAAACTAGAAAAAATAGCTGGCGCCATAGACGAATACAATAGCACCCCCGAAATTAAGATTGAAGATTTAGCAGCCAAATATGGGATCCCAAGGCGTTCTCTATACTTCTACTTCAAAAAGCTAGGCATTATTCGCGGATCAGAAAAGGTGTCTGAAACCGAAAAAACTGTGAGAAAAACAGAGATTGCATTCCTCAGCAGCGAAGCAGAAAAAATTGCTACCATCGCCATTGGAATAGGCGGAGTAGTCGCTAGGCGATACTTGCCCCTTATCAACCATCTGCTTGCTAATGGAAGAACCCTAGAAATGATTGCCACAGACGTTATGCAGTGGTACGAAATGAAAATTCCCACCGAAACACGCATAAACGACTTGGAAATCGACATAGAGACTCTTCGTAACCAAGTTTCGGAAGCATGGACTATCGCATCACCAAACTTCAGATACCTGCTTCGAGCACGACTTACCACAGACTTTGCGAAACGCCTTCTTGTAGCAAGAATGAATGGCCTCAGAATCCCCGTGAAGTCAACCCTGCGAGCTTTCCAGAACGATCTAATTCAAATTGACACAGATTTAGAAAAGGTAATGGAGAATTATTAAAATGAGTGAACCAGGAGCAAAGGTGACTATTTCACCTGAAAACATTGAAATCATCAAAGAAAAATATGGCTTAGACGAAGAGGGACTAAAAGAAGTCTTAGGAAACGTTGAAGTTATTGCCCCAATGCAAACCCGCGCCCCACCCGCTAGACTACCTAAAGAACCAAACGGAGAAATTTCTGGAGAAAACCAGCTTATGACCCAACTTATGCATGGAGACTTGTCCATGGCAGAAGTTATCATGTACATGGACATGCAAGACCGGCGAGACAAAAGAGAACGTATGTTACTCCTAGAAGAAAAAAGAGAAAACAGCGGCAATCAGACTCTTACAGCAGACGATATTGGCGCACGCACTGCCGGCTACCTTGTGGCGGCTCTGCAAAAAGAAGGAGTACTAGGCAAACGCGCCAACACGCCAGAAGAAAAGCCTGAATGGGCCAAAGAAATCGAAAAAAGCAACAGTGAGATCCTAGGTAAACTCAGAGGAGACGAAGAAAACAAGAAATTAACAGATGGCATAGAAAAAGGAATCGGACCCATGAGAACTGAACTTGTGGAATTACGAAAAGATTTCACAACTCTCTCTAAGCCTGCACCCGAAGGAACAGGGCCTCCGCAAAGCAAACTGGAAGAATACATCAACTTCGGTAGGATACTAAAGGAGGCTGGAATTATTCAGGAGCAGAAAAGCAATATTATGCTTGGTCCAGACGGAAACCCCATCCCCATTAAAGGAGAAATCCCCGCAGCACTCGTGTACGGCCCCTATCTTGCAGAGCAAATAATAAATACTTTTGAAAAGGCAGCAACGAATATCGGCAGAAAATATGGACTCATCAATGAAGAACCAACTCAGCCTCAGCTACCCAAAGAATCAATTATCAGAATGCCCCCGAAACCAGCGGCTAAACCTGTTGAACCGCTAACAGAAGCAGCCACCGAAGAAGTAACAGTCGAAGAACCTGTAAAGCCAACCGCGCCAATTATTACAATGCCACAGAAACCAATCATATCAACAATAGAACAGGTTGAGGAAGAACCAGAAGAACAAGTAGAAGAAGAAGTTATTGAAGGAACAATGGGAATACCGTGTGCTCAATGCGGAGTAGTGAAAGAGTTGCTTCCAAACGGACTATGCAAACCATGTGCTACAGAACTCGCAAAAGAAATAAAACCTCACACGCTCTCAATCGCAGCCGAGGTTAACAAAAAGGTAACGAAGATTATTGGACCAAATGCCCCAGAAATAACAATGATGCCAGGCATCTTTGCCGAAATCCCAGAAGAACCTCTTACTATAGAGGAAAAACCAGAAGTGGCAGCACCCACCAAAGCACGCAAAAAAGCCAAAAAACCAAAAAAGAAGGAAAAAAACGGTGAGCAAACCACAACTAGCGGCAAATGAAGAGGACCTAATATACGCGTGTCAAACTCTTGATGCAGTCGGAGAAAGCTTTGATCGGCTGGCAGCGCAACCAAAACTGGCGCCACAACTAGCACTTGAACTAATACAAAACAGCCCAGAAATATTCGACGCCCTATTAGCAGTATGTCAACCAGAATTCCGGATAATCTTATATGATCTAGGACGAAAAGCCATAAACGCGGTGAAAATGTGTCAACAGAAGCAGAAACACAAATAACAGCATTCGAAGAAGCTTTGGACCAAGAAACCAAAGAATTAATGGATATGACGCCAGAAAACCGCTACACATACATTGTAAACATAATTGAAAGCCTCGCCCAGGGAATAAAACAGATCATCGAAATAAAAAAGAAGATTCCACAGGCAAAAGCCGCCGAACAATATCTCAACGAACTAAACATCAACGCACCAACCCTAATTCCCCCAATAATGTTCATGATCAAACCTGAGTACCAACAAGTTTTCATTCGTTTGCTTCAGAGCATGGCAGGCGACAAAGGGCAATAGAATATTTTATATCTTAAATCATAATTATTACTATGTCACAATCTGTTGAGAATGTGGCTGATGTTCCCTGTTTCGCCTGTCTAATAGAGGACAAATACAAAATTAACTATCATATGTGTAGTCCAGGGCACTGCGAACACTTGGATAAGTGGCTAAACAGTCTTAAACCCAAAAAACGGTGAAAAGCTTTAAATCCTGAATACAGCATCTTATTTGTATAGGACGTGACAGTGTTTGAAATTTATCCCAACAAAATATGAAGAACCCGTCGCAGGGTTCGCGGGCGCAGGAACCGGACTATTCACTGGAGAATTAGCATCCGAATTTGTTGTCCGAACCACAGGCCAAACCGGATACGCTAAAGCAGCCGTAAAAACAGCAGTCAAAGGCGCAATGGGCATCGTAGCATTCCTCACCGGAGGAGCAGCAGCAGGCAACTGGGGACTCTTCTGGAAAGTCTTCGCATTCACAAACTGGGGATCAACCATACTAGACTGGTTTTTCGCATTTTATCCAGGAGGAGTCTTTGGAGTAGCTGAACGTGCGGCGGTAACAGTGCGAACATGGTCAATGGGCACCAAAAGAGTCGCAGCTGAAATGTCAACAGTAACTAGAAACTACTCACCAATCCAGACCATCACACCCACAACAGGTAAAGTCGGAAGCTATTAAGCGCGCGCATAAACTAGCCCTCAATATGTGCCTAACTTCTTTCTTGGCTTAGGCGCTCCTTCAACAAAAATTTTTCCTTCACCGTCTTGATAAAAGACAATTCTATCTTCATCCACTACCTTCAAAAGGCTTCGTACATCTTTTGGCACATGGATTTTTCCTTTTCCGAATATTTTAGCAGCGTCTATTAAAACTGTGTTACTATCCACTACCTTTTGCCCCATATATACGCAATTCTATTTATGTTAATAACCTTATAGCTTTTGTTGTAAATAACAAGGAGAAAAACACAATGGGACAAGGAGGATATATTTTCTGCGAATTAGATTCAATCCAGAAGACATACCCACAATTCCAAGCAGCAATAGCAGACTTAGAAGCCAAGATGATTACTAAATGCGCTACTGAATGGTATCCTAAATTGACTCCTCAACAGGTTTATGCTAAACTGAGGGCTGAGGACGACCCGTTTGGCAGAACAACCATTTTGCCCGCACTCTTTAACGACCACAGCGGCAACCCAATGAACAGTGCCACATGGCGACAATTATTCACCGTTGCTGGACACCAGATGCTTATCCAGGGAAACCGAGCTGGAAACGCTCTTCCAGAAAACTTTAAGGTAGCATGGTACGGTCTTGCTTTTCCAAACAAGGAACAACACCTCACCGAGATCCGATGGCAACTGAGTAACAAAAAATATGGCAGAATCAACCTGGAGGAAATACACCTCTACAACAAACCTGCGGTAATCTTTGAGGAAGGACAGATCATAAACGAGGAAGAAAGCTTCGACCTTTACGGATACATTAAAGGGCCAATACCGACTACTCACGACGGCGTCCTTGGACAGTACCAGTCAATCGTAATGCTAGGCGCCGTATACTTTGATAAGATCGACAAAGTTCTAGGAAACTGTGGAGCAGCAATCTAGGAGACATGAAAGATGGAATATGTAATAACTGAATACGAAAAAGTGCGAGAAACATTTCCACAATTCGGGCAAGTCATGAAGCAACTAAAAACTGATCTGATAACGAAAGCAATAGGAGATTGGGCCAACAAAAAATATGGCGGAATGTACCCTGAAGCCGGAGAATTCGGCATAAGCACAATAATTCCAAGCCTATTCCGCAACATGGGCAACACCACGTTAACAGATTGGGAACAATGGCTCACCGGCACTGGACACCAAACAGTAATGTCAGGCTCTAACAACGGAAACATCTACGAAGACTACAAAGTAGGCATCTGCGGCCTAGCATTCCTAAGCAAAGCAACCCGAATCAGCGAATTCAAAATGCAAATCAGCAACAAAAAACTGCCAAGAATCAACATCGAAGAAGTAGGCGTCTACAACAAACCAGCGATTGTCTGGGAAAAACCCTACATCCTAGACGAGGAAACAGGCTTCCACCTTTACGCTTACGTGAAAACACAGGGACCACAAATGATCCAACTGATCGGCGCACAAGTGAACAGAGTACCCAACAAACTCCAAGTAACCAATACAGGAGCGGCATTGCTATAGGTGATTGATTATGGTTCAAGTAATAATTAGACCAAGACCAGACAACAAAGCTAACTACTGGTGGCAACAGCCCACAGGCACCCCACAAGTCCACGTCCACTTCATCGAAAGAAACGTCTTCGGCAACGGCATCGGCGTCCGAGTCTACGGAGAAATCAAAATAGCATCAGGAGAAATCGTCTACGCCCGCGAACTCAAACTCAACAGCCTAGAAGTCCTAGTGCTCACACCCGAATACAGCCGCCAACCAACAGTCCAAGTCTACACACCCGTCAAATGGATCTACCACAAAGGCGAACTCGACAACTGGGCAAGCATAGACATCTACGAAGCAACCGACGGCTGGGAATCACGAGGAAACCTACCATCTGATGGTAGTATATGGCTTGACTTTGTTGCTTTGGGCGACGCTTGATAGCAAAACAGTAAAACTTAAATCTCCCCCCTTTTTTTGGTGCAAAGTTTTAATAGCGTGAAGCGTCTAAATATTATCAAAGGAACCTCATAACAACAATTTAGGAGGAATAAGTGAAAATTGGGAAACACTGATTTTAAAGACTGGAGTTCAGGCTGGATTCTAGACGGACAAAACATAAGCTACATGAGAGAAGGAGTTACATTCTTCGAAAAAGTAGTCGGTCGCGACCTGTTACACTGGGAATATCCTTGGCACGAAACCATCGTCGCAGGCACGGAAAGCGGTCCTGAAGTGCCGGCTCTGCTTGAAATCACAAGAGGCTACAGCGAAACCAGCAAACTTAATCATATTTGGCAGCTGATCTTCGGAATCAAAGGACAAGTCTACGTTTACGTTGAATTGCCAACTGACACTCACCGTCATGGTCTTCCGAAACGTCCTAAACCCGGTTCAGTGCAGTGGACAGTAAGCCACTTTGAAGAGTATATGTCACCGTTTCATGAACCAAGCTTCCTAACTGAACATTTCATGATGCGCCCAGACACGGATCGCATAAACCTGTCAGCATACAATCCAGAAGCAACGTACGTCCGCAGCGGAATGGCCAGCGTAATTCTCAACTTTTTCATCAACAGCATGGTCACAGAACGAATCGGCACAGCATACTACAGCGACACAGGATTAACGCTGGAACCAACAGAATTAGTACTCAAAGATACCATATCCTCAGCAAGAGCAAGAAAAATACTCGAAGAGAAACTAGAACCAACAAGAGCAATAATGAAAGAGACATTAGAAAAAATGTACAAACATCAGATTCCAGTACGACCAATAACGTTGCTGCCAGTACGAATGCCGGCAGAAGCACCACGAGGTGAATGAGCATGGAACAAAATCAACTAATGGTTAAAGATCTTGGGCGCCAAGAGTTTGTCTTTGATGCCCTTCCATACGCGGTAGTCAGCGGCACATGGATGGGAAGCTTCGAAGTCGGCATAGACGGAGCAGCAGTACAAGCAGTCCTAAACCATATCGTTCCAGCGGGTCAACAGCTGAAAATGCTGTTTCTGCGTGTATGGACTCAAAGTTCACAGGGAGCAAAATTCATTATTGTCCAAACAAACCCGGCAGCCGTAGGAACGACAGGAGCAATCGAAGCCTATCCAGTGGTAGGAAGCGTTCCGCCTTATGTAGCAGGAGGCAATGCAATACGAGACTATCCGATGCTAGAGGCAGCAGGCGCAGAAGTACTGCGTGGAGGCTTAAGAGATCCAGTGCATGTGTTTGAGGGAAGCATAGAATTCCGCATAATGGGACCAGTACTTGCGACAGGAGATCGTTACTGCATCGTATGGTCAGGAGTAGAAAAGATTCCACAATAACCTCCCCTTTTTATAGTACTTTTATCTATTAGTTAGTGCTAGTGGATAAATATGGGCAGCAGCACAAGTCACAGTTCACGCGAACACATTGCTCTGTTAATACCCCCCCCCCGTCGAAATGGTACGATAAAAATTCACAAAGCAAAGCAAACAGTTGGACTGGTTTACTTGCGCCCCATGATCCAACGGAACGGATGAGATACACCTGTCCTTCTGCCAAAATAGCAATGGTTGAAGTCCTTGAATGCGCTTGTATACGCAAGACAGTAAGCCCCACAGAAAATGATGTTATAGTTTATTGGCAGATAGCACCATCAGGCGAAGAGGCAGCTTATATAATTTTACAGGCTGACTTTTGTACTACCATAGTAGGAACTAAAGACATCGATGCTCTACAAACAACAATGCTGCTCTTTCCTGGTGACATTTTATTGGCAAAAACATTTGATGCAAGCACAGGAGGAACCTGCCGCTTTAGACTTAGTTATAAACTCACCGAGCTTGACATTTAAACATGTAATTACTCCTTGACCGCTTGGTCGATGGCATCATTCATGCCGTTCCAATCTGCCATGAGCATACAACAAAAAAACTTTGTCCAGCATCTAAGGTGTTTATACATATGCATCCAGTAGTATCGCAACTTCAATTTTTCATCCTCCTTTTTTATATAGGTTAGTCTTTACTTATTAGTGATAGTTATAACTCAATTTCATAAACCACTTTTTTCTTTTTATGGAAAAACTTAAATGGCAACACCATCAAAGGAAATTCTGAGGAATGAATGATGCTTCAGCGTCACGGTTCATGTTCAGGATGGACAAAACATACAACATGGCACCCACTAGAGCAAGGCGAAATCATTGACCATCTCTGGATGAGCAAAGGCGTAATCCATCACGTCGTCGCAATACATCTTCAATAAAACACAAATGTTTCATCCACCATTTTTTATATTAGTAGCCTACTAATAGTTAATGGTAAATAGAGTATGGCAGGACGTTCAGTAAGTCACACTATAGACAATCTGCTTCGTACATTAGTTAGAGCCTTACAGACCTCCGTTGGTACTGTTGATTTAAGTGTGACAACTCATGATTTACATTTTCACACTTATGAGAGGTGGTTTGGTGCATCTCCTGGTAGTATAGGACCAGGTTTAGAAACTACGATGTTGCCTTGGAGAGTTACAAGTAGTGCCACAGCAAATCTTATGGGTAATGCGATTGTACTGTTTGATGGGACAGAAACTCCCTCTCAAACTGGAATGCTAAGTTTTGACCCCCACAGAATCCAAATTGTGAATGTTCAAAATAATGGTAAAACATGGAGAATTAGAATAGCTGATAATAGTGGAGGACACGCAAATTTCGCAGCCGCAGTGGCAGCAGGATATTACACTGATGTTGTACTGTCTATAGATAAAACTCAGGCAGATTCGGTTCCTATTGATATTAAGGAAAAAAGATTTAATAATGGAACAAAACTTTGGGTTGCCGTAGCCACGCAAGATGCAGCCGCGCAGTGGCTAGATTTTCTGATTGGCATTCATGAATATGACCGTGTAGCCTAACAGTTGATAATCATCCAGTCCCATCCCTGACACTTTCCCAAATAAGTTCCGTTATTTTCAACCACAAATTCTATTTGTTTTGTTTCACAAAATTCTTTAACTGCTCTATCAATGCCTAAGGATCCTATATCGTGTCCTCCAATAACGCCGCCTTTCTTCACAAGTTGAGTAGCTAACGTTATGTCTTTTTTAATGTGCTCGTAAGCATGGTTGCCGTCGATGTAAACAAAATCTAATGGCTCTGGAATATCTTCGATGGTACATTCTTCAAACGGTTTATAGATAAACCGTGTCCTGTTGCTGAACGGAGACAAGCTCTGCTTCCCTGCTGCTTTTGTAGCTTCCGAAACCCTTTGTTTTGCTCCTTCTTTGTGAACTGCCCATATGCTACCCTCCAGATACGGATCTACAAGATAAAGCAACTTTATGTTAGGCATGTTTTGAAGTATATTTACTGCATGAATTCCACCGCTAACACCGACTTCAGCGCCTACAATAACTTGGTTTCCGAACCTTTCTTTAACAAGTTCCATAGTTTTTCGCATCATCTGACATCACTCAATTTCATGAACCACTTTTTTCCTTTATACTTAAGAGGCAAAGGAGGAATAGGATCAACCCCTAACGTAATATCTAACGTTATCTGTCGCCCTTTATATTCGCCTTCCTGAAGGACCTCTATTACAGGCGACGGAATACTGTAAACTCCCTTATGGAGCACAATTTTGTCTGCCCAAAGACCCCCCTCTCTTTCAACTAGACCTCTATGTTTTTCGTCAAGTTGCACGTAAATGTCTATGTCACTGTAGGGTTTGCAGGTTCCAGCAACTCGGCTTTTGAACACAAAAATTTGTATAGCCGTCAACTGTCTAAGATCCAAAAACTCTCCTATATAATCCTCAATTTTATACTTGTTCCGTTTCACAACTTCAAGGCAGGTTTGGCTTAACATATTTTTCTATCACTTCTTCTATACCTATTGGAAAATCTTTGCTTCTCCAGTCTCTTAAGTAATTTGGAAGATGTTTATTGTAGCTGTCCGGCAAAGTTTCCGCTTTAAAAAGAAAATACTTTAATCCAAAAGTGTCCTGCGTCGGCTTAGTTTGGTCAAAGAAGTGAACGTTTACTCCAGGCTTTAAGATTCCAAGTTGCCGTAAGAGTTGAAGCCCTATCTTATTTTGCTGTAGCTGCTCCTTTATTGTTATGCGGTTTCCGTTTCCCCACCACCCCGACTTAAAGTACTGCTGCACCAAAACATGTTCTCCAACTTCGATTGCTCTTGGGTGAGGCTTCAAACAGAAATGCCCTCTAATGTAAGTGTTTAATGGCCGAGTTCCCCATTTTTTGTGGATGCGCCCATGTTTTCCGTCTCGATTATAAGTTCCTACAATAAATTCATGTCTAGGAGGCCATTCTGGAGTTTCCGGCGTATCCCAATAAAACGGATACAAAGGCACATCGCCTTTGAAAATAACTTCTGGAACAGCAATTTTTGTGGAAAGCATCCAAATATCTATTCGTTCATCAGAGCCCTTAAATTTCAGGTTAAACGGCAATTCGCCCTCTAAAAGATGTTTCTGTGGAAAAGCAACATTCATTTTGCCTCTTCCCAAGGTTTGTACGGTTTTCCTCTTTTATGTAACCTTTTTCTGAATTGCAGCCACATCAAAGGCTCATTCACAAGTCCCGCGCTACGTTCTGCAATAGTTATGTGAAACCCGTTTGCCTCAAAAAATTTTATGACACTTTTTCCCTGGTCAAGAATGTTAGTTCCCAAAACATATTTTGCTACATGAAAATCGTTTTCGTGTCCCGAATCTGGATAAGGCAAAATAACAAACAATCGTCCATTAGATTTAATTACTCGCCAAAATTCCTGTAACAACTTCGCGGGATAATATGAATGCTCAATCGTATGTGCAGAAAAAACACAGTCAAAAGCTTCATCTTTGAATGCTAACCAATGCATATCCGCCTTCACAGCGCCAAAAGTGACATCTTGTTTTATTGCTGTTTTCAGCCACTTAGCGCCTAATTCAAGCCCAGCTACATGATGAAAACCCATGTTCCTTAAAGTGCCCATTTGTGCCCCGCCGCCACAAGCGCAATCTAGAATCGTTTTGTTTCTATCAACATTTGCGAATTTCTGTTGAATAAACAGAGTATTATTGCCAACTGCCATCGTTTGAGGTTTTGTGTCCGACTTATGCACTTCAATTTTAGGTTCTGGAGTCTTTGCCAAGGGAATTATCTTATCTGGAACATACGACTCTTCAATTTGGTTCCGAACATAATCTAAGTAGTTTGGAATAAGATCTTCTGGAGTTTTAACTTTGTAGTATGTCAGTTGATGAACCACCAATCCTCATATTCGTGACTGAAAACTATATCATGTTTTTTGCAATATTCAGTAACGGCTTTGTAGACTTCATTAGAATCTGGTGAGGGAACCTCTGGATGAAAATCGTGCCCCGAAATAACTCCCCCCTTCTTTACAAGCTTCCTAGCCACCTCAATATCTTTAAGTACATATTCATAGGCATGGTTGCCGTCAATATAGATGAAATCTAAGGGGTCAACATCTTCACGGGTGCATTCCTCAAAAAACTTGAAAACCCATTTAATTCTACTTTTGAAAGAAAACAACACGCTTTTCGCCTCATTTTTTATTATTTCTAGGTCTTCAGGCCAATAAAGGCGATTCTTCGCCAGCGTACTAGTCCACTCAGGATAATGTTGATACGGATCTATAATATACAACAATCTAAGGTTAGGCATACATTTGAGGATACACACAGCATTTGTTCCTCTAGCAACCCCCACCTCAGCACCTACAACACTTTGGTTCTCAAACATTTTTCTAACAAAAACCAGAGCCTTCCTCTCCATTAATATAGCTCCTCTAGTTTTTGTGTCCTCATTTCACGCAAATTAAACTGCGGATTATTTCGGAAACGAGTTTTCTCCTTGAAAAGCAGGTTTTGAACATACTTTTCGTTGCTAAAATGCATCTTACCATCCATAAGCAGGAGCTCATTGTTTGTAAAATCGAAAATTGTGTTCATGCCCTTATGGTGCTCATCGCTGACGTGAATAACATAACAGTTTTTATCCAGCAGCAACTTGGCTCCTGCCCTCTGCAAACAGACAGTAGTGAAGCTGTCTTCGCTTCCCATCTGGCCACAAAACTCTTCGGGAAACCCATTAATCTTAAGAATAAACTCTGTTCTGATGCTCATGTTTGTTCCATAAAGCCAGCCAACAGGAAGTATATTATACTCAACATTTTTTCCTGAATCAAAATCCGGGACAATAATCTCATTTCCAGTGTAATCCTCGCGGTAATCTTTTATGAAGGTTCGTTCACCCTTTTTTTCTACATGAGGACAAGGCCTATTCGCAACCTGACAAGGACCACACCTACTATCTTCCTGCTGTTTCGGGAACCAATTTAAGTGACCCACCTCATCATAGCGTTCACGATACTCCTGCAAAGCCTCAGAAGAATAAGTGCCATGACTCATTCCAGCCATACCATCAAACCCCGCCTCAAACACCTTAACGTGACGACAAAGCCAGTCTGGAGGAAGCCAACTATTATCATCATGCCAGACAATAAGACGGCCCTGAGAATGAATGACACCAGTATTTCGGGCAGAAGAAAGACCGGGGCGTGTCCCCAACCTTTCTTCGTCACTATGAAACCATGGCTTATCCTTCACGTAAAATATGGGAAAAGAATAGTCTTTGAATAGCTTCTTCACTTCGTCTTTTCGTTCATCATACAGGGCATCTATGATAACGTACTCAAAATCCCGAAACGTCTGTTTCTCTAGGCTATCTAGCATCTGCTTCCATCGTGGAACAGAACGAATTGTACACATGTTAACGCTTACAAGAGGATCCAACTTAACCATACATCTCCTTCAGCTTTTTTATCCTCATTTCTCGTAAGTTGAAGTGCGGGTTGTTTTGGAAACGGGATTTTTCTTTGAATAGCAGGTCTTCCACAAACTTTTCGTTGCTGAAATGCATTTTTCCATCTCTAAGCATAAACTCGTTGTTTTTGAAATCAAACATATCATTGAAGTCCACATGCCCCTCATCGTTAAAGTGAATAATGTAGCTTCTCTTATCCAGCAACAATTTAGCTCCCGCCCTCTGCAAACAAACATCAACAAAACTGTCTTCGCTTCCCATTTGTCCACAAAACTCTTCAGGAAAACCATTAATCTTAAGAACATACTCAGTCCGTACACTACAGTTACAGCAATAAAGCCACCCAACAGGAAGCGTATGATATTCAACGTTTTTTCCTGTTTTCCAATCTGGAACCTTAACCACATTTTCACTGTAGTTTCTACGATAATCTAGAATGAGTGTTTGGCCATCCAAATTTTTTACATGGTTACAAACTTTATTTTGGCTGTGACAGGGAATACAGCGACCATCCGACTGTTTGCCGTCAACAAAATAGTGCTCCCCATACTTTCTTAAACCCTCTATAGTATAGGCCCTATCCTGCAATCCAGCCATACCATCAAATCCCGCATCAAAAACTTGGACGTGACGACTAAGCCAATCTTTGGGAACCCAAGTGTTATCGTCCTGTATAACCAAAAGCTTTCCTCGCGCATGGATAACCCCCGTATTTCGGGCAGAAGCGATTCCCGGACGCTTTCCACTTTGCTCATATTCACTATGGAACCAAGGCTTATCCTTCACGTAAGTTATAGGAAAAGAGTAGTCCCTCAGAATCTTTTCAACCTCGCCCTTTCTCTGGTCATATAAGCCATCGCATATGATGTACTCGAAGTCAGTAAATTTTTGTTGCCCCAAACAGTTCAACAGCAGATCCCATCTTGGAACTGGACGAATCGTACACATAATAACACTCACAAGAGGCTCCAACTCAATTCCTCCTGCAGCAGAAGCACCAAACAGGATAATCCCCTTCTATATACTTAGGCATTTCAAAATCAAAATGCTGCAACATAAGAATTTTCATCAACTCAATTACAAGAAATTTTCTTAAGTGCTCAGGATTCATGTGGCTTTTTCCATTAATCTCATCTGGAACAGTTACAATAAGTTTTCCACCTGGCTTCAGAACCTTGTAAACCTCAGCCAAAACCTTTTCTGGATCAAGAACATGCTCCAGAACCTCAGCCGCTATAACAGTGTCAAAAACCTGTCTGAAGGGAAGACTTTCAGCAAGTGCCTGAACGAAAGATAAAAAGAAACTCCAGTGTTTAGCCGCCTTCAACCTGAGAATAGAAATATCTATACCCGTGCCTCCTCCACATTTACTGAGAATATAACCGCTGTCACATCCAATATCTAATATTTCGCCCTCCACATGTGAAACAATAAACTCTATCCTCTTCAGCTGCTCAGGCTGCGGAGTTGGAACCCCAAATGGCGCCATAGGACCATACTTCATAATGTTGTCTGCATGAAGCTTACTCGAATCCATATACATTCGCTGATACTCTTTCAAAATCAATCAGATTTCTCCAAAACCAGCACAGTGTTCAGCAACCAATTTCTGACGTAGCCTGGACTCAGCAAACCATAAAAATAGTTAGTCATGTCGCGCTTCAGCATCCAGTCTTCATGGTTAAACTTGTCCTCCCAGAACGAATGATCGCATACCACAACATGCCCGGCCCATGTTCGCCCATCCTCCACCAACGGAATAGGCTCACCCCTCTTCAGAATGTAGCCCTGCTCTTTTATGCCGTCAACAGTCGCAATCTCAAGAAAACACCATTTTCGGGCTACACGAAACATTTCAGAAATCGTAAAATCCAGATTTTCAAGATAAATGTGCTCCCAAAGATCAAGAGCTATTATCAAATCAAAACTGTTGTCAGGATAAGGCCAGGGCTTAGTAGCGTCATGGCATTTTAACCATTCGGGTTTACATCGTGCAAACCTTCCCTCGTCAACTGCATATTTTGACCAATCAAAACCAAAAGCATCTATTCCAGCATCACGAGCATAAGCCACCATAGAACCGCGACCACAGCCCACATCCAGCATGTTTTTTGGTTTAAACATTTTTTTCCAAGCACCAACAATAAGGTCTGCACCTCCAATTATGCCCTCGGGATTGCGATAGCCCCAATGCTCCACGGACCCATCTGGCCGCGTAAACTTCTTTCCCTTCGGATCAGCAAAATACTCGCGGTCATAATAATCTTCAGTGAACTCTTTCATTTCGTTTTGTCCCTCAAAATAATATGCACTGCCCATAGAGAACCAAGCGTAAGACTGACACCAAAGACGAAGCCAACAACAAGCAATGAATAACCATCTAACATTTCTTTTGTCACCAATAAGCTTAAGTATTGTTAGTATAAATGTTTTACTGTGAAACAGTAATGGTGAATATTAACGTTAAAAAGCTGCCTAGACATGTCCTAGAGCAAGCAGTGAAGCTAAGAGATTCACCTAAAAAAATTTATCTAGCCCTTTTTCTATTAGGAAAACCATCAACACCCACAGAAATAGCAAAAGAAGTCGATCATGCGCGCGCACACGTTCACATGCGCTTGATGGAACTAGAGCAAATGGGAATAGTTAAACGAGTTCGAGAAGGAAGAAACATAAAATTTGAGGTAATTACGTGACACTAAACATTCTTTGGAATAGTGACAGAATATTTGGCCACGCCCAGAGTGCATACAAAAAGATCGGCTACGAAACTTGCATGGGATTAGCCGAAGCAGACCTCGCCCATGTCGCCCACATTCCAATGGGAAGCGCTAACCGCATGGGACGGAACTGGCACGAAAAAGTGCTGATCGTCCAGAGCGGCAACGATCCATGGAACGAAGATTGTATTATGGAACGTTACACGGACCTTCAAGCTGACATGCTAGTTACATTGAAGGAACCTTGGGTGTTCCGAACACTCTATCGAGAAGCTTTAAATTTTGTTCCGATTGTGCCGATTGACCATCAGCCCGTTTCAGACGACATAACCCTCCGTCTACAAACAGCCTTCAAAGTTATAGTTCCCAGTCGCTTTGCTCAATGGGAACTTAGAAACAAAAAAATCGAAAGCACCTACATTCCCCATGGTGTTTCAGACGTTTACAAACGGTATCCTGAACGTAAAGAAGAATGGCGCAAAATGTGGTTCTTTGACCCAGACGAATTCATAGTAGGCATAGTCGCCATGAACCGGGCAAGAAAGATGATTCCTCAAATGGTACGGGGCTACGCAAGATTCCGTGAACTCAACCCAGACGTGAAAAGCCACCTAATGTTATGGTCAGATGTTTATCCTAGAACCAGACCAGAGGCAACAGCAATGGGAGTCGGAGACACTGGCGTGTACCTGTTACCTGAAATAATACGTTTAGGCTTAGTTCAGGCAGTGCGATGGACAGAACCCAAAATAATCCAAGAAGGCATACCTGAATGGAGCGAAGAAGGATGGAACATGGTGAATTTATATAATACTTTTGATGCTCTGATGCTTTGTTCCGGAGGGGAAGGTGCGGGATTACCATTGTTAGAGGCGGCGGCTTGTGGCGTACCGAGTTTGACCACAGACTACGCCGCGGGACCCGAATATGTGGGGCCAGGATACACGATCCCATGGAAAGACTACGTGATCTATGACGCGCCGGGCGTCCGTAGACCACTCGCAGACATTGATGAAATTGCTCGTGTGCTAACGAAGATCATGAATTCTGATCCTGAGAAGCTTGCCAAAAAGACTATGCGCTTCGCCGAGAATTTTCGGTGGAAGCGTATTATTGAGACATTTTGGAAACCATTCTTGTTAGAATGTGAAGAAGAATTGTATCCGCTTGTTAAAAAGGAGGGTCTTTCATCATGGGCTTAAAAATAGCAGTTGTAACCCCTTGGTTGGTAAAATGTGGAATTTTCACGTACAGTAAGAAGCTAATTGATGCCTTAGCCGAGCAGGGGGTAGATGTTTATGTGGTTCGGTTAAGCAGGTTTGGAAGGAAAACGCCTGAGTCGCTGCATAATCTTGTTCAGCGGATTCCAGTTGACAAAATAGACCTGATACACATACAGCATGAGTATGGACTCTATCAGCTTCTTGAGCAGCAGTTCTATTTGGATCTTAAAGCTCTAGGAAAGCCATTGGTAACAACTATGCATGCAGTAGGAGTCAGAAAAGGTATTGATGCTGGTGTTGCCTCGATGTCGGATCGTGTTGTTGTCCATAATGAGTACTGCGCTAGAATGTTTGGTTATCCTGAGAAGACCGTTATTATTCCGCATGGAGCCAGTCCAGCCGAAACCATGGATGCTGAGAAGGCTAAAAAGAGTTGGGGAATTGACCCGAGGGTTCCGATTGTAGGCTATTGTGGTTTCATTTCGGAGTATAAAAATTTGCCGGTGTTGATTGAGGCGATGGTTAAGGTTCCTAAGGCGGCTTTACTAATTGGAGGCGGATTCCATACGGAGGCTGACACGCCGTACATGTCGGGTCTTAAACAGAAAAGCTTGGATCTTTTGCCCGGTCGCTGTCAATGGATTGGCTATGTTCCTGATGATCGTTTGTCTGCTGCTTATTCTAGCATGAGCATAGTTGTATATCCTAGCCTGTTCGCCACGGAAAGCGGGGCATTACTTATGGCGTTGAGTCACGGCAAAGCAGTGCTGGCTTCACGAATTGCGCCTTTCAAGGAAAAAGAGAAACTGGGTGCTTTGATGACTTTCAAGGATGTAAACGATTTGACGCGGAAAATTAAGCGTTTGCTGAAGGATGAGATGCTACGGAAAAGCTTGGAGGAAGGCGCCAGAGAGTACGTCAAGTCTGTTGAATGGAGCAAGATTGCTGGGAAGCACATTGAATTGTATGAAAGTCTTGTCGGCTGATAGTTAAGCATTTATAGGTTTACGGCACTATTTTAGGTGGTGACATTCCTTGAGCATGGTTGACAGAGTTAAGCTTGCACAGAAATTAGGTGTTGCTGTTGAGAAGCAACTGACACAAGAGCTTCGGAGCGTAGTTAAACCGTTACATGCTGCTTTTCATGGTTCCGAAACGAAAGTGCGTTTGGATGTTGCAGTAGAGAAGATCAAAGCTGACAAACTGCAAAAACTGAAAAAAGAGAAAGAGCAAAAAGAAAAAGATAAAGTGAAGGAACCGAAGAAGGAGAAAAAGTGATGCTGGGCCAGTACAATCTTCTTCCTTTTCTGAAGGGCTGGGAATATAAGTTTCATGTGCTTGAGAGAAGTAATGTTGTTCGTGGGGCAGAGCCGATAGAGTTGAGGTTAAGAGAACAAGGATGGCTCTTAGGCATATCGGTTTTTTCTACTGACTGTTATGGAACACTAAAAGTTTCGTGGCAAGGCGCAGATTTGCAAACAAATGAGCTGTCTTTTAATGCCGAAGGAGCTTTAGCTCTTGGTGCTATAGTTCAGGATCCTAGTGGTTGGGTACAAAGGTATTTTCGTCCAAACCCCGCTAGCTCCGCAGGAATTTTTGTGGGCGTACTTTTTTCAGGAGGCGCCCAAGGCGCTGTTTGGCCTTATGTTCCTACGGTTATTGTGGAGATCAGTCTTCCATCAGACAGCACTCAAGCCTCAGCATATATTGATGCGGTAGCAGTGACGATTGCCATTACCAATCCTAAACTGTTCTTGCAGACTTACCGAAGCATACATGGAATTAAGGGCAAACTGGATCCGGGACTGTTTGTTTTGGGTCCAACACCGTTGGAGGAAAAACAATGAGTAAACGTGTTGAAGGCGGCATAGACTATGAATATGTTAAACGGCATTACGAGGCAGACGATTACACTTCGCTTCGGCTTGCTGGAGTAACCTACCTTAATGGGATACCGTTTACGGCGGTTCAAACGTACTATGTTGTGGGAACGTTTGCTTACTTAGCAGACATCAACGTTATTGACCCACTTAAAGGATGGACTCTGTTCACGCATGGTCAGCAAGCGGCGCCGGCGTATATATTGCCTTTTCTTGCCGCTCTGGGAATAACCACATGGCCAGCAGCACTTCCTAGTTTTGAGGCGAAGGACCTGGAGTTTTATGCATCTGAAGATTGTTGGATAAGTTTTGTGGATAGTCCACGGGTGCAGCATTTCCTTCCAGCAGAAACTTACGTTAATTACCATCGTAGATGCTTCATGTTTTTTGTGGTGAGAGACACGGCAGATGGAGTGTTAAGAGTTAAGATAGAAGGGTGATGATGGATGCCTAGAAGTAGCGCGAGTACAGCAAGATCTATGTCCAAAACAACTCATACAACACATGATGCTGTAGCTCTTACTGTAGACGACACAAACTATGCAAGCGCCGAAATTAACTGTTCTCCATTTTTCAAATTTGTTATTATGTACGACATCACTGAAACGGGAGTTTTGGTTAATGGAGACCGTTTAAGAGTTAGGGTTCAATTTCGTGAAGCAGGTGGAACATGGAGAGACTACGCGAATGGTCCCTTCGGCGCATTGTATGAGGAAGAGTCTACTACTCCATGCAACTTTGCTGTTGTCGGCGACTGTGTTGGAGAACGGATGCGGGTTGTAGTTACAACCGACTACACTAACGCGAATCCAGCAGTAAACTTTTTTACTATCACATGCAAGGTTACGCTTATGAGGTAAAAAATATGACTTTAGGGGACGTTGTTAGAACCCTTTCGTTACCGGGCACTAGCATGGAGGCTTTAGCGTTTGATGGCAAATATTTGTGGATTGACGACTCAATAGGCGCACCGATTACTCTATCTCAAGTTGACCCCGTTTCAGGAGCGATACTTAGGACTTTTAACGGTCCGAGTAATAATTGTAGTGGATTAACCTTTGACGGAAAATATTTATGGTCTGTCGATTGGGCAACTACGTTAATATCTCAGATTAACCCCGTTTCAGGAGCAGTAATTAGAAGCTTTAATAGTGTCGGTATTCAACCTAACTGCTTGGCGTTTGATGGAAAGTATTTATGGTACTCCTTGTTTGGAGTTGCCACTATCCGTCAAGTTGACCCTGCTTCGGGAGCGGTTCTAAGAAGCTTTGCTGTCCCAAACATTAACTGTACTGGAGCCGTGTTCGATGGAAAAAGTTTGTGGGTTACCAATATAGCTACTGACCTTGTGTATCAAATTGACCCCGTTTCAGGGGCAGTAACTATTAGTTTTGCACACCCAAGTCTTAACTGTACTGGAGTAACTTTTGACGGAAAATATTTATGGCTCTGTGACCCAGTTACAGACCGTATATATCAAATAAGTATGAATTAATTTGGTGAGGATTGAAAAAGAAATGGCAACATTTGGATTTACGGGAACCGCACCGGCGAATATTAACTTTATTGTAGATGAAATGATAGGGAGTATATTCACTTGTCCAGAAGATGGTTGGGGACAAAGCATCAGTGCTAATATAGTTAATTGGGCAGGTCATATCGAACGCAAAATTAAATATGCACTCTATGACGTAGACAATATGGCCCTTATTGCCTACACTGAAGAGAAGACGGGTGTAGGTGCTGTAGATGGATTAGTCACTTTAAATTTTGTAAGTATTCCTCAACTCTTTGCCAACAAAAAATATCTTCTTTTAGCGTGGTCAAATGGTTATTTACAGATTGGCACTGTTCTTGGTGGGACTGAATATCATGCCACCTCACCTTACAATGGTTTTCCCGAAATCTTCGTTGAATTATGGAATACTGGCAGAACTGTGGGTATTTATTGCACATACTCAACGGAGCCGCCACCGCCACAAAAGATACTCTCGATAACTGCTGTAAGAGGAACAACTGAACCAGCTGTAGGCGACTATTATGTGAATGAAGGCGAACAAGTTCAAGTTACTGCATTGGGCAAGTTTTTTGATTATTGGGAGTTTGATGGAAACAATATAGGGAACATGAATCCAGTAATGGTAACTATGGATACTGACCATACTTTAAACGCTGTCTTTGTTGAGGTGCCTCCGATACCCACCCATATGTTAACCGTGGACTCCACTCCAATTCAAGGAGTTCCATTTACGATAGAGAGGGTAAGCTAAATGACGATGGTTTATCAAACAGCAGTTATGAGTATAGTTTATGCAACTAGCGGATATTGGCGTGACATACAAGACGCAGTTGACCAAGCTCACCTCTTAGGTGGAGCTTATGTACAACTTCCAGATGGAACATTCAATTTCGTTAATGTTGGCGAAAGCTGGACCGGCGCAAAAGTAGTAATTCCTACTGGAGTAAACGTGTTTGGAGGACACACCGAAAAAACAAGCGGATATTCTGAACCAAACAGAGGAATGAGTCCCAACAATCAGGTAATTGAATACAAAACAGTTATTCGTTTACCTTGGGATATGCCTGGAACCTATAGTAACATTCCTGCATGGTTCAAAATTCAGGGCAACGGTGATGATACTAAACAGTCACGTTTCAGCAACATAAAACTTGTAGGCTACAGAAGCGTTGACCAAAACTCGGTACAGCTTAATCGCCCATTAGTTATAATGGACTGTGTGAATTACAGGGTTGACCATTGCTACTTCGAGAACACGCCCAGCGGGATATACACCTTTGGCAACTACACACAAAAAAACGCAGGAGTTTTTGACCACTGCTATTTCGTGAACACCAACGGAAAAGTGGTTGATGCTATTGCAGACTGTACTGTTGGTTATGGAATACAGGTCGGTAGAGACTGGGGAGACTTTTGGGAGCCTAACTTATCTAAAGTTCTTGGACAATACACGCCTTACAGCGTTTACGTTGAGGACTGCTACTTCGAGAAATGGCGGCATTGCATAAGTTCAAACGACGGCGCCCATTGGGTAATTAGGCACTCCACCATAAAAGACGATTTCGGATATGGCTCATTAGATGCTCATGGCTGGTATCAAGAATCAGGCGGCTTAATCACACAAGTTGGAACTAGGGCTGTTGAAATTTACAAAAACGTAATCGACAACTCAATTCAGGCGTACTGGGGAGTTCGTATTCGCGGTGGTGCAGGCGTTGCATTTGACAACATTTGTGGCGGCGGACAATTCAGATATTTCATGTGTCTCAGCAATGATATGAGTGGTATCCCTGCCGCAGAATTTGTTTGGTGCAATGACTGGTACATCTGGGGTAACGAACTTATAGGCGGATGTGCATTATTTACAAAATATGATCCCGAGGGACAAATCATTGAAGACATAAACTATCATTTCCATGCCCCCGACACTTTCACCTATGTTCCCTATCAGTATCCCCATCCTTTAGCTACACAAGAACAACCATCATCACCAAAGACACCTTTTTTATCAGAGCTAGAAGAAGGCGTCTATATTATCAGCATTCCGGAATCCGTAAAGATTGGATTAGACACACTTTCTTTTAGGCATTGGGAAGACGGATCAACAAATCCAAAACGGACAATCAATTTCACCGTTGATACGTCAATCATGGCAACCTACGAACTAACTTCAATCATTAACGGAAAAGTCGTAGACGCCAAAACCGAGCAGCCAATAATCAGCGCTCTAGTAGAATGCAATGGAAAACAAAGTAGCACCGACGAGCTAGGCAACTACGCCTTCATCGACTTATCTCCATTAATCTACACCATTTCAGTTTCGGCGGCAGGATACACTGGACAATCAGTAGAAGTGGATGCTTCTGCAGGAGGGACTTTCACTCAAGATTTTAGTCTCACGCTCAGTCCTCTTCCTATTAACAAAAAGGCTCTAGCAGCGGGTTCTCTGTCTGCGGTAGCTGTTGTGGGAACCATAATATATATAGGGCAAAAAAAGAAGAGATAATAGAGAGGGAGCACAGTGAGCTATCTTCAAACTCCAGTGAAAGTAATATCTGATGCAGTAATGGAATATAGATTTCTAGGACCAAGCGACACAATGCCAACACCAGCAGCAGGATACAGTATAGATCCTGAACCAGTCGAAAACCCTAACTTCGAAGGCAAATTCTGGGTGGAATACAAAATCACAACACCCTAAACCCCCCTTTTTTCTATGCTAACCCAAAAACACTTATTAAGTCCCTATGATGGTTTTGTTTGTGTTCTTATAGATCCAATATTACTTTACACATTTGCGCGGGGTTTAAGCCTCCGCCAAACGTGGGTTTACAGTAAATACGTTGATCAGCGACAACGACACAATCAACATAAAGATTAAATAGTGTTCCAAAAAAGCTACGAGTTCCAGACTCAGCTTGATCCACATTTCCCCGATCATTGGTATCCAAACCTGTAACCGCGATTTCTTCTATACCATCAATCCAGACCCGATATTCTCCCGCAGCACCATCAATCACCACCTCTAGCTCTATACAATACCATGTGTCCGCATTGAATGCAGGAGTAGCTGAAGTTGTGTAAAGTATAGCAGCACCACTCAAATACCCCAATCGCCATTGAATATTTCCAACGCCCACTCGATAGCGTTCCACGCCCCCAATGAACCCGTTAGCTTGGCTTCTCAGAGACATTAATCTAACCGTGTTGTCAGTGTCTTGTGCAAAATTGACATACTGACGCATATAAGCAGTCGTTTGACCTGCAATATTTATATAACAAAATTCGCCATTAGCGTTAAACGCTGCTGCGTAATCCCCTTGGTGAACTGTGACTGCCTGAACAACAGGTGCCCCGCCTGTTCCCGTCCAAGGAGGAACATGAACGAGACCCGTGAAAGGTAAAGTTTCGAATCCGTCCTGAAACAGTATAGTGAAATATTTAAACAAGAGTTCTCGTTGTGTTGGCGAAAGTTTAGGTGCAAGAACATTATGAGCGTAATCGCTCATAGCTTTATGGTTATTCAGAAAACGTGGCGGAATCCTATCTCGCATTAAATCTATTGTCGTGCCACATTTGATACAAGCGTGCTGGGGTTCATCATAAATCTGTCTACATTTAGGGCAGATATACTCCCACATCGGAAAAAAGTCGAGAACTTCCTTAGGAATTAATGGCATTTTTATCAACTCATTCGGTATGTTATTATTAAAATGTAGTTTATGGTGTAGTGGACGCTACTAGCTGCCGTTTGTGTTATGGCACACCTAAACGAGTACGCTCCTGCGGCATTCACCAAAGCTGACACGTCTTGGACAGGCACGAATCCAGTGGTTGCGGCATCCACGTTTGGAACTCCAATACAGGCATTCTCGGTGAAATATGTGTTCCATCCGCCAGGAGGAAGACTTCCCTGCACGTCTACGTCGATCTTCTGTAGGGTAGCCGTGTCATTCATGACGGTGATGAAGGCGGCGAGCATCGCTCTCCTTATTGTTGCGCCTGCTGGAATGACAACAACTATTGGCATCGCAGTGGTGTTGGTGGGTCCAACAGCGGCAATGTCATCGAATGATTCTACGCTTGGATACTTTAAAAGAATTTCAGTGTTATCGAGTATTGTGTCAATAATAACAATTTCGTCTTTGATTTCTTGAAGACCAAAAATGGGGCTATCCAGTTTTGCTTCAATGTCATCAAGTAAGATTTTGAGAGCAACTAACCCAAAACTGCTGCTGGTAAGTAGTTCTTCAATAGTGGTGGCGACGTTTTCGCTCTCGTACTCTTGACTCATTATCTGCTTCCTCTAATCCTAACCGATGCAGTTCCAGACTGCGTGTAAAGGCGTATATCTTCTATTACTGCTGTTTTGAAGTACACCCCCCATGTTTCGTTTATCCTCAATTCTTGAGGAGTAGTAGAGCTCTTTTCAGTGTTTACAAGAACATAAACAGAGCTTGGTCCATCATTCGTCAATTTAACTCCAAACCACAGTTTTCCTACGCCCGCATATGGAGGATGAATAACCCGCCCTTCCATTCCAACGGTTACAGGCGTTAACGGTTCAATCACTCCTTCCTCAATCATACTCTTCTGAACTGTCTCAAGTTCTGTTAATTTTTTAACTATTTGTAGGAGGGCTGCTGCTTGGAAAGCCTGCGGATCAATCCCTTCTTCTTCACTATCCTTAGCCATTTAACTGTTCAAGCATCCTTGTAGCCTGTTCTAACTGCCGTGGAGTAAATTTTTGTACAGTAGTAACCGCTGAAGGTTGTCTGTCTTTCCAGGCAAGATAGGCTAGGAATCCTATATACGCGAGTGTACAGGTTACTGCCACCCCAAACGCTAGGAAACCAAATAGCCCGAAAAGTCCAAGTCTATTCTCTGTCATTAAACATCCCTAACTAGAATAGGAGGATAAAAGTATTAATGTTTTCTGATAGATTTCTACAAATTGTTTGGGATTGAGGGCAAAACATTAAAGCCTTAAAATGCTACTTTTAATTAGAGTGTGTTACTATGCAGCAGACAATCCGAAAGTTTGGTAGTTGGGGTTGGGTAAACGAGGCTGAATTACGCCGTCGAGTACAGCCATTAAATTTTAGGGTTCAAAGCGGCAGCGTTGGATTCTCCATCAGCCCATTAGCGCTTCCTAGTGGAAAGATTATTGCAATCAGGGTACAGGACATTGCAAGACAACTATGGTTCAACTATGATAATGGAGTGTGGGACAACGCGCCTAAAGTTACTGTTGGAGCTAATCTCTACATAGCAGCTTGGGCTGTCAATGAAGGCGAAAACGGAGAGTTGCGTCTATTGATAAAAAACGACCAATCTATGGCTCTTGCAGACAAAAGAGAAACTGTTGCCAGCGGCGTAAACTTCGGTGCTGAAACAGGTACAATAAACATGCCTAACAGATCGTATGGGATACTAATATTGGTGGAGCCGTGAATTGGACTCAATTACGATCAGCTCTCATGGAAGCGAAGAACTTGAGTTCACAGTTGCACCTTACGAGGTAACACCTCCTTCCCCATCTTGGCTAGAATGGTGGAACAGTCTAGCTTGGTGGCAAAAACTGTTGATTGGAGCAGGCATAATCACTACCGGAGCAGGAAGCATTTACATTTTAGCCAAAAGACATAAAACATGAAACAGTCTATTCTTACTTAACGAGATTCTGTTAGGAGAAAATCGAGAATGGCAATCCAAGTATCAGTTTCAAACCTGAATCCTACACCCGGCGAGATTGTTACATTCACTGGTTCAGCTGATCCAGTAGAAGACATATCAATGAACGTTTATAACGAAAACGGCGAGCATATAGCAGTGTACACAATTTACCTGAAAACGCATGGAATAAACTCTGTAAGGTTGGTTCCAGGCATTCTTAAGGCGATTGTGCAAACCTGGAAATTTGTTGGTATAGACACTCGCACAGAAGCCCCTCCTGTAACGATCACAATCCAAACGGTGATTCCCCCACAATTAACAATCACATTATCAGCAAACAAAACAACTATAGAACCAGACGACATCGTAACCTTCCAAATATCAACGAATCCAGTAGCCACTTACACAGTGACGCTTGAAGCCTACGTTGGAGGCGTAAGAAAAGGATTATGGAGAACCCCAATCACAGACGGTTATGGAATCAAACAACTTAAGCCTGGACAGATAGCAGATGTAGTAGAATGGATCGTCAAAGACGACAACGGAAACGTAAGCAACACAGTAACAACAATAGTAAGTGCAACTGGACCCACCGAAGGCATAATACAAGCCATAAGAATCCAAGACGTTCCCCGGCAAATATGGTACAGTTGGGACAAGGGCATCGGATGGAGCCCAAGGGAACCCGTAATCACTCCAGGCGTAGGAGCCTTCTACGCTGCATTCTACGGCGTCAATAACGGTGCAGCCGGCAACATAACCATAACAATCAAAGACGACCAGGGCATAACCTTGTCAAGCAAAACCGAGTCTGTAGCCGCTGGCGCAGGCATAGGCGTAGAATACACAGGAACAATGCCGGACAGAAACTATGGCATAACATTAGTGGCTAGTCCAGGAGAAACAACCCAATTCACGATTATGCCTTACGAAGGAGTGCCGCCTCCGCCTCCTCCCCCAGAGGGGCTAATTGATTGGTGGAACAATCTGCCCGCTTTACAAAAAGCCCTAATCGCTTCAGGAGCCATAGTTGCTGTCGTTGGAGGCTCATACGTCGTGACTAAAAAGAAGTGAATTGAATAGATGGTTTCATGGACTATAACTGTCACGGATATTGAAACAAACAAAGGAGTAGCCAACGCTCCAGTCTACCTGTTTATAGGCGGCGGCGGGATTGTGCCTCCAGAAAACGCCGATTACTCAGGAACCACAGATGCATATGGCGCCGCAGTTTTTGATGTCCCTCAAGGCTTCTATAGAGTCGGAATAATCGCTAAAGATTACGAATCAGCACATGATCCTCACAACCCACCTGCGGAATGGAAAGACGTTTGGACTTGCTGGGGAGCAGGAGGCACGATTGGCATATACGATTTTGAAGTTAAATATGTTGGAGTAACACCTCCCCCACCCCCTCCCTCTTCGTCAATACTGCAAAAGGCTTTAATCGTCACAGCAGCCATAGTTAGTGTTTGCGGAGTCGCATACGTCATAACTAAAAGGAAGTAAAGTAAATGAGTGTAGACGTTAAAAAAACTAAGGAACAATATGAGCAATGGCTCCTAAGCCTCACAGGAGTAACAGGAGTCGGCTTCAATCACTCGATTCATATTTACGTTGACAGGGCTACGCCTCAACTGAAAGCTATGATTCCGAAGAAACTGGATGACATTGACGTAGTACTAGTTGAATCAGGCAAATTCGTGCCACTAATCATGATTCCACTTGCCACCAGATTCGCCGAGAGAACAGACCGATTCAGACCATGCCCAGGCGGAATAAGCTGTGGAGCACCACAAATCACCGCTGGAACATTAGCTTCTAGAGCAATAGACAGAAAAACAGGAGAAACCCTTGGATTAAGCAACGCACACGTTCTTTATAGTCCCTGGGGGACAAATCTTGGGGCACCAAAAGGAAATTCTGTGCTACAACCAGGAAAATATGACGGCGGTACAGACCCTCTCGACAAGATTGGTGAGCTTGAAAGATGGATCCCCGTTAAATTAGAACCTGAAGAAAACCTTATAGACGCTGCCGTGTTTAAAAGTAGCCTACTCAGCAAAGAAATTATTGACATCGGAGAAATCGAATCACCTGAACCTCCTGCAACCGGAATGAACGTTGTTAAAAGCGGCCGTACGTCAGCCTTAACTTACGGCAAACTTTATGACGTTAACGCAACCGTGAAAGTTAGCGGTGACGGAGACTGCCTCTTCAAGGATCAAATCATAGTTGACTCGCCCCTTCTGAGTCCTGGCGATTCTGGGAGCTTAGTTCTAAACGCTGACACTCTTCGCACAGTCGGTTTAGGTTTTGCAGGCTCCGAAAAAATGAGTGTCGTCAACAAAGCATCACATGTTGAAAGCCTCTTGGATATAGCTATCATTACACCAGAAATTTCTCCATCATCAATGTCACTTTCATTGGTGCTTGCCGCTTACGCGGCGGTTCTAGGATCCGTCCAAATGGGCGTTTCACTGAAAAAGAGGAATGCCTAATGTCTTTCCGACAAACTTGGAGCAAAAACTTTTTCGTGGACGAGTTTGACGTTTCTTCTCCGAGCGGCTACGTGAAACCTGGTCCATGTCCTATTCCTGAACATGCAACCACTGATCCTGCAACTGGACAGAAACGTACGAGCTGCTTCAGGTGTAAACACCATGAATTCAGCCTACACACTATGGGAGATTGGAAACTTAGAACACCCATAAACATACCATCAGTGATGCCTGGCGTCAAACAAAAGATTCTGGCAATCACAACAATGGGAATGCACCTAGGATCTTTTGGTAGTGCCGGAGGCATTGACTATAGCGCCATAAAAATATTTGCAGATAACATAGAGATATTCAAACATGAAAAACTACCCCATCCACACGATGTATGGACTGATCCACCAATATATATTGGAGTAGACAAACTTCTTGAAGACAAAACAGCCCTCGGCCTCGTGTTACATCAACACGCTGTGGTTGGTTTATTCTCCAGTGAAGTGCAAATTCATGACAACAAGATAGTAATAAACTGTGAATACTACAACGAGATTGCCCCCGTATATGTTCCCGTAACCATCAGAGTTTCCAACCAAGACACAGGGGCTCCCCTCAAAAACGCGCAAGTCACCATAAAAAGCGGCGCTAGAATTATCGGTGATGGCTACACCGATAATAACGGAGTAAAAGTCTTCGATAGGATACAAACCGGAGGGTACACTCTCCGAGTAACAGCCTCGGGCTATTACATGCTTGAACAAAGCATAGAAGTTGCGGCGCCTGCAGTAGAATATGATGCCCTTCTAGTTCCAGTACCCGCTGAACCGTTAGACTGGTGGGTAATCCCTGCAATCGTTGGAGGTGTAGGCATAGGCGGTCTTGTCCTGTTAAGGGGCAGACCTAAAATGCCCCCAATCATGGTTGTGCGTTGATATGGAGTTCGGAACAAAAACCGTAATGGAAACCAAATATATTCCAAAAGCAGTGCTAACTGAAAGTGTTCCGGGATCAAAATATGAACTGACAATAAAAACATATGGAGTCCCCGATCCAGAGGCTACAATAAACTTGCTTAGAACAGAGCTTCCAAACAAATTTTTTGACTTAAAAGTGCTGTATATAAACATTGAAGGAGACACAATAACCATGCAACTTTCAGGATCCCCATTTCTATGGATGAGTTTACTGCTGTTTCTTCCAACAATATTAGGTGCCCTCGGCGTAATCGTAGTGCTAATATCAGTTTACCTAATGTTCGCGGCTGTACCCTCATGGATATGGGCTACACTCATTATCGGCGGCATTTTAATACTTGCGGGACCCTGGATCGGTGAATTAGTCCTAGGTGGAGTACCGACATTGACGGAGTACAAGTAATTGGCTCCAGAACTGCTGATGCTCCCTGAAGACGAATTCTTCGAATTAACGGCTAACGTTACGTCGGCTGGTCCTCAAAGCGTTGTTTTGAAAGGCTACTTAGTTTCTGAACGACCCGACGGAACATACGTTGCCCCGCTTCTTCCACAACTATTTTTTGGTTTTGATGGGACACAATTATCGACTTGGCGCCAAAATCTTACGCAAACAGGTGAGCAAGTTATTTTGTCTCGATCAGGCGGCCAACCAAGTGTTCCAAGAGAAGAACTGTGGTGGCGAAAAGTGAAACCTAAAACAGAGGTTGCTGAAGAAGTTCCAACCGTTGTTAAACCAACCTTTCTGGATCAATTCAATGCGCTTCCTCTATGGCAAAAACTGTTGATTGGAGCAGGCGTAATCACTGCAGTTGCAGGTGCAGGCTACCTCATAGCAAAACGGAAATAAAAAAATGAGTCCATCAACCTTTAACCTTCTTAAAGAAGTACTGAAAAACAAACATTTCAATGTATGTGTTGATATAGGCTGTGGAGAAGGCAATTATGGACCCTTATATAAAAAACACTGTAACTTTCTTGTTGGGATAGACCATAATCTAGGTCGCTTATCAGTAGCAAAAAAATTTTCTGGATATGACAAAGTTATATATGTTGAAGCACGAAACATTGATATTGACCCAACAACTGACGCTGTTTTTATGACCGAATTTATTGAGCACTTGCCTAAAAGAGATGGTGAAGATCTACTGCATAAAATCAGCAACATTCCATTTGTTGTGATAGTTACGCCAGAAACATTTCACAGTTTCAGCCTAAAAAACGGTCACCAAAGCCACTGGCGCGAAACAGAATTCCAGAAACTAGGATTTAAAACATCACTCATCACTTACGATTTCCCAAACTATATTATGTACCAGAAAGGCATATTTGCAGTCCGAGGTTAAGCTTTTGAACCCATTTAACAAGCATCCATTCGCAAGAGATGTGATCTGGGGATTCTTCGAGTTCGGATTATGCTTCATGGTATTCAATTACTTCAGAAACGCAATCCACGAATGGCTTCACCTCGGAGTCCTACAGTATTTTGGCGGAGACGGCTACATAGTAAACAACTTCTTCGGAGTAGGCGTCCACATAACGAAGCTGTGTCCACACATGCAACTTGTCGCCTTCGCAGGAGGAATCGGAGTAGCCGCTTTCTATGCGCTCCTGATGTACATGGATTGGGACGACGACCCAGAACAAGCAGCCGCTTTTCCTCCTCTTATTCTGAGTCAGCTATTCTACGGAGTAACAGAGGGCTTATGGATATTCAGCATGTCAGCGGCAGAATTCAACAGGGTCTCAGACATCACATATCAGGCAGGATGGATAATCGGTTTCGCAGTAAGCATCTTCTTAATGGTCAAATGGCTCGTTAACCTAGACAAAAAATACAGTAAAAAGTGACAACTCTTTTAAGCGCAAAACAACATTGAATCAATGGAGAACATTAAACATGGTTAACGCCAAAAAAACAGGATTAGTCCTTCTCACAGCAATCATGTTACTTGCAGTGTTTACGGGCATATCTACATATGTTAGCCAAGTCCCAATCGACTCTATTCCTGAGCCACTGTTAGGATTCTGGGGCTATGTTGTGACGTTCTTTGCTCTTGCGATAGTGACCACCGTAGTTGGTTTCAGCAGAAACATTCTAGGGTATCTTGCGGAATACTTCAAAGAAAACCATAGCGAAGAGTACGACTTGAACAAATTGGGCGAAACACTTGCCTTATACGTTGGAGTAATCACAATGGTCTTGTCTGCTATAGAGCCTATTGCCAGTTTGGTTCCACCACCATACAATGATGTCGTAGCAACTGTAATGGCCATCGGTGCTGCAACAATAGTGATACTTGATTTAGTCAAGAAACAACTAAGCGCCCTAAGGCGCTAACCCTCTTTTTTTAGCCACAAACATATATTAACGCTACGGCTATAGACGAGATTCCCATAATGAATGAGCCTAAAATAGTAGCTTTGGCTTGCCAGGACAAACCATTTTTTTCCTTAAGCGCGCTAAGAATCTTGACCTGCATTCCATCAATCTTTTCCTCTATTCTCCGAGCTCGCTCATCACAAAATTGAGTAGTAACAAAACCTGAACCGGGATTACCATGACCGGGGTTATCATCTTTAGACAATAAACCACCAACACTAACTATTCCGCATTTTTGATATATTATGCTTTTGGCTTCTTTGGTATCTTAAGTAGTTCAGGAGACTCGCTGCTGAACTGCTTCATCAATTCAGTCGCGTTTTTGAAGAAATTTTTTGCCTCCGGACTAGAAACAAGAATCTTTGCTTCCTCAAAAAAGCCGGCAGCATCTTTTAACAGGTTATTCACGTCTTTTTCGAGATCCGGGTTGTTAATGAGACTCAAAAGCTTCTGAAGCGTCTTACTTTTATTGAACATTTTAGTGAGGCGCTTCTCGAATCCCTTCATAGTAATTCTTTCGCCAAGATATATACCCATGATAAGAAAAACGCCATTAAGCAAAGTAAAAAACAACTGCTCCAGATTCATAACAACCACAAAAGATGATACCCAAAACACTTATTTAACACTTATGATGTAGAATATATAGGTAATATAGAAAATGGTGACTTTAACAGCTAAAAAAGAAGACTACCAATCAATAGTTAAAGTGGCTGGTACAATGCAGATGCTCCTAAAAAGAAAAGTATCACTCGGAGAAGCAGCTGGCCATGCCTGTAGTCACATCCTTTCTGACACAAAAATGTTGGAAGCCTCATTACGCAAAAAGTTGGAGGCTGAAAACAGGTGACGCCTGAAGAACTACAAAAACTAAAAGACCTTGACGAAGACCAGTTGAAACCAACTGATAAAATTCCTTGGTGCAATCTAGGATACACTTTAGCAGATTCTAAAGAGAAATGTCCTCTTGGTGGATGCTGGAAATATCGCTGTTTTGATTCAAAACTAAATGGAAGTTGGCATGAAGACCGCGAAAAATGGAGAGAAAAACGATACGAAAAGGAGGAGTGAAATATATGGAAATGAAATGTCCTAGATGTGGGCATGAAGCAGAGGCTCATCAAGTTGGAAGAATGAATGTTCCAGTTGTTATTTTCCAATGCGTGAAATGTTGCTTTATACTCGACATTAAGCTACTGACAGAGGTAACAGTTTGAACAAAGGTTAGGCTGAACAATAACGATGAGCCAAATATCTATTAATTTACCACCTAAAGACATCAGAGAACTTGACTATTACATTAAAGCAACTAACAAATTTGGGTCCCGTAGTGAAGTTATAAGATACGCCGTTCACAAATTTCTTGTCCAAGAAAAACTAACATCTTTTACATGAGGCTTTCTGTTGGTTGAACCTAAACGATGGCGCATAGTTTCGAATGAAGAATATTATTCTGAATTATCTTCGCTTGGGGTACTAGGCGCCAAAAGAAAGCGGCTACGCCACGAATACATGAGTCTCATGGGCAAAATCTCAGGGATCGCCCGAGAACAACGAAAACTAATAGCACGACTCCCATACGTCCGCGCCGTTAGCAAACTGATAATTGGAGACCGCGTCCGCGAACTGGACCGCCAAAGAACACGAATCCTCACCCAAATGCGTCACATCCGAACCACAGAATTGCCGGAACTCGAAGACCAAATAAGAAGTGAACTAAGAACATTCACGCAGAAAATTAAGCCTCCGCCAAAACCCAAACCCCCAAAACTGCATAGGATTCACATTCGCGTTTACAACATGGAAAGAGCCCCCACACCATCCGGGATGTTCCAGGGATTCTTCGAGATAGACGGCATAATAGACACAGAAACCGGACTCGTAGACTGGACCTGGTGGCTTACAAAAGAAGAAATAGAAATGGCCAAGACACATTTTGTTGGGTATTTCAAAGGGCTTGCCAAGTGGCGTTCTCCTAGTCAGGTGTCGCTTGCCTATTTTGATGATCCAGAAGGAATACCCCATGAAACTGAAACTGTAAGTTACAAACGAGCATACACAAAAAAAATTCCAGAATCGTTTATCGCAAAAGCTGAATCCCTAACTATCGGGGAACTCATCATTGGAGAGTCAAGCAAAGAGCCAGAACCCAACCTTGAGCCAAGCTCCGACAATATGGGAGTACTGTTTACAAGAGCTATGATAATAGATAAAGATGGAGCTATAAAATGGGATGAAATACGTTACAAGCACATTAAACTTACAGAAGCGCAAGTTGAACGGGTAAAGGAGGAACTGAAAACAAAATGAGGTTTATATGCGCTGACTGCGCTCTGTTTGACGGATCTAAAAAAATAGGTTTACTTAGAGCTATTTTTCATCAGATAAGGGGGCATCATGTGATAAGAGCTTGGAAGACTAACCACTCTCTTTGGGAGGTTGAACAGATTGGGTCGTAAGGGTAGAAAACATCGGATTAAACAGCATAAGCATCAGTGGCGGAAAGTTGGGGGCACCTACAGCGCAAAACTTGGATTGACAAACACGATTAAGCGATGTGTTGTGGATGGTTGTAAAGCAACAAAAGAGGTTTAAAAATTGAATAAACAAGAAAAAATCGAGAAATTCCAGAAAGATTTGCCATCTGAAGTTCTGAGGGCAAAACGGATTATGCTAGACGTTTTGGCGCACAGAAGTATAAATGGTAAAGACCTAGAAAAGGACATGATTCAAAGATTAAATCTTACCTTTGACAAGGAGGATTTTCCTGTCCATAAAACCAAGCCGATACACCGGCTGGCCTATATCCTGGCATACAAGCAGCTGGAGAAGGAAAAGAAAATTGTTATCCAACGTCCAACCAATGTTCCATTTTCAATGACAGACGGCGCCACAATATTTCGATTAGGAGCACAAAACATTGAATAGGCTATTTCTTGATTTTGACTCTAATAGCAGCTGGTTCACTAGAACGGGTCCTCTATGGGATGATTTGCTTGAGCTTATACGAATGGAAGCCCGGCGATTGGCCAATATGTTTCCTTTAGGCAAAATAGCAGTCATAATGAGATCCGATGGGGGATGGCATCTTAGGTTCCCAAAGGCACGGCTAACCCGGGAACAGGAAGAAAGCGTCATGTGGAGTAGTCTAAGCCACTTCGGCCATGTAAGTTTCAGCTGCGCCGTAGGCGATACGACTCTTCGTGTGAGTAGAAAACCTTACAAAAACAGTCATGAGCCTTGGTTGAGGGAGGTAATAAAAGTTGGGTGAAGACTCTAAAGTAATAATTGAAGGGATTGTAGTAGATAAGGCGCGTTGGAAGGATAAGGGCTGGCAAGCTAAAGTTATTTCTGATGGGGGACCAAGAGTTATTGCGTTTTCTCATAAGTTGCGTGTTCCAAAACCTAATGTGCGTGTGAGAATAGAGGGGAATCAGGGAAAGTTTTGGGTTTTCGCTGAGAAATGGGAGTACCTGGTGCCGCCGAGGGGAAGAACAAAAAATGGTTTTCCAGTAAGGGGAGACTCTGAAATAGAGGAAGCTGCCTTCAAGGTGATAAGGGGTTTAAGCGAGTTTACTGTCGATGACCTTCATACTCCTGAGATCCTGAATTTGATAATTGAAAAAGAAAGAGATAGACGAGTGTTAGGCAGCATATTAAGGAAGCTGAAGATTAGAGGCTTGATTAAGGAGATAAGGACCGTTCACAGCAAACGTGAGGAATGTCACCGACGCCCCGTGGTGTTGTGGACCCGAACTGTTGAACTTGACAAATATTTGAAGGGATAAATATGGGTAAATATTCTGGTCGTTGGGCAATCATGTGTGGGTTTAAGGCGGAGCATCTGAAGGAGATAGCCCCGATTGTAGAGAAGCTGAAAGAGGAGTATCCAGGGCAGGAATGGAACATTATGAACAGCAAATTTGATGTCTACGATTTTATTCTATGCGGTTTCTGCGACGACAGGGATACGGCTCACAAAATTGGGTTAGCTGTGGTACGAAAACATTTACCCCCTTCTTTGAACTTATTCTACTGGGTCAAAGAAATCAATCTTCTCAAATATAATGTTCGCTAAACTTTTATTCCAAAAACTGCCAAATCTTCCGGGTAAACGGATGTAAACCAAATGTTTTTTTCTGCGTAGGCTTTTTTTGCTGCTTCCTCAATTTCTTCCGATGTTGGTGGCGGAATTACTCCGAAGGTGATGAGGCCTTCAACAAGTTCGTCCATGGATTTGTAGATTTTGATGGACAAGAAATGAACTATAGCGTCAAATCTCCACAATTCTTCTGTTGTTTCTCTCCATGGCATAGCAACGCGATGTAAAGGCGGAACAGACACGGTTCCTGCTTTGATGTCTTCCACCAATTCAACGTAAGTTTTTATGATGTACTCCCATTTTCTGAAAGGCAAATTCATTCGTTCATCAAAACGTTCCCTATAATCGTAGGGGCTTAGGCCTGCATCAGTCATGTCATACTCGAATCGTTCCCACAAAATTTGTTTCTCTTCGCTTGATGGTGCTCTTGGGAAAGGCAACACGCCGATTGGGCTTTTAGGTAAGTCAACCTCTTTTACGTAAGGAACAAAGAATGTTTCTTCATCTGCCTTATATTCCTCAAAGATTTCTTCCGCTCTCCTTATAGCCTTTGGAGGGCGCTCCACAGTTGGGATCCTGCGTGGCAAACGCAAAGTTTGCCTAACAACAATTTCTCTTGCTTTTCCAAGGATCTCCTGTAAAGCCTCTTCGTAAGGAAGAAACATCACTTTCCTTAATGTGACCCTGTACTCAGCCAAAACATTCGGGGGAACACGTCCCAACTCGCCCATCAAATAAGCCTTAAATTCGTCCTCCAACATTCTAGTCTCTTGTGTAGACAACGGCTTAGGAGGCCCCCTGATTTCCACTGCAACCTCAACTCCTACTCTCTCGACAAATCCTCCTTTAATCTTCTCTAGGACCCAATCTAAATCTTTAGTTTCAATTACAGAGCCAACCGTATAATCAAGAATGCCCTCGGTGAACGGCTTCAAAACACGAATCTTAATTGCTACTACTTCAGGCGGTTTAGCCCGTTCTTCCTCAAGCAATTTTTCTGTCTCAGCTAACTGCAACTCCAACGCCTTAATCTGTTTATATCGCTTCTTTGAGGTTGTTTCTGTGCGCTCAAGCTCAACTATACGATCTAACCAAGGTTCAACAATTTCGCCGTATTTTTCGCGCACCTGCTGTTCAAGCAAAGCCTTATGCTGTTCATATATGTCTTCATATTCTTCTTCTGTTGGAGCCCCAGTCATGACCGATAAAAGAATTATTCTGTTCTCCTCAGAACTAAGCGTAGGATCCAAAAAACTTTCAACGTCGATTGTGGAAACATCAATATTTCTTCTCTCTGTTTCTCGGGCAAACCATTGCCATAAACCCTTAAGGCTTGGCCACGTCAAAGCCAGCCGCTCTTTCCCTATCCGTTTCTCCCATACACGATACAGTTCTTCCCATGGCTCCCAGCTTTCCCAAGAAGTCATTTCTGCCACCACTTAGCCTTTATTATCTGTCGTTTCTGTAGGTCGGGGTTTATGTAGTAGAGGGTTTCTAGGGGTGTTGGCGGAACAGGAATGATGGGCGTTAGTGATGGCGCCGAACTAACTATTGAGGATGGCATCCATGGAAGAGGGGTAGCGCCTAAAATTTCTTTTTGTTCAACAACAAATTCATGTCCAAAAGTATCTATTGGACCCCATGGACAGTTAATAACCATGCCTATTACCTTTTTTGTTGCTGCCGGTGCGTTGGCTGCTTCTACTCTGATGTAAACGTTTTTTTCATGAAGGGGACAAGTCGTTATTACCTCAAAGTATTTAGGCATCATTTGTGTCCTCCCTTTTTTAGAATGACAACGCTTGCTCCTACACTTCCAACAGCTGCGGGAATTATCAACCATGCTAACGATTCAGTGGGTATTGATGGTGGTGTGAAGCCTCCTTCTAGGTAAAGAGAATCAATGGGGAATGTTGAAGTTGCTGGGTGGTACGCTTCTATTTTCAGGGAGATGGATTCAGGCTTTTTCATTGATCCAATAAGTGTGTGATGTTGATGGAGTACCCAAACGTTTTCGTCATGGTCTTTAGTGTACGTTTCTTCTAAATATATGGTTTCGGGGTGAAGTTTATCTCTGACTATGAATTTGAAGGATTCTCCGCGAGGCATACCGCGGGGAAGCGATAATGAAACATATATACATACAGTCCATTGTCCAGCCGCGTAATTGTAGAAAGGTGTACTTCTTTCGTAGTCAACACACCAAAGCCCAAAAACATACTCGTTTCCTATGCCGCCTAATCCATTGATGTTCATTACTCGCTCAAATCTGAAATGTCTAACTTTTTTTCCGTCAACAACAGAGTACGCTTCCACATCTATCGGGACTCCTCCAAGATCACACTTAAGCAATCCACTAACACTAGCAATCATGGCAGGTGAAGCGATCTTAAAATGGTTTTCATGGTAGAGCGGAGTTATTCCACTTCCTTTAAGAATTAAGCCTTGAGCATCACAAACATTTACTGATTTGATTTCTGTAACAAGAACAAAGGGAAAAAGGTAACGCCCCTCAGATGGAAAACCCCGATATGTTGTTGGGATATAAAAATTTCTAATCCATGTACGTGGTACTTCCTCAAAGACTTCAGGTGCGCTTTCTTTCTGAACAAACGAATGATAGATTATGTTGTTTGGAAGTTGAAGCGTTTTTTCTTCTGGCATTATGTTGTCCATCCTTCCGATTTTAGTCTAGATAATGCCTGCCCAACGGTTTCGGGGGTTACGGTGCTGAATTCTGGGAAAGCCGGTGTTCCGTCCTTGTATTTGCTGGTGAGGAACCCTGCGATTAAGTGTCGGCTGCCGTAACCGCGAACTAGGAGGTAAGCTAGTACTGCGTCTTTGGCTGAGACTGTGTAGCCTGCCAGTTTCTTCTGAGATAGTAAATCTTCAAATCTGATGACGTCGCTGTGAAAATGGTCAACAGTTCTTTCTATTTCACGCGATTTTATGGAGACGATTATGGGTTCATCATAAACTGTTGGTTTGGGGTCCGTCCAGTCAGGGATTCGTGTTCTGAAGACCCTTAATTTTGCTATGTGGGCGCTGTCAAGTTGTCGTGGGATCCGTAGTCTTTCAGATCGTGTGATTTTTACTTCGCCATCGTCCATAATTGAACACTAAATACTACTAGGATGTACTACGATAAGAAATTTACGCAAAACTGGTCTGTTATAGTGTAGAGGGATAATGTTTAATGTTCATACATCACGTAATTCTGAGAGAGTCGGAAAAAGAAAGATGGTATTGTGGTTTTGAGGGAACAATCACAAACCTACTACAATCAGGCTACAGTCTAGACCATTTACTTGTCGATAACAACAACAAATTGATTGCTTTTTTCACCAAAAAAGAGATGAAACATGAGGGTTGAAAAGACGCAAAACTGGCGGGTTTACTGGTAGGAGAAGGAAACAAACATGAAAGAAGAAGTTATTTCAACGGCAAAAGCTTATCTAAGTGGCTCTAGGAGTAAAGTTGTTGTTATTCCTATGGAAATACGTAAGCGTCTAGGCGAAAAAAACACCGACCTTTTCATAGTTACATTAGATGAGAAACAACGAATTATCTTCACACCAATTAAAAAAGAATAGTTGCGGTCTCTTTTTTACGCAAAACTGGCCTGTATTATGGTAGAGGATGATTGTTGTGAGATATAGTCCTGCTGCTGAAAGCATGATTTACGAATGTGTCCGCTGTGGAAAACGTGCACGAGCGGATGAATGGCATTACCCTGGAACCACCGCTTTCAAGTGCCCCCAATGCTCTTACAAGGTGAGTAAAAAAGTTAGAGCTCCTATAGTAAAACGGGTAAAAACTTTGTAGGTGAACAGAAAAATGAGACTTATAGACCCCAAGACAGCAGAAAAGTTTGTTACAATTCAATCTGAGGACGGGACAGTTTTCCTATTACCCGCATCAGGCAAGATTGCAGACTTGGAAGCAGGCATCATTATCACCTGCAGTGAATGTGGAAAAAAGGAGATTGTAAATAAGAATAGTCTCTGCCATCGTTTACGGTTATGCACAGAACACGCAAGGAAAAGATTGAAAAGGTGAACATTGATGAAGAAAATGGTGAAAAGAGAAAAAAAGCGTCTTGAATGTGGTTGTGTCGTTGAGCGATACAGTAAAAAAGGAAATTGGTGGGTTTATTGCCTTTGTCAAAAACATAAAGACAGCTACTATGAAGACCCAAACAAATATTTGAGGTTAGTAAATTGGGCGTTAAAAGATGAGGAGGGAGAGTAAAATGTCCTGTTTTAGCCCAAACAAAATTGATCCTGAGAAGTTGTTTACCAAAGAATATAGGGATAAGCGTTGGCGCAAGTGCAGATTTTCGACAGATCCACGCACATGTGACAGCTGCTATATTCCGAAGGGCAGAAGCTTAACTGAACTGGGTCAGGGTGTATGCGAGCGTGATGGAGAATTGTGCAATGCTAAGTGGGAGGAGTAGGTTTGAGGACGTTTGATAGGCGCAAGAGGTATCTGGTGATTGTCAAAGAGGTTAGCAGCTCCACTATTGTTTATCGGAAGGAGTACAGTGGGTCAGCATTGAATCGGGCAATAGCTGATTTGGAGTACTAGAAGAAAACACGCAAAACTGTTCACTCTTTTTTTGAGGATTGATTGATGTTGAAAACAAATACTTTTTTCTGTTTTAAAAATAGGAAGCTCGTCGCTGTCGTTACAACCACAATGGATGAGTTTGAAGACGCTGTTGGCTGCGATTACTTTGTTAAGAATCCTGAGGGTGCTGAGAAGCAGATTGAAGAATGGAAAAACAGCAAAAGTGAAGGCTCATAGTGTGAGGAATGAAAGATGCCTAAGTGTCTTATTTGCGGAAATCAGATAAGTGATAAAGACCTGCTTGAGGGAAACTTTTACTGCGTCACAAACTCAAAGAGAACTCCAGTAAACTTCATTTGTAATAATTGCTATGGAATTAAAGTCCTTGAGGGAACGCCAGCAGAAGAGAGACTTAAAAAATATACCGAATTAAGCAAAGGTGAAGGCTCTTAGTGTAGAGGTGAAACAAACATGAAAGTTGAGCTTACAGATGAAGAGTTAAAGATGATTGTAGAATCATTATACCACTTTTATTGGGGATGCGATTTGTACGACTGGATGACTTTGAGTGATGAAGAAATGGATCGGTTGAAGCCGAAAGCATGGGAACTTCGGAAGAGGCTTAAGTCAATAGGTAAAATCTCTGTTAATTATTAGCAAAACTCTGCTCTGGTAGTGTGAAGGTGATTTGTGATGGATGGAGATATTTCAACAGTTAAGGTTGACGTGCTTGTGGAGCTATTTCAGGGCGTAGTCGAGGAAACAAGGCTTATGAGTCCAGAGAAGGCAGTGAAGGTTGTGCAGGCTTGGTGCAGTCAGCACGGCTACAAAGACTACGAGGATTATAAGAGGGCGGTTGATGAGGGGATGCCCGACAATGAGCTACTGTGGTACACGGGTATCGAGTTGGAGCATGACAGTTTCGGACACGAAATGTGCGTAGAATGTGGGCGATCCGTAAAGTTTGGAAGTGGAGGCTTCGTTAACAGGGTTCCAGTCTTTGATGATCTGCAAACTAGAAAAGATATGGCTTACTCATTCCCTGAAGGCGAATATGTATGTGCTGAATGTGATGGCGCACGAGACAGAGCGAAGCAGCTCTTATTTGATTTTCCATTTGCATGTAGGTAAAAAAAATGCCAAAATATGTTCCGAAGTCACAAAGAAAAGAAACAGGTGAGAAAATATCTGTACAGCAGGTGCAAGCAAGTGACGATTTCATTGCGATTATCAAATATGCAAAAACACGAGGTTATCGTTGCTGGGTTCATGGTGGTATGGCTAAGCGAGGTTGGAGCAAGAGTGACGTTGACTTGTATATTGATGGTCTGACTCTAACAGAGTCTCAAAGTCTCCCTCATGTTATTAAAACAAGGAACGGAACTATCAACGTTTCTTATACGTTGGTTCTAACTGAACCTAATTTTGAGGTATGAGAATATATGGTAGATTATTTCAAACATAAAGGGCAACTCATTAAGATGGCATGTAAGGGTTGCAAATTCATAGACGTGCCACCAGCGGAGAACATTGAAGAGGCAGAAAAGAAGGCGATTGCGATGCTTGAGAGTGGAGAGGAGAAGCCGAAGATAGACGGCATAGTGGAGGATGAATTAGCCAATGCCGACTGATACACGCCATGAAGTCTTGAAGGAGCCATGCCCCGAATGCGGATGCTTATCTGCTACGGTGCATTACTACAAAGATACCTGCTGTGTCCAGATGATAATCTGCGACGGATGCGGAACAGACCTAGTTTAGCAAAACTGTCTCCTCTTTTTTTGTAGGTGATTGAATGGAACTTAAGTTTGAGGAATTGGCTGTTCCAGAGATAAAGCAGATACGTCACATAAGACTTGAGAAGGACGGAACCCGTTATGAGGTGATGGCTTTCAAGTTTGACGACGACGTGAGTTTTGGATGTTTGGGCGCATTGCAGAAGGGCGGGTGGCTAGTCATTGAGGGGCTACACCGTAAGGCGTACCTCTTCCATGAAGGATACATTGACGCAGACTATCTTTGGAGTAAGCTAGGCAGGGCAGGCTACGACCTCAGCATAACGGACATGGAGAACGTACAACTGATCCTAGCCGAGATGGGCATACACAAACCATAGGCGGGGCGGATTCCGCAAAAATGCTCCCTCTTTTTATTGAGGAAGGAAACAAACATGAAGAAAGAATATGAATTAGTTAGGCTTGTCAAAAACTTAGACACAGGCGAGAACATCCTATACGTTCAAGATGAGAATTCCTTAGCCTTATTGCAGAAGATTCTTAACAAAAAAGTAGCCTGCAAGCTGATAAAAAGGAAATAAGCAAAACCTGCGGGCATAGTGTGAGGTGAGAACAAACATGGATGAGAAATTAGTTAAAGAATGGTTATACTCTAAAGTTAACGAGCTTCGAAGGTTGCAGGGAGCGGTAGAAACAATAATTAATATGATAGAGGCAGGAGAGAAAACAGAACCAAAGGTCTAGTCTCCTTCTTTTCTCTCTTTTTTTTGGCAAAACTAGCCCCTCTTTTTATTGAAGGTGATTGAATGACTACGGTTCAGGGGCATATTGAGTTTCTGCAGAGAAACTATAAGCAGTCTGATGTTATAGCGGTTGCAGTTTGGACGGTTGATGACGTGCTAGAGCAGGCGAAGAAGAAGAAGATGAAGATCACGAAGGAGGACGCAGAAGAGGTTCTTGATAGGATAGACAGGAAACAGAGCGCAGACTTAGGCATCACATGGGACACATTAGACTGCTACCTAGACGATCTGGAGGATTAATGCAGTCGGGTAAGTGGGCTGAGTAACGTGCTCTCGTTTGGGGACAGCGAGCAGAATAGAGCAGTGTCAAATTGTTGACATGGCAGAACTTATCCTCAGAGCCTAGACGATAAAAAGCCCAACCTAGAGACGGCAAAACTCTTCCATCTTTTTTTGAGGACAAGACCATGAAGAGACGAGCTAAAGTTAAGGCGCTTATGAGCTTCTACGGATACACCAAGAAAGAAGCCGAAGAGGTACTGGAGGACATTGGCGGATGATCCAGAAGAAACAGCCCGTAGGCTTCGGCAGACAAGACGATGACCTTAAGGTGATCCTTCAGAGCAAGACACGGCAGAGCAGATTAAGCAAAAGTGAAAGCTCATAGTGCAGAGGTGAAACAAACATGGATGTTAAGAAGGTTGAAATTGTACCTGAGGGGGTGATAGTTTCTGTTTTTCTCACATTTGAGGAAGCAAGAAATAAATTTTCGCTCAAGGCTGAAATGTGGCTCCAACAGGTCAGAGGATTTTTTGAAAATACAGAATAACCCCTCTCCCTCCTTTTTTGTTTTTTTGGCAAAACAGGCGGGGCATAGTGCAGAGGTGATAAAGACTATGAAGTTTGAAGTAGTTTATCATAACCAGCTGAATGAAATAGAGGCAATGAGCAGAGAAGAGGCATGGGAAATTTTACAAGCGTGGTTAAGCGAAGAAATAGAACTAATAGAAAAAAAGAACTTTAGCAAAAGCTGCGGGGCATAGTGTGAGGTGATAAGATGACAACGTTTGAGGCGAGGGGCGACAAACTGTTTATTGACGGTAAAGAGGTTCTGAAGGGTTGGGAAAGTTATAGCGGTTGGTACTGGTTCGCAACTGAAAAAATGAGAGAGCAAGAAAGCGACCTAGGCGACGGCGTAGGCGTTAAAGACGTTATTTGGTACGGCTTCGTTCAGGGCTTCGAGGAAGAATGGGGCGACTTCAGCCAAGCAGAGATTGAAAGCTGCGCCCCGAAGACTTGGAGAATTCCACAAAAAAACCTTCCGTGGTCAGGGCGCAGAAACTAGAATCCGCAAAACTTCTTTCTCTTTTTTTGAGGTGAAAGCATGAAGGTTTTTATTGTAACAACTCAATTTACCGTTGAGGCATCTAACCGCAGAGAGGCTCTACTTGTAGCTAAAGACCTGTTAGAATTAGTGGGAACAGGTGAACACGTCAAAGTTTTGAGAGCGCAAGAACTTTAACCCAATTAAGCAAAACTGAAGGCGCATAGTGTGAGGTGAGACAAATGGAGAAGAAAAGCGATGAACAGGTAAATCAGGAAATCGAATATCATCAGAGAAGGATAAAAGAGCTTCGAGAATGGAGAAAATAAG
>Ga0307375_10000442_pt1 | contig 52306 bp, 52 predicted proteins | sample TR1MG_FD_202531 | JGI IMG/M metagenome (GOLD analysis project Ga0307375, IMG submission 202531) | Soil microbial communities from Risofladan, Vaasa, Finland - TR-1 | ecosystem: Environmental > Terrestrial > Soil > Coastal area > Acid sulfate soil | place: Finland: Risofladan, Vaasa | collected...
CCACGGGCTTTCTCGTAACCGACAATCCCGTGTGCGAACGGGTACGCGCGGTTGACGGGCGAACCCTCGCCGAGGCGTTCAACGGCGAGCTCGCCCATTACAAGGGAACGACGTTCCCCGGCTTTCCCAACCTCTTCATGCTGGCCGGGCCCAACACCGGCCTCGGGCACTCCTCGATCATCTTCATGATTGAGAGCCAACTCAACTACGTGGTGCGCGCCCTCGAGCACGCGCTCGCCTCCGATACGCCGGTCGAGCCCACCGCGCGCGCCGCCGCGTCCTGGACCGAGTCGCTGCACGCCAAGTTTCCCCGCACGGTGTGGGGTTCGGGTTGCGCCAGCTGGTATCTCAACGACGCCGGCCGCAACACCACGATCTGGCCCGGCTTCACGTTCGCCTTCCGGCGCGCCACGCGCCACTTCGTCCGCGACGATCATGCACCCACGGGCGAACGCGCGTAGATGACGTGGCGCTCGCCCAGTGTGACGCGACGCCGGGCGAGCGTCGCGGGCGCAGGACTGGCCGCGGCGCTGGCCCTGAGCTCGTGCTCGAGCGCCCCGGCCACGACGGCGACGCTCGTCCCGTGGCTCGCCCTCGCCCCCGTAGCGACGACCACCACCACCACCACCGCGACCCCGCTCGCGCCCGCGGCCCCCTGCACGGCCGACCACCTGCGCGCCACCACGGGTCAGGGCGGCGCCGGACTCGGCCACGAACTCTCGGTCATCGTGATCACCAACACGGGTCCGACGTGTCGCCTGGGCGGCTACCCCGATCTTTACGGCACCACGCCGACTCGGACGCCGGGCATGATGCAGGTCACAAAGTCGGGCACCTACTTCGGCAACCTGATACCCGCCGATCTGGCCCCGCGACAGCGCGGCGAACTGCTCTTGGGCACCGGCGAGGCGTGCCCCGCGCTCAACGAGCCCTCACAGGCCCAGGACCTGGCGAACCAACGTGCCGACACCTACCACGGCGTGACCATCGTCTTGGCTCACGGTGCCGGTTCACTCAGAGTTCCTGGGGTGACCGTGGACGTGGCGTGCGGACTCGATGAGAGTCGACTCGGCGTCCAGGGACCGCAACCGGGCGAGATCACCAATCCCCCGGGCAGCCCCCAGACACTCCAGGCGAACGTTACGCTGCCCCTCAGCACCGACTCGGCGACCACGTTGCGCTACGTGGTCGCCCTGCACAACCCAAGTCGCACCACCGTCACCTGGAGCCACTGTCCCAACTACACCGAGACGATTCTCACGACGCCGGAGGTGGGCGGCTCCCAGCGGTTCTCGCGGACCTACCAACTCAACTGTCGGGCGGCGAAGAGTGTGCGTCCCGGTCGCACCGAGACCTTCGTCATGCAGTTCCCGATCGGCGCGGCCCGCAAATCGTCACAGGCGAAGTTCGCCTGGCAACTCGACACCGGGAACGGCCCCTACGCGGGACACGCCCTGCTCGTGTTCGCCGCGCACTGAGGCGCCGCCCTACAGGGCGGCGCGAAGCGAGAGCGCGAGTTCGCGGCGCCGCTCGAGCGAAACCCAGTCCTCGGGAGGGCCCTGAAGGTAGCCGAACATCCGTGGACCGCGGAACTCCTCGGGCATCGACGCGTCGCGCGGCACCACGTGGACGTGCAGGTGTGCGAAGCCGGGTGCCTCCGCGAACATCGCCACGTAAGTCTTGGCGCAACCCACCACCGCACACAGGGCCCTTGACGCGTCGCGCACCAGCGGGCCGAGCGACGCGGCCTCGAGCTCGGTCGTCTCGTGCATCGACTCGATGTGGCGCTGAGCCACGATCACGAGCCAACCCGGCAGTGCCGAATTGAACGCGTGCGCCACCCTCCAGCCGTCACGAACCCAGATGGCCCGTTCGGGTTGAGAAGGATCGAGAGTGCGCCCCTCATCACACGAGTAACAGCCCGCTGCCAAATCCGTCACGCTCCCCAGTCTCGCAGCACCCGAGGGGCCGCGGACCCGATCCCTAGTCCAGCGTGATTGGCGCGTCGACGTCGATCTCGTCGCCCGTGCCAACTACGTCGGGCAACAGCGCGTTCGCGAGGTGCTCGCGCACGCGTCCGTCGATCTCGGCCATCAACTGGGGGTTCTCGCGCAGGAACGTCTTGACGTTCTCACGACCCTGACCCATCTGCTCACCCTCGTAAGTGAACCAGGCACCGGCCTTCTTCACGAAGCCGAGCTCCACCGCGACGTCGAGCACCGAACCCTCGCGACTGATGCCCTGGCCGTACATGATGTCGAACTCGGCCTGCTTGAAGGGCGCGGCGCACTTGTTCTTCACGACCTTCACGCGAGTGCGGTTGCCCACGACCTCGGTGCCGTCCTTGATCGACTCGATGCGCCGGATGTCGAGGCGCACCGAGGAGTAGAACTTGAGCGCCCGACCACCGGGCGTGACTTCGGGCGAATTGTGCACCACCACGCCATCAACAAGATAGTTGTGCGAACCCTCAACCTCAATGTCAAACTTTCGCATCGATCGAGTGGGAGGCTTCCTGTGGATGTCGATCACGGGCATGGCAACGAGCTCATGCCTCACTGGCCCGATCACCGGCGTCACTTCAAACTTCCCGCGGAAGCGGGGGAGCAACTTGTACTCCATGCTTGGATGAACATAAGGCGCAATGAGTGCCTGAAACTTCGCAGACTCGGATGTCGAAAATTGAAGTACCGCTCTGCCCAGGACGCCGCGATCCGACAGAGTTGCGTGCAAACCCCAGGTGTCAGCGAGGTACTCGGCTACACGAGTACGCGTGGCAGGCTCCATCGCCTCAACACCAATCTCCACTCGTCCACTCCCACCCTGAGTTCGCTCCTGTACGCCCTTTGATCTAACGGTAAAGCACGCGTCGTCCATGTACCACAATGCCAATGACAACGGTGTAAGACCCTTGAGGAAGTCGTCGCTGTAGGCCTTCTTACCCTTGACGTAGACCGAGCGGCGCAAATCCGCCAACTCTGCCAGTGGCTGAAAGTCGTACACGACCACACCATCTTCGCGAATATGCCTAGTTCCCTTCACATTCTCGAACAGCGAGGCCTTCCAATCGGCATACGTCAGTTGCTTTGCACCGTGGGAGTAACGAAACCGCGCCCCATGCCCACTCTTTGTAGGAGAGATCGCACCGTCTCCCATGAGAGTTCCCTTAAGCGCTTGCATCTGAAACTCTGACAGGTAGTGCGGTAGGGCTTGTAGCACGCTCTCGCCCACAACCAGTTTCCCTGCCTCCTTCCAGCCGCTCGGAGTTCGGATGAGATGGTTGGGCGTAGCGGCGAACTGGGCGCGCCCGTTGCCCTTCGGCTTCGCCACAGTTACTTGAAGAAACTCATCCGCACGACCATTGTCAAACCAACTGATGACCTTCTTCGGGACGACCGCTCCCAGCTTGGAATCGTAAGAAAGCACTTCGACAGGAAGACGCTGATTAACAATCTTGCCGATCTTCTCAGTCGATCCATCAGCCAGAACAACTCGCGTCCCGTAAGAGAAGCAGCCGTACATCACGCCGATCTTCTCGCGCAGCTGGTTGATAAAGAGCGCGATGGTGTTGGACTTCGACAACCCGCCGGTCAGCTTGCGCAGGGCCTGGCTCATGAGACGCGCCTGCAGCCCGACGTGCGAGTCGCCCATGTCGCCCTCGATCTCGGCGCGTGGGGTCAGGGCCGCGACCGAGTCGACCACGATCACGTCGAGCGCGCCGGAGCGGATCAGCATGTCGGCGATCTCGAGTGCCTGCTCGCCGGTGTCGGGTTGACTGATGAGCAGGTCGTCGACGTTCACGCCGATGGCACGTGCGTAGACCGGGTCCATGGCGTGCTCGGCGTCGATGTACGCGCACACGCCCCCATTGCGCTGGGCCTCGGCGACCACGTGCATCGCCAGAGTGGACTTGCCCGACGATTCGGGACCGTAGAGCTCGACGATGCGTCCCCGCGGAAGCCCGCCGATGCCGAGCGCCATGTCCAGCGCCAGCGCGCCGGTTGAGATCGATTCGATGTTCATATGCAGGTTCTCGCCCATGCGCATGATCGAGCCCTTGCCGAACTGCTTCTCGATCTGGCCCAGCGCAGCCTCGAGGGCCTTGGCACGGTCGTCGGTTGCCATTACGTTCTCCTTGGTCTTTGTCATCCGAGGCACGCTACGTACCCAGTGTGACATCGGTCGGGCTGCGCCCGCCTTTCACGGTACTACGAACAGGTGTTCGTAGTAGGGATTTTGAACCTCCGTCCCCCACGGGCGTGCACGACAGTGTTTTCGTTGATCAAGACCCAAATCCTCTAGTCGATCAGGGCCTGGTACACGAGCTGTTGCAACTCGCGACGAATCGGGTAAGTCCCGCTCGGCAGCAACTGGGTGTAGAAGCCCACGTACAGGTCCTCGTACGGATCGACCCAGAAGGCCGTGGACGCCGCACCGCCCCAGCCGAAGGTGCCCTCGGAGAAGAGGCTCTTGTTCTCCCGCCGGTCGCCCACCACCGAGAAACCCAGGCCGAAGCCGACGCCACTGTAGTCAACCTCGGCGAACGAGTCGGTGGCGACACTCGCCAGGTCGGCGTCGCCCGGGAGATGGTTGGTGACCATGAGCTCGAGCGTGCGACTCGACACGAAACGCACACCATCGAGCTCGCCCCCACGCGCCAGCATGGTCATGAAGCGCTCGTAGTCGTGCGCCGTGGCGACCAGGCCGCCGCCCGCCCCCATGACCCTCGGCACGCGGGTCGCCGCGCGCGCGAGGTCGGGCATCGGGACCGAGTCCGCATTCTTGGGCACGTAGAGCATCGCCAACCGGTCCAGTTTTTCCTCGGGGCAGTACCAGTCCGTGTCGTACATTGCGAGCGGGTCGAGCAGGCGCTCGCGAAAGAATTCGTCGAGGCGCTGGCCGCTCCACAGTTCAATCAACCGGCCCAGCACGTCGGTCGCCACCGAGTAGTTCCACCGGCTCCCGGGTTGAAACAGCAGCGGGCTCGAGCACCAGTCGTGGACCGCCTGGGCGAGGTCGGCGCCGCGCGCGAAGCCGAAATCGTAGCCCTTAGCGCGATAGATGGCGTCGACCGGATGCGCGTACTGGAATCCGTAGGTGAGCCCGCTCATGTGGGTGAGCAGGTGGTGCACCCGCACGGGTTCGACCGCTCCGGTGGTCTGGTAATTCGTGGGCGTGCCCCCGGCGAAGACCCGTGGTTCGCGCAACTCCTCGATCCAGCGTCCCACGTCATCGTTCAGGTCGAAGAGGCCCTCTTCGTAGAGCATCATGACGGCGATCGAGGTCAGCGGCTTGGTCATCGAGAAGATGCGCCAGATCGTGTCGTCGCTCACGACGAGTCCCCGCTCGCGGTCGCGGTAGCCACCACCACCACGCCAGACCAGCGCGCCGCCACGCGAGACGGTGGCGAGCCAGCCGGGTAGACGGCCATCGGCCACGTAAGCGTCAAAGTGCGACTGCACGCGCGCCAGGCGCGCCGGATCGAACCCCGCCACGCGGGGATCCCCACGAATTTCCAGCGTCATGCCCACCTCCGGTGACTACCCACGACACTACGTGGACGCGGGCACTCCAATGAGTCGATCGAGCTCGCGCCGCAGCGCGTCCAGCGCGCTGATCGCGCTGTAGGCGCGCACCCGGGGTCGGTCGCCGGGTAGTTGCAGCGCCACGTGGTGGAGGTGCTCGCGCACCGCGATGCCGACGAACACGGTGCCCACGGGCTGACCCTCCTGTTCGGCCGGCCCCGCCACGCCCGTCACGCCCACGCCCACGTCAGCGTTGAGCAGGCGGCGCACGCCGGCGGCCATGGCCTCGGCGGCCGCGCCACTGACGACCGGACCCCTTGGCACGCCCAACAGGTCGAACTTGACGTCCGAGGCGTAGCTGGTCACGCTGCCGCGAAACCACTGCGACGCCCCGTCGATGTTGACCAGTCGACTGGCGATCAGGCCGCCGGTGACCGACTCGGCCACAGCCAGGGTCCACCCGCGCGCCAAGAGCCGTCGAGCGATGGCGTCCTCCATCGTCTCCTCGTCGACACCAAAGATGATGTCGCCGAGGCGCTCGTTGATGACCGTGCGGATGACGCGCTCCTCCTCGGTCAACAACGCCTCGGCGTGTGCCAGGTCGTCGCCGCGTGCGGTGAGACGGACCTTGATGCCCTCGATGCCCGACGCGAGGAAGGCGATGGTCATGCGGTCGTTGTCGGCCAGCGCGTCGAATCGATCCGCCACCGCTTCGGCGAGACTCGACTCGCTCGCCCCCCAGGTGCGAAGCACCCGGCTCGCGATCACCGCCGAACGACCGGCGGCGCGTTCGCGGGCTAACAGGTCGGGCAGGATCGCGCGCTCGAACATCTCGATCATCTCGTAGGGGACGCCCGGCACCGCGTAGACGACCTTTTGACCCACGGGGCAGATCAACCCTGGCGCGGTCCCGCGCACCTGGGGGATCACCTGGGCCCCGCGCGGAACGTCAGCCTGGGCGAGGTTGTTCGCGGGCATGACGCGCCCGCGGCTCCGGAACATCGCCTCGATCGTCGTCACCAGCGCTTCGTCACGCTCCAGGGGCACGTTCATAACCTCAGCGAGCGCCGCTCGGGTGATGTCGTCCTGGGTTGGGCCAAGGCCCCCGCACACGATCACCGCGTCCGAGCGAGCGAGCGCCGTACGAAACGCCAGCACGATGCGCTCGTGGTTGTCACCGACGTGCTGATGGAAGTGCGAGGCGATGCCGTTGGCGGCCAACTGCTCGCCGAGCCACTGCGAGTTCGTATCGGGGATCTGACCCAACAGCAACTCCGAGCCGACCGCGACGATCTCAACTCGCACGGGGCCGCGCCTTCTTGCCGTCGCGGTAGTACTGCCATCCCGTGTACACGGTCATCACGGCGGCGATCCAGATGGTCACTGCTCCGATCCAAGTGTGGTGCCCCGTGAGCGGCAGCACGCAGAACGCAATGGCCAAGTCCTGCACGAAGGTCTTCCACTTGGCGAGTTGGCTCGCGGGTATCGAGATTCCCCGCTTGGCGGCGCGCGAACGGTAGACGCTCATCCACACCTCGCGCAGCGTGATGATGAGGGCCGGTGCCACGAACTCCTTCAGGCCGTGGGGCCGCGAGATCACGATGGCGTAGAGCGCGCCCAGCACGATGACCTTGTCCGCGAGCGGATCGAGGAAGGCACCCGAGGTCGTCGTACCGTGGCGGCGCGCCACGATGCCGTCGAAGTAGTCCGATGCCGCCGCGAGAAGCCCCACGAACGTGGTCCACCAGGAGATGCGGTGCACGATGATCATGTAGATGAACACGGGGGCCACCAGCAGGCGAAACGCCGTCATCAGGTTCGCTGGGGTCAACAGGGCGCTCTCACCGTACGTCTTCTGTTCGGTGCTCATATCGCCACTGCCTCCAGATCCGTTCCGTGACTCGCCACAATCTCGCACTCGACCAATGCTCCCACGGCCAGTGACGGGTCCACCATCACGACACCGTCGATCTCGGGGCACTCTCGCACACTACGAGCCACCCCTGGCGCGTCGATCAAGAGGCGCTGACGCGTGCCGACCAGCGCGTCGCGCCGATGCGCCGTGATGTCATCTTGGATCTCGCTCACCTCGCGCAGGCGCTCAAGCGCCAACTCGTGAGGCACCTGTCCATCCATCGTCTGCGCGGGGGTCCCGTCCTCGGCGGAGAAGGTGAAGAATCCGGCCCAGTCCAGTTGCGCAGCCTCGATGAACTCGATCAGCGCGCGCTGGTCCTCCTCGGTCTCGCCGGGATACCCGAGGATGAACGATGACCGAAAGGTCGCCTCGGGCTCGCTCGCGCGGATCGCGTCGATGCGCTCGAGAAATCGCTCGGCGTCGCCCCAGCGGCGCATCGCGCGCAACATCGGCCGCGAGGCGTGCTGGAGCGAGAGGTCGAAGTAGGGCACGCCGGTGCCCAAGATGGTGTCGATCAGGCCGCTGGTCAAGCCCGAGGGGTAGAGGTAGAGCAGCCGCACGCGATCGACCTCGCCCTGGAGAGCCCGGGTGAGCTCGATTAGCGGTTGGGTGCCGCCCTCGTCGAGCACTTCGACCGGCTCGCCGCGCCCGGCGCGGCGTCGGTCGTGACCCCAGCTCGCGAGGTCCTGAGCGATGAGCACCAGTTCGCGCACACCACCATTCGCGAGCGCGCGCGCCTCGGTGAGGATCTCCTCGGTCGAGCGCGAGCGCTGGTCGCCGCGAAACGTGGGAATGGCGCAAAAGCCGCAGCGACGGTCGCAGCCTTCGGCGATCTTGACGTAGGCCCACGGCACGGCGGTACTCGGACGCGGCAGGTTCAACAGGTCGAAGGCGGGCGTCGCGCGCTGACGCAGCGAAACGGCCGTGGCGCTCGGGGGGATCAGGGACTCGCCGAAGCCGGCCACCAGATCCACCTCGGGTAGCGCCCTCGCGAGTTCGTCACCGTAGCGCTCGGCCATGCAGCCGGTGACCACCAGCCGCGCGCCGACGCGGCGCCGTTCGGCCAGATCGAGCACCGTGTCGATTGACTCCTCACGCGCCGCCTCGATGAACGCGCAGGTGTTGGCCACCACGAGGTCCGCGTTCTCGGCCGAGTCGGCCGGCCGATAGCCCTGGGTGTGCAGGAGGCCCGCCAACTTGTCCGAGTCCACGTGGTTCTTGGGGCACCCGAGTGTCTCGATCCAGTACCGCACGAACGTCTCCTCATAACATGGCAACACCGAGCGCACTGCGCTCGGTGTTGGTGGCGGAGAGGGAGGGATTTGAACCCTCGGGCCCGCGTTAACAGGCCGCATTCTTAGCAGGAATGTGGTTTAAACCGAACTCACCCACCTCTCCAGTGAGTCCATCCTAGTGACTCGGCGCCGCGCGCGGAAACCCAGTCTCGCGACGGTGGCGCGTTCCCCTGGGACCCTCACGCGCCCTCGTTCAGGACGCGTGCGCCCTCAATTCGGGAAAGCCAATGGCCAGATCGAAGAGTTCGCGGTCCCGATCCCAGGTGAGGTGGCCGCGCACGCTCTCGAGGGCCAGCCATACCAGTTCGTCAACCTCCTCAGTGGGCGCGAACTCCCCCTCGTCCACCTCCATGAGGTAGTACGCCACGATCTTGGGTCGACCCTTTCGGTGTGTGTAGTTGGTGGTGCCGATGAAGCGAGCGATGCGGCACCGCATGCCGGTCTCCTCGTGCACCTCACGCAGAGCGGCCTGTTCGAAGGTCTCGCCGTCATCGAGTTTGCCCTTGGGAAAGGTCCAATCACCACGGGCCTCGCGGTAGATACAGGCCACTTCCGCGCGAGCGCCGCCGACCCAGCGGATGACGATGCCGCCCGCGGCGCGGATGAGGTCGCGCGGCGCGTCGTTGGGCACGATCAGCTCGCCACTCAAGAGGTACACGCCCCCAACGCTATTGCACGCCAACGCATGTCCTGAGTCTTATCCGATAACAATGGGTCCCATGACACCTTCGTAGAGTAGTGAAGATGATCGCCACGTCACTCGCACTGGGGTGGCGGCTCGGAATCTTCTTCACGGCGGGGGTCTTCACCGGGATTGCCAACGGCATCGCGGGTGGCGGCACCTTCTTCTCGTTCCCCACGATGCTCGCCATGGGCATTTCACCACTCCAGGCCAACGTCTCGTCCACGGTGGGTGTCGTTCCCAGCTTCGTGGGCGGGCTTCGCGCCTCGCGCGGGCGATTCGCAACGCACAGAGAACTCGCGCGAACCCTGATCGTCCCGTGCGTGACCGGCACCGTCGTGGGCTGCACCTTGTTGTTCATCGGATCGCCCAAGACCTTTGAGCGGGTGGTGCCCTGGCTCATCGGCTCGGCCACGCTTCTGTTCGCGCTGGCGCCCCGGATCACCGCACGCCTCGCCCACATCGAACACACCCACCCCGCTCGGCGCTGGACGCTCTACGTCGGGATCTTTCTCATCTCGATCTACGGCGGATACTTCGGCGCGGGCGTGGGGATCATGCTGCTCGCGGTCATGGCCGTGTCGCTGCCCTACGAGATCCACGAGCTGCAGACGCTGCGCAATCTCCTGTCGATCCTCATCACCTCGGTGGCGGCGGTGATCTTCATCGTGCGCGGCCACCTCGCCCTCGAGGCGGTCTACATGTTGATGGCCGGCACCTTACTGGGCGGCTGGCTCGGCACGCGGCTCATCGAGCGCCTCTCGCCCTCCTGGGTGCGCGTGCTGGTGGTCGCGACCGGGGTCATCACCACCATCCACCTCGCCCTGCAGCAGTGAGGTAGCGAATACTCAACAATTTCACTAGGATTTATTGAATGAAACGGCTCTTCAGTTTTCCAAACCCGGTCAATGACGCCTCCGCGCGCACGGTCGCCCTGGGCGTGGTCTGCATGTCGATGTTCGCTCTCCTCACGAGCAGCGCGTGGGTGCTGATTCCGCTGACCTACGGATTCCTCGCGCGCCTCGCCACGGGCCCGACCCTTTCGCCACTCGGCCAGTTCGCGGTTCGCGTCGCCGGTCCGCGCCTGACCCGCTGGCAGAAGTTCGTGCCCGGCCCCCCCAAGCGCTTCGCCCAGGGCATCGGTGCCGCCCTCACCGTCTCAGCCTCACTCGTGTGGTGGGGCGCCGGGTGGTCACTTGCACGCTGGCTGCTGGTACCACTCGCGCTGGCCGCATCGCTCGAGGCGTTCGCCGGCTTCTGTCTCGGCTGCACCGTCTTCGGGTGGCTGATCCGCCTTGGCCTGGTGCCCACGTCGGTGTGCGACGAGTGCGGCGACCTGTCCGCACGCTTCGCGGCGGCCGGCTATCCCCGCAAGTAGTGAGCCGCCAACGGCCGCCGCGACCTGGTGACATCGCACCCTTGAATCCTTCGTAGGCTGAGGGAATGAGTCGTCGTTCCGCGCGATCACTATGGGCCGTGATGAGTGCGGGCGTCACGCTGTGCGCGCTGACCCTCCCCGCAACCACCGCGCTCGCCAGCCAGCCCCGCGTCGTGGTGGCGCACGCGGTGGCGCTGCCGCGCAACGTCACCGTGGTCGACACACCCCTCACCACGTCCTTCGATGTCGTCCTGGTCCAGCGTCACCGCACCGAGTTGACGTCGCTGCTCGCGGCCATCTCGAATCCGGCGTCGGCGAACTACCGCCACTTTCTCACCACGGCCCAGTTCGCCGCGCGCTTCGGCGCCAGCGCCAACTCGGTGAACGCGGTGCGCTCGTACTTCGCGAGCTACGGACTGCACCCCGGAGCGCTCAGCAAGGGACACATCCTCCTGCACGTCAGCGGTTCGACGCCCGCCATCGCGCACGCACTCGATACGTCGCTGGTCACCGTGCGACGGGCCAACGGCTCGCTAGCGGCCCAGTTCAGCGCTCCGGCCAGCGTGCCCGCCACCCTGGCCCACGACGTGAGCGCCGTGGCCGGGCTCACGTCGGTGACGCCGCCCGCGAGCGCAAGCGCCCCACGCGCCACGGCTCACACGAGCGCCCCGGGGGTGTGCCCCTCGGCCGGCAGTTCCTCGACCAACGCGCCCAACGCGCTGGGCGGGTACACCCTCGGCCAACAAGCCCTCCTCTACGGGCTGAACAGCGCCTACGCCCAGGGCTTCAACGGGGCGGGTCAGACCATCGGCGTCTACGAACTGGGCCCCTACAACGTCACCGACCTCCACACCTACTTCAACTGCTACGGCGAGAACCCCGCCATCAGCGACGTCGCCGTGGACGGGGGTAGCACGGGGCCCAGCAGCGATGAGGCCACCTTGGACATCGAAGAGGCCGCCGGACTGGCGCCGGGCGCCGCCATCGAGGTCTACTCCGCGCCGAACTCGGGTGCCGGCCCCCTCGACGCCTACCAACAGATGGCCGACGACAACACGGCGTCGGTGATCACCACGTCCTGGGGCACCTGTGAGTCCGACCCCAGCGGTAGTCCCCAGGCCGAACAGGGCATCTTCGAACAGATGGCCGCCCAGGGTCAGACGGTCCTCGCGGCCAGTGGGGACAACGGGTCCTCGGACTGCGCGGGTGTGACCAACAACGCGCTCGCCGTCGACGACCCCGCCTCTCAGCCCTACGTCACGGGCGTGGGCGGACTCAGCGTGACGGGCGTCAGTCCACTCGTTCAGACGGTGTGGAACGACGGCACGGGCAGCCACGGTGGCGCCGCCGGCGGCGGGTTGTCCACGTTATGGTCGCGGCCCTCGTGGCAGATCGCGACGGGGATCACCAGTACCGACACCATGCGAATGGTGCCCGATCTCTCGGTCATGGGCGACCCGGGCACCGGCTTCATCCAGTACTTCGGCGGCTGGGGCGCCATCGGTGGCACTTCGATCGGCTCGCCGCTCATGAGTGCCGTGGTCGCCGTCGCCGCCCAGCGGTGCGGACAGGGTCGTCTGGGTTTCATCAACCCCGCTCTCTACGCCATGGCCGCCACCGGCTTCATTGACGTCACCACGGGCAACAACGACCTCTTCGGCTTGGGCGAGTACAGCGCGGGCACGGGCTACGACATGGCCTCGGGTCTCGGCAGTCCTAACCCGACAACGTTCATGGGCGGGCTCTGCCCCCAAGCGTCCTCGCCCACCATGAGCACGTTCACACTGTCCAGTGATCGTCCTCCCGTGGGCGGCACCCCGCCCTCGCTCTCGATGGTGCTGCGCAGTGCCGCCGGCACGCCGCTGTCGAGCGCACTCGTGGCGATCGCCGCCACGCGAACCAACGGTGTCGTGTTGATCGACAACGACCACTCGAGCGAGGCCCCCGGCGGTAACGCCGCCTACAGCATCACCACGGATCAGAACGGAGCCGCGACCGTCACCTTCTTTGCCTCGAGCGCCGGTCCGGTCGACGTGACGGTGTCCTACCAGGGCAAGACCATCTACTCGCACACGCTGCACTTCGTGAACAAATCCGCTTCGGCGCGTCCCAGCGCTCCGCGTATCACGAAATTGACGCCGTTGGTCGCGGGATTCCGCCTGAGGGTCAGCGCACCAACGAACCGGGGCTCGCGCGCAGTCACCGCCTATCAGTACTCGATCAACGGCGGCGCCACGTGGCTGAACTTCTCCGCGGCGAGCAAAGTTGTCACGGTGAACCGACTCGCCAAGGGCCGTACCTACCGCGTCGTGGTGCGTGCACTGAGCGCCGCGGGACCCGGAGCGCGCTCGGCGCCGTCATCGGTGAGGACCCTCGCGTAGCGACACGTACGCGAATGGTTGTGTTCTCGTTACGACGACAGTGTTTTCAAAGTGAGCGCACCTAGACTGACGAAAGAGATTCCGAGAAAAGTTGGGCCATCTCGCCCACCGTGAGGACCCGAGTGCAACTTCGACGAACCGTGCTGTTGACAGTGCTTTTGCTGGTCGGCGTTCTCGCGTCGGCCTCCGCCTCGCACGCCGACACCACCACGACGTCCTCTACAACAAGCACAACCACCACGACCACCACGCCGGGAACCACGACGACGACGCCATCCGTGTCCAACCCGTCGAGAGCGCCCGGACTGCCGCTCTTCCAGTTCGTCAACTCGGGCGCCGGCGTGCTGCCGTGGAACGCGGTGTCCTTCGAGAGCGCCATCAATAACACCACGATGCTCGGTGGGCCCCACGCCGCCGCCAACGCCGCCGAGGGTGTGCTGGCGTACCGCACCACCCAGTCGCACATCGCCACCTACACCCAAGGCCTCACCGGTGCCGGGCAGTGGACCGACCTCTCCCCCTACATCGACGCGCAGGCCCCCGCGTCCGACCCGATTCCCTTCTTCGACCCGTGGGGCAACGTCGACGTGCTCTACGTGAGCGCCACCGGCGATCTCGAGCTGCTCAGCGCGAATGATCCGGTGAGTGCACTGTGGTTGCACACCCATCACGACATCGCCTGGCGGCCTCGCGTGAGCACGGACCTGAGCGCCATCACGGGCGTCACGGCGGCCACCGGCACCGGACTCGCGAGCATCCAGGTCACCGGCCAGAACGCGACCCTGGCGGTGCGCACCGCGAAGAACACGATCGCCGTGTTCACGCTGCAGTGGGACCTCAACCAGCCGATCCCGTACCTGAGCGCCCCACCGGTCGACGTGTCCAAGCTCACCCACACCGGCACCGCGATCGCCGACCCGGTCGTGCTCGCGACGCCGCTGCCCGCCGTAGTGACCACCACGGCGGCGGGGCACCTCGAGCTCTACACCGAGACGGCCGTGGGCAGCGGCGCGTGGGTCGCGCAGGACCTCACGCGGGCCACGTCGAGCCCGAGGTTGTCGTCGGGACCACTCGCGAGCGCGGCAACGACCTACAGCGTCTACGTCGGCGCGCTCGGCGCGAACGGCAACGTGGAACTCTTCGCCTCGCCCATCGCCGACTTCCCAGCCGGCGCGACGACGACCACGACGACCACGACGACGACGAGCTCCACGACCTCCACTTCCACCTCGACCACGGCACCGCCCACGACCACGATCGCGCCAACACCCACGACGATCCCGCCACTCACGCCATCGTTTTGGACGGCGCTGAACGTCACCGCGACCACCGCAGGGGCGCCGCCGCTCAGTGGTGCGATCTACCTGAGCGCCACGGACCAACAGATCACGATCGCGGGGGCCGCCGCCAACTGGGGTGACCTCTTCGCACTCACCAGCGCGAACGGCATCACCTCGTGGACCGCCACCGACGTCTCGGTCACCGCCGGCAGCGCCGCGCGCACCGTCGCCGGCGTGGTGACCGGCCTGCAACTCGGCCCCACGCTCAACCTGTTCGCGGCGGGCATCGGCGCACCACCGCCCCAGGGCGTCGGCGTCTACGCCATACCCAGCGCCAAGTGGACCAAGGCGGTCAGCGATGGCTGGCCGATTCTGAGCGAGACCGGGGGGCTCGGCACCACGTCGTCACCCTGGGTGGGCTTCACCTCGGCCACGAGCGTCGCAACCTCGCCCGACTTCTTGATGGGTCAGAGCATCTACAACGCGCACAAGCGCGTCACCTGGCTGTCGTTCTGGACGGTGAGCGGTCCCATGAAGAAGGAACCCCAAACCGCGGCCACCTACTACGGCCACGGCTTTGCCGCGGGCGCCTGGGTGGCCAGCCAGATCGATCAGTATCGCGCCCTGGGCGTGGGACTCAAACCGGACTGGGTGATCTTTGACCCCGAGGGCTACCCGGACAACCACTCGGCGCTCGACGCCCCCGCGGGCGCGTCGAACGCGACGATCGCCCTCTACGGCACCTACTGGAGCGCCATGCTCCAGGGTTGGGCCCAAGGCATCACGTCGGTAGACCCCAGCCTCAACGCTGGGGTCTACGCCAGCCAGTCCGAATACCGCAACTACAAGCTCGCCAGCCAGCCGCTGCCCGTCTTCATGGCCGTGGCCTTCGGCTACGGGGGCCCGGTGCCCGTTGCCGGCGCGAGCGGCGCCAACGTACGCGGCTTCATCGCGTTCAACGCGGTCTGCACGCCCGCGACCACACTGCTCAACCAGGAACAGACCCTGCTCAACCCGCCCTGGGGCGGCCAGTTCAACACCCTGCAGTTCAACGCGGGCGTCTACTGCCCACCGTCTCCCACGTAGGGTGACAACGTGAGCGACGAACCCGAAAACGACTCAAAGGGGCACGATCTGCGTGATCGGTTGCGTCAATTGACCCAGCCCCTGGTGGACTCGCTAGACGCGCGCCTGCGTGAGCAGGTCGACGCGCGCGTCGACAAGCGCGTCGACGAGACGCTCGCCAACCGTCTGGCGGTCCTCGAGCGGGCGATTGCGGATCTCGACCGATCCATCAAGGAACTTCAGGAACGGTTGTCGGACTGATCCTCGGCGGCTGAAGAGCGCCGAAGGTGGTCGCGCCCGATCGCCCAGCGCAGCGTGAGCACGCTCAGCACGACGACCGCGAGCACGAAGAAGGTGAAGACCACGATGAACACGTGGTCACGCTAGAGCGTGTCACAGCCGAGCGCAACAGTAGATGCATGACGATCTGCACGCACGCCCCGACCGTCGCCGAAACCCTGCGCGGGGACCCACTCGAACGACCGATGGTCGACCGCACCCGGGCTGGCGGACTGCGCGCCCTGCTCGAGGACGGAATCTACGACGTCGTCGGTGCGAACAACCCCGACGTGCCAATCGTCATCCGCTCATCGACACTGCGCCGCGATCCTCCCGTCATCGACTCGATGGCCTCGCAGTTGGGCCGTCTTCGAGGCGTTCTCGTGCACCAGGTGCTGCGTCTGGCGAGCGTGGGCGTGACGCCGGAGTTCCCCTTCGCCGACGCGCTGGCCGCGTGGCGTCTGGACGCACGCGGTGCGCTGGTCACGTGCTTCGACCAGTTGAGTTCGGACGACCGCGCACGACTCGAAGCCGACGTAAGCGCGCACGCGGTGACGCTACGCCGGGCACTGGGCGACATCCCGGCGTCGTGGATGCCGCGCAGTGCGCTGCGCGTGTCCCAACGCCTCGCCGGCGGGCGGGTCCTCTTGCACGACTTGGTGGATCTCATGGTGGGCACCACGTCCGGCGTGGCGTCGGTCGCCCTGTTGGACCTGTCGACCTCACCACTCGGTCAGGACGCCGAACGTACACTGCGCTACCACGCCCTGGTCCAGACGCTGCGCACCTCGATCCCCCCACTGCGCGTCTCGAGCTTCTCCAGCGCGACCGGCGAACTGTGGACCAGTGACGTCGACGATGACCTGCTCAACCGTGCGGCGCACGACGTGCTCGAAGCCGTGGGGGCGCAGTGGGGGCGAGCGTGACGACCCTGGTGCACCGGCGACTCGATGACGAGCAACTGCACGAGCTGATCGTCGCCGCGCCCGACACACCCAGCACGCTCGACGACGAGCACCGCCGAGCGCTCGGCGCCCGCTTTCGAGCCGTTGCCGGCACCGCACACCGACGCCTTGACGCGTGGAGCGTGGAGCGCGCCGGAGTGATCGACGCAGGATTCCGCTGGAGTTCGAGCACGGCCCGCCGCTTGCTGGGCAACGCCGCGCTGCGTCGAACGCGCGTGAACTCCTCGCTGAGTCTGGCCGACGCGGTGCGCGACGTGGTGACCGATCAACTCTTGCGAGCCGCCGCCGGCTACGCCCGCCCCGGATCACTCGAACACTGGTTGGCGGCTACCTCCGCGGGCGAGCGCGGCGCCGTCGTGGCCGAGGCCGTGAACTGGGCGACCCACGTCGTCGAAACCACCCAGCACCTCGAGCTCGACTGGCGCGTGGCCGACAGCGACGCCTACTACGACGTCGCGAGCGCTCGCACCACGCTGCGCGGGCGCCGCGACCTCGTCGTCGGGCAGGGCGACCTGCGGGTGCTCGTGCGCTTTCGCCTGGCCAGCCCCGGTAAAAGTGCTGGTCCTGGGCTGCGCAGCGACCTCACGATCGACGCCCTGGCGCACCGCGAGGGCCGCGCGGCCGCGCGCATCATCGGCATCTGGCCCGAGGCGGGCGTGATGTTGGCCGTTGACGGGACCATGGATGACCTTCGCGCGGGCGCCCGGGACCTGGTGCGCGCTGCGGTGGTGCTCGAACGTCGGCGCACCGCGCGCGCAGCGTGAGCCGGAGCATCGGCCCCGGACCACTAGCGTGGTTCAGTCATGACACTACGCTCCTCCCTTCGAAACATCGCGATCATTGCCCACGTGGACCACGGAAAGACCACGCTGGTTGACGCCATGCTGCGCCAAACCGGCTCATTCACCGCCCACGAAGAGCTCACCGACCGCGTGATGGACTCAGGCGACCTGGAGCGCGAGAAGGGAATCACGATCCTCGCCAAGAACACGGCAGTGAAGTGGCGGGACCTCACGATCAACATCATCGACACCCCTGGTCACGCCGACTTCGGCGGCGAGGTCGAACGGGGTCTCGCCATGGTCGACGCGGTGATCCTGCTGGTCGACGCCGCCGAGGGGCCCCTGCCCCAGACCCGATTCGTACTGCGCAAGACCCTCGAGCGCCGACTGCCGGTGGTGCTGGTGATCAATAAGGTGGACCGGCCCGACGCGCGCGTGGCCGAAGTGGTCCACGAGGTCGAGAACCTGTTCTTGGACCTCGACGCCGACGAACACCAGATCGAGTTCCCCATCCTCTACGCCAGCGCCCGCCAGGGCTGGGCCTCGCTCAGCGCCGAGGACACCTCGGGCGACCTCACCCCGCTCTTTCAGACCATCGCGGACTACGTCCCGGCGCCCGAGTACGAGGAGGGCCACGGACTCCAGGCCCTGGTCTGCAACCTCGACGCCTCGCCTTACCTGGGACGACTCGCCCTGTGCCGCGTCATCAACGGCACCCTGGAGCGGGGCCAGCGAGTGTCGTGGTGCCGCATCGATGGCACCACCGAGCACGCGAAGATCACCGAACTGTTCATCACCGAGGCGCTGGAGCGCATCCCCGCCCAGAGCGCGGGTCCCGGCGACATCGTGGCGGTGGCGGGCTTTGAGGACATCTTCATCGGCGAAACCCTGGCCGATGCGGAGAACCCCATTCCCCTGGAGCCGCTGCACGTCGATGAGCCGAGTCTCTCGATGACCATTGGCATCAACACGTCGCCCCTCGCGGGCACCGAGGGCAAGTTGCTGACGGCGCGAATGGTGAAGGACCGTCTCGACAAAGAACTCGTGGGCAACGTGTCCATCCGAGTCCTGACGACCGAACGCCCCGACGCGTGGGAGGTACAGGGTCGCGGCGAACTGCAGCTGGCCGTGCTCATCGAGACCATGCGACGCGAGGGATTCGAGCTGACGGTCGGCAAGCCACAGGTGGTCACCAAGCTGATCGACGCCAAGGTGCACGAGCCGGTTGAGCACGTCACCATCGACGTGCCCGAGGAGTTCGTGGGCGCGGTCACCACCCTGCTCGCCACCCGAAAGGGAACGATGTTCGACATGGTCAACCACGGCACTGGCTGGGCGCGCCTGGAGTGGCGCATTCCCGCCCGAGGGCTGGTGGGCATGCGCACCGAGTTCATGACCGAGACCCGGGGTGCGGGGATGATGCACTCCAACTTCGACGGCTACGCCCCGTGGTTCGGCGAGATCCGCAGCCGCCGCAACGGCGTGCTGGTGGCCGACCGACGCGGCTACACGACCGCCAACGCGCTGATCGACCTCGAGGCGCGTGGCGTCTTGTTCGTGGGGCCGGGTGTCGAGGTCTTCGAAGGCATGATCGTGGGCGAGAACTCGCGTTCGGACGAGATGAACGTCAACCCGACCAAAGAGAAGAAGCTCACCAACATGCGCGCGTCGGGCAGCGACAACACCGAGCGCATCACGCCGCCGACGGTCTTCTCACTCGAGCAGGCCCTGGAGTTCATCGCCGATGACGAGGCCGTCGAGGTCACGCCGAAGTCGGTCCGGCTACGCAAGGTGGTCCTGGATCGGGCCAACCGCGCGCGGTTACACAAGAAGGCCTAGGCGGGCCGTCAACTAGAGTCTCTCCTCGGAGGGATGACAGAGCGGACGAATGTACCGGTCTTGAAAACCGGCGTGGGCTTGCCCACCGTGGGTTCGAATCCCACTCCCTCCGCCAAAGACCACCGCTCGGGCGGTGCCGTCGCCGCTCAGGACACGGCCGCGCCCTCGCGCTGCGTCGAACCCTGGTGCACGAACCCGAGCAGCGCGTCCGCGTAGCGCATCAAGATGGCGAGCGCAGTCTCGTGGTCAATGAGCCCGCTCTGGGTGAAGTCCCACAGGCCGAACAACGCGTGGAAGATCGACCAGATACTGGCCTGGAACTCAAGATCGTTGGCGCGTTCGGGACCGTTGATGCGAACCCAGCGGTTGATCAGGCGATGACGCAGCAACGAGATGCTCTGGGCGAGGTCGGGCTGGAGCTGGTCGATACCACTGAAGACGCTGCGCACCAGGTGCTGGTCACGCAGGGGCAGCTCGAGCGCGCTGCGGATGCGCGCCTCGACCAGTCGCCGCGGATCGCTCGAGAAGTTCACGACGTGATCATCAAAGGCGTGTTCGATGGCCGCGAAGCGATGCTCGACCAGCGCCAGCAGCAGGTCGTTACGATCGCTGAAGTGCCGGTAGATGAGCTGGCGGCTGATGCCGGCTTGGGCGGCGACGCCGACGATGTTTAGCTGACCCAGGCCCTCGCGCGCGACCAGCTCGTCGGCGGCCATCAGGATCGCCAGACGCCGGTCGTCGGCTCGAAGGTACTGGCGCTTGGGGTTGGGAATCTCGTTCACGGTTCCTCCACCTTACGGTCACAGCCTTAGTGTTCTCTGTGCAAATGACCCGTGGAGATTGTCAAACTCTTCCCAATTTCAATGTCGACACTGCGTATATTTTGGCGGCGTCACCGGGCGGTGCACCGTGGTCCGGACCCAGTGGTCCAAGACCGTTCGGCCTCCCGACTAGGGCTGCACCCGAGAACGCAGGTCGTCGATCCAACGACGGGCCTCGCTGCGCGCGGCGGCCACCTCCTCGCGTCGATCGGCGGCCGCCTCGCCCGTCACGGGGTAAGAGCCGAGGAACTTGACCCGAGCGAGGTGCGCCTGCAGATCGGCCAGGCAGTCGGCCACGACCTCGTCCGCGATATGGCCCTCGAACTCGATGACGAAGCAATAATCCCCCAGCCCCTTCTTCGTGGGGCGACTCTCGAGTTTGGTGAGGTTGATGTCGCGCGCGGCGAAGCGTCCCAGGATGGCGTACAACGAGCCGGGCCGGTCCGCGTCCTGGAAGCACACGATCGTCGTGCGGTCGTGCCCGGTCACCGGCGCGATCGTGTCGCGGCCCACGAGCACGAAGCGCGTGGCGTTGTCGCGGTGGTCTTCGACGTCACTCACGAGTTGAGTCAGACCGAAGATCTCACCGGCCTTGGACGAGCCGATCGCAGCCCACGGCTCCTCACTCGCCGCCACTCGACGCGCCGCCTCGGAGGTCGAAGTGGTCTGCTCGGTGCGCACACCCAGGCGCGCGAGGTAGCGCCGACACTGGGCGAGCGCGTGCACGTAGCTGCACACCGTGGTGACCTGCTCAAGCGCGACGCCGGGCCGCGCGAGCAGGTGCAGGCGGATGGGCAGGACAATCTCACGCTCGATGAACAGGTCGTAGTCGAAGACCAGTCCGTCGATCGTCGCCGACACCGTGCCCTCGATCGCGTTCTCCAGGGGCACCAGCCCCTGGTCCAGGGTGCCCTCGGCGACGCCCGCGAGCAGGTCCGCCAGCGTCTCGCAGGCCACCGGCGTCACCTGCGCCAGCGTCGAGACGACCTCGTGGGAGAACGTCCCCTCCGGCCCGAGATACCCCACGCGCATTGATGCCATTACGGGATACTACTTTGCTCGCCGCGACCGACTTTTGTGCACCGGTGCACCCCCACCCCAGTGCCTACGATGGCAAGGGACCAAAATGGAAAGGCTGGCGCAATGCGAGACCCGATGTTTGAGTACAACGCCACACTCACCGACGCGATTTTCGACTACTGCCGCGAGCGGCTGTCGATGAGTCCGGTGCCACTCGACTACGGAAGCCTCATCCCCGAGCCCATGGCCGACCTGTCGGGTCTCATCACCCCCGAGGGCCACCAGCCCGAGGAGATCCTCAACTTCTTCAAGAACGAGCTCGCGCGCTCGGTGGTGTCGATCGACGCGCCAAACTTCCTCGCCTTCATCCCCAACGCCCCCACCAAGAATTCCCTGCTCTTCGATATGGTCGTGGCCTGCTCGGGTCTCAACGGCACCAGCTGGCTGGAGTCGGCCGGGGTCGTCATCGCCGAGAATCAGGCCCTCTCCTTTCTCGCCGAACTCGCCCAGATGCCCGAGGGATCCGGTGGGGCCTTCGTCTCGGGCGGCTCGACCGGGAACCTCTCGGGGCTCACCGTCGGTCGCGACGTCGGTCGCGCGCGACGCCCCGACCTCGCGGCGCACACCCTGCGCTTCGCCATCTCGTCCGACGCCCACTCGAGCATCGGCAAGGCGCTGCACGTCCTCGGTGTCGAAGAGCTGATGGTCGAGCCCGACGACCACCGCTTCACGCGCGCAACCCTCGAAGAGGCCCTGGCGAACGATCCGCACCCCGAGACCGTGATCGGCGTGGTCGCCACCGCCGGCACCACCAACGCGGGTATCATCGACGATCTCGAGGGACTGGGCAGTTACGCGCGCGAGCACGAGTTGTGGTTCCACGTCGACGGCGCCTACGGTGGTGCGTCGCTCTTCTCGCCCACGCACCGCCAGTTTCTCTCGGGCATCCGCCACGCCGACAGCTTCGTCGTCGACCCCCACAAGTGGCTCTTCGCCCCGCTGGACTGCGCGGCCCTCGTGTACCGGCACCCGCACGTCGCGCGCAAGGTCCTCGCCCAGCAGGCCAGCTACCTGGACATCCTGCACTCGAGCGACGAGGAGGCCTACGAGTGGAACCCCTCGGACTTCGCGATCCACCTCTCGCGGCGCGCGCGCGGCCTGCCCTTCTGGTACTCGCTGGTCACCAACGGCACCAAGGCATACGAGCGATCGGTCCAGGCCGCTATCGACCTGGCCGGACGCACCGTGGCGATGCTCGGCGAGTTCGACTACCTCGAGCTGGTGCGGCCCTCGAGCCTCTCGGTCGTGCTGTTTCGCCGCACGGGCTGGGACGACCAGCACTACACCCGGTGGAGCCACCAGTTACTACGCGACCAGATCGCCTTCGTGACGCCGACCAAGTGGGAGGGCGAGACCGTGGCGCGCCTCGCGTTCCTACACCCCGACACCGACGACGCGTTGGTGCGGCGAATCTTCGAGTCGATGCGCGACTAACGGTCCTTCAACAGCGGATCGCTCGGGCGCCGTACCGCGGCGCCCGACTCGCTCTTGCGACGCCACGCGATGCCGCCCAGCGCTTCGAGCACCACGCGATTGGCGAGGTACGCCGTGATCTCGGCGTGGTCGTAGGGGGGTGAGACCTCCACCACGTCCAGGCCGGCGAGGTTGCCCTCCATCGCGATGCGGCGCACCGCGTCGAGCAGCTGTCGACTGGTGAGGCCCCCTGGTTCGGGGGTCCCCGTCCCGGGCGCCGACCCGGGGTCGACGACGTCGACGTCCACCGAGAGAAAGATCGCATCGCACTCACTGGCCGCGATCGCGAGCGCCTCGTCGAGCACCGCGTTCATTCCCCGATCGACGATCTCGCTCATCTCGAACGATCGCATACCCTGGGCGGCCATCCAGTCCAGCGTCTCGGGCTCGGGCCAGTACCCGCGCAGCCCGATCTGCAAGAATCGATCACCGCGGCACGCCCCCGACTCGATCAGGCGCCGCATTGGCGTGCCGTGACCGTAGAGCGAGCCCATCTGCGTATCGCCAGTGTCGGCGTGAGCGTCGAAGTGGATGACCGAGACCCGCCCCCAACCCACGTGGCGGGCCAGACCCGTCACGTCGGGTAGTGCAATGGTGTGGTCCCCGCCGAGCACGACGGGGATGACTCCGGCTCGCGCCACCCGGGTGACCAGTTCGTCGAGCGCGGCCAGCGAGCGCTCGGTGTCACCCGAGGGCATCTCGACGTCGCCCAAGTCCACGACTCCCAGGTCCACCAGCGCGTCTACCCCGAGCGCGAGGCTCGGGCGGGCACCGTCGTGGGGTAGGTAGTCAGTGATTCGAATGGCCTGGGGCCCGAAACGGCACCCGGCGCGGTGCGACGTACCGCCGTCGAAGGGGGCACCGATGATGGCCGCGCCGGCCGTGATCCACTGTTCCTCGTGAGCGGGGTCGGCCGCGGGCACGCCGAGGAAGGTGGCGTCGGGGCCGTAAAGATTGCCTAGACGCATGGTCGCTCCCGTGGTCGCTGTGTCAGTGTCATGATCGGTCCTCGCCGCGCCAGAGATCGAGGATCTCCGCGCTCAGTCGGTCCAGGTGCCTCGAGACCAGTGAGACGTGGCCCTCGCTCGCCAGGTGCACCTCACGCGCGCCTGGAATATGGCTCGCGAGCCACGCCCCGTGGGTGGGCGGCACCATGTTGTCCTGGTCGCCGTACCACACGGCCACGGGCACGGCGATGTCCTGGACGTCAAAGCCCCAGGGCGACAGGAACGCCCGATCGTCGTCGAAGAATCCGTGCCAGCCGGTGCTGAAGGCGTCCGCACACGCCCGCGCCAGCGCCGCGCGCGCTCGGTCGTCGGCGAGAGCTTCGCGGTCCACTGGGGACAGGAGTCCTCCGAATATCTCAATGACGTTCTCGGGCGTGGCCGTGGCGAACTGCGCGCCGGCGGCGACCATGTGCTCCTGGTACTGCGGTCCGCCCTCCAGGGCGAGCGAGAACTCCTCGACGTTCTCGGGCGCCATACCGGCGGTCCAGTCGAAGTCGACGTCGATGGGCACCACGCCCGCGATCGACCACGCGCCCACGCAGCGCGGCGCGTCGAGCGCGGCACAGGCCAGCGAGTGCGGTCCGCCGCCGGACCAGCCGACCGCGACGTAGGCGACCCGCCCCAGTGCGTCGAGTGCGACACGCACGTCACCGACCACCGACGAAATGGTGCGGCCCTCGGCGCGCGATGACGCCGCGTAGCCCGGCCGCGTGAGCGCGATCGCGAACCAGCCGTCGCGCGCCGCCGCGGCCGCGAAGACGTCGAGGATCGTCGCCGTGCCCGGGCTGCCGTGATGAACGACCACGGTGGGCCCCGACGGGTCGCCGGCGCTCGCGACCTCGAGGACGCGCCCGTCGGGTGTGGTGAGCAGTTGGCGCTGAAGGGACATGTGGTACCTCGTTGACGTGGAAACCCGTCACTCACCCTAGGTCTCGGGCGCGACCACGTGCGATCGCTAGGGCGTCACGCTGAGGGGCACCCCGGTGTTCAACAACTCCACCCAGGTCTGGCCCGGAGTCAGGGCAATCGGCTGGCCGGCCGCGTTGGTGTAGGTGATCACGCTGGACTTGGAGGTGCCGTGAGACCACGTCGCGTGCAACTCGTGTCCGTCGGTGAACACCAGCGCGGAACCCGTGCCCTGCAAGTTCGCGTACGAGGTGAACGTACCCACGCCGTTCACGTAGTTGACGTACATCACGATCACGTTCTTGGGCGACACGCGCACGTTGGTGCCGGTGACGATGGGTTGGCCGAACAGGGTTCGGTCCCACCCGTGGGTCGTGGTGTCCCACGTCCAGGTCACCGCGTACTCGCTCGGAAAGGGTACGACGAACTTGGCAGCCACGGGGCCGGTCGCGGACCGGCCGGTGCCGCGATAGGTGAACAGCGCCGGCGGCGGCACGGGGGTGGCCCCCAGCGTCGCGCCGAGGGCGAAGACCTTGGTCGCGTCGGCGTAGAGGTTGTGCGGTGCGTAGCGGGTGGGATCGCGGAACATCGCGGCACCCGCGCTGGACTCGTCGACGAGCTTGACTGGCGCCTGGGAGATGCTCTGGACGGCGTAGGGTGCCCCGCCCGAGAACGCGAAGATGCCCCCCAGTGGCCAGACGATCTGCTGGTCGGTGGGCCGCACCGAGCGCACCGGACCGACCCTGGCGGGGGCGTGCGAGTTGAATACCGCAGCCAGACGCGTGATGCCGCCATTGACGATCTCCTCGTAGACGACGTCGGCCTGATCGATGCCCCACTGGGGCAGCGCCTCGGGGGTATTCTCGACCTTCACGGTGAGCGCGGGCCGCTTCAACGAGACGCCGGTCGGGTCGCTCAGGCCGGTGAGCGGAGCGTCGGGGTAGTGCACGACCGTCGTGGTGGTCGTGGGGACCGTGGTGGTGGCGACGGTGGTGTGCAGGTGGGGCCAGGCGATGAGCGCACCGACCACGAGTACGATCAGCGCCACCGCGGCGGCAATGACGGGTTTTCGCATCAGCCCAACCTAGTAAACGCCGTGGGGGCGAACAGGGAATTCAGTGCTTCACCAGCACCTTGTAGATCACGGTGTGGGGCAGCTGGGTCTCCGGACTCAGGTGCTCGGATCCCTCGACGCATTGCCATCGCGTGGCGCGGTAGAAGCCGAGCGCGGTGTCGCGGCCGTTAGCCCATACCTGCTCAGTACCGAGCGCGCGCAGCTCGCTCTCGGCGACCTCGAGCACGCGTGCGCCGTAGCCGCATCCCTGCACGTCGAAGTCGGTGGCCATGTAGCGCAACTGATGGGTCGCCAATTCGGGATTCATCGGCGCGACGCACGGGTAGAACGAGGCGCTCACCACCACCCGGTCGCCGAGCAATCCCGCGAAGTGAAGTGAGGTCTCGTCCTCGTCGCGCGGATCCGCCACCGAGATCTCGGGGTTGTTCGAGCGCAGCACCCGCCGGCGCAGGTCGTGCAGCACCCGCGAGGAAACGCGCTCAACGTGGAAGTGTTCTACCGATTCGCTAGTCAAGATCCTTCACCATCGTCACGAGTCGCATCGAGCCACCTCTGCCCATCGTACCCACCTCCCCGGTGGGCCGGAATCCGATCTTCTCGTAGAAGGCCCTCGCGCGAGGAACCTGCGAACCGACGTGCAGGTGGATCGCGCGAGCGCCCTCGCCACTCGCCCACTGCGCGACCGCGTCCACGAGCATGCGCGCGAGTCCGCCGCCACGGGCCGCGGGCGCGACGTACATCGCGTAGAGCCAGTGCGTGCCCGGGTGCAGGTCGTGGTGGCCGCCCCGGGCCAGGCCGCGCACCACCCCCTCGTGCTCGCCGAGGAAGAAGACCCACTCGCTCGCGGCGCCGCGCCAGCGAGCATCGGGCCAGGTCGCCACCTCCTCGTACGTCGTACCGTACGCCTCGGGCGTGTCAGCCAGCGCCTCGAGGCGGATCGCCCGCAACGAAGGAGCGTCGTCGGCGCCCCCTCGGCGCACCGAGGCCGCAACGTCACTCATCTCGACATCCGAATTGCGACGTTGCGCTCACCGAGGGTGCCCACGGCCAGGTGAGCGCGCACCCCCTCGCGATCCTCCACCAGTCGGTTCTGGGACAACTTGGACTTGCCCTCGATGGAATCCACGACAATCTCCAGACCGATGATCGCCTTCAGCTGTCGCGCCATGTGGGGCGCGGGAGCGTCATCGACACTCCAGCGCGGGTCGCGGTCGGATTCGAAGTGGTCGGTGAGCGCGCGCACCTGGCGAGCCGTCCACTCAGGCTCCTCGTGCACGATGACCCGGCCGCGCACCTCGGCCATCTCGTAGTTCCACGTCGGCACCGTGGCCGGCTCGCGAGCCAGGCTCGGGTAGTAGGTCGGGCTGACGTAGGCGCTCGCCGCGACGAATAGCGCTAGCACCTCGCCGTCGGGTGGCACCTGGCGCCACCAGGGATTGGCCCGGGCGATGTGCGAGCGCATCGTGGCCCGATCAACGTCGAGCACGACGGGCGCGAACACGCTCGCGAGTCCCTTGGTGCCGGCGATGACGAGCATCCCGGCACCGGCGTCGCGAACGATATCCCAGGCGGACTCTTCATCTTGAGCGAAATGAGAGGGAACGTACACGGCTCCATCTTTTCACGGGAGCGCCTCGCGTCGGTGCGCGCCCCCTACTCGCGCAATTCGGGCAGCCGCGCGGAGTACATGGAGTAGCCATCGATCTGACGCACGAGCATGGTGGCGATGACCGTCGCGCACATCATGGGGATCATGAGCGAGAAGCCGCTGTGGGTCATCTCGAGCACGAGCACGAGACCCGCCAGGGGCGCCTGCATCGAAGCGCCGACCATGGCCGCCGCACCTACCAGCGCGAACGCACCCACCGGCGTGCCGGGCCACAGGTGCGACCACAGCACGCCCAGCAGCGCGCCGAGCAGGGCCCCCGTGCTGAGAAACGGTGTGAACACGCCGCCGGCCGCGCCGCTGCCGAGAGTGGCGGCGGTCACCAGGGGCTTCAGTGCGAAGAGCGCGAACAGCACGCCGACGCCGCCGATGCCCAGGAAGGCCTCGTGTGCCATGTCCTTGCCGTTGCCGAAGAGCTGGGGGTACCACACGCCCAGCACGCCCACACAGAGAAAGACGATCGGCATGACCCAGAAGATCGAGACGCCCGAGGCCCGGTGGTGCGAGGTCCAGCCGATGAGACGTACGTAGACGACCGTCAAGAGCCCCACCACCGTGCCGGCCAGCAGCGACCACACCATCAACGACGCGCTGAAGTGGTACGCGGGTATGTCGGCGTAGGTGGCGCCGTTGGGGAGGTACAACCAGCCCACGAGCGTGGCCGCGAACGAGCACGCCAGCGCGGGCAGCACGACCGGCAGGGCGAGGGTCCCGTAGAGCACCTCGGCGGTGAACAGCGCACCGCCCAGGGGCACGTTATAGACGGCGGCCAGTCCGGCCCCGCCGCCGCAGGCCACGAGCAGTCGCCGCTGCTCAACCGTGAGCTTCGCCCAGAGTCCGATGACGCTGCCCGACGCGCCGCCCATCAGCTTGGGCGCCGCCTCACGGCCGATCGAGGCGCCCATGCCGATGACGACTTCGGACACGACCGAGGTCAGCGCACTTCGCCGCAGCGAGAGCTCGCCGCTGCCCGTCCACAGGGCGTCATCGATCTCGGCCCGCTCGTGTCGCAGGAACCGCCGGATCAAGTACCACCCGATCGAGCCGATGACGCTCGCCAACACGATGAACGCGACCCGACGTGCCCCCGACACGGCCGCGACGGCGTCCTGGTAACTGCCCGAGTGGTAGTGGTAGGCCCAGTTCTCGGCCAGCGCGAGCACCCACATCAAGAAGTCCCCGAACAGTCCGGTCGCCACGCCCGTCGCCAATACCGCGAGCCAGAACGTCGGTGTCAACGCGGCGCGACCGTCGTTGGTCACGTTGGGCTGCTCGGTCGAACCCCGACCCGAGGCGATACGCCGCTTGATCAGCGGCTGGGGAATCCGCTGACGCTCGCTCCTGCCGCGTTGTCTGCTCATGACTCCCTCAATGGATCACTGCTCGCGCGCCAGCCCGTCTTCGCCGTCGCACCACACGCCCAGTGTAGGAGTGCGCGCGCTACGCCATGGGTCCTTGCGGTCCTCGATCAGCCCTCTGCGCCCGTGACCGCCTCGTCACATCCGGGAGCGTGCTGCGAATCAGCACCCAAGACGGCGCCACACGACGGGCACAGCAGGTGCGCCCAGCACACCGGGTCGCCTCCCATCTCGGACAGTGCGATCTCCCCGATCAAGGGCGTCGCGTCATCAAAGCCATCGCGTGCCGGCCCCGGTGTCGTCGAATCGGTCATCACCGCCGAGACTACCGGTCACGCGTCGCGGGGTCGTCGATCTCGTGGCGCGGCGCTGGCGCTGGCGCTGCCAGACTTGTGCGGTGGCCACCACGTGGGGGCAGACCCCTCGACAGAGCATCCTGAGCGAGTGCGCCCGCGTCGGCACCCGCGAGCTCGTCAGCGCGTGCCTCGACGTCCTTTCGGGCCAGCCCCTGGACCCCGCACTCGGCTACGTGCTCGCCGGTCCGGCCTCGCGGCCCGTCATCGAGGGTCGCGAAGGCGGCGCGTCGGGCTACTGGCCCAAGGTGTGGGCGCTGCGCGCCCTCCTGTACGCGTGGAACCCGGTCGCCACCGCGCGCGTGATCGAGCGTCTCAGCGACCCCGCCTGGCGCGTTCGCGAGATGGCCGCCAAGGTGGTCGCGCGCCAACGACTCGACGAAGCCCTCGAGTCGCTCGGTGCGCTCGAGCACGATGACGTGGCTCGCGTACGGCGCGCCGCGCAGCGCGCGGTCATGGCGCTGGTCGCCGCCGGTTGACGCCCTCGCGAGCTCAGTCGGGGATCTGGGTCGAGAGACAGAAGGGGTGGCCCGCAGGGTCGCTCATCACAATCCAACGATCCGGTTGCGGCTGCACCTCATGCTTGCGCGCGCCGAGTCGCTCGGCTCGCACCGTGGCGGCCCCGAGGTCCTTCACGGCCAGATCGAGGTGCACCTGCTTGGCAACGTCATCATCGGGCCAAGTGGGTGCGCGGTAGTTGTCGACCCTCACCGCCGAGAGCCACACGACGTCGGTCCTGACCGCGACGAAGTTGTCGCTGGAGAACGCCACTTCACCGTCGAGCAGGGACGCCCAGAACGCGCCCAACGCCGCTGGGTCGTCGCAATCGAGCGAGATCGAGCCGATTCGGATGGTGTCGTCCACGGGCGCAACCTACCCGCGGGGTGTGACGCGATCCAGGGCGGCGTCGGGCGAGCCGTCCGACCGACGCAGTGCGGACATCGCATCTCACCCTGTGATCTGCGGCGCGGCGCTGGAGGACAAATTCTTCGACCCGGCTCTCGCCCCGCTGGACGAACCGCACGTCGACCGCAACGGCATCCTCGCCCGACTGGCGGCCCAGGACGCCTGAGCCGACACGGGGCCAACGACACTAGCCTCGCGACGTGCGAATCCTCTTCGCGTCCACCTCCGGCGAGGGCCACCTCGGTCCGCTCTACACCCTGATGCGCGAAGGGCGGACGCTCGGCCACTCGGTGAGGATCGTCAGCTCGCGGCGTGCCGCTGCCAGCCTCGAACGAAGCGGCTTCGACTTTGTGCTCGGTGACGATCCGTCGGCCGACGAGGCCGAGCGGGTCTGGTCACGCTTCTCATCCCTGCCGCGGTCCGAGGCCTCGGCCATGATCGAGCGCGACTGGTTTGCGACCCTGTGCGCCGACGCGCTGGCGCCAACCATGACCTCCGTGGTCGAGTCGTGGCACCCGGATCTGGTCATTCGTGAGACGTGTGAGTACTCCTCGGCGATGGTGTGTGACCGGATGGGGTTGGCTCACGCACAACTCGGCGTCTCGAGCGCCGCGGCGGAGTACTCGGTACTCACCACCCTGGCCGCGCCGGCACTCGACGCACGCTCGCCCGGGGTCAGCACTCGCATCCTGGCCGCGCCGTACCTGACGCGATTTCCCGCCTCGCTCGATCCTTCGCCCTACCCGCTCACCATGCGCTATCGCGCGTCCGCGCCGGTCGCGGGTGCGCCACTGCCCGAGTGGCCAGCGGGCGAGGGACCGCTGGTGTACCTGACCCTCGGCACCGCCGTCGCACCGGCGACCCGAATCACGCTGCTTCGTCGCGCGCTCGACGCCATGACCCGCCGCAACCTGCGCGTGCTCGTGAGCACGGGCCCCGGCGTGGAGCCGCACGAGTTGGGGGCGCTCGGCGCCACTGCGCACGCCGTGCAGTGGGTGGATCAGTCACGGGTGCTCGAGGTGGCCGACCTGGTGGTCTGCCACGGCGGCTCCGGCACGACCTTCGCAGCCCTGGACGGCGGGGTGCCCCTGGTCGTGGTGCCCCTGTTCGCCGATCAGCCGACCAATGCACGCCTGGTCGTGGAGGCGGGGGCTGGAGTCATGCTCGGTGACGGCTCCGGATCGGCCGACGAGAACAGTGCGGCGCACGAGTCGGCGCTCTCGCGGCTGGGCGACGCCGTGGATGAGGTCCTGCACCATCCCCGATACCGTGACGGCGCGCGACGTGTGCAACGAGAGATGCGCGAGGCCGACGCGCCCGCCGTCCTACTGGCGCGCCTGACTGGTCGGCCGGTGCGCTGAGGCCGTCGCCCTACGGCGTCGCGGCGATCGCCTGCGTGATGCAGTCGACGGCGAGCGAAGGCTGTTCGATGTAGACAAGGTGCGCCGCGTTCTCGAGCTGCACGAGCCGCGCGCCCGCGATCCGCTCGGCGAGCACCTTGCACCATTGCACCTGTACAGCGACGTCGAGTGCCCCGCACACGATGGTGCACGGCACCGCGATCTCCTCAAGGTGGTCCCACGCGCTGCGCGACGCGTCGATCCCCTCGGGCACCGGACGTTCGAGCAGCGGAGCGTTCATGACGAGTGCCGCCTCGCGCGCCTCGCCGCCGACCCGGCCCTCGGGACTCGTCGGTCCGTCCAGCCACAACCACGTCTCGTAGCGATTCGCTCCGGCCAGGTCGCCCGCCGCCAGATGCTCGCGCACCCTCGCGAACAGCTCGAGCGCCTCGGGCTCGATCTCGTCCTCGTCGGGCTCGGGCGCCCCGCTGATTCCCGGCGCGAACAGGACCAACCCCGCGAAGTCGCTCGGGGCATCGATCACGGCGTCCAGGGCCAGCGCACCACCCATGGAACTCCCGACCAACCAGGGTTGGATCAGGCCTAACGAATCCACCGCGGCGAGCAGATCATCCACCGCCGAGAACGGGCCCTCCCCCGCGGCCGACTCGCCGTACCCGCGACGGTCGTAGGTCACGACCGTCGCGAACCTCGAGAGCTCCCGGGCGACGGGCTCCCAGCCGCGCTGATCGGTGACCCCCGAGTGCAGAAGCACCGCGCAGGGCGCGCCCGGTGGTCCCGACCAGCGCCGCGCGATAAGTGTCGTGGTTCCGCGGGACACTTCACGGGTCTCGTACATGGCACCAGTCTGTCGCACCCGCGCCTCGATCGAGGGTGAGCCATGCGTCCGAGCGAGCCACCGTGCGCTCTGGCAGGCTGGAACCATGTCGATGGACGTGCTCTTCGCAGGGATAGCCACGAGGGACCTGGCTCTGATCCAGCCGTGGTACGAACGCTTCTTCGGTCGCCCGCCCGACATGAGCGTGAGCGCCGACGAGGTCATGTGGCAGGTGACCGACACCGCGTGGCTCTACCTCGTGGTCAACGCGCACCCGAGTGATCACGCCCTGATCACCATCGCCGTCGCCGACCTGCGCGCCGCGAGTGACGCGATCAACGAGCGCGGACTGGCGTCGCGGGCCGTCGAGGACATCGAGGGTGCCGGGCGCAAAGCCATCTACTCCGACCCTGCGGGCAACACCGTCACCCTCATCGAGGTCGCCGACTAGGCCCACCAACCGCCAGCGCTCAGGGCGTCATCAAGACGCTCGCGTCAAGTTCGTTCACGTCGTTGACACCCGTCAGACCCAGCGTGACGAGCATCTCCTCGCGGATGACCCGCAAGATGTGCTCGACGCCGGCTTCGCCGCGCGCCGCCACCGCGTACGCCCAGGGCCGTCCGATCAGACAGGCGCGCGCGCCCAGGGCCAGTGCCTTGACGACGTCCAGGCCGCTGCGGATCCCCCCGTCCATCAACACCTCGCACTGGTCGCCGACCGCGTCGGCGATCACCGGCAGTGCGCGCACCGTCGACGTCACGTCATCGAGCTGACGGCCGCCGTGGTTCGACACGATCACCGCGTTGGCGCCGTGGTCAACCGCGCGGCGTGCGTCGTCCGGATCGAGAATCCCCTTCAAGGCGATGGGGCCGCTCCAATGTGATCGAATCCAGTCGAGGTCCTCCCAGGTGACGCTGGGGTCGAACTGGCCGGCGACCCAGCGCTGGAAGTCCTGGGGCACCCGACCCTCGGGCACCGCGCCCTCGAGGTTACCGAAGGTGAGCGGCCTGCCGCCTAGGGCGACCTCGCGTACCCAGCGGGGATGGCTCGCGATGTCCAGAGCGCGGCGCAGGCTCTTGTAACGCGACGGCGCGCCACTGATGCCGTTTCGGGCATCGCGGTACCGCTCTCCCACCACGGGCAGATCAACGGTGAGCACCAGCGTGGAGCACCCCGCCCGCGTCGCCCTGGCCATGAGGTCCTCCGCGTAGGCGCGGTCCTTCATCACGTACAACTGGAACCACAGCGGTCGGTTCGAGGCCGCCGCCACCTCTTCGACGCCGCAGATCGACAACGTCGATTCACAGAAGGTGACGCCAGCACGCTCGCTCGCGCGAGCCGCCAGCACCTCGGCGCGGCCCGCGAACATGCCACCGAAGCCCACCGGCGCGAGGAGCACCGGCATCGCGAACTCCTGGCCCAACACGGTGGTGGTGAGCCTGCGCGTGCTCACGTCGCGCAGGATCCGCTGGCGAAACTGAATGGCGCGCAGGTCCTCCCGGTTGGCCACCAGCGTCCGCTCGGCGAACGAACCGCCGTCGATGTAGTCGAAGATCTGGCGCGGCAGTCGCCGACGAGCCAGTTCACGGTAGTCCTCGAGTGAGGCGGGGGCGAGGCGCAGCGTGTGGTCACCTCGACGCGCGGACATGGACCACATTATGCCCCACCGATCGGTGCCGGTGACTAGATCGGGTCAATCTCGAAGCTGCGCCGATAAGTCTCCTGGGCCACCGTGATGTCGTACCAGGAGTAGAACTCCTCACGCCCGCGCCGCTGGGCATCGACGTGGCTGGGGTGGTGCGACCAGGCGTGATGACTCTCGAAGTCGGCGAACCATACGATCGTCACCCGCTCGCCGTCGGGTGAGGTGAAGTACTGCTCATCGATGAAGCCCGGCATCGAGTGCGCGAGAAAGCTCATGTCGGCGGCCAGGGGCCGATACTCACTCTCCACGTCGGGTCGGAGACGGCTGCGGAACACGGTCACGATCGTCATGGCCACATTGTGCCATCGCTCGCGCCCGCCGGCGCTGGCCGCTACGCGGGGCGTTCGCCCTCGCCGACGAAGCAGAACACGCGCCGACCGGGCTCGAACGCTGGCGGCTCCCGGTCCAGCTGGTGGGTACCGACGACGAACATCCACTCGCGCGGCGCGGCGAGCACGACCTCCCTGAAGCCGGCGTCGGCGAACAGCCCTCGGATCCACGGTGTGCGGTCCGGTTCGCGGCGGTGTCGCGTCCAGATGACGTGGGCCGCGCGATCGCACAGTGCGGGCAGCCAGGCAATCGTTCCCTCGATGTCCGCGGCGCTCAGGTTGCCGAACACGCCGCACGCCAGCACGAGCTGTGACGGCACGACACCGAGGTAGGCGTCACTCGCACCGGCGTCGCCGACCACGATCTCGACGTTGGCGAGCGAGTGCTCGCGGCGGTACCTCTCGGCAACCGCAACGTTGGCTGGATCGAGTTCGACGAGTCGCGCCCGGACGTCGCGCCCGCGCGGGTGCGCGGCCAGCACCTCGAGCACGTCACGGCCCTGACCCGCGCAGATCGAGGTCAGCGTGATCGTCGCCTCCGGCCGCTGGTCGATCGCTCGCACGAGTTGACGTTGAACCTCTCCGAGACGGGCCGAAAGGTACGAGTTGGGATCGTCGTAGGGCTCGTGCCAACGCGACCAGTGCGAGGACGTCACGTCTCCAGCGTAGGGTGTCGCGCCGCGAGTCCCGATGCGCAGTGTCCCTCAGTCGGGTGCGACCGCCAGGGCCTCGGCCCCGGTCGCGTCGCGCAGCGCGGCGAAGGTCGTGGGGAACACCGCGTGCGGATGACCGGCGGCCGCCCAGATGACGTCGTAGTCCGCCAGGGCCACGTCGATCACGACCGTCAGTTCCGTCGGCCGGCCACGCTCGGTCGTACCCGACGAGTGCGCCGACACCCAGCCCAACGGGCTGACGCCACCGATGGAGAAGCCCGACCACGCCTTCACGTAGTCGGCGTCGGCGCGTCCCAGGTGCTCAACGTGCAGCGCCTGGGCCACCAGTACGGCGTCCACACGATGGCGACCGCTGGTTATCACGAGCAGCGGGTGCCCGTCGGGCAGGCGAAACACAATCGACGACGCGATCTGGCCGACGCCCACGCCGAGCGCTGCGGCGGCCTCGGCGGCCGATCGAGCGCTGTCGTCGCGCACGTGGATCTGTGCGGGGATGTCGTGTCGCTCGAGCGCCGCTCGGACCCGCTGCACGGCGGGCCGCTCCAGTACCGAATCCATGGAGAAGTTCTAACACGCGGGTGCGCGTTCAGCGTCGCGCGATCACCTCGACACTGGGCACGATGAACAGGGCGTTCTCATCGCTCGCCCACTGGGTGAAGGCGTCGGCGATGTCGGCGAGTTCGGCCTCGGTGGTCAGGCCGTACTCGAGCCCGTGCACCGCGAAGTTGCTGTGCTGAACGCGATCAGCCCACAGTTGGCCCCACCACTGGCACTCCTCGGGACTCTGGTAGGTCCAGGTGGACGAGGTGACCGTGACGTCGCTGAATCCCGCGGCGCGCACCCACGCCGGCAAGTACCTTCCCGCGTCGGCCTGCGCGTCGTTGGCCCTGGTGATGTCGTGATACAGCGCCATCCAGCGGTCCAGACGCGGATCCTCGGGAGCCCACGCGAATGCGGCGTAGTCGCTCTCACGCATGGCGGCGATGCCACCCACTCGCAACACGCGTCGAATCTCAGCGCAGGCGCCGATCGGATTGCTGAGATGCTGGAGGACCTGGTGCATGTAGACCACGTCGAAGCTGCCGTCGGCGAAGGGGAGGCCGTAGACGTCGGCGACCTCGAAGGAGACCGTGGGCGCCAGCGGGGCGTTGGACGACCTCGCCACCTCGATCACCTCGCTCGAGAGATCAACCCCGATCACGCGCCCCGGGGCCACCCGCCGAGCCAGGTCCACGGTGATCGTGCCCGGCCCACACCCCACGTCCAACAGCTCCTGACCGGGTCGCAGGTGCGGGAGGAGGAAGCCAGCCGAGTTCTCGGCGCTGCGCCAGGTGTGGCTACGCAGCACCGATTCGTGGTGTCCGTGCGAGTAGCGGTCTCGGTTCTCAGGCATCCCTCGATGCTAGTAAACGACCGGCGAGTTCTTGGTGAGATTCAACCGCTCGCGGCGAGGTAGGCGTCCTCGGCCGCGTAGTTGAAGCTGCCGTCGAAGAAGTCGTCGTCGAGATCCGAGCGATCCACGAGTGCGCCTTCGGCGAGCCAGGACACGCTCGCACGCACGGTCGACGAGTAGGTGCCCACCGGCCGGTAGCCCAGAGCGAGGGCGGCCGAGGTGTCGAGCACAATGGGATGCGCGACACTCCACGGCGTGCGACCGACACCGCCGGGCGCATCATCGACCAGCACCTCGCGCCACTGGTGTCCCAATTCGGCCGCGACGGCCCGTGCGATCTCGAGCACACTGGGCGCGTCGGGATCCGCGCTGTTGAGAACGCGACGCCCCGGCTGGGCGGCGACAACCTCGATGAGGGCGGCCAGGTTCGCCGCCGAGCTGGGATGGTCGACCCCGCGGCCCCGGTCCGCCAGCACGACAACGGGCCTTCGCTCGAGGACGCGCCTGACGAAGTACCACTCGCGCGCACGTCGCGAGCCCACGCCGTGGATCTTCGAGGGGCGCAGCACCGAAACCGGCGCGCCGCAGTCCAACAGCACGTTCTCGGCGGCGAGCTTGTTGGCGCCGTAGCCCTCGCGCGAGTTGTAGTCGACGTTGCTCGGCGCCATGGTCCTCTGAGACTCGCTGATCGGGCCGTCGAAGCGGGGAGGCTCGGTCGAATTCGAGTGGCGCCCCCACTCGTCGACGTACACTGCCTTGCTCGACACCATCACCGTCGAGTCGGCATCGCGGGCGAAGGGTACCAGGGCGCTGGCGTGATCCGCGCTGTAACAGACGCAGTCGACCAGCAGATCGGCGCCCTCGCCAACCACGGCGGCGAGCTGCGCATCGTCGAATCGATCCGAGCACACGTAGCGACCCCCCGCGTCACGAACCGCGGAGTCGAAGCGCCGCGGGCTGCGTCCCGTGAGGTCGACGCGCCAACCCTTCTCGAGCAGCCGAAGCGCCGTCGCCCGCCCAATCGCCCCGGTGCCGCCAAGTATCAGTGCGCGCGCCACCGGTCGATAGTAGCGATCCCCGGCCGAGCACAGCGGTCGGCTCGCGACACGGAACCGCTCGCCTAGTTGGGCGGCGTACCCTCGCTGGTCGACGAGCCCGCGCCGTCCCCCTTGGGTATGACCGGGGCGTAGAAGCCCGGAGGCTTCTCGAACAGGAAATCGGTGACCCAGCGCCACGGCCGCTTCCACGAGGCCCGGCGCTGGTCGTGCGCGCCAGCCGCCACGTCACGCTCACCGCTGTTGGGCTGATCCGCTGAAGTCATCAGCATCACTGTAGGCCCACGAGCGCGTCTTCGTCGCGCCCACCGGCGCGGTGCCGTAAGGCCGAAAGACCGTTTTCGAGGTCCGCCAGCGCCCGAGACTACTCGCGCACGTAGATCAATGCGAAGCCGTCGTACCCCTTGCCCCCCACCGTCTGCACGGCCGTGGCGCTCACGCGCGGCTCACGCCCGACTCGCTCGAGGAAGCGTCGCACGCCCGCGACCCGCGCGTCGGTGTTCTCGGGATCGAGAATGGCCCCATCGCGGATCACGTTGTCCGCGATCACGAGAGTGCCCGGACGAGCGAGTTGCAGCGACCACTCGAAGTACTCGGGGTAACTCTCCTTGTCCGCGTCAATGAAGATAAGGTCGAAGGGCGCGGCGTGTTCGTCAACGAGCGACCTCAGCGAGTCGAGCGCGAGGCCCACGCGCACCTGGGCGAGCGCCGCGAAACCGGCTTGATCGATGTTGCGCCGTGCCACCTCCGCGTGGCGCGCGTCCAGCTCCAGCGAGACGAGCACCCCGTCACCCGCCAAGGCGCGAGCCAGCCAGATCGTGCTGTAGCCCCCGAGGGTCCCGATCTCGAGAATCCGTCGAGCGCCCCATCCGCGCGCGAGCAGTTCGAGCATGCGGCCCTGGTGCGGCGCGACGTTGATCGGGGGCAGTCCCGCTTCGACACTTCGACGCAGGGCGTCGCGCACGACCGGATCCCCAATACCGAGTACCTCGACCAGGTAGTCATCCACGTCGGACCAGAGTCGATCGCTCACCGAACCAGTGTGGCACGCCACGCGGCGAGCCCGCCGCGTGATCAGGCCGGATCAATGAAGTTGTACACCGACGAGTCGTAGTGCGCGTAGGAACCGTAGTCGAGGAGGTCGTAGAGGTCGTAGCGGTCCTGCATCTGGTCGAGCACCGATGAGAGACTCCCCTCGTCGAGTAGCACGTCCAGCGCACGCGAGGCCGCACCCATCGCGAGGCGCAACAGCGACACCGGATAGATCACCATGTTCATGCCAACGTCGGCCAGTTGTCGGTTCGTGAACAACTCGCTCTTGCCGAACTCGGTCATGTTGGCGAGGAGGGGAACGTCCACGGCCGCGCGCATCGCCTCGAACTCGCCCAGATCCTCGAGCGCCTCGGGAAAGATCGCGTCCGCACCGGCGTCGACCAACGCGCGGGCCCGATCAAGTGCGGCCTCGAGACCACTCACGGCCCGTATGTCGGTGCGGGCCATGATCAACAGATCGGGGTCGCGCCGAGCACTGACCGCACTGCGCACGCGCTGCAGCGCGGTTGCCTCGTCGACCACCTGCTTACCGTCGAGGTGGCCGCAGCGCTTGGGATTCACCTGGTCTTCGATGTGCAACCCGGCCACGCCGGCGTCTTCGAGGATCTGGACGCTACGCGCGACGTTGAGCACCTCGCCGAAGCCCGTGTCCGCGTCGACCAGGACCGGCAGGTTCGTCATTCTCGCAATCTGCGCGCTGCGGCCGGCGAGCTCGCTCAGCGTCGTCAGGCCGATGTCGGGCAGGCCCAAATCGGCGGCGACCGCCGCGCCCGAAACGTAGACCCCGTCGAACCCCTTGCGCTGGATCAACATCGCCGAAAGAGAGTTGAACGCGCCCGGCAGTACGAGCAGATCGCCCGTTGCGAGACCGGCGCGCAACGAAGCACGCTTCTCGTGGGCCGTCACGTCGGAATGAAACATCAGATCAGCCCCTCACGCACGGTGACGCCCTCGAACAGCCCCGCGCGCGCCGTGACGTGCAGGGTGTCGAACTCACTCCACGACAACTCTGGCAGGTGGCGCACCGCACCGAGGAACCGCTCAAGCTCGTCGGTGCCGAGTGCGTCGCCGGCGAGCGCACGGAACTTCTCCTCGTAGCGCGCGCGAGCAAAGGGTCGTGCCCCCAGGGGGTGCGCGTCGGGCACCGCGATCATCTCGACAATGGAAGCCCCATTGGTGAGCGAGATCTCTACACGACCGCCGAACGCCTTGTCGTTCGGATCTTCGGCGAGGTAGCGCCGCGACCATTCGGGGTCCTCGACGGTGCGCACCTTGCGCCACAGCGCGATCGTGTCGGCGCGCGTGGCGCGCTCGCGGGCGTAGGAGCGCTCGTGGTGCCAGTACCCGTCTTGAAGTGCGACAGCGAAAATGTAGGGCAACGAGTGATCCAGTGTCTCGCGCGACGCTCCAGGATCGAACTTCTGGGGATCGTTGGCGCCCGAGCCGATCACGAAGTGCGTGTGGTGCGAGGTGTGGATCACGATCTGATCGACCTTGCTCGGGTCGCTCAACTCGGGGTGCGAGGTGTGCAGGGTACGCGCGAGGTCAATCCACGCTTGCGCCTGATACTCGGCGGAGTGCTCCTTCGTATAGGTCGAGAGAATGGCCCGCCTCGCCTCGCCCGGAGCGGGCAGTGACACCGTGTAGTTCGCCTCGGGTCCGTCCAGCAACCACGCGATCACTCCGTCTTCGCCCTCGTAGATAGGCGTGGGCGAGGTCTGGCCACGCACGGCGCGGTCCAGCGCCTCGATGGCCACCTTGCCCGCGAAGGCCGGCGCGTACGCCTTCCACGAGGAGATCTGGCCCTTGCGCGACTGGCGGGTGGCGGTCGTGGTGTGCAACGCCTGGCCGACCGCCTGGAAGATGGTCTCGGTATCGAGTCCCAGCATCGAGCCCAGCCCCGCGACCACGCTGGGTCCGAGGTGGGCCACGTGGTCAATCCGGTGCCGGTGCAGGCTGATCGATCGCGCCAGCGCCACCTGAATCTCGTACGCGGTCGCCACACCGCGGATGATGTCCGCGCCGCACAGGTGACGGGCGGCACCAACGTGCTGGGCGACGGCCACGACCGCCGGGATGTTGTCGCCGGGATGTGAGTATTCCGCCGCCAGGAAGGTGTCGTGGAAGTCCAGTTCGCGCACCGCGACCCCGTTGGCCCAGGCCGCCCACTCCGGCGAAACCCGCAGGTCCGTCGGCGCGCCCACGATCGTCGATCCCGGTGCGAGCAGGTGCCTCGTCGCTTGGGCGCGGGCCACCGCGACCGGCTCTCGCGTCAGCGAGGCCGCCGCGACTGCGGTGTTGTCGATGATGCGGTTGATCACCATCGCCGCGACCTCGGGTTCCACCTCGATGGATTCGGACGCCACCTCAGCGATCTTCCACGCCAACTGGTCCTCGCGAGCCAGTACCTCCTCGCTTCGGTGCGCACGTACGTCGTGATCGATCACGATGGTCGCTCCTCGGGTGACCGCTCGCGCAACCCGTCTCGAACGACCCGGCTCACGGGATCCGTCGAGTGATGGCCGCGCTGGCCCGCTTGAGTTCGGTCACGCACCACTCCATCTTCGCATCGTCGACCTCGTCGACGATCCACGAGAGCTGTAGCGCCGCAACCACCGTCTCGTCCGGGCCATACACGGGCACGGCGGCCGAACCAGCGCCGAGTTCGCGCTGGCTATAGCCGCACACGTAGCCCTGCTCACGTATGACCTGCAGGCTCTTGATGAACTCGTCCTGGGTCACGACGGTCCCATTGGCGAGGCGAATCTCGGGGGTCTCATCGAGCAGTAACTGAAGATCTTCGGGCGACAGCGCCGCGGCCAGAATTCGTGCCCCGCCGAGATGCAACGGCATTGGTTCGCCGATCGGCAGTTGATACGGCAGGGGCACGACACCGTACACTCGCAAGAGCTGGATCTGCTTGAGCCCGACGCGCACCGCGAATGACGAGGCGAGCCCACTGAAGGACGCCAACTCCTGTACCACCGGATGGGCCACCTGAATAAGGCTGTTTGAGACGAGGAACGCGTGCGCGTTCAACAACGAGGTGATGCCGATGGAGTAATTGTTCCTCTCCTGGACCACGTAGCCGTGACGCACCAGCACGTTGACCATCCGCTGAGCTGTGGCCAGATGGTTCCCCGACTCGCGCGCGATATCGGTGAGACGCATCGGGGCGCGATTCTCACGCAAGATTCGAACGATCTCCAGCGCCCTTTCGATAGAACGTACCGGTGCCGTCGTTTGGGTCGCTTCCGTGTCCCCCTTCGATTCCATCCTCTTCTGCCCCTTCGTCGTCACCGTCGCACCACCCGCCTCGCTCGCAAGGCATAACGCGCCCGCACGACCATCGCGGGAGGAACGCTCCCCATCCACGCATCGACCTCGCCGCCCTTCGTCGCTCGAGTGCGAGGCACCGCCGCCCTACGATCTACTCATCGAACGCGGGCCATTCCGCTTCAATCGCCGCCCTCGACGGCGACTCGATTGGCGCGGACCACGGCGACGGAGCTCCCCGGTAAGCCGACGGTCCCAGGCGGAAATGCTGTGCCTGCTGCTCGGTCTCGATGAAGGGCATGTCCATGGCGAAGAGCCGACGCCCCCGTGGACGGGGTCCCGCCTTGGACACGTGCCCCCAGAGCGAATGACCGACCGTCTCCTCAGCCAGAATGGCGGCGTCGATCAAGCGGTCAAAATCGACCCCCGTCTCGATGCCCAATTCGCTCAACAGATCGACCAGATCCTCGGTAGGGATCATTCGCGTCATGCGTCCGTGGCCCCCGTAGGGGCACCCCCCCATTCCTCCAACCGACGAGTCGAGAACCAGCGTGTCATCGGCTCCCAGCACGTGCAGCGCCTCGTAGGCCGAGAGCATCGCCGAGCCACGGGCGTCGTGCAGGTGGAGGTGGAACTTCGTAATCTGTGGCCAGCGGTCCTTGATGGCCCGCAGTTGCGACGCAACGTGCGTGGGCGTGTTCCACGCCATCGGATCGCCAATCCACACCCGGTCTACGGTGACACCCGCCTCCGACCACAGCGTGAACTGCCGTTCGAGCATGTCCATCCGGTACGCCTCGTCGAACGGCCCCAGCCAGTTTGACCCCCACGCGGCATTGATTCCGATTCCCGCGCTCTCGTGCCCCTCGGCGACGGTTCGCTCGATCACCGAGGGCCACGCTGCGATCTCGTCCTGCTGCGAACGGTTCGTGTTTCGACGAACGAACACGTCACAGAGGTGCACCAGCGTGCGCGGTAGTTCGGTCGAAGGGCTCAACGGTGGCATGTAGGCGCTCATCCGTTCGCGCCCGCGCTCGTTCAGCGCCAACGCCGTGTACCGCACGCCCGCCACCGGAGTGAAGCGCGTCACGATTTCGTCGATGTGCGCCATTTGTGGGGTCCACTTGGGGCTCACGAAGGAGCCCACGACAATGGTCTTCAGTCCGGTCTGCGACAAGGCATCGAGTAGTCGAATCTTGCTCTCCACCGAGATGTCGGCACTTTCGATCTGCATTCCCTCTCGCATGCCCTCCTCGATGATCTCCACCCGGGGGTACGAATGTTCAACTGACACGGGATTCTCCTCTGACTATCTGTCCTGGACCACGCGGGTGTGTCTAGATGGCTTGTTGATCATGGAGCGATCCGATCTCCTGAGCGGCGTAGCCGAGTTCACGAAGGATCTCATCGGTGTGCTGGCCAAGACGCGGCGGCGGCGAAGTCGGCGTCAGCACCCCGCCATCCACGTGAATGCCGCTGCCAACCAGTTTGATCGTGCGTGGGGGGTCCAGCGGAATCTCGATTTCGTGGACGAGCCCCCGCTCTCGAATCTGATCCTGTTCCAACGCCTCTTCAACGCTAAGCAATCGGCCAGCGGGAACGCTCACCTCGGCTAAGAGGACTTCCCACTCCGCGGCGGAGCGCGCGCCCAGCGCCAGCTCAAGTTCCGCAGTCAACTCGTGTCTATTGCGCTTTCGTTCACCGCGAGTGATGAAGCGCGGATCCTCAATCAACTCGGGACATCCGAGGGTGCGACACAATGAGGCGAACTGGACCTGGGTGTTGGTAGAGATATTGATTGGTCCGTCGCCGGTTTGAAAGGTTCCCGAAGGCGATGACGACGCGTTATCGTTGCCGTGCTGGGTGGCACGATGGCCAGCGATCAACTGCTCAGATAGGACCCAGCCCAATGCGGTAATCGCAGTTTCGAGCATCGACACGTCCAAGAAGCACCCCGTCCGATCGGTGATGCGTCGTGCCAACGCCGCACAGATGGCCATCGTGGCGGCGAACCCGCCGAGCGTGTCGCACACGGGAAAGCCCACCCGCACCGGCCCCCCGCCCGGCACCCCGGTCACCGAGGCCATGCCAGCGAAACCCTGGATGATCTGGTCGTACGCCGTCCGCTCCGCCAGTGGTCCGGTCTGACCGAAGCCGCTCACCGCGCAGTACACCAGTTCGGGATTGATCTCATGGATACGTGACCACGGAAAGCCCAGACGTTCCAGGACGCCCGGCCTCATATTCTCCAAGAGCACGTCGGCACTTTCGAGCAATCGGGTGAACACCTCGCGTCCTGCTTCACTCTTCAAATTGACGGTGATCGATCGCTTCCCGGCATTTTGGGCGAGGAACGACGGCGCCATTCCGGCGTCCCTCAATTCATCGTCATCCCCAAACTCTCTCGCAAGGTCACCGGTACCCGGTAACTCGATCTTGATGATCTCGGCCCCTAGAAGACCGAGTTGATACGCGGCGAAGGGTCCCGCGAGCACCGTCGTGAGGTCCAAGACCCGGTTTCCAGCGAGCAACTCTGACACAGACTTCATCCTCACATGAGCTCGGCGACCTCGCGGTCGATTGACTTCGTTGCGGCACGGCATCCACCACGGCCGGGGAAAATCCGTATGCCACGGGCGCGTCGGTTGGATGACCGGTGCTGGGAATCACCGGTCATCCAACCGAGGAACAACCACCTACTGCAAAATGCGGCCTACCCCTCCTTGGCGACCACCTTGGCGATCTGCGCCGGAGAGATGTACGCCTTGTTGACGTTGTTGAGGCTCGAGTCGAAGCCGACCATCTGGAAGCCACTGAACACGTTGTGGTGCTGGTTGAAGTCGTCACTACCGCCGGCGCCCTCGTAGTTGATCTGCTTGCCCATCTTGATGAGGTGGACGCAGGTCTTGTACTGATAGCACATGGTTCCCGGCGGGTTCGAAACCTTAGTCACGTCCTTGACCCATACCTTCGGGTTCGTCGACTTCGCCATCGTCATCGCCAGCGAGGAGATGACCACCGCGTCGTACTCGTTGAACGTAGTGGGCAGCGGCTGGTTCGAGTGGAACACCTTCTGGTAGTCCGCCAGGAAGTGGCTGAAACCCTTACCCGACGGAGCTGCCGCCAGGGCGGCCGTGAGATCCGTCTGGACGGTCGGACCAAAGGCCTGGGCGTACGCCGCTCCGGACTGGAGGTCGTCACCGATCCACGGCGTGCTCATGTAACCGAGCGACTGTCCGTCGGACCACAAGGTGGCGGCCGTTTGGGTGTCCTCGGAGTTGAAGATCACCTGCGGCTTGCCAGCAAATGCCTGCACCAGCTCAGAGCTGTACGAAGACTGCCCCGGCGTGAGGGTGATGTTCTGCTGGATCGTACCACCGAGGGCCTTGTAGGCCGCCTCGAGCGGTGCGACGAAACCCTGTGAGTTGGCGGAGTTGTCGAAGATCAGCGATGCCGTCTTGTACCCCTTGCTGATTGCGTACTCGGCCATGGCGACCGACTCGTTCGAGTCCGACGAAGTCGTGCGGAACACGAACTTCTTGTTCATGGTGTCCAGAGTCGTCAAACCACCGATCATCATGTCCACCACGTTGTTGGGCTGGAACTGGTTGATAATCGCCATGATCGTCGGTGAGAATGGACCCACGATGACCTTCGGGTGATTGATCATCAACTTACGAAACGCCGGCAAGGTGTCCACCGAGTCCGCCGCGTCATCCACGTAGGAGGACTTCAATTTCTGCCCCATGACCCCACCGTTGTGGTTCACCTCATAGATGCCAGTGGCCACGCCGTGCGTACCCCAACTTGAGAGCAACGACTTGGTCCCGGTGAACGGAAAGATGCCACCCACAATGATTGGCTTCGCCTTGGTGTTCTTGGCCGCGTTAGCGGTACCAGCGGTCATGCCGACGCTGACCAGCGACGCCGCCATGGCGAGGACCAACATCGTTCTCGCACCTCCGGTGTGACCCCTCTGCTGTCTTAGTAATTTCATTCTAAACTTCCCCCCTTTTTGTTTCTTGCTGCACGTATGTGGGAGTTTCCCACCCTACAAAATTGCGGCCTCCGCGCGACCCAGAAAGATCGCGGCCAGGTCGAGCTTGGCGATGTCGGCGGCGGGGCCGTGCACGTGATTGGTTCCCGCCACGAAGATGTGTACGAAGTCCGCGTGCGTGAGCGCGCGCTCCACGTTCTGCTCGACCACGAGAACCCCGGTGTTGGCCTTGGCAATCGCCTCGATCTGATTCCACACGACATCGGTGTACGCCGGTGACAACCCGGCCGTGGGCTCGTCCAAGACAATCACCGTGGGATCGACCATCAGCGCGCGCGCAATGGCCAGCAGATTCTGCTGTCCGCCCGAGAGGAAGCCCGCCTTCTTCTCGCGCGCCTTGTTCAGATCCACGAATACCGACAGAATCTCTTCCATGCGCGCTTGGGTATCGCCCTTGACGGCGAAGCCCCCCACTTCCATATTCTCGCGAACGGTCAGATTAGGAAAGACGTTGTCGTTCTGAGGAACGTACACGAGACCGTTGCGCGGAATCAGATGACCCGGCATCTTGGTGATGTCCAGGTCGTTGACCAGGATGCGACCGGTTGAGGCCCGCAGGATACCCACCAGGGTCTTGGCGAAGGTGGACTTGCCCGCACCATTGGGACCGACGATCGTCGTAATGGTTCCTACGTCCGCGGTAAGCGAGATATTGTTGATGATCGGTGTCCGGCCGTACCCGGCCGACACGTTTTCAGCTGTGAGTGCTGGCATTGATGACCTCTCCCAAGTATGCCTGGACAACTTCCTGGTTGTTTCGAAGTTCACTGAGTCGACCCGTCGCGAGCGTCTTGCCCTCGGCCAAGACGATCACGTGATCGCAGATCTTCTCGACGACGTTGAGATTGTGCTCGACCATGAGAACCGTGACGCCGTCACGCTTGAGGTCGAGGATGTAGCCACCGATCTTGTCGATCAGTGCGGGATTCACGCCCGCCATCGGCTCGTCGAGCAGCAGCAACTTGGGCGCGGCCATCACGCCACGCGCGATCTCTAGCAACTTCTTCTGGCCACCGGAGAGTTCACGCGCCCAGTTGTCACGGAGTTCGTAGAGCCCGTACGTGTTGAGGATCTCCAGCGCCCGCTGGACGTTCTCGCGCTCCTGACGCTTGACGAGTCCCGGGCGGAAGAAGATATTGAGCAGTGACTCGCCCGCTTGAATCTTGGGCGCGACCATGAGGTTCTCGAGCACGGTCAAGCCACCGAGTTCACGCGAGAGCTGGAAGGTGCGCATCAGTCCCAGTCGCGCAATCTTGTAACTCTCCCAATGGGTGACATCGTTTGAGCCGATCAGAATTCGCCCAGAATCGGACCTCATTGCGCCCGAAAGCATGTTCACCACGGTCGTCTTGCCGGCGCCGTTCGGGCCGATGAGTGCGGTGATGAGCCCCTTGGGTACGTCAAAGGTAGCGCCGTTCACGGCGCGCACGCCCAAGAAGGACTTGGTGAGGTCCTCGCAGCGCAGGATCCAATCGTCGGCGCTCGCCGCGGTGTCGGTGAAGTTGGTCGTGGTCATTGTGCATCCTCTGGGGTGTAGGAAGAACCTGCGGCGACGACGGGTTGGGCCTTGGTCGACGACGTTGGTCCCGACGCGGAACGTGCGAGCAGCCAGTCGAACCGACGCGCCCGTTCGGGAACGATTCCCTGGGGACGGAACCAGAGCATGATCATCAAGACGATGCCGATCACGATCGTATCGATGTACTGGATCATCCCCGGGTGCCCCGGAATGTCGGGCAGGAACGCTGGCAGGTGAATCAGCAGGGTCTCGACGAGCAGTGCGCCCATGAGCAATCCGACGTTGTTGCCGACGCCACCGACGATGATGACCGCAAAGATGACGAAAGTCTCACCAGGCAGCCACGCCGTCGGATTGAACGATCCGCCGAACTGAATAATGAGCCCGCCACCGACACCCGCGTAGAACGAGCCGATGACCATCGAAATGAGCTGGTAGCGGAAAACTCCCTTGCCCAGCGCCGAGGCGACACCGGAATCGTCGCGAATCGCTCGAAGCGTGCGACCGAACGGTGATTTGGTCAGACGACTCATCACGAACCACATGATCATCGAGACCACGCCCGTTAACACTGCGAAGAACGGCACGAACGAGTTCGACGACAGGTGCAGGGCATGAACGAAGGGCTCGGGAACGTTGTAGAGGCCATCGGCACCGTTGAAGAGGGGGATGAAGTTGTTCGTGATGTCGTAGAGCACCAGGGAAAGCGAAATCAGCACCATCGCCAGGTAGTCGGTGCGTAGCCGTCGCAGTGTGATGAGCGCGATGAACACCGCCACGAGTGACGCCGCTACACCGCCGAGGATCAGATTGATGGGAAAGGGCAGATTTAGACCGAGGATGTAGTGCTGCGAAGTCCCAGCGGAGTTCGGCATGCTGGTTGCGCCCGTCACGTACGCGCCGATGGCCACGAACCCGATGTAGGCGAAGTTCAATATGCCGGTCTCGCCGTATTGGATATTGAGCCCCATCGCCAAGATGAAGTAATCGAACAGGAAGAAGACCAGCGTGAAGACGTAGAACCAAATTGCCGACATGGCGTTAACCCTTTCCCGGACGCGCGAACAATCCGCTCGGCCTAAACAGCAGTGTCAAGATCAAGATGACGAATGCGATGTCCAATTTGTACGCCGGGTTGATGAAGACCGCCGAAATTTCAGTTGCAAGTCCGATTAGCACCGCGCCCGCCATCGCTCCGTAGATGCTGCCCACGCCGCCCACGATGACGGCGGCGAAGATCACGAAGAGAAAGAGTTCGCCCGACGCCGGCGTCAAGTTCCCTTCAGTGATGCCGAGCACCGTCCCGGAAAGACCGGCCATGGTCCCCGACAGGAACCAGGTGATCGTGGTGATCCGGCGGGTGTCGATGCCACTCGTCATGGCCAGCGTGGTGTTGTCGGACATTGCTCGCATTGACTTGCCGAGACGCGTGGTCTTGAGCATCACGTGCACGAGCGCCATCAGCACCACCGAGATACCCATGACGATGATCTGATTCCTCGTCAAGAGGAAGGGGCCGATGTGAAGGACCTGTTCGATCGGCATGACGTAGGTGCGAACGTTGGCACCCCAGATTGAGTACGTGAAATTCAAGAGGATGAGCGAGAGTCCAAAGGTGACGATGAGGACGTAGAACGACTTGCTGAACCGCCTCGCGAAGGGGCTGAGCAGCACACGGTTCAAAAAGACCGCAAGCACACCCATGAACAATGACCCACCCACCAGCGCGATCCACACGTTCAGGTGGAACCATTCGGCGTTCAAGACGTAGGTGAAATAGGCACCAAGTGCCATGAAGTCCCCGTAGGCGAAGTTGATGTAGTTCGTGATGCCGAACTGCAGACTCAAGCCCACCGCCGCTATGGCCAAGACTGATGCAGTAACCAGCCCGAAACCAGCGGACAACCAAAACAGTGTCATGCTTCCCCCAAAATAAGTCTGTCGGTACTGCGGCCCCTCAAAAGTTGATAGTTCTTATCACGAAATTGACATTCGCGATGTGAGGATGATCATCAACTTGAAGTTCTTTCAATTTCCTCGCCGTGCTTACCAGCAAGCACCCTGATAAGGACCGACTTTCTATTTCTGAGAAGTTTCTCAGTATTCTGAGATTACGGCAGTGTTAAGAGTCAACGGGTGTCCTCTGCACGGTGCGCGGGCTACTCGCGATCGGGTTCCGCATCACCTGCGCGACAGCCGACGCCGCGCCAAGCGCTGAGTGACGTGCCGCGCGAGGGCCCTACGCGAGAATGGACGAACTCGAACGTCCCGTTGTCTCCAACACCACGCTCGAATCTCACCGTGAACCACCGCACGCCTAGGTTTCGCGCCGAATAGATCGCGCCTCACTGCGCGACCAGGTGGTGCTCGCCCTTGTGTGCTAGCAAGTTCACCAACCTCGAATCCCATGGCCCGCTCGTGCCGCCATGCGACGGCATGATTCATGAACCCACACCCCTACGCTCAAGTCGGCCAAGGACGTCACCTGATCCGTGAGTTTGTGGCTGCGTCCGATGCCGTCCTCGTTGTCCCAGAACATCAGGCGCGGCACAGCGCCGAATGCTCGCAGCAGTGACCACATCTCCAGACACGGATCCGGAAGTCAACGACGGGATCATGCGCGCAGATGAAGCGCGAGTTCGAGGCAACCTTGACCAGCACCGGCGGCGATCCGAACTGACCGGTCCCCAGGGGGATCATCTCCGGCGGGGACCACCGGTCGCACTGCATCTGATCGCCCTCCTTGGTGGCAGTTGGTCCTGACACCAAGGAGGTTGGCACTCACCCCGGGCTCGTGGGTTAATGACCACCTACACGCTCGCCCGTACGCGGTACGACACGTTTGCCTGTACGCGGACAGCGGGCATCTTTGGATATTGCAACATCAGCAACCTGGCCCGAGGCACGAAGGGCGACACCGAGGTCAGTGCCGGACTGCATTCATTACGCAGTGGATTGGTCGAAGCGACCGACTTTCTTGTCACCGTGTTTGGCGAGATCTCCAGCCACTGGGCAATCGAACGCATCGATTCACCCTCGCATGAGTAGAAATACCTGATAAGTGGTCAGTGTTCCAGGTGACTACTTTCCCATCCTGGTTCGGTGGCTCACTTTTCGAGGAGTGTCAACGCTCGGAACACATCCGCTCTGAATTGCCATCGGCAATAGCATCAGGACCATGTCATCGCGGCTGGACCCGTCCTGGTCTGTCCTCGCGAGCTATCAGACGTTTGGCGCCGATCGTTGCCTTGACGTCTTTTCTCGGCCCAATGGCACCTTTGGCTTTGAGGAGTTTCGCAGGGACCCCGAAGACCTTGGCGTCTGGACTCCGATCAGTTTCTTCTCCGGCCACGAATACCCAACGGAGGCTGCTGCCATTGAGGCGGCTCGTCGGACGGTCCGCTGGTTCGGCCCACTGCTCGATCACTGAATTGACTAGACGAAATCGACGTGGGGCACGCCCTGGGTGCTACCGCAACCTCTGGGATTCTCAATGAGGAATCGGCACTCGTTCGTCTTCCGACCCACCGAATGAGTTGCCGATTTAGTAGTTCACTCAATCAAATCGCTGATCAAATCCGCTAGCGAGCTGAGGATGGCACGGTCCCAATCGTTCACACCAACGAGACGGTCCGCGTCCAACAAGTTTGGTTCAACGAGCATCGTGGTTGCCATCCTCAGTTCGCGAGCCCCGTTCAATTCGTATCTGTCACCATCCCCGATATGCAGGCACTCCTCCGGTTGCGCCCTAAGACGTCGAGTGACCGAAAAGTACATCTCAGGGTCGGGCTTTCGCACGCCGAGTTCACCAGAGAATGCGATGACGTTTACCACGTCATGCAGCCATGATGAGGCCCACGACAGCGGCGTCTCCACTGAACAGTCGGTGAAGACACCGAATTGGTATCCCCGCGACTTCAGTTGGGACACGTACGGCGCCGAATGTGTATCGCTCAATAGTCCCCTAGAAAACGGGCTCTTCGGATTTGAGCGGGGTCGAGTCAGCCCCAGAAGATGCCCGTTTGATCTAATTCGATCTCGTTGAGGATCTCGTCGATCGAGCCCGGACCGATCAGATCAAAGCCGTGCCATCGGCCGTTGCGATCAGCCCAATGGAGGGTCCACTCGTTGGCGTCGTCGTCGTACTTCATCCTCGCCACGCCGTGGCGAGTCCATTCGGGACCCAGACTCTCGTGCCACGGCGGCCGGCACTCGACGATCGTGACGGCCTTGCCGCGCACGTCGACCTCCATGCGGATCTTGTCCTGAAATTGCGCGGGCACCTTCGCGGCGGCGTACTTGCGGACCTTGTGAAGGTCGAGGTCCGGGACGGCCACGCAGGACATGCTAGAGCCCAGCGCACGAGAACGTGAAACGAGGGCTCTGCAAATCTGTTCGATGTCTAAGCCAACAGAAAGAGAGCCCCCGTGATCACCGACCCTACCGCCATGAACCCGTTCTTCGTCAACCTCGAGGGTGTGCGAGTACTCGGCATCGACGACGAGGCGGTCGTTCCCGAGGTGCACGTGGAGCTCGAGCGCGGCCCCGCGTCTGAAGATGATCGACCGCGCCGCACGCTGGGCGGCCTTCGAAGTCGGAAAGAACGGCCGCACGGTCGCCGAGGTCGCAGGTCACTTAGGCTGTGACTGGCACACCGTGAATGACGCCGGCCTCGCCTACGGAACAGCTCTCATCGATCACCCCGAGCGCTTCGGCGACGTCAGCTCGATCGACCTGGACGAGCACCTGATGGTCAAGCTCGGGATGAGGCGACGCCAACACTTCGTCACGGTGATCGTCGACGTGGAGCGAGTTCAACTGCTCGACGTCGTGCCGGATCGAAGGGCCGAGGCGCCCACAACGTGGCTGCGCGAGCGCGGTGAAGAGTGGCTCGCCAATGTCTCCGCGGGCACTCTGGATCTCTCCTCCACCTACCGCAGCGTCTTCGCCGCAGTGTTGCCCCACGCCGAGTTGGTCGCCGATCCCTTTCACGTGGTTCCCCACGCGACCACTCAGGTCGACCTCGCGCGTCGTC
>Ga0307375_10000443_pt1 | contig 52304 bp, 42 predicted proteins | sample TR1MG_FD_202531 | JGI IMG/M metagenome (GOLD analysis project Ga0307375, IMG submission 202531) | Soil microbial communities from Risofladan, Vaasa, Finland - TR-1 | ecosystem: Environmental > Terrestrial > Soil > Coastal area > Acid sulfate soil | place: Finland: Risofladan, Vaasa | collected...
GCCCCTTACGGTGCCGATAGGCTCCGCAAACCAGGCTATGTTGCGACTCGCATTGACATCGCTGTGCGCCCGGTTGCCACAAGAACAGGAGAAGCGATGCTTCACCCGCTTTCCGATTTCCCCACACACCGAGCACGTTTGGCTCGTGTAGGCAGGGTTAATGTACACCACGGACAGTCCCGCCCCTTGCGCCTTGTAGGCCACAAAGTCTTGCAACTGGCGAAAAGCCCACCGATGCAGCCGTGCCCTGACTCGTTTACGCGCTTGGATACGGGCGCGGATATGGGTCAAGTCCTCCAGGCGGAGTGTGCCCGCACCAGAACGGACGGCTTCGGCCACGATGGCTTTACTGACTTCGTGGTTAACGTGTTTCACATGCCGTTGTTCACGCCCAGAGAGAGCACGGAGCTTGCGTTTCGCAGCTCGGCTCCCGTTGGCTTGGAGACGACGACGATGGGCCAGGTAGATGTCGCGGTTGTGTCGCAGTTGACCGCCCCCCCACACCTTGCCAGTGCTGGAAGCCGCGAGATGGTTTTCGCCCACATCGACACCGAAGTCACCCCCAGAAACAGGGGGAACATCGGGAAGATCGAGGACCAGGTTAAAGTACCAGACGCCTTTGCGGACGATCAGTGTGGCTTCTTTGGGTGTGCCATTGGCAAGCAGGTTGCGTTGATGCTTCCCGCAGACAAAAGGAACATGGATGCGTCCGTTCAAGGTAAACAGAGACACGGTGTCGCCCTTGATCGAATAGGTGCGCTTGTCAAAGGTGACAGAAGTCGGATGAAAGGTCGTGGCCGGAACGGGCTTGTCTTTCGTCACCTTCAGAACCTTATAGGCATCAGCCACCCGGTGAACGGCCTGACAGACCATTTGGCTCCCGAGTGCGGGCCATTGCTCACGGACTGGATAGTACGCCAGATGGTGCAAGGCCACTCGGTTCCAACATCGGTGCTGAACGACAAAGGGCACGATGGCATGACAGGCGTGAGCAAACGCCGCCGCCAGAGCCGTCAAGGAAGCAGACTGATCCGGTGTAGACAACAACTTAAGAGAAATGGTACGCTTTCTCATATAGGAACTATAGCACAACCGGAGACGACTTGTAAACCGTCTCCTTACCTCCCCGGCCTGAACGCCGGGGTATCACGGAGACACTGATGAGCACAATAGAAGTCGGCCAACCCATCCCAGATCTCGTCGTACAGACCACAGAGGACCAATCCTTTCGGTTCTCGGAACTGCAAGGTCAGAACGTGGTTTTATATTTTTACCCCAAGGACAACACGCCGGGCTGTACCACAGAAGGCCAGGACTTTCGCGATCATTACGAGGAATTCACGGCCTTAAACACCGTGATTTTAGGGGTCTCGCGCGACACTCTGAAGTCACACGAATCCTTTAAGACCAAAGAATGCTTTCCCTTCGATCTGATCGCAGACACCGAAGGCGCGTTGTGCGAGGCGTTTGATGTCATCAAGGAAAAGAACCTCTACGGCAAGAAGTCCATGGGGATAGAGCGCAGCACCTTTCTCATCGACAAAACCGGCGTATTACGCCGCGAGTATCGCCGCGTCAAGGTCGACAATCACGTTCTGACCGTATTAAACGATCTGCGCGAGATCGCGCGCTCATGACGTCGGCCCGCAAGCTCTTCATTCTCGACACCAACGTTTTGATGCACGACCCCTCCGCGCTGCACCGCTTCGAGGAGCATGATATCTGCGTGCCGATTGTGGTCTTAGAAGAGCTAGACGGGCATAAGACAGGGACATCCGAGGTCGCGCGCAATACCCGTCAAGCAAGCCGCGTACTCAATGACATCCTAGCGCAAGCGACCGATCTCGAGGCCGGCGTGCCCCTACCACACCCCGAAGGCCGTACGGGTGGGCGGCTCTTTATTCCCCTGGGTGCGACGGGCCGACCGCTGCCGGCGGCGTTCGCGGGCCATACCGTAGACAACCAGCTCTTGGCGCTTACCCGGGACCTGGGCGAGGCCCACCCGGAACAGGAAGTCGTCCTGGTAAGCAAAGACATCAACCTCCGTATCAAGGCGCGCGCCTTAAACCTCCGAGCGGAAGACTACGAAAGCGATCGTGTCTTAGACGACGCCGACCTGCTCTACCGCGGTATCGATGAATTGGCCCCCGAGGGGGCCTATACCCTGCGTCCCGTTAAAACCCCCGAGGGGTCCGCGTACTTCGAAGCGCAAGGACCGGTCACAAAGACGTGGTATCCAAACGAATTCCTCACCACGGATAGGGCCTTCGCGCCCGCCGTGATCGTACGCGAGGTAAGCGACGGGTCCGCCCAGCTTTGGCCGGTGCATGACTACGCCGACAAGAGCCAAGCGGTCTGGGGCATCATGGCCCGCAATACCGAGCAGAACTTTGCGCTCAATCTGCTCATGGACCCGGAAATCGACTTCGTCACCTTGCTCGGTCATGCCGGCACCGGCAAAACCTTGCTGACGCTCGCAGCCGCCTTGCATCAAACCTTAGAACAACAACGCTACGCCGAGATCATCATGACCCGCGTGACGATACCCGTAGGCGAAGATATCGGGTTTTTGCCGGGGACCGAGGAGGAGAAGATGGGGCCCTGGATGGGCGCCTTAGAGGACAACCTCGAGATCCTCAATCCAGGTGAATCCGAGAAGCGGGGCCAATCACAGTGGGTACGAGCGGCGGCGAGCGATCTGGTCCGCTCGCGCATTCGCATCAAGAGCCTGAACTTCATGCGCGGCCGTACCTTCTTGCGTAAGTTCATTATTATCGACGAGGCGCAAAACCTAAGCGCCCACCAAATGAAGACATTGATCACCCGCGCGGGTCCGGGCACCAAGGTCGTCTGTCTTGGCAATATTGCGCAAATCGATAGTCCCTACCTTACCGAGACGACATCCGGCATGACCTACGTCATCGATCGCTTTAAGGGATGGCCCCATAGCGGACATGTCACCTTGCGTCGCGGCGAGCGCTCGCGTCTCGCAGACCACGCGACCGACATCCTCTAAAAAGGCGAGACCGCGCGCAGCGCCCGAACGATCCGATCCCGTACCCGCGGATCGTCTTCGCGCAAGGGGGGGCGCCGCGCGGGCATCACCATTGTAACGAGAGCACGAGCGCCGCGAGCGCCGCGAGCAAAACAGGAGGCGTCAGGATCAGCCCGACGCGCATATAAGCGCCCCAGGAAATCGTCTGACCCTTTCGCGCCAAGACATGCAGCCACAAAAGAGTAGCGAGACTACCCAGCGGGGTGAATTTAGGGCCGATATCGCAACCGATGACGTTGGCATACATCATGGCTTCGCGCACCGTCGGGGCTACCGCATGCAGATCATGAATCGCGAGCGTCCCCACAAGGACCGCCGGAAGATTGTTCATGCCCGCGGAAATGAGCGCCATAAGAAAGCCCGTGCCGATGGTCGCGATCCAAATGCCGCGCGCGGCCAAGCCCTCAAGCCCGTGAGCTAAGATCAAGGTCAACCCCGCGTTGCGTAGCCCGTACACCACAAGATACATCCCCAAACTAAACACCACGATCTGCCACGGCGCGCCATGCAAGACACGCCCGACGGGCACGATCGCCCCCCGCCCCCAGCGCCAGGCGCGCCACGCGATCAAGAGCAAAACCAGGGCGGCGATACCTGTGAGCAAAGACACAGGGACAGAAAGCTCGCCCGCGAGAAAATAACTTCCCAGCAACAACAAGAGGACAGGCCAGGACGCGTGGAATAATAGCGGGTCCTTAATGGCCGAGGCCGGGAGCTCGAGCCGCTCCACGTCATAATGACGCGGAATATCATGACGAAAATAGGCCCACAGCACCGCAAAGGTCGCCACCCCCGCCACGAGGTCCACGGGTATCATAACGAGCGCATAGCGCCGAAAGGCAACATGAAAGAAATCCGCAGAGACGATATTGACAAGATTAGAGATCACGAAGGGCAACGAGGTCGTGTCCGCGATAAACCCCGTACCGATCACAAATGCGAACGCAGCCTTAGGGGGAAACCCGAGCGCGAGCAACATGGCCAACACAATCGGCGTCAAGATGAGCGCCGCGCCGTCGTTTGCAAAAAATGCCGCCACGAGCCCGCCTAGCAGGATGATGAGCGGAAACAAGACGCCCCCGCGGCCCCGGCCTGCGCGCGCCATATGCAAGGCCGCCCAATGAAAAAAACCGGCCTCGTCTAACAGCAGGGAAATAATGATAAGACCCACGAACGTGAACGTGGCATTCCATACGATCGCCCAGACCGTCGGGATATTCTGGATGTGCACGACACCAAGCAAGAGCGCAAGAAGCGCGCCTATGGAGGCGCCCCAGCCGATGCCAAGCCCGCGAGGTTGAACGATCACAAGAAAGAGCGTCAACAAAAAAACAGCAACCGCCAAAGCCATCAGAAATCTCCCCTAAGACCCGGATTCAAGCCCGGGCCCGCGCCTCAATCGCGTCTTGTGATAGTCAGTGGGACGACCGCTTGCGGAACACAACAAGAGCGTGCCGTGGCGTCTGTCTCAGGTAAAAAGACCCGCGCCTCCCCCATCGTATGGTAGGCCTCCCATGGCACGCCTTGGGGGTCCGCGACCCAGGCCTTTTCTGATTCTGCATAACAACAGGCGGTCTTGCTTTCCCGCACGACGACCGCCGGCAGGGCCGCAAGACGCGCGTCCAAGACCGCCAACTCCTCGCCGGTTTCCGCCTGAATCCCTAAGTGATTTAAGCCCGGCACTTCTCCGTGCGTGGAGATCGCGAAATGGACCCGCGGGTCGTCTAACAGCCATTTCGCGTAATCGTCCTTACGGACCGTAGGCGCGGCGGCGAAGAGCGTTTCGTAGAACGCGACGCTTTGCGCAAGATCGGTCACCGTGAGGTGGATATGAAAGCGGTTCATGATAAATACTCCCTTACATTTAAGGACAACAAGGTACCGGACGATCAGGCATGGCCTTGAGCCGCGCGGCGTCCGCTAAAAAAATAGCGCGGCTCGGGCCTGCCTCAAGCCCCGCCAAGACCGTCATGACCCACTTCGGCAGGTCCGGATGCAGACGGTAATACATCCATGTCCCTTGCCTGCGCGCGACGACGAGCCGCGCATCCCGGGCCACGGCGAGATGGCGCGACACGACCGCCTGCGGCAAGCCTAAAGAAAAATACAACTCGCACACGCATAATTCGCCAAAAGCGGCACATAAAACCAAGAGACGGCGGCGCGCCTCATGAGCTAAGACTGCAAAGAGATCGTCTTCCGAGACCATGGCGGCTAGTATATACCTAAATCTATATATATCAAAATCCACATATCATGGAGCGCATCGACGCGCCGTAGAACCCGCAACGAGCGCACCCGGGCACGTAAGCTCAAAACGCGATTCCGGCGTCCCAAGGGGTGCCGACGGTAACCGTTTGTGGGATATGGAAATGCTCCGGATAGTCCACGGCCTCGAGATACAAGCCCTGCGGGGGCGCGGTAAGACCGGCCGCTCCCCGGTCACGCGCCAACAAGACGTGCTGCACCCAGGACACCGGGCGCTCGTGGGCGCCAATGGTCATGAGTACCCCTGCGATATTGCGCACCATATGATGTAAAAATGCATCGGCGGCCACGACCATCACGACCCAGGGGCCGGTGCGCTGAATGTCGAAAAGACGCAGGGTGCGCACCGGGCTCTTGGCTTGGCATTGGCTTGCGCGGAAAGATGTGAAGTCGTGGCAGCCCAGAAGCGCGGACGCCGCCTCTCGCATCAAATCCACATCGAGCGGACGATACTCGAAGCTCACGCGGCCCGCCCAAAGACCCGGTCGCCCGCGGCGATTTAATATGACATAACGGTAACGCCTTCCGCACGCCGAAAAACGCGCGTGGAAGTCATATGGCACGGGCTGCGCCCAAAGGATCGCCACATCAGGCGGGAGATGGGTGTTCGTGCCACGCACGAAGGCCTCGGCACGACGCTCCGCCTTCGTCTCGAAATGAATAACCTGCCCTACGGCATGGACCCCGGTATCGGTGCGCCCGGCGGCGATCACCCGTATGGGTTCACAGGCCACGCGCGCAAGGGCGGATTCCACCGCGTCTTGCACAGTCGGCACGCCGATCTGGCTCTGCCAGCCACAAAACGGGCCGCCGTTATATTCGACCCCTAGCGCCCATCGCATCACGGATCGACGGACAAACCCACCAAACCACGCACCGTCTCCGGGACGATCTTGCCGCGCGCGGCACGCCCGCCCTGGTAACGACGCCGTTCGGCGGGGCTCAACGCCAAGGACCGCTTCCTACCAATCAAATGGAGGGTCTGGTCGGCTCTTCCACAGATCACCGCGATCAAGGATTCGCCTTGCGCGTCTAGCAGCTTGACCCCGCGCCCCTTGGGCATGAGCGGCAGCTCGGCCTCGGGGAGGATCAAAAGACGCGTCTCGGTAGCGCACGCGACCCATCCTCCGCTTTCCACGCGGCTTGGCATAAGGAGGTGCGCGCCCTTCTCGAGCTTCACGATCGCCTTACCGGCCTTGGTACGCGTCAAAAGATCACGGAATACGACCTTAAACCCATAACCGCTATCGGCCACGAGCAAGGCCTGATCCCAGTCGTCGCCCATCAAGACGCCACAAAAGGCGACTCCGGGCTCGGGCTCCAAGCTCCGCGACAAGGGCTCGCCAAAGCCGCGCGCCGAAGGCAGTTTGTGTGCCGCCACCGCGTAACTCCGTCCCGCGCTATCCAAGAAGATCGCCGATTGGGTCGTCTTACCGCGCGCGACCTGGCGAAAATCGTCGCCCGTTCGATAAGACAGGCTTGCGCCATCGATCTCGTGACCACGCGCTTGGCGCACCCAGCCATTCACCGACAAGACCACGGTCACGGGTTCGACCGCCAATTCGCCCGGCTCTATGGATTTGGCCGCCTGGCGTTCGCAGAGCGGAGACCTACGCTCGTCCCCGAAGGCCTTCGCGTCACGCGCCAACTCGTCGCGCACAAAGCGTCTCAGTTTCGTTTGGGAACCAAGCACGCGCTCCAGACCCTTACGCTCGTCGGTCAACTTCCCATGCTCGTCTTTAAGGCGCGCCTCTTCTAATTTCGCAAGCTGCCTTAGCTTGATCTCGAGCACCGCGTCGGTCTGCCGTTCGCTTAAACGAAAGCGGGCCATAAGCGCCTCGCGCGGCTCGTCTTCCGTACGGATGATGGCAATCACCTCGTCTAAGAAATTATAGATCGTCAACAAGCCGTCTAGGATATGGAGCCTGTCGTTGATCTTGTCTAAGCGAAAGCTCAAACGTCTACGGACCGTCTCTATGCGAAACACGAGCCATTCCGATAGCATCTCGCGTAAACCATACACCCGCGGTCGACCGTCCGATCCGATGAGATTGAGATTCACCCGATAACTCTTTTCGAGATCGGTCGTCGCAAACAAGTGGCTCATGAGCCCCTCGATGTCGACCCGGTTCGAACGCGGCACGATCACCAACCGCGTTGGATTCTCGTGGTCCGACTCATCGCGCAGGTCTTCTACCATGGGCAACTTCTTGTTGCGCATCTGCTCTGCGATCTGCTCTAAAATACGCGAGCCGGACGCCTGATAAGGCAATGCGGTCACGACCACCCCGCCCTCTTCTTGCTCCCACTTCGCGCGCACGCGAATCGATCCGGCGCCCGTCCGGTAGCAGGTCAAAATATCGGCGCGCGTACTGATGATCTCGGCACCCGTCGGATAATCAGGCGCTAAAACATGCTCGCATAAGGCCTCGAGCGTCGCCTTCGGGTCGTCTAACAGACACAGGCACGCATTCGCCACCTCGCGGGCATTGTGCGGGGGGATATCGGTCGCCATACCCACCGCGATGCCGGTCACGCCGTTTAAAAGCACATGCGGAAGCCGTGCCGGAAGGAGCTTGGGCTCCTCCATGGTCCCGTCGAAGTTCGGTACCCAGTCGACCGTGCCCTGACCTAGCTCCGACAACAAGACGTCTGCAAACCGCGACAGGCGGGCCTCGGTATAGCGCATCGCCGCAAACGATTTAGGGTCGTCTGGAGAGCCCCAATTACCTTGGCCGTCGACCAGCGGATAACGATAACTAAACGGCTGGGCCATGAGCACCATGGCTTCGTAACAGGCCGTATCGCCATGGGGATGAAACTTGCCGAGGCAATCGCCCACGGTGCGCGCCGACTTCTTGAATTTGGCGCCCGCGGCCAAGGCGAGCTCGGACATGGCATAGATGATGCGTCTTTGCACCGGCTTTAGCCCGTCGCCGATATGGGGAAGCGCGCGGTCCAAAATCACATACATGGAATAGTCGAGATACGCCTTCTCGGTAAAACTCACGACCGGCATACGCTCGTCTAAAAGCTCCGTAGGCTCCATTACATCATCTCCGCTTTATCGCCGCTTGCCTCGAGCCATCGTCTCCGGTCCGCGGCGCGTTTCTTGCCAAGCAACATGTCGAAGGACGCATCGGTCCCGTCGTCCGGGGTCAACACGAGACGCACCAGTCGGCGCGTATCCGGGCTCATCGTCGTCTCGCGCAACTGTAAGGGATTCATCTCGCCTAGACCTTTGAACCGCTGCACATTGGGCTTAGCCTTCGGGTTCTTGGCGGCAATCTTGTCCAAAACGCCGCGTTTTTCATTATCGTCCAGCGCGTAATACACCTCTTTGCCCATATCGATACGATATAAAGGTGGCATGGCCACATGTACCCGTCCGGCCTCTACGAGCGGACGGAAATGACGCACAAAGAGCGCGCAGAGGAGGGTTGCGATGTGTGCGCCGTCTGAATCGGCGTCCGCCAAGATGCACACCTTGCCGTAACGCAAGCCCTCTAGCGAATCGCGGCCGGGATCGACGCCTAAGGCCACCGCGATGTCGTGAACCTCTTGCGAGGCCAAAACGCTCGCCGACTCCACTTCCCAGGTGTTCAATATCTTGCCGCGTAACGGCATAATGGCCTGAAAGACGCGGTCGCGCGCCTGCTTGGCAGACCCGCCGGCCGAATCCCCCTCGACCAAGAAAAGCTCGGTGCGCGCCAGATCCTGACTCGTGCAATCGGCAAGCTTGCCGGGAAGCGCAGGACCGTTCACCGCCTTTTTGCGGTCCACGCGCTTGGCGCGTCGTTCGCGCAACTGCGCGCTCTCGATCGCGATCTTCGCGATCTCCGTGGCTTCCGCGACATGGCCGTTTAGCCAAAGGGAGAAACCATCCTTCACGACGCCCGACACGAAAGACGCCGTCTCACGCGAGGTCAACCGCTCCTTCGTTTGCCCGGCAAACTGGGGCTCTTTGAGTTTTGCGGACAACACAAAGGCGATCTTTTCCCAGACGTCTTCGCCGGTGAGTTTCAGCCCCCGGGGCAAGAGACTGCGGAACTCACAAAACTCGCGCAAGGCATCCGTCAATCCGAGCCGAAACCCATTGACGTGGGTCCCTTCCTGGGGCGTCGGGATGAGATTCACGTAGCTCTCGCGTAGCCCGATCACCTCCTCCTCGGGCTGCCACACCACGGCCCACTCCACCTCCTCCCCACCCCCGCTCACGCGGCCGACAAAAGGGGCGGGCGGGACCACGACGCGCCCTTCCAGGCTCTCCGCCAAATACTGGCCGAGACCGTCCTCGTAACACCATTGCGCGTCGTCATTCGGGTCCTGCTCGGAATGGAATGTGACGCACAAGCCCGGACACAAAACCGCCTTGGCCTTCAGGAGATGCTTTAAGCGCGCGCTTAAAAACTTGGGGCTATCGAAGTACCGAGGCTCCGGCCAAAACCTGATCGTGGTGCCGGTCTCCTTGCGGGGCACAGTTCCGCTCGCCTTCAAATCGGAGACCTTGTCGCCCTGCGCAAACGCCATGGCATAGACTTGGCCCGCGCGCTTGACAGACACCTCCAAGCGCTTGGACAAGGCATTGACGACGGACACGCCCACACCATGAAGGCCGCCCGAGAAGCTGTAATTCTTATGCGAAAACTTTCCGCCGGCATGAAGGCGAGTCAATATGACCTCGACTCCGCTTATCCCCTCCTCGGGATGCACGTCTACGGGCATCCCCCGACCATCGTCTGTGACCGACAGGGAATCGTCGCCATGGAGCGTGACCGTAAGCGCGTGCGCATGCCCGCTTATGGCCTCGTCTACGGCATTATCGATGACCTCCTGGGCGAGATGATGGGGCCGGTCGGTCTGGGTGTACATGCCAGGGCGCCTACGCACCGGCTCAAGGCCCGTGAGCACCTCGATATCAGACGCATCGTAACGGGCCATCAGGTGAGGTCGGCTACGAGCGCGGCCCGCGTTCGATCCTCTAGCGTCACGGTGACTTGATAATGCGCATGATCGATACCGCACGTGATGGGCCGACCCGCCTTGGCGCTTGTGACCATGTCGGCGGTAAGGTCAAAACGCATAAAATGCACAGAAGAGGTCTTCTCGTCGTTATCCCGACCCATATCCTCATCGGCAATCGCATAGACGCGCGCGGCGTCGCCTGCCCGCATCCACACCCGTTGCGCGACTCCTTGGAGCTGAGCCAAGGCCTCGCGCCGCACGGCGACATCCTCATACTCGAGCATAAAGGTCGCCTTCCAGTCGCGGCCGCCCGGGATGAGGGGATTGTAGGCGCCCAACTCCTCGTCGATCTCGCGCGCCTCAAAGATTTTCTCGATGCGGAGCATCTCCTGAACCTGATACTGAACGGTGAGACGATCCTCGAAATAAAGATGGGCGTGCTCGCCTAACGCCACACGGCGGTCGCGCTTATGGGCGAGAACACGCGTTCGGAAGGCAGAACGTTCATCCGCGTACTTCTCGAGCGACATCAAGTCTTCGCGTGTCAAAGCTTTCATGGCCCCTCCCGGTTATTGCTGCTTAATCCGCTTGTTCATGGTCGGTAATGCTGCCGTCCTTGAAAAGATACTGACGCAACTCGTGATCGAAAACCCCGTCGTTACGACGTATCCATTCGATCGTCATGGCGGCGTGCTCCTTCTCCTCATCGCGATTATGCGCAAGCACGGCGCGCAATTCGTCGTCTTGGCACGCGTCCACGCGCTGCTGATACCAATCGATCGCCTCCAGCTCCTCCATGAGCGAAACGAGCGCGCGATGCATATCTCGCGTCGATGCGGTCAAATCCGATACCGATTCATGTAATTGTTCGTGGCCCATAAACCTTCTCCTTAAGATCTATTTGTACTCAATCTATCCCGTAGGCAAGACGCAAAAGCGCGAAAGGGGACATGCGCTTTGCGTCCGATCCCACACCCTGCGCCAAATGGTGGCCCGCAATCGGACAGTCGCTCATAAAATACTGGACCCCGGCATCCTTGATACGCTTAACCACGGGTCGTCCGATCTTGACTGCCGCGTCATAATATTCCTTCTTCACGCCGTAGGTGCCGTCGTGCCCGGAGCAGCGCTCGATCACCTCGACGGTCGTGTCCGGTATCATCATAAAGACATCGCGCGTCCTAAGACCGATGTTTTGGACACGTTGGTGACAAGGGACATGGTACGCCACCTTTCCTAAGCTATTACGAAAATCCGTCTTCATCTGGCCGCCTTTGTGGCGCAAAAGCAGATACTCGAAGGGATCAAAAATCGCCTTCTTGACCCGCGCCACGTCCGGATCGTCGGGAAACAGCAAGGGAATCTCTTGCTTGAACATCAAAACGCACGATGGTACCGGCGCAATGATGTCGTATCCTTGATCAACGAGCTTGGCAAGCCTTGGGATATTAAACTCCTTGAGCGCCGCCACCGCCTCGAGATCGCCCACCTCAAGCTTAGGCATGCCGCAACACTTTTCATCCGGCACGAGGCTTATCGCGATTCCGTTATGCTGAAAAACCCGCGCGAGGTCGGCTACCAAATCAGGCTCATTATAGTTTCCATAACACGTCGCGAACAGGGCAACACGTCCCTGAGTCTCGGGCGTCTTGACCGGCTCCTGGGGGGTCGCGCGCCATGTTTTACGGAAGGTCCGGCTATGATAACTCGGGATGCGGGCGCGCCGATCGACACCCAAAACGGCCTCTAGGGCCTTGCGCCCGCTTGTGCTTTGATTCACCAAATTCACGAATTGCGTCACCACCGGGATACCCGCCAATTGCCCGATGGCATCCGTACTCGTCAGTATACGATCGCGCACCCGCGTCTTGCCCGCCTTAAAGTTCGCCACCTTGGCCCGCAACATGAGATGCGGGAAATCCACGTTCCAAGGGTGGGGAGGGACGTACGGGCACTTCGTCATATAGCACATATCGCATAAATAACACTGATCGACGACCTGCGCGTAGTCCGAAGGCTTGACGCCCTTGACCTCCATGTCGGCTGCGCCATCGATCAGATCAAAGAGGGTAGGAAACGCCTGACAGAGGTTAAAGCAGCGGCGACACCCGTGGCATATATCAAAAACTCGATAGAGTTCCGCCTGTATGGCCGCCGCGTCGGTAAACATCGGGTCGCGCCAAGCGATCGGATGGCGGGTCGGCGCATCCAAATTCCCTTCCCGCACCTGACCTTTCTCTGTCTCGTGATCCATACTTCCCCCAAAGAAAGCGGGCCAGCAAAGCCGGCCCGCATAGGAACGCAAAAGCCGCGAGGACTTACTTACCTAAAGTATCCAGCGCCTTTTGAAAACGATTGGCATGCGAACGCTCGGCCTTGGCCAAGGTCTCAAACCAGTCGGCAATTTCCTCAAAACCTTCGGTACGCGCCTCTTTGGCCATACCCGGGTACATGTCCGTATACTCGTGGGTTTCACCGGCGATGGCCGCCTTTAGGTTATTCGCAGTGCTGCCGATCGGCAAATCGGTGGCCGGATCGCCTACGATCTCCAAGTACTCCAAGTGGCCGTGGGCATGCCCGGTCTCCCCTTCCGCCGTTGAGCGAAAGACCGTCGAGACGTCGTTATAGCCCTCGACATCGGCCTTGGCAGCAAAATAGAGGTAGCGGCGATTGGCCTGCGATTCACCGGCAAACGCAGCCTTCAGATTGTTATGGGTTTTCGTGCCTTTCAGGTTCATCATCATACTCCATGGTGGGGGGTTGAAATTAGAATGAGTCTAAATTATCGCTAAAGTCGGGTCAAGTGCCGATTCCGCTGGCTAATATTGACAAGTCATCTACTATGAGGGGTAAGCTCATTGGAGTATCAGGCAAGGTTGAATCCACGTCTATGGCTACAGTCAATCCCATCATAAACGGCGGCGTCATGCTTACAGGACTTGCTGCGCGGCTCGTCCGCGACCAATTACTTACGGCCGCCGAGGCCGAGCGGCTCAACCTTGAGTCGCAAACCAATAAAGTCTCGTTCGTCACGAGGCTCGTGGAAAGTAAGAAACTCGACTCCTTGACGATCGCTAAGAGTGCGTCGGAGGAGTTTGGGATCCCGCTTCTCGACATCAATGCCCTAGACACCGAAAACTTCCCGATCAAGCTTGTCGACGCGAAGCTCATAAGGCGCCATCGGGTGCTGCCCATCTTTAAAAGGGGCAACCGTCTGTTTGTCGCCGTCGCCGACCCGACCAACCTCGCGGCCTTAGATGAAATCAAGTTTAATACCGGGCTGCTCGCGGAGCCCTTGCTCGTCGAGGAAAACAAGCTCAGCCAATTGATAGATCGGAGCCTCGACCAGCAAGACAACTCCTTGGCCGACATGGCGACAAGCGAGTCTTTGGAAAATATCGAGGTCGGCATAGACGATGAGCCCAAGGACGATACGGCTACAGATGATATAAACGAAAAGCCTATCGTACGCTTCGTCAACAAGATCCTCCTGGATGCCATCAACCGCGGCGCCTCCGATATCCATATCGAACCCTACGAACGGACCTATCGGGTTCGTTTTCGTACGGATGGCGTCTTAGAAGAGGTCGCAAACCCCCCGATCGCCTTGGCCGCGCGCATCGCGGCGCGCATCAAGATCCTATCGCGGCTCGATATCTCGGAACGTCGTATCCCGCAAGACGGACGCATGAAGATCCGCGTCTCCAAGACGCGCGCGATCGATTTTCGTGTGAGCACCTTGCCTACCTTATTTGGCGAAAAAGTCGTGCTACGAATCCTCGATCCCGCCTCCGCCTCGCTGGGCGTAGACAGGCTAGGCTTCGAGACTGCGCAAAAGATCGTCTACATGGAGGCCATACACAGGCCTTACGGGATGGTGTTGGTCACTGGGCCTACGGGAAGCGGAAAGACCGTGACGCTCTATACGGCGCTCAATATCCTCAATACCACCGACCGCAACATCTCGACTGCCGAAGACCCGGTTGAAATCAACTTAGCGGGCATCAACCAGGTCAATATCAACGAGCGCGCGAAGCTCACCTTCGCCACCGCGCTACGCGCCTTTCTAAGGCAAGATCCGGATATCATCATGGTCGGGGAAATTCGCGATCTCGAAACCGCCGAAATCGCCATCAAGGCGGCTCAAACCGGGCATATGGTGATCTCGACACTCCATACCAACGATGCCCCGCAGACATTAGGGCGCCTAGTCAACATGGGCGTGCCCCCCTTTAATATCGCATCGGCTGTGAACCTCATCATCGCGCAACGTTTAGCGCGCCGTTTATGCCCCCATTGCCGTACGCCCCTGGAGTTGCCGGCTACGGTGTTACGCCAAGCGGGATTCCCGGAAGCGGAAATCCCCAGCCTTACGATCTACGGGCCTAAGGGCTGTGAGCAATGCAACGGGGGTTACAAGGGCCGAGTCGGTATCTACCAGGTCATGCCGATCACGCCCGCCATTGGCGTCATTATCATGAATGGCGGCAACCCTACCGATATCGCCGTGCAAGCCCAAAAAGAAGGCATCGCCGATTTGCGCCAATCGGGCCTCAAAAAGGTCAAAGAGGGCATTACGAGCCTAGAAGAGGTCGAACGCGTGACCAATGAATAAAGACGAGAAAGGCCCCCATCCTTCGCCCGTGGTACGGACATAAGTCTCCAAGTGGCGTACGCGCAAGGCTTACAGCCAAAAAACTCGGTATGATCCCATCCGGCGATTCATGAACGCGGTAATAGGGCTGCGCGTGCCCCAGACCCCCATTGGTTTACAAACCTAGGCACGATATCGATGACAGCCGTACACCTCAGCGAAAACCTCTTCATGGTCTACCTCATCGCAATCCTTCTGGGGGCTGTCATCGGAAGTTTCTCGAGTATGCTGGTCTACCGACTCCCCATCATGCTCAAAGCGCGCTGGGAGCAGGATTGCCGGGAAACACTGGACTTGCCGATGCCCGCCACAAAAACGGCGACCGCCTTTAACCTGGCTTGGCCTGCCTCGCATTGCCCGCAATGCCAGACATCGCTGACGTGGCGCGACAATATCCCGCTTTTGGGCTATCTGCTGCTGCGGGGGCGTTGTCGGCACTGCGCAGCGCCCATCCCCCGGCGTTATTTTCTGATCGAGATATTAACGACGCTAGGCGCGGTCGCGGCCGTTTGGCACTTTGGATTCAATCTGCGCGGGGGGCTTGCCTTCGCGCTCACCGCGACCTTGATTGCGCTCACCTTCATCGACATAGAAGAACAAATCCTACCGGACGTCATCACGCTCCCTTTGGTCTGGGCGGGCTTGCTCGTCAACATCGACCACACCTATGCGTCGTTGCCCTCGGCGGTGCTCGGGGCGGTTTGGGCCTACCTCTCCTTATGGCTCATCTTTCATATCTTCAAGCTTTTGACGGGTAAGGAGGGCATGGGGTATGGGGACTTCAAGCTTTTTGCCGCAGCCGGCGCGTGGCTTGGCTGGCAACTCTTACCGCTTGTCATCCTTTTTGCGTCACTCGCAGGCGCCCTTTACGGGGGTGCGCTGCTCCTTACGGGCCGCACCCAACGCACAACCCCCATGCCGTTTGGTCCGTTTCTCTGCGCCGCGACCTGGGTCTGCCTCTTTTATGGCTGGCCCATCATGGCAAGCTACTTAAACGCGAGCCATGGCTAGTTATCGAGTCGCGCTCACGGGGGGTGCGGGGGCCGGGAAATCGGCGGCGGCGCAGATCTTTGCCGAATGCGGCGCGGTAGTCGTCTGCGCAGACCACATAGCCCATGAACTCATGGAACCAGGCCAGGCCGCCAACAGACAGATACGCGCCTTGTTTGGCGAACACATCGCCGATAGCGAGGGCCATATCATGCGCGACACGCTCCGTAGCCACATTTTTGGCGACGAGTCCGCGCGCAAAGCGCTTGAAGCCATACTGCACCCGCCGATCCATGAGGCATTAAGGCTGCGCACTTCGTGCGCCCAACCCTATGCCGTGCTCGTCATCCCCCTGCTTGCCGAAACCGGTCGCCCGTCCTACATAAACCAGGTGCTCGTCATCGACATAGACCCGGACCTGCAACGCGCGCGACTCACGGCCCGCGGGCTCGAGCCCGCGACGATAGAGCGTCTGCTGGCGATCCAGGCGACACCCGAGGCGCGCCGCCTGTGCGCGGACACGATTATCAGAAACGAGGATTCACGGGAGTCCTTGCGCGCGCACATCCTTGCGCTGCATGATCGCTACCTCCGCCTGGCAAAAGGCCCCTAAACCGGACGCCTCTGTTAGGGCGGCAAACCTCGGCCGTTCTTAGGAAGGGATCAGGCCGTGCTTGAGGCCCAAACGAAAGCCCGTTATGCTAAACGGTACTCTTATGATACCTATCACGGACCGTCTCAGCCTCAAAGATGATGAAATCGAAGAACGATTCATTCATTCCGGAGGCCCTGGGGGGCAGAACGTCAATAAGGTCGCAACCGCCGTCCAATTGCGCTTTAGCGTTCTCGACTCACCATCACTTCCCGAGGAAGTACGCGAGCGTTTACTGCGCATAGCGCGGGGCCGCATCAATCGGGACGGGGTACTGGTGATCCATGCGCGCAGCTTCCGCACCCAGGAACAGAACCGGCGCGACGCCAAAGAACGCTTAGCCCAATGGATCCGGCTGGCGCTGCAAAGGCCTATTACCCGCATCGCCACACAGCCGAGCCGCACCCAAAAGCGCATCCGCCTGCAAAGCAAGCGTCGACGCGGCGCGCTCAAAGAGGGGCGCCAAGGCCCCGAGCTAGACGACTAACACAGGAAAACCCTGGTCACTCCAGATAGTCCGGAATCGCCTACGGCCCACCTCAGACGCCCATCCGCGTCGGCTCATGGACCACGAAAGACCGCGCCACGCAAAGCAACCCCTTGCGCGCCCTGGTCTTGGGCGAAAGCGCCATCCTCCCAAGAAAGACCCCCCAAGGCGTAAACGGGCAGGAACACCGTGGCTGCAAGCGCCTTAAAACGCAGCCAGCCCAAAGGCGGCTCGCCCGGGTGGCTCGCCGTGGGCGCAACGGGCGAAAGGACCGCAAAATCACAGCCAATGGCCTGCGCGTGCTGAAGATCCGCCTCATGATGACAAGATGCCCCGAGAAGCTGATGGGGAGGCAGGGGCCGCTTCTGGCATTGCCACAGTCGTGCGGACGATAAATGCACGCCGTCGGCACAGTCTTGTACAAGGGCCGGATCGCCATTAATCAGACAGCGCGCCTGATAGGGCGCGCACAAGGCGCGCACCCGCTCGGCATATCGACATAATCGCGCATGGGGCCAAGGCTCGCGCAGTTGCAAGAGTCGGGCACCGCGTTCGAGGGCCGCGACGAGACGCTCCTCGAAAGCCGCTTCGCCGAGACGCTCCACATCACTAATCAAGTAAACCGACGGAAGACGCAGCCGCGCGAAAATCGGGATATTGGCAGTAAGAAAGGGGAGAGCGGTAAGCTCCTGCACCGGACGCCACGCGATCTCCTGGCCCTCTCGTCCGTAGGCCTGTCCGGTATAATCCGATACCCGCCAAAAAGAGAGGGAAACCGTAGACGGGGGATTGGCGCGAAAATGCGGAAGCGGCTCACACCGAGTCACCGTGATACCGAGCTCTTCGTTGAGCTCGCGTTGCAGGGCCTGCGCTTCGCTCTCGAAGGCCTGCATCTTGCCCCCCGGAAACTCCCAGAGACCGCCAAAGGCCTTGGATAAGGGGCGGCGCGCGACAAGGACGCGCCCTGCGGCGTCCCTGATAATTCCGACTACGACCCGCTCAGGTTCGGTAAGAACCATTGATGCGGACGTAGTCATACGACAAATCGCAGGTGTGAAGGATCGCCGTTCCCGGTCCTTGACCCAAATCGACACCGATCGTGATCTCGGTCGAGGCCAGGGCCTTTTGACCGACTTCCTCGCGATACTCGGGATCGACCATGCCTTCCTTGAAAACCCGAGTCCCGTTGAGACAGACCACCACTCGGTTGGGGTCGGCGAGATCGATGGGGGCGCGGCCGACCGCCATCAAGATACGGCCCCAATTGGGATCTCCCGCAAAGAGCGCCGTCTTGACGAGCGGCGATTGCCCTATGGTGTTCGCCACAAGCGCCGCCTCCTCATCGGTGCGGCCCCCGGATACCTCGATACGCACAAACTTCGTCGCCCCTTCCCCATCGCGCACAATAGCGAAGGCGAGATCCGCGCACAGACCCTCGAGCGCCGCCAAAAACTGGGCAAATTCAGGGGTATCGACCCCCTCTATGCGGAACTCCGAATGGCCCGTGGCAAGCAGAACGACGGCATCGTTCGTAGACGTATCGCCATCGACCGAGATCGCATTAAAGGTTGTCCGGACCGCGCGCGATAAGGCCTCTTGCAAGACCTCCTTCGACGCCGCGACGTCGCTTGCGATAAAAGAGAGCATGGTCGCCATATTGGGGTGAATCATCCCCGACCCTTTCGCAATGCCGACAAGGGCCGCGCGACGAGCGCCTAAGACGACCTCCATCCGAGCGGCTTTGGGCACGGTATCGGTGGTCATAATGCCGTATGCGGCATCGAGCCAACCATCGGCCTGGGCCTGCGCGCGAACCTTGGGTATGGCCGCCAGTATGGTCTGAACGGGCAAGCGCTCACCTATGACGCCCGTGGAAAACGGCAGCACCTCCTCAGGCGCGCACCCCATATCACGCGCGACCGCTTCGCAACAGGCGCGGGCGTCTGCTAGGCCTACCTCGCCCGTGGCCGCATTCGCGTATCCCGTATTAATAATCAAGGCGCGCGGGGAGGTCTGCGCAAGATGCGCGCGCGCGACCCGTACGGGGGCCGCGGCAAAGTGGCTCTGGGTAAAGACGGCCGCGGCGGTGGTCCCGGGCGCGCATTCCATGATCACGAGATCGCGCCGATCGGCCTTACGAATCCCCGCGGCCAAAGTCCCTACCCGTACCCCGGAGATCACCCCTAAGGGGGGTATCGCCTTCATTCCAACGGCCATAGTTTCCTCTCTTAAATCTAGACAAGCCGCCCGTGACACTGTTTGTACTTTTTCCCCGAGCCGCAAGGACAGGGCTCATTACGGCCCACCTTGGAGCCGGGACGCACCACCGTCTGGACCGCCAGGTCTTGATCCAACTCGGCTGCGTTGACATTGGGGTGATCGTAAAAGGTCGCTCCCTGCTGCCGGCGTTGTTCGTCGATCAAGGCGATGTCGCTCTCATCTTGGATCTCGACTTGCGCGATCGTCGATATCACCTCGTGCTTGATGTGATCGAGCATGTGTGAAAAGAGCTCAAAGGCCTCACGCTTATATTCCTGCTGGGGGCTCTTCTGGGCGTAGCCACGCAACTGGATACCTTGACGAAGATGGTCCATGGCCGCCAAGTGATCCTTCCACTGGAGATCTAAGACCTGAAGCATAATCGCCTTCTCGAGGTGACGCATGGTGTCGCTACCTAACTGCTCGGTCTTTTGCGCATAGCGCGCATGCGACGCTTCCTGAATGCGCGATCGCAAGCCTGCTTCGTCCAAAGCGGAATCGTCCTTGAGCCAACGATCCAAGGCGAGATCTAAGCGCAGTTCGCGCTCGAGCGTCGTTTTTAGTCCCTCGATATCCCACTGCTCCTCGAAACTGTTCGGCGGGACATGGCCGCTTATCAGGGCATCCACAACGTCTCGATGGATCGCCGCGACGCTTGCGCTCACATCCTCTGCGATAAGCAACTTGTTGCGCTGCTCATAGATCACCTTTCTTTGGTCATTGGCCACGTCATCGTATTCGAGGAGTTGCTTACGAATATCGAAGTTATGCGCCTCCACCTTGCGCTGGGCGTTTTCGATCGCCTTACTTACCCATGGGTGCTCGATGGCCTCGCCCGGATCCATGCCCAACTTATCCATGAGTCCCGCCACGCGATCAGACCCGAATATGCGCATGAGATTGTCTTCAAGAGACAAATAAAAGCGCGTGACGCCCGGATCCCCTTGGCGACCGGAACGACCGCGCAATTGGTTATCTATGCGACGCGACTCATGACGCTCGGTGCCCACCACTTTAAGGCCGCCTGCCGCGACGACGCGATCGTGCCGCACCTGCCACTCTTTCATGAGGACCTCACGCCCCGCGTCGTCCGGCGCGGCCTTGAGGTCTACCTCCGGGTTGCCGCCTAACACGATATCCGTGCCGCGTCCGGCCATATTGGTGGCAATGGTCACGGCGCCCAAGCGACCGGCCTGGGCGATGATATGCGCCTCCCGCTCGTGATGTTTGGCGTTCAAGACTTCATGGGGAATTTTGGCCGCCTTCAAGAGCGCCGCGAGCCCCTCGGAGCTTTCGATAGAGGCCGTGCCCACCAAGACTGGCTGACCTCGTTTATAGGCCTCCTCTATGTCTGTTACGATCGCCGCATGTTTTTCGGCGGCGCTCCGATAGACCTGATCGCCCAGATCCTGCCGAACCGCCGGCCTGTGGGTCGGCACGACCGTGACCTCGAGGTTATATATGTCCTGAAATTCGAAGGCCTCGGTATCGGCCGTGCCCGTCATGCCCGCAAGCTTGTCATAGAGACGGAAATAATTCTGGAACGTGATCGAAGCCAGCGTCTGGTTCTCGTTTTGGATCTCCACGCGCTCCTTAGCCTCGACCGCTTGGTGCAGCCCGTCCGACCAACGCCTGCCCGCCATCATTCGTCCGGTGAATTCATCGACGATCACGATCTGGCCGTCCGCCACGATATAGTCGATCTCGCGATGATAAAGGGCATGGGCGCGTAACGCGGCGTTCAAGTGATGCAAAAGGGCCATATTGGCGGGGTCGTAAAGACCCTCTCCGTGGGCCAACAGACCCGCTGCGACAAGCAGACGTTCGGCCGTCTCATGACCCTCTTCGGTGAGATAGACCTGCTTTGCCTTCTCGTCTACGGTATAGTCGCCCGAGGCGTCCTCGCCCTCTTGCTTGACGAGACGCGGCACGATCGCGTCGATCTTGCCATAGAGGTCGGTGTTGTCTTCCGTGGGGCCGGAAATGATAAGCGGCGTACGCGCCTCGTCGATCAGAATCGAATCGACCTCATCGACCACCGCGTAATTCAATACCCGCTGAACGCGTTCATCGGCGCTAAACGCCATATTGTCACGGAGATAATCGAAGCCAAACTCGTTATTGGTCCCGTAGGTAATATCCGCGGCATAGGCCTCGCGCCGGGCCGGGCCATCTAAGGTCGACACGATGGTGCCAACCGAAAGGCCCAAAAACCGGTAGAGGCGACCCATCCATTCCGCATCACGAGAGGCCAAGTAATCATTGACCGTGACCACGTGCACGCCCGTACCCGGAAGCGCATTTAAGTAAGCGGCCAGGGTCGCAACCAGGGTCTTGCCTTCGCCGGTCCGCATCTCGGCGATCTTGCCTTCGTGCAAAACCATGCCGCCTAAGAGCTGCACATCGAAATGGCGCATACCCAGCACCCTTTTCGAGGCCTCCCTCACAACCGCAAAGGCCTCGGGCAACAGGGCATCGAGCAACTCCCCGCGATCGAGCCGTTCCCGGAACTGGCTGGTCTGCCCACGCAACTCGTCATCACTCAAGGCCGCATAGCGCGCCTCATGACCGTTGACGCGCTCTACCTGGGCGCGTAATCGCCGAACGACGCGGTCGTTGCGGCTACCAAAGAACCTATTTAGGACGTTTGCGACCATAACCTTCTTCGCGGACCGGAGGAAAGGCGCATTATGGCTGAAAAAGCGGTCTACTTGAACACTTAAGACCTAACGACGATCGGCGATGTGGAGAAACCGAATGGGATTGACCGGGGCGCCGTGCAAAAGGACCTCGAAATGGAGATGCGGGCCGGTTGAGTAACCTGTGTCGCCCACTCGCCCTAAAAGCTCCCCTTTATGAATGACCTCGCCTACATGCACATAGCGGGCGCTCAAATGCGCATACATGGTGATCTCGCTATGCCCATCAAAGATTTTGACCAGTCGACCGAAACCCCCGTCACCGCCGGCGAAAATCACAACCCCCGCCGCCATCGCCCGAACCGGCGTGCCGGCGGGCGCGGCGATATCGACCCCGGGATGAAAGCCGGGGCGGCCGGTAAAGGGGTCGGGTCTTGGCCCAAAGGGTGAGGAAATCCAGCCACCCCGCACAGGCCACCCCCCTGGGGTCGTATTCATGACGACGCGATGCGCCGCCAGAATCGAGGCCAGCACGGAGAACTGCATCTCACGATGCGTGAAGGCCGCGCGCAGGTGTTCGGCTAAGGTCATCAACCCGGTCACGGTGGGCGCGCTCGCCTGTACCCCCATATGATCGCTTAGGGCATCCGTCTCAGGGAAGCGTATGAGCCCGACGGGCAGGCCCGCTATCGCCGAAAGCCGTGAGGATAGGGCGTCTAAGCGACTGGCCTGCGCGCGCAGCCTGCCGACGGTCAGGGCCAAGCTGCCCAAATCCCGGTGGCTCAAGACCTTGAGCGTGCGGACTTCACCTAGGGCACGCCCCGTGACGCTCACCGATTCGCCAGGCGCAGAAGACGCCACCAAGACCTCATGGACATGGACCCACCAAAAAAGCGCACCCCCCAAAACCAAGGGCAGGAACCCAAATAAGGCGGCCGCACCGACCATGAGTTGCGGCACGGTCACGGTCCTAGGACGCCCGCTCGCATCGGCCTCGCGTAAAAAAATGATATTCATAGCGCACGCCCCGCACGGGCGTTAGCAAATCGACGCGCCAGGGCGTGAAGCTTTGCGATCAGGTGGGCCTTATGGATATCGGCCGCGGGAAGCGCATAGGCTCGCGGCCGCTCGTGAAACGCGGCGGGATGGATGCCCGCCTGGCGGATCAATTTGCTCTGGACTACGCTCAAGCGCGTCGCATCGACATTCAGGGCGCCTAACTCATAGGCCATGATATCCAGCCCCGCCGCCGTCTTTCCGGTAAGCGCCACGACCTCTCTATGCGCCGCGATCGATGCCTGAGCAAGGCGCGCCTGCCCGTTCGGAGGGGTGAAAATATGGCCTAGAAGCACATACACGCCAAATGCCATGGTCAGCGGCAGGACACCGGCTAGGATCGCAAGCCCCGCACGCCATTGCTTGCGCGTGAACCTAAACTGCCAGTTCCAGTGATGCCTACGACCCACGATCCGCACGCTTAAATGGTCTGTTTTTGGCGCTTTCACAAACCCCCCTCGCTCGCAAACGCGCCCGTCAAATCCCTAAATCGCAGGGATCGCACGCGCAAACGAGATGGCTGGTCGCTCATTCTCCTCGAATGAAACGATCTCGCACGCCTCGCTATCAGCAACGAGCGCGCGCAATAAGCGATTATTGAGCGCATGCCCGGACTTGCATGCGCTGAAAGACCCGATCAACGGGTGGCCCAAAAGATAGAGGTCCCCGATCGCATCCAGAATCTTGTGTTTGACGAACTCATCTTCATAACGCAAACCGTCTTCATTGAGGATACGGAAATCGTCCATCACGATCGCATTATCCAACCCACCGCCGAGTGCCAGCCCATTTTGACGCAAAGCCTCGATCTGACGCATGAAACCAAAGGTCCGAGCGCGGCTAATTTCTTTCACAAACGACGTCGTGGAGAAGTCGATGCAGGCGACCTGGGTCGAATTGCGGAAAATAGGGTGGTCGAAATCGATAGTAAAGGAGACCTTAAACCCGTCCCAAGGCTCAAATCGGACCCATTTATCCCCGTCTTGGATCTCAATCGTCTTCCGGATGCGAATAAAGCGCTTGGGCGCCGACTGCTCTTCGACGCCCGCAGACTGTATCAAAAACACGAACGGGCCCGCGCTACCGTCCATAATGGGCACTTCGGGCGCGGTTAAGTCGACGTAGGCGTTGTCGATACCGAGGCCGGCAAAGGCCGACATCAGGTGCTCTACGGTCGAAATCCGGGCGCCGTTGTATTCTAGGGTGGTCGATAACCGCGTGTCGCTCACGTTTTCCGGACAGGCCCGGACCTCTACGACCTTAGCGGCATCCACGCGCCGAAAGATAATCCCGCTGTCGACCGGTGCCGGGCGCAAGGTCAGGTAGACCTTTTCACCCGTATGTAGGCCTACGCCCGTGGCCCGAATCACATTTTTTAATGTACGTTGCTTTATCATTGAGACTTCCGCGCTGTGAAGCAGAATAGCCATCTGCTAACGATGCCGGACTTCCCTGTACGGCCGCCGGACACGATTCCCGACTCTGTCATAAACTGTAATGACAAAATACGACTCTGTCCAGGCCGGTCTTCGTATAAAGATCCTATCCGGCGCCAGTCCCCCGACAAACGGGCCTAATCGGCCTGACGGCGCAAAAATGCCGGAATGTCAAGATAATCGGCCGAGGTATCCGCCTTGGTCCCCACACGGCGATTGCGAATAACGGTCGGCGTATCGAGATCATCGTAGTTTGGCCCGGCCGGGGGCGCGCCGCCCGTCGCGGTACGCGCGACTTTGAGCGCCACCGTCGCACGTTTATGCCCTTGACCTAAGCCGGTCGCGACGACCGTGACCCGGATCTCGTCTTCCATATCCGGATCGATCGCAGTCCCCATGACCACGGTGGCATCCTCCGACGAAAACTCCTTGATCGTGTCGCCCACCTCGGCAAATTCGCCCAAAGACAGGTTCACGCCGGCTGTGATGTTGACTAGCATACCGCGGGCACCGGCAATATCGACATCCTCGAGAAGGGGGCTCGATATGGCGGCACGAGCCGCCTCGCGCGCCCGGTCCGACCCGCGCGCCACGGCAGAACCCATCATGGCCATCCCCATTTCCGACATCACGGTGCGCACATCCGCGAAATCGACGTTGATATGCCCAGGCCGCGTAATCAATTCCGCAATGCCCTGAACGGCCCCCTGCAACACTTGATTGGCACGACCGAAGGCGTCGAGCAAGGTCATATCGCGCCCGACGACCGCCAAGAGCTTTTCGTTAGGGATAGTAATGATGGAGTCGACATACTCGCTTAAGTCGCGAATACCTTGTTCGGCTATGCTCATGCGCTTCTTGCCTTCGAACGGGAAGGGCTTGGTGATCACCGCCACGGTCAAAATCCCCATATCTTTCGCGACCTGCGCGACAATGGGGGCCGCGCCCGTACCGGTCCCGCCGCCCATGCCGGCCGTAATAAAGACCATGTCGGCCCCGGCCAAGGCCTCCGCAATCCGCTCCCTGTCCTCCATAGCGGCCTGTCGGCCGACACTGGGATCGGCGCCCGCCCCTAAACCTTTGGTGAGGCTAGACCCTAACTGCAAAATCACATTTGCAGAGGATCTCTTGATCGCCTGGGCATCGGTATTGGCGACGATGAATTCAACTCCGTCGATTTGCGACTTCATCATATATTCGATCGCATTGCCGCCGCCGCCGCCTACGCCGATCACCTTAATAACGGCCTGCTGGCCGCCTGACTCCACAATTTCAAACATAGTTGTTCTCCTGTCCTGTAGGTAACACCGCACCCGTGACCACCCCTTAAAAATTCCCCTGAAACCAACTTCTCATTCTGTTCAAAATGTCCGAAAGCCGCGTAGGAGCCGCTCGTCCTGCGGGCGTAAAGTTCGCGCTTGAAGCGGCCTTGTGACCAAACAGCACGAGACCCACGCCGGTCGCAAAGATCGGGTTATGCACAACCCCGCTTAAACCGCCCACATACTGAGGGACTCCGAGCCGAACGGGCATGTGAAAGATTTCTTCGGCAAGCTCCACCATGCCATCCATCTTCGCGCACCCTCCAGTAAGCACGATCCCTGATCCGAGGAGATCTAAAAACCCACTCTTCCGTAAATCCTCGGATATCAGCTCATAGAGCTCGGTAATACGAGGCTCCACCACTTCCGAAAGCGTCTGGCGAGATAATTTGCGCGGGGCGCGATCGCCGACTCCGGGTACTTCCACCATGCCGTCCTCAACCCCCTGCCCATACGCGCAGGCCCACTGCTTCTTTATGTCTTCCGCATATTGCGTGGGCGTGCGCAAGGCGACCGCTATATCATTGGTCACCTGATCGCCCGCGATGGGAATGACCGAGGTATGGCGAATCGCCCCCTGGGTAAATACCGAGATGTCGGTCGTGCCGCCGCCGATATCGACCAAGCACACGCCCAGCTCCTTTTCGTCTTCGGTGAGGACCGACATACTCGAAGCCAGCTGCTCTAAGATGATGTCATCGACCTCGAGCCCACAGCGGCGCACGCATTTAATGATGTTCTGGGCGGCGCTCACCGCCCCTGTCACAATATGGACCTTGGCCTCGAGACGGACACCCGACATCCCGATCGGCTCGCGCACACCCTCTTGTCTATCGATAATGAATTCCTGGGGGAGGATATGGAGGATCTTTTGATCCGCGGGGATGGGGAGGGCGCGCGCGGCTTCAAGCACGCGATCGACGTCGCCCTGACCGACTTCCTTGGTCTTGATCGCCACGATACCGTGCGAGTTGACGGAGTTGATGTGGCTGCCCGCAATACCCGCGTAGACCGAATGAATCTGGCATCCGGCCATGAGCTCGGCCTCCTCGACCGCGCGCTGTATCGACTGGACGGTGGATTCGATATTGACGACGACGCCCTTCTTAAGCCCTCGCGAGGGCTGATGACCTACGCCTATAATCTCGACGGATCCATCGCTCGCGATCGCGCCTACGATGGCGAGAACTTTAGACGTCCCAATATCCAAACCCACGATAAGCTTGGTATCCCCCTTCTTACTCATTATGATCCCCAGAGGCCTTTCGCCAGCTTACGGCAAAGCCGTTTGTATAACGTAGATCGATTCGACGCATCGACGGAATTTGACCAGAAATCTCTGGAAAGATGTCTCCAAAGCGCACAAGCCGCGCAGTCGCCGCATGCCCTAGGACCAAAAGCGGTCCATTTTTGAGTGCCACTCTCCATGTCTGACGGGAAGACAAGGTCAGGCTTGCGACAGACAGTCCGAGCGGCTTTAGCGTTTGAGAAAAGCGGTGGTAATGCGCGACCATGTCCGCCTCGGACTGCGGCGGTCCGGAAAACAGGGGCAGATCGCCGGGGACGTGATAGCCGCCCAGGTGGACATGGGCGGCTTGTGCCGCCACGAATCCCCCCAAGCCCCAACGCGCGACGAGCCGCGCGGGACTTATCGAGATCCGCAGGATACGCGGGAACTGGCGCTCGACCCGGACTACGCCCACCCAAGGGATGGCCGCGATCGTCTTTTTGACATCGCTAAGGTCCAGGCCATAAAAATTTTGATGGAGCAAGGGCTCGACCGCCGCGACCAAAAGGGGCCGGGGAATGTTTTGAAGGTCGCCCACGACACGCACGACACGAACCGGGAAGCGATCGGGCACAAAAAAGGCGCGGACGAGCAGGACTAGCGCGAGCGCCGCGAAAACGAACCCAAGGGAGAGGACATGGGCCTTGCGAATACGCCCCAGGAATCGCCCGGGTCGCACGCCTGGTCGGATCCGCCCAGGGGACGGACGCATGCGCATATCGGCATCCATTCTCATGGCATCCTCAGGGTTTGGGCCAAGATCATCTCCACCACGTCTTCAAGCGATAAGCCCACGGCGCGCGCGGCCATGGGGACGAGACTATGGTCGGTCATGCCTGGGACGGTGTTCAGCTCAAGGACATAAGGCCGCAAGGCTGCGTCAGCCATGAGGTCGACCCGGCCCCAGCCTTCGGCACCGAGCGCTCGGTAAGCGGACAACGCGACCTCTCGCAATTCATGCTCCTTTTGGTCAGAGAGTCCGGCGGGGCAATGATAGCGCGTCGTATTGAGGATATATTTGGCCTCATAGTCATAGAAGCCTTGCGGCGTTTCTAAGCGAATCAGCGGAAGCACGCGTTCACCCAAAATCGCACACGTATATTCCGGCCCCTCGATGCACTGCTCGGCTAGCACGGGACCGTAGGCGCGCGTATTGCGGTAGGCCTCCATCAGGTCTGCGGGCGCAAGGACTTTATGGACTCCGATACTCGATCCTTCCTGTGCGGGCTTTAAGATCAAGGGAAACCGCCCATCACGCAGCCCTTCGGCGTCGGTTTCGTTTTGCAACACGCGATAATCGGGTGTCGGAATGCCGGCCGCCCGAAAAATGGCCTTACTGAGAACCTTATCCATGGCGACGGCGGAGGCCGCTACGCGACTACCGGTATAGGGGATGCCTAAGGTCTCCAAAAGCCCTTGTATCGCGCCGTCCTCGCCTAAACGACCATGGACCATAATAAAGGCGCGATCGTATCCGCCCGACAACAAGCGATCGACGAACCCCGCGCCTACGTCAAGACCATGGGCATCGATGCCTTGCGCTAAAAGCGCCGCGAGCACGGCCGCCCCGCTCTTTAAGGAAACCTCACGCTCCGAGGAGGGACCGCCATATAAGACCACCACCCGGCCATAACGATTCATAAAGGATCTCCCACGATCCGTACCTCGGGCTCCAGCACGATGCCCGCACACTCCTGGACGCGTGCTTGAATGCGAGCGATCAGTCGTTCGATATCGCAAGCCTTGGCATGCCCTTCATTGATAATAAAATTCGCATGGCGTGCGGAGACTCGGGCGCCGCCCTCGCATACGCCTTTAAGACCGGCATGCTCGATCAGACGCGCCGCGAAATCCCCTGGGGGATTGCGAAACACCGAGCCCGCATTGGCCGTCTGCATGGGCTGAGTCTTATTACGGATCGCCAAATACTCCTTGATGCGCTGCCTTCCGAACGCCGGATCGCCTTGTTGTAAATGAAACCGGGCCGCAAGAAACCATTCCTCGAACGGTCCTTCGACGTGCCGGTAACGAATCGTAAAGTCGCGAGGCGTGCGCACGCGCACGACGCCCGCGCGGTCGATCGTCTCTACCGACGTCACAAAATTCCAGGTCTCGCTCCCCGACGCGCCGGCATTCATGGCCAAGGCACCCCCTACCGTGCCGGGAATACCCGCGAAAAACTCAAGTCCCTGATAACCGCGATCCACCGCAAACCGCGCGACCTTGGCCAACGGCACGCCCGCCTCCGCATAGATGTCGTCGCCCGCCACAGCCAATCCCAACAAGCCGCCGGCGGTCGCAATCACGGTGCCGCGCACGCCGCCATCGCGCACCAAGACGTTACTGCCAAGCCCCAGCCAAAATAACGGGCCATCCACGCGATGCGCCAAAAACTCGGTAACGCTCGCCACCGTGCGCGGCGTAAAGAAGACGTCAGCCGCCCCGCCCACGCGCCAACTGGTATGGGCCGCGAGCGGCTCATCAAATCTCACAGAAGCGACGGAGGAGGCCTTGTCTATCATCGCAAGACCTCTTTTAAGGCGGCCGGTAGGCCCAAAGCCGCGTGCCCGATATTGCCAGCGCCCATCGTCAAAACGAGATCGTTGGGCGCGACCACGGGGGCCAAGATCTTGGGGAGGTCCGCTAAATGCTCCACGAACACCGGGTGACGACCACGCGCTCTTATGGAGCGACACAAGGCGCGTCCGTCGGCACCGCTGATCGGGGCCTCTCCTGCGGCATAAACCTCCGTTATGAAAAGATTGTCGACATCCGCGAGCGCCGCGGCGAAGTCCTCCAACAAATCATGTGTACGCGAATAACGATGCGGCTGGAATACGACGACCAAGCGGCGATGGGGCCATCCTTCCCGCGCCGCGCGCAGAGTGGCTGCGATCTCACGCGGGTGATGCGCATAGTCATCCACGAAAAGGACGTCGTCTTCGCCTACCGTCCCGCTGGTGTTGATTTGGAAACGACGACCGATACCCGCGAACGATGCCAAGCCTTGGGCGATATCCTCACGCTTGGCGCCTAGCTCACAGCCGACCGCAATCGCGGCAAGCGCATTCAAGACATTATGGTGGCCGGGCTGGCGCAAGGACGTCTCGAGCCAAGGGGTCTCGCCCTTGTAGGCCACCTTAAAGCGCATGTTCTGGCCTTCCTGGGTAATGTCATAGGCGCGCAGCTCGGCGTCTTCGCATACACCATAGGTAAGCACCGGCTTATGGATCTCCGGCAACAATTCACGAATAACAGGGTCGTCGACGCCTACTATCGCGAGACCATAGAAGGGAAGATTGTGTAAGAACGCGAGAAAGGCCTGCTTTAAGCGCTGGAAATCCCCGCCGTAAGTGGCCATATGATCGGCGTCGATATTGGTGACGATGGCAATCAATGGCTGGAGGTGTAAGAACGAGGCGTCGCTCTCGTCTGCCTCGGCTACCAGATAACGCCCATGCCCTAAGCGCGCATGGCTGCCGATACTATTCAACCGTCCGCCAATGACAAACGTGGGATCGAGGCCGGCTTGCGCCAACACGCTCGCGACAAGACTCGTCGTCGTCGTCTTCCCGTGCGTACCGGCCACGGCAATACCCTGCTGGAGGCGCATCAATTCGCCAAGCATCTCGGCGCGCGGGATGACCGGGATCTTGGCCGCGCGCGCCGCTAACACCTCCGTATTCTGAGACGCTATGGCAGACGAGATGACAACCACGTCCTGACCTTGGACAAGCCCTGGATCGTGCCCGATGTGGACATTGATCCCAAGGCCTTGCAAGCGCCTAGTCGTAGGACTCTCGGAGGCATCGGAACCCGACACCTGAAACTTAAGGTTATGCAGGACTTCGGCTATACCGCACATGCCGGCGCCCCCGATACCCACGAAATGAATGCGTTGCACCTTATGCATGAGCCACCTCGAGACAAGTTGCTGCGATCCGCTCGGTGGCATCGCGCATCGCAAAAGCACGACTGCGCTCGGCCATTTGGAGGCCCACCTCGGGGGTCTTCGCCAGACCTTCGAGCAACTCCGCCACATGGGCCGCGGAGAATTCGCTTTGCGGCATAGACAAAGCCGCCTCGCGCTCGACTAGCCCGCGCGCGTTGGCGGTCTGATGATCATCCGTCGCAAACGGGAAGGGCACGAGGACCGCGGCAATACCAACTGCGCAAATTTCGGCGATCGTCATAGCCCCCGCCCGACAAATGATGATGTCGGCCCACGCATAGGCGGCCGCCATGTCCGTTATGAAAGGAACGACCTCCGCGCTCACCCCGCGACTCTGATAGCTTTGTACGGTCACGGAAAATCCCGATGGTCCGCTTTGATGAAGCATCACGGGGCGATAGGCTACGGGAATCAAGCTGAGCGCCTCGGGAAGCACGCTATTTAATATCGCGGCACCCTGACTGCCGCCTACGACAAGGACGCGTAGCGGCAATACGCGGTTCGCGAGACGTTCTCTGGGTGGGGGGACCTGAAGGATCTCCGGACGCACGGGATTGCCGACATGAATCGCGCCCGGGAGCGACCGAAAGGCCTCTGGAAACCCGCACAAGACACGATCGGCGATCAAGGCCAAGTACCGGTTTGTGAGACCGGCCAGCGCATTTTGTTCATGCACGACAAGCGGGGTGCGCATAAGCCACGCGACGATACCGCCGGGGCCTGCCACGAATCCCCCTAAGGCCAAGACCGCATCGGGCTTGTGCCTACGGAAGATCTGAAACGCCTGCCAGAGCGCTTTGACAAGACGCGCCGGCAAGAACACCAAGTCGCGCAGCGAGCCGCGCCGCAAACCCTGGATCGTAATCCATTCAATGGGAATCCCCGCCTCCGGCACAAGACGCGCCTCAAGCCCGCGCTGCGTGCCTACCCATACGACGGACACGCCCTGATCACGAAGAGCGCGCGCCACGGCAAGGCCTGGAAAGACATGCCCGCCCGTACCGCCCGCAAGAATCATGATCGTCGTCATCGTGACACGCTCCGCGCGCGCACTTCCCGATCGATGCGCAATAAGATCCCCATGGCAACACAGCTCACCAAGGTACTGGAACCGCCGTAACTCAAAAGCGGCAGCGCCAAGCCCTTGGTCGGTAACACGCCCATGTTGACCCCCATATTTACGATGGCCTCTAGGCCAATAAGGATACCTATCCCTTGGGCGACAAAACTTGCATAAAGATCGTCGAAACGACGCGCCGCATCGGCAATCTGAAAGGCGCGCACTATGACGGCGGTAAAGAGCGCCACGACCGCGAGCACCCCCACAAACCCAAATTCCTCGGCGATGATGGCAAACAAGAAATCCGTGTGCGCCGCCGGCAGGTAATAAAGCTTTTGCAGGCTCAAGCCTAAGCCTCGACCGAACAGACCGCCACGGCCAAAGGCCATGAGCGACTGCACGAGTTGATAGCCGTCCCCCCGGGCCTGCGCGAAGGGGTGCAAAAATCCAACGATGCGCCGCTCCCGATAACTGGATGCGAGCGTTAAGACGACCCCCGCGCCCGCCCCCGCCAAGACCACCGCAAGGAAATGGCTCAATCGCACCCCACCCACAAAGAGCATCCCGAACGCGACCGCCCACAAAATGACTTCGCTGCCCATGTCGGGCTCCAACAGCAAAAGGACGCCAGTGGCCATGAGCAGACCGGAGACCGTCAAGATACCGTGCGTAAATTCGCTTAATCGGTCCTTCCTGCGCACAAGATAGCCCGCGAGGTACAGCACCAAAAAGAGCTTCAGGAACTCAGACGGCTGGACATTAATGACCCCAAGCGACAACCAGCGGGCCGAACCGTTCACGCGGACACCCACATGAGGGATCAAGACCATGACAAGTCCCGCTAGGCCCACCATCAAGAGATAAGGGGACAAGTGGCGCCACACCTTAATCGGAATCTGCAAGACCGCAAAAAGGGCCAAGAGACTCACGATGACATTGACCACGTCGTGCAACAAATAATAGGGACTATGGCCAGTACGCTGCGCGGCGACATAAGCCGACGCCGAATAGACCATCGTCAGGCCAAAAGCCAATAGCGTGAGCACCGTATAGAGCAAAACCGGATCCAAGGGAGGTTTTGCGCGGCGCAACATCGACTCGCCCATGGAGTTCATGGCGATCCCTCCGTGCCGGAGACGAGACGCCGCACCGCTTCGGCAAAGACGTCGCCGCGATGCGCATAATTGCGAAACATATCAAAACTTGCGCAAGCCGGCGACAAAAGCACCTGATCGCCGGGGCGGGCGAGAGCGCGCGCGGCGACAACGGCCTCCTCCATACTCCCCGCCTCTACGAGCGGACATCTCCCTTCGAGCACGGCGCGGATGCGCGGCGCGTCTTTGCCTATTAAAACGACCGCGCGCGCCTTGGTCTCCGCAATCGCGGCCAAGGGGCTGAAATCCGCGCCCTTGCCTTCACCGCCCGCGATCAAGACCACGGGGCCCGGCAGGCCCGCCAAAGCGGCGGCGGTAGCGCCCACGTTCGTTCCTTTAGAATCATCTATCCACGCGACATCGCCGTAACGCCCCAGGACCTGCGTCCTATGGGCAAGACCCGTAAAGCCCCGCACCGCCTCGATCATGGGATCGAACTCGCAACAAAGCGCCGTCGCGAGCGCGAACGCCGACAACACATTGGCGATGTTGTGGCTTCCGGGAATCGGCACATCGGCGGTAGGCATGAGGCGGTGCCGACCCTGAACAAGCCAGTTCGCCCCCTCGTGCTCGACGATCCCGAAGTCATGCGCCCTGGGGCGATTCAAACCAAAGGAAACGACCTCGCGATCCTCACGCGCCATGGCCGTCACCCACGGATCTTCGCGGTTCACCACCACACGACCAACACCCGTAAAGATGCGCGCCTTGGCGTACGCGTAGTCGGCTATATCCTCGTAGCGATCCATGTGGTCTGGGCTTACGTTCAAGACCGTGGCGGCCTGTGCGTTCAGGCTCACGGTCGTCTCCAACTGAAAGCTCGACAGTTCGAGCACATAGACGTCCGGAGGCGCTCTGCCTAGAAGCGTCAACACCGGAACACCGATATTACCGGCGACCTCGACTCGAAAACCCGCCGCGCTCAGCATATGGCCGACAAGAGTCGTCACCGTGCTCTTACCGTTCGAACCGGTAATCGCGACAATAGGTGTCTCGCAGGCCCAGGCGAAGAGCTCAATATCCCCCACGATAGGCACGCCGCACGCCGCGGCGGCGGCAATGGCCGGTTCCTTCACCGAGACGCCGGGGCTCACGGCCAAGAGATCTGCGCTCGTCAACAGATCGCGAGAAAAGGGCCCGGTGACGATCTCGACTGCGGGGTAGCTTTCGCGAAGCCGCGAAGACAAGGGCGGCGTGGGCCTGCTATCACAGACGACGACGTCATAACCGCGCGACAAGAGATGACCGACACACGAAAACCCGGTGTCGCCGAGCCCTAGCACCACGGCGCGCCTCGTCATGGACGCCCCGCAAGGGTCGATAGACCCACCAGGACAAGGAGTATGGTCATGATCCAGAAACGAACGATCACGCGCGGCTCGGGCCAGCCCTTTAATTCGAAATGATGGTGGAGGGGCGCCATCCTAAAGACCCTGCGGCCGGTTAACTTGTAAGAGGCGACTTGTAGCATGACCGAAAAGGTCTCCATGACAAAGACGCCGCCCATGATGAACAACAAGACCTCTTGGCGAATGATAACCGCCACCACCCCAAGGGCTGCACCCAAGGCAAGGGCGCCCACATCCCCCATGAAGACCTGGGCTGGGTAGGCGTTAAACCAAAGGAATGCGAGGCTCGCCCCCATGATGGAACCACAAAAGATGGCGAGATCGCGCGCCCCGGGGATAAAAGGGTGGCCGACTAAGGCCGCCAGATGCGCAGAACCCGCGACATAGGCCAGCACGCCCAAGGCCGCGGCCACGAGCGCCGTAGGAAACGCGGCTAGGCCGTCTAGACCATCGGTGAGATTCACCGCATTACTAGCGCCGGTTATGACCAAGAAACCAAAGAACATAAAAGTGGCCGCGCCCAAAGACAGCACGGGGTGCGCCATGAACGGTAAATAGAAACTCGCCTCCGCCTTCGTAGTGGAGAGCGCAAAAATCGCCGCGGCGGCCGCGACCGAGACCAACATTTGACTCATAAACTTCGCGCGCGCACCGATACCGCGGGGGTTCTTATGGAGCAACTTGACGTAATCATCCGCCCAACCGATGACACCGAAGGCCAGCAAGGTGCCTAACGCAATCCAGGTATCATCGCTCGTAGGCCGCATCCAAAAAAGAGTGGAGACGGTAATAGCGAACAACATAAGGAGGCCGCCCATAGTCGGCGTACCGGCCTTTTGATAATGACTCTTAGGACCGTCTTTGCGAACCGTCTGACCTATCAGGCGATCGGTCAGACGCGCAATCATGAGCGGACCTATCCATATGCCCACAAAAAACGCCGTCAAGGCCGCCAACAAGGCGCGAAAGACGAGGAGGTCCCGCGCCCAGAGAGGGCTTGCGCCAAACCAGCTAGCCAGCAAGAGGAACATGGCCCCCTCCTTCGTCATGGAGACCGGCTACGACCCGTTCCATACGCATGCTTCGGGAACCCTTCACGAGAACGACGGCGCGGGCATGAAGGCCGGCCCTTAGATCACGCACAAGCGCTGGCGCATCCTGATAATGACGACCCCCGGATCCAAAGGCGCGACTCGCATGGGCGGCAAGATCCCCGAGCGTCCACAGATGCTCTATGCCCGCTTCCCGCGCGGCCTCGCCGAAGGCCTTATGCAAATCCTCCGCAGCGAAGCCCAACTCCGCCATATCGCCCAACACAAACCACCGTTCTCCGGTAAAGCCCGCGAGGACTTTCAAGGCGGCTTGGGCCGAATCCGGGTTCGCGTTATAGCTGTCGTCGATAAGCTGCGCACCGCCCGAAATCAGGCCAGCCTCGAGCCTGCCATGGATCGGACGCACCGCCTCCAAACCTTCCACGACGGCGCGATCGGGTACCCCGAGGGCTAAGGCCGCGGCGACGGCGGCCAAGGCATTGGCCACGTTATGTTCGCCTAAGACCTTCAGATTGACGATCATCTCACTCGGACGACCGCGCACAGAGATCGAGACGCAAGCGCCTTGCGCTACGCGCGTAGCGTGCGCGGTGACATCCGCCTCGTTTTGCAGGCCATAAGTTAAAACCGGACCTTTCGCCAAGCCTCGCCAGTAGGCCGCGAAAGGATCGTCTGCGTTGATGATGGCGGTGCCGCCCGGCATAAGCGCGGGATACAAGGCGCCCTTCTCCGTGGCCACCGCGGTCAGCGACTTCAATCCGGCCAAATGGGCGCGTCCGGCATTCGTCACGATCGCCACATGGGGGCTTGCAATGGCCGCCAGGCTTGCAATCTCCCCGGGCCGATTCATGCCTATTTCAATGACCGCATAACGATGTTCAGGACGGAGCCGTAAAAGCGTAAGCGGCATGCCGATGTCATTATTGAGATTGCCGATCGTAGCAATCCCGGGGCCCGTGCGCGCCAAGATCGCGGCTACCATCTCCTTTACGCTCGTCTTCCCGTTGCTCCCGGTCACCGCAATCACGCGCGCGGCCATTCTTTGACGCCAATAAGCGGCGAGCGCGCCCAAGGCCCGCCGCGTGTCGGGAACGACAATGCAAGGCGGCGCTCCGCGCGCGGGCGGCCGATCGGTCAAGGCCGCCGCCGCACCACCTGCTGTCGCCTCGGACAAAAAGTCATGACCGTCGAAGCGCTCGCCCCGCAAGGCTATGAAAAGCGCCCCGGGCACAAGCGATCTGGTGTCGGTGGTAACGCTTGTAATCGAACCGGGGAGCGGCGCGCCTTTCGCGCCCACGGCCTCGGCCACTTCCGCAAGCGTCATCATGAGGCCTCCAGAAGCTGGCGCACGGTCCGACGATCGCTATAAGGAACGCACCGATCGCCGAACTGTTGGTACTCCTCATGCCCCTTACCGGCGATGACCACGACATCTTCCGGCGTGCCGCGCTTCAACGCGGCGGCGATCGCGTCGCACCGCTCGCCCACCACCGCAACGCGCCCGCGCTCCTCCTCCGGGATGCCCTCTAAAATATCGGCCACGATCCGGTCCGGATCTTCGTGACGAGGGTTGTCGTGGGTGATGAAAAGATAATCCGCGTAGCGAATCGCGCAAGCGCCCATCAACGCGCGCTTACCCTGATCACGATCGCCTCCGCAACCAAAGACGCAGATGACACGCCCCGGCGCATGGGAGCGGACCGCGACCAAGACCTTCTCCAGGGCGTCTGGCGTATGCGCGTAATCCACCACCACGAAAGGCCTCGACGCGTCGTGCGAGAAACGCTCCATCCGGCCCGGGATCGGGGGCACGGTGGCTAAGGCCGCGGCGGCCTCGGTCGCACGCCAACCCATAGCCAAAAGGGTCGTGAGCGCGGCGGCCAAATTATAGACATTAAAGCCCCCCAACAAGAGGCTTTTGACGATAATCGAGCCTTCGGGAGTATCGAATGCGACGCGCAGACCCACGCCGTCGGCCGAGACTTCCTTGATTGCCACATCGGCCACGCGTCCATAAGTCCAGCAACGGGCCTCCCTGCGCGTGCGCGCACGCAACGCGGCACTAAAAGGATCGTCGGCATTCAGGACCGCGAACTCGATCTCCGGCAAGGCAAACAGCCGCGCCTTGGCCTCTCCGTAACGCTCCATATCGCCATGATAGTCTAGGTGATCGCGCGTGAGATTCGTAAAGACCGCGCCCGTTATGCGCACCCCGCCGATACGTCCTTGATCGAGGGCGTGGGATGAGACCTCCAAGGCCACGGCCCGAGCCCCCTCGCGGCGAAATCGATCGAGCCAACGGTGTAATGAAACCGCATCCGGGGTGGTACGGTCGGCCGGCAACAGGCTGCCCGGAAACCCATTACCCAAGGTGCCGATCAACGCGCAACGGGCCTTCGTTTGCATCGCATGGGCGATGAGGTGCGTGGTTGTCGTTTTTCCATTCGTCCCGGTCACGCCCACTACGGTCAGCTCTCGCGACGGGCTTTGATAAAAGCGATCGGCGATCGTGCCTACGCATTGACGCAAACCCGGGCAGGATAGGATGGGTACCGGCCCCAAGTGACCATCGGGCGCGCTTTCGCTCAAGACCGCAGCCGCGCCGCGCGCGACCGCGTCACTGATAAAACGCCGCCCATCCTGCGTCGTTCCGGAAAGCGCCATAAACAAAGCGCCGGGTGCGACGGTACGACTGTCAAGCGAAAGCCCGTCGATCGGCCTATCGAGCGCAGGATCGATCTCCCGAATACCCGCAAGCAAGGCCTTTAGCATCGTCATCATGGTCGATACCCCGTTTTGACACGCGCGAGGGTCGTGACCGGATCATCCGGTGGGATATTCAGAATACGCAAGGCGCCGGTCATCACCTTGCGAAAGACGGGAGCCGCGCACTGTGCGCCATAGTAGCCATGCTTTTGCGGGTCGCGAATCACGACCACCATCGCCAATCGCGGATCAGAAGCCGGCGCAAAGCCCGCGAACGATGCCACATAGCGATGACGATGATAGCCCTTCAAGTCCGCGATATGCGCAGTCCCGGTCTTTCCCGCGATGCGATAATTGACGATATCGGCGGTCTCTCCCGTGCCCATGGGGCTTGCCGCAAGCTCCAGCATATGGCGCATTTCCCGCACGACTTTATGAGAAAATATTCGCCGACCTTGCGGCGGCGCCGTTGTCTTCAAGACACTAATCGGCTCCAGGACGCCGCCGTTGGAAAAGACCGTGTAGGCCCGCGCCAACTGCAAGGGTGTAATGGAGATACCATAACCAAACGACAGCGTCGCCTTCTGGATCGGCGCCCAGGTGTTAGGGGGCGCAAGGAACCCAGACGACTCCCCAGGCAGACCCGCATGGGTGAAGTGGGTCAACCCAAGATTCACGAAATTACGGTACATGGCCTCTTTAGTCAGCGTCGTAAGGGCGATCTTAGACGCGCCCACGTTGCTCGACTCGGCGATCACGTGAGACACGTCGATCAGGCCGAAGTTTCCGACATCGCTAATCTTATTCGGTCCCACCCAATAATCGCCAGGCGTCGTGCTCACGAGGGTGTGCGGAACAATACGTCCCGACTGCAAGGCCAACGCGATCGTAAAGGGCTTGAGCGAAGATCCCGGTTCAATAACATCCGTCACCGCGCGGTCCCGGTAATAACGACTATTGAGGTCGCTACGGGTATTGGGATTGAAGCTAGGGACATTGGCCAACGCCAGGACTTCGCCCGTACGCGGATTGAGAATAATGGCGGAACCGCTACTGGCGTCATGGTAACGGACCGCCTTCAGAAGCTGGCGATAGGCCAAATATTGCAGGCGCTGATCGATACTCAAGGTCAAGTTTTGACCAGGAAGCGGGGGGTGGTGACCCTTGCGCAAGGCAATGGGCTGACCACGCCCGTCGCGAATCATGACCGCGCGCCCGCGATGGGGGCTCAATATCGCGTTATAGGCCAACTCGATGCCGTCTTGTCCCTGGTCGCTGATATTGGTAAATCCAATCAAGGTGGCGCTCACAGCGCCCGTGGGGTAATAGCGACGATACTCGCGTTGGGACGCGACACCCGGAATCCGAAGATCGAGCACGCGCTGCGCAAAACGAGGATCGACCTCGCGCCTTAAGTACATAAACTGCTCATGACGTTGCACGAGGAGTCGGTGCGTGAAGCGGATGGTCGACCACCCGATCGCGCGCGCGAGGCGGGGCCACTGTAAGGGTTCTTTTATGAGCACTCGAGGGTTCGCCCAAAGTGAGTCCACGGGGGTGCTTATGGCAAGCGGACGCCCGTGTCGATCCAAGATCATCCCGCGATGGCCCTCTTCCTGAATCGTCTCGATCTGTTGGCGGCGCGCCTCGTGACGCAAAAACGGCGCGTCTACGACCTGCAAAAAAAACGCACGCACGGCCATGAGAGAGAGCGCCACCAGCATCAGGGTCATCAAAAATGACGACCGCCCAAAGCCTGCCTCGCGTATGACCACCAAGAAAGGATGCGAGGCGTTCATGGGATCGCCGTAGGCTGCGAGTAAAGAAGTACGATGCGCCGCGGATCGGGCATCATCATATCGAGCTTCTGGCGCGCGACATGGTCGATCCGGCGATGTTCGGCCAAGGTCCCCTGCTCCAATAAGAGACGCCCCCACTCCACGTGCAGCGCATCTTTTTCACTCATAAGGCGATCTTCTTTCGTAAAGAGCAAAAGATAGTGGCTACGCACGTCGACTAACGCGAATGCCGACAAAAATAAGGTCACCAGCAAAAAAGAGAGGGTCCTCTGGCTCATGGCAAGTCCTCGAGCCGCTCGGCTACGCGCAAGACCGCGCTGCGCGCCCGGGGATTCTCCGACAGTTCCGCTTGTTGCGCACGAATCTTTTTACCAACGGTTTTAAGGCGCGGCCGTAAAGCGCGATGGGCGATCGGGAATTTCGTCGGGTAGCTATCCCCGCGCGACTCCGCGACGAAGAACTGCTTGACGATACGATCCTCGAGCGAATGGAAGCTGATGACGACGAGCCGTCCACCGGGCCGCAACGAGCGCATCGCGGCCGGGAGCGCCCGCGTCAATTCCCCCAATTCATCATTGATCAAGATACGGAGCGCCTGAAACGAGCGCGTCGCGGGATCCTGTCCCGGCTCGCGATGCAAAATAGCGGAGGCGACGATCGCCGCAAACGCGGAAGTCGTGACAATAGGGGCCGTCTGACGCGCGGCCAGTACCGCCCGCGCAATACGGCGCGCATAGCGCTCTTCGCCAAAATCCCGCAAGACGCGCACGATATCAGCCTCCGTCGCCGCGTTTAGCCATTGCGCAGCCGAAGGCTCGGCCTGAACATCCATCCGCATATCAAGCGGTCCTTCGCGCCGAAAACTGAATCCTCGGCGCGCATCATCCAACTGGGGAGAAGAAACCCCCAAATCCAATAAAATCCCATCGAGGCCTCCTTGCCATCCTGCATTCTCTTGATGTTCTTCCATCATAGAGAACCGCCCTTTTGCTACTGTCATACGGGGATCCTCCCCGAAGCGCTGCTTGGCCGCCGCAACCGCCTCCGAGTCACGGTCCATAACCAAAAGCCTGCCCTGGGGCGAAAGCCGCGCCAAGATCTCGGAACTATGGCCGCCTCGCCCAAATGTCGCATCGAGATAACGCCCATCAGGCTTTATCGCCAACGCATCTATCGCTTCTGCCAGCAGAACCGGCCGATGACCGTCCATCACAGCGATAAGGACTGCAACTCGGCCGGCAATTCCTCGCTGTCGGTCTCCGCTAACCACTCCGCACGGCGCGCATTCCATATAGCCTCACTCCACAACTCGAACTTATTACCCTGGCCTATCAAAGTAATGTCCTTGTCCAAGCTGGCAAATTCCCGAAGCAAGGCCGGCACAAGAATGCGCCCCGCCCCATCCATATCGCACTCCGTCGCATGCCCAATCAAGAGCCGCTGCAAGCGCCTTGTCTGCGGATTAAAACTAGGCAGACTCACAAGTTTGGTCTCGATCACCTCCCACTCCGGAAACGGATAGAGTAATAGGCAATGGTCGCGGTCTACAGTCATAATGAGCCGCCCGGCGCAGTGCGCAGCAAGGCCTTCGCGATAGCGAGTCGGAATCGCAATACGACCTTTGCTGTCAAGGCTCAGGCTAGTGACGCCGCGGAACATGGCTCCCCTTTATGACCTAATCCCACAATTACCCACAATTACCCACTTCGTGACACTATAGAGACGCACGAAAAGCGAAGTCAAGCACGTTTGACGAAAAGGAGACGAATGGCAGCAAAACAGGGGTTAAAAGTCGCCAAATAGGCTTTAAGACGATCGTAAGAGAGTGGGAGTTGGCCGATAAGCCGGGTTCTGTCGTGGACAGTCATTCCTCTGGGACGCGCGTCGCCGCGCGCCTCTAGCAACCTACCCGGGGACGACGCGGGCCGGCGCCATTGTCCCCCTATTCGGCCTTGCTCCAGGTGGGGTTTACCCTGCCACCGATGTTGCCACCGGCGCGGTGCGCTCTTACCGCACCATTTCACCCTTACCCGCCGGTTAGACGGGCGGTATATTTTCTGTGGCACTTTCCGTAGGCTCGCGCCTCCCAGGCGTTACCTGGCACCTTGCCCTATGGAGCCCGGACTTTCCTCCATCCTTTCGGACAGCGACTGTCTAGCCAACTCCCGGCCGGAGTATACAAGGTTCAAGCCACTACCGGGCATTATTCCGCAGCAAGCGACTCTTTTTTATCGGCAAGGCGACCGGCCAAGGCCCGATAAGAGGCCAGAAAGGCGTCCAGGCCCTGCTCTTGTAGGCTATCTAATATCTGCGGGAAGTCTATGCCCTCGCGCCGCACCCCATCGAGCACGAGCTGCGACTGAGTCATCTCCGCCTCCAGCAAGGCGCGCGGACGCGCATGAGTCAAAAGCGCGGTAAACGTTTGCGGAGGAACGGTATTCACCGTATCGGGCGCTATCAGGTGATCAATATACCAAGTCGCCGGATAACTGGGGTCTTTGCTACTCGTGCTCGCCCATAACAGCCATTGAGGACGGGCGCCGCGTGCCCGCAGGCGCGCAAAGTCCTTCCCACGAAAAATATCCTTATATCGCTGATACATGCGCTGGGCATTGGCAATCCCGGCCCTTCCCAAGAGACCCTTTAAGCGCTTCGCCTCCGCGGCGGGCGCGACTTTAAGCTTCTCATGCAAAAGACCATCGACGATGACGTCCACGCGACTTACGAAAACACTCGCCACCGAAGCCAGCTTATCGATAGGGAGTCCCAAGGCGAGTCGGTCCTCGAGCGCGCCTCGATAGGCGGTCGCCACCTTTTCATAGGATTGCGGCGCGAAGATGAGGGTCACGTTGACGTTGATCCCGAGCCGTAAAACCTCGCGAACCGCCACAAAACCGGCCTCCGTAGCCGGAATTTTGATCATCACGTTGGGTCGTTCCACGGCCGCCCAGAGAAGCTTGGCCTCGGCTACGGTTGCCTCCGCGTCCTGGGCATGGTCGGGCGCCACCTCGATACTCACATAGCCATCTTCCCCTAGGCTGCGATCGTACACCGGACGCAACACATCCGCCGCAAGGCGAACATCAGAGACCATCAGATCTCGGACCATGACCTCGGCAGACAGCCCCCTGGCCTTCAGATCCCGAATCTCGGTATCGTAGTGCTTTCCTTCGTGAATGGCCTTCTCAAAGATCGAAGGATTGGTCGTCACGCCGCGAACGCCCTGAGCCACAAGGGTCCGTAAGCCACCGCTTGTAATCAGCTCGCGGTCGATGTTGTCATACCAAATGCGCTGCCCTAAAGCGGCAATTCGCTCAATACCCTTCATAAATCACCATAAATCACTCAAAAGGGGGAGGCGGCCTGAAAGACCCTCCCGATCGAAATCCCAAAGACATACCCACACCCGGACCCGTTCGCGACCTGCATATAAAGGACGTGAGCACCGATCGCTCGCCCTTCTCGCTCGCCTCAAGGCCACGCAGGCCGCCTCATCTGCGACCTTGGCCTCGCCATGACCCAAGTCCGCCATTATCCGTCTTCGCAATGGCTTTAGCCATTACCTAGAGAGTCCTATCACGGACAAAAAACCGCGACACTCATGCGAGCGGGGAGGTTTCAGTCTACCGCAAAAAAGCCGCCAAACCTCACCCCTTATTAAAGACCAAGCCGTTTGCGACGGGGATTCCCGCGCCCAGCCGGCATCGCGACCGACCAAAGCGGCCGGGATCGCGTGCGCTTGCGCCGGCCTTAAAGGGGCTTATGCCCAGCCTCACGAACATCGTCAGCCGACACGGCGCGGCCCCCGTCAAAGGAGCAAGACCGCCCTAGGGCCATCCAAGCTGACGCCCACCGTCACTCTAACGCTTTCGCGTCACCGGCGCCCACCCTATACGCCCGCCCGCAGACCCCTGGCCCAAGCTCTCCCGCGAGCACCCTCATAGACAAAAACATAACAGACAAAATCTCAAAAGGACCCCACCCCGGGATCGAAAGCCCCCGAATCCACTCCTTTAATGACACTAACATCCATTATACTCAGTGCAATACCCTCGCACGCGGATAAAGGCGCGAACCCCAGGGTCATGGTGAAGCCCCTTCATTCCGGGCCGCAGACGCCGGAAGTGCGCTGTTCGAAGTACCGCATGGGTACCATGGATTCGTTATGTCAAGTTTCCATAACAGCAGGGAACCTATTTAAATGGTACAGTACTTGCACGTGTTAACCATAACAAAAAAAAACGGCACACCTTGTGCGAACGACACGCGAGTTAACCCCGTGACGCAGGGTTTTGAGGGAATCATGACATGCCGCATCGTTTGTCGCGCCTCGCGCCCCTTCGCCCGCGAGGGCGTGAGGAGCTTGGTAGCTATCGGGGTATCCTAAACCGCACAAGGCGGGTCGCGGCGGCGTTTATGACGTTTGGCTTGGCCTTGCTGGCGCTTGGCATATGGCGCGCAAACGATCTCTTTAAGACCATAGAGCACGACGAGCGCCTGCGCGCCGAAAATCTCGTCTCCCGCACGGCAGACCGCCTCATCCTCAGCTTAAATGGGCGTTTCGCCGACCTCCGCTTTCTCGGACGATCGCTGCTCGATGTACGGTCTACGAAGGAAGTCTTAACGAGGACGCCTAAAAAAGCCTTGCGGGAATTCCTCATGACCCACCCCATGGTCAGTAACGTCAACATCTTAAGTCCCGATGGACGACGCATCCTGTGGTCTGCGTTACCGCAAAGCCATAGACCCGTGCTGGAACCCGAACAATTCCAGACGCTGCCCGACAATCCGCGGCTCCGACTCGGAAAAGCGACCTTTAGTCGACGCTTCAACGCCATGGTCGTGCCATTACGTTACGAGATCGGCGGTCGGCTAGGGCAGCCTCGCTTTCTCGTGGGCGACCCGCTCAACCTCGAGCAACTCCGCGGCCTCATTCCGCATACGGACCTCACCGTCCAGCTCGCGACGAACACCGGGCCACCGTTCGCGCAATGGCGTAACGGTCGCTGGGAGCCCGCGCAAAAAATACGTGAGCCCGCAGCGGGGCTTGCGCGCGCGCCCGTCGCGGACTACGGCTGGCGGGTCGAAACGCAATGGTCGCGCCAAAAAATATGGGCACTCTGGTGGCAGCGTATAAAACACCGTCTCCCACTCTTCCTTTTACTTTTATGGGGAAGCCAATATATGGGCGTCCTTATCGTCAATCTATTGTCGCAAGAAATGCAGTTACGACTCTGGCACGAGACCCTGCACCAGCTCAATCAGGACATCCTCAAAGATTTGCCGCTTCCGCAGATATTCACGGATGCCGCGCGACGCCTACAAGCCAATCTCGACGCGCCCTGGGTCTTTATAGGGTCGCGAAGGGATTATGGCGCCGCGGGGCCCGACTGGAAGGGCTGGAACGACACGCTAGAGCATGCGTTCGATACGGCCACAGAACACGACTGGCGGTCCGTTCCCATCGGGCGCGCGCCCTACCCGATCACGCATGCCTTAGGCCACAGCGGCGGAATCATAGCGCTCATCCCTTCAGCGCACATACAGCTGATTCCTTGGCACGACATGGTACAGGAATTGACCAACCACCTCGCAAACGCCATTAATGCGCGTGAACAAGGTCGCGATATCCATCGCCTCCAACGCTACCAGGGCGCGGTTCGCCTCATGCAACTTGAACTTCTGCGACAGCCGAGCCCGGAAGATACCTACGCTTTACTCGTCCGTATCCTTGCGGAACAAACAGACATTCTCGGGGCTTATGTGGCGACCCCGGAAAACAACACGTCGCGGCTCTTGATAGAAACCGCCGCCGCCCAAAGCCCTGCTGTGCGTGACGCCCTTTTGCGCCTCACGCCCTCACAAGACGCCAAAGACCATCCCTTAGGTCATATGTTGGCCTCGCGCGCTTGGCGCACGTCGATGCCACACGGACCCATCGACCCGAATACGGACCCTCATTTAGCCGCCGTCTTAGCGCAAGAACCGGCGCTCTCTGAGATTCGCGCCATCATTGCCTACCCCATCCTTGAAGAAGGCGCGCCGCATCCGGCGGCCATACTGGTCGCAGAAGGTACGGATCCGGATTACTTCACGCCCGCGCTCAGGACGCTTCTTGAACAATTGGTGGCAAGCGTCCGACTGAGCCTCACCGCATATCGCACACGCCGACAAATCGATCGCTATCGTGCTTTCTATGAAGCCCTGGCACGGGCGAGCCAAGTGATCGCGCGGCGTGGCGACCCCTCCCAACTCTTTCGAAGCGTCTGCCAGATCTTAGCCGAAAGCACGGGTGTCCCGCTGACCTTCATCTCGCTTGTAACAGACGGCGACTTCCGAGTGGTCGCCACAGGAGGAGCGAGCCGGCATTGCTTGGAGATGGATGCGGCGAAGGCCGATCGGGGGGCCAGTCTACTGACAACTTTGCATGCGCGCGGTATTGGGTCTGCCGGCCCCTGTCTATTCGAGAGACGCGAACAATGGCTTGAGAGCGAGGAGGGGCGCGCTAAAGCCGCCGCCGAGGGTCTTGTGTCCGCCCTTACGATCCCCTGGATGCATAAAGGCGCTATCGCCGGGCTGCTGGGCATAGTGGCAGGGGAGCGGGCCTTTTTTGATGAAGACCTCACGCGACTCATAGAGGCCTTTGGTCATGACATCGGATTTGCGATGGCCGATTACGACCAACAGCAGGAGCTTTTGCACTTATCGCTCTTCGATCCGCTGACCGGCCTTCCCAACCGTGCGTATTTTGAGCGATCCGTCATGGCGACTATGGTTGGCATCGGTCGTTCCGACCAAATATTGGCGCTCGGCGTTATGGATTTAGATGGGTTTAAGGAATGGAACGACTTGCAAGGACATAAGGCGGGCGACGACTTACTGTGCGAGGTGGCGAACTATATCCGGGAGGTGGTGCGCAAAAGCGAGGGCGTGGCGCGCCTGGGCGGCGACGAATTCGGTCTTGCGATTTGCGTAGACAATATGGGTAGTCTAGCCGCCCTCTCGGCGCGCCTACTGGCCGCGATCGCCTTAGCGGATCCGGAAAAGCGCGTCACGGCGAGCCTCGGTTGGGCCACTTACGCAGGCGAACCGAACACGGACTACACGGATCTGCTCGTACGTGCCGATGAAGCGCTTTATGCGGCCAAATCGGCTGGCCGCAACACCTACCGTGTTTTCGGTGGGGAGATCGCCGAGCGCCTCACGCGGAGACTGAACATCCATCAACGATTCCCAGAGGCGCTGCGCATCGGGCAGATCGAATTCCATCTCCAACCCCAGATCCAGTGCGTCACGGGACGCGTCGAAGGAGTGGAGTTGCTGGCGCGTTGGAAAACCAGCAGCGGCACTCTGGTTGCGCATGACTTCATAGGGGATGTCGAGAAAGACGCGCGTCTTGTACGGTCGCTCGGCCGCGAGGCGCTCGCTTACGCCCTCGCCTTGCGTGGTCGACTAAAAGATCGGGGCATGGACTTACGGATATCTTTCAATGTGGGCGCCCATCACTTTCTCCATCCGGGCTTCCTAGACGAGGTGGCGACCTCCCTAGGATCAGAAACAGGCGCTGGGCTCTGTATCGAGGTGACCGAAGGCGTGGCGCTCGGCGACGGGCGACGGGCGGTGTCGGTCATAGAACAACTCAAGGCGCTGGGCTTTGCGGTCGCGCTAGACGACTTCGGCACGGGGTATTCATCCCTCAACGAGGCCGTGCAGCTTCCGGTCGACGAACTAAAACTCGATCAACAATTCATTCTCCAGTTCCGACGCGACCCGAATGCGTTTGCGGTGGCGGGCGCCGCCGTACTATTAGGGAGCCTGTCTGGTCGCCGACTCGTAGCGGAAGGCATAGAGACCAAAGAGGACCTTGCGCTCTGGAGGCGCATGGGCGGCGAATACATACAAGGCTACCTCGTGTCACCGGCACTCGCGGAGCTTGAGTTTTATGCGTGGCTTGAAAGCACCGAGGTCACGACACCGGAACGACTCCCCATATTCTCGCCTCGAGACCTCACCTTGCTCGGATATGCCTTCCTGGAGCCCGAGAGCTATGCCTTGCCCAAGATGGCCGACCCGCGCGATCGACATGTGCGGCTCCAACAATGGATGCGCATGCGCGCGCCCCTTTACGGCCACTTGCGCCACTGGGCAAAACTCGAGTCGACCCTAAGCCAACTGCCGTATATACCGCTCGAGTCCGCCCCCGCCTTTAGCGTGCTCGAACTGCGACCCGCCGTCCTTGCCCTGTTTCAGGAAATGGACGGCCTGCTCTATCGCCACCAAGGCACATACACCTAAAGCCTCGGATTTAAAATGAGGGTCGATTTTCGGTCCAAGTGCGCCAACGCCGCCAGGGACAATGGTACCCGTCGCCGATCCATTCTTGGTCTAGAGAATTAGCAACACCCGCGGCCTGCGATCCACGTGCTCTCAGCGCATGGCGTTGATGTGTGCGCATACCACACGCACGCCATGACGTGCGCTGAAAACGCATCTTCCTCTGCCTGTTTGTGCGCGAGGCTCGGCATAGACCATACAGCGCCCACCATCAAACCTGCGCTTGTTGTCCGTCTGCACCTCTGCTAGCGAATTTTGTTCACTACGCGAAGATCCGGGCCGGTGGGCCGTCGGCGCTTTTGGGCAAGCCACAGATTCTCTGGCCGAGGAGATCCGTCTGACCTCCCTTAGGCGACGCCCGGCATACACCATGCCGATCGTTTACGGAAGAGCGTCACGCTGAAGGGATCACGCGTCGCTTGCGGGGCGATCGAGGGAACGACGACCCAGCAAAGCAACGGTGTCGCGCAGCTCTTCGAGCTGGTACGGTTTGGCGATGCGTCCACAAAAACCGTAGGCGGTAAATTCCGCCATGACGGGATCGTTAGAATAGCCGCTTGAGACGATCGCCCGGATCTTAGGATCGATGACGAGCAAGGCTTGCATCGTGTCCTTGCCGCCCATACCGCCGGGAACTGTGAGATCGAGAATGACACCGACATACGGCTCTCCCTGCTTGAGTGCGAGTTGGTAGCGCGCGATGGCCTGACTCCCATCCTCCACACACTCGACCTGGTAACCGAAACTCCCCAGGGCCGTGCTGGCAAACTGGCGGATCACCAGCTCGTCGTCCATAAAGAGGATCTTGCCGGTCCCCGACGGTGGCACACTGCCCTTACCCAACGTGGACGCCACTTCTTTACGGGAAGCGGGCAGGTACAGGCAAAAGGTCGCCCCCTGTCCGAGTTCCGATTGGACGGTCAGATGGCCCCGGTGCTTCTTCACGATGGCATACGAGGTGGCGAGACCAAGCCCCGTACCTTTCGGTTTGGTGGTGAAAAACGGGTCGAAGATCTGGGGCAAGTGCTCCGGCGCGATGCCCCCACCCTGGTCGGTGATGATCGTCTGCACGTAGTCACCGGTGAAAGGCCGGCCGCTGCCCGTACCCAAAGTGACGTTTGCGGCCGTCACCGTGATCACGCCTCCTTGCGGCATCGCCTGTTGGGCATTAATAATGAGATTATGGATTACTTGACTCAATTGCCCGACATCCGCTTCCACTGGCCACAGATCCGGTGCGATCACAGACGTGATCTTAATATTCGAACCGCGCAGCGCAAAGGCCATCCATTCCACCAATAAACCGCCCAGCGACAGGACGTCTTGAATCGGTGCGCCACCGCGCGCGAAGACGAGCAGCTGCTGGGCCAGATCGCGGGCCCGCAGACCCGCATACTCTGCGGCCATCAGGTTCTTGAACAAGTCGCCATCGGGATTCAGGGACAATCGGGCCAGGCCGATATTACCGATGATGGCGGTGAGCAGATTGTTAAAATCGTGGGCGATACCGCCCGCCAGAATGCCGATGGAAGCCAATTTACTCGATTTCCAGAGCTCGTTATCGATCTGTTCACGCTCAGTGATATCGAGGCACGACCCGATATAGCCGGTGAATCGCCCCTCTGGTATCAGCGGGATACCCACGTCTAAAATCAGGCGGTACTCGCCGCCGTGCTGACGCAAGCGATACTTCAATTCAAACCGTTTCCGATCCGAGAAGGCCTGCGCGTAGTCGGCGAGGGTCCGCAGCCGATCCTCGGGATGGATCGCGGCCCGCCAGTAATCATCCTTCGCCTGATCGTCTGCACCCCCGACGAAGGTCCGCCAACCGCGGTTGAAATACGTGACGCGATTGTCGGCATCACGCATCCAGATCATGACCGGTACGTTGTCCGCAATGGCATGGAAGCGCGCCTCGCTTGCACGGAGCGCCTCGGTCACGCGGGCGCGGACAGTCACATCCCGGATATTGCATTGAATGACACACGCCCCGTCTTCCTCGTAAGCATGGCTCACGAACTCGACGGCATGCCATTGGCCATCTTTGTCCTGCCACGGCACATTGTCATAGCGGGTGTCGCCCGTTTCACGCCACGGGGCGAGTGCCTCATGACTGGGCGCCTCATCGGGGAGTAAGCCGATCTCCCCTAACTCCTTACCGATCAGCTCGTCGCGCGGGTAGCCAAACAAACGGGTCATAAACGGATTGGCGTCGCTGACCTTTCCCGTGGCCGGCTCCAGAATCACGATGCCATCTTGCGCGGTCTCAAAAAGACGCCGGAAGCGGACCTCCGAACGCCGCACGCTCTCGCGTGCCTCCAGTTGTTCGGTAACGTCCTCAATAGACAGGACGATCATGTCCGCAACACCATCGGCCCCCGGCATGCGCCGCGCATTCAACCACATCGTCCGCCGCCCGAGGGTGGGAAAGACATGGATCACCTGGAAGTCGTTAAAGACAATATCCCGTGGCAGAATCTCTAAGAGCAAGGTTCGCAGCTCCGGGATATCCCAGGCGCCGTTACTAAAGGCCAATATGGAGTGGCCCTCGACCTCGACGGGAGTCAGCTTGAAGGTCTTATAAAAGGCCTCGTTGGCCGTGTTCACGCGCAGATCGCTACACAGCGCGACCAGCGGGACACGCGCGGTGCGCAACATCGCCTCCGCATAGTCGAGCGCTTGGCGGGTCTCTACCATGCTACGCTTCAACGCATCGATATCGACCAGAGCCAACACCGCCCCGTCGATCTTCTTGTCCAGCGTGACATAAGGCTGAATACGCAACAGATACCAACGGCCATCGCGATCCCGCACCTCATGCTCCTGCGCACGGACGGCATCAATAGCGGCAGCGGTAAGGCGCGCCAAGTCCGGGCAATCGAGTCGATGTGGAACCCCCTTTATCGACTGTCCGATGTCGGTGGCGAGAAGACTGAAGAGCTTGGCAGCCTGCGACGTGAAGCTCCGGATTCGCAAGTCGCGGGTGAGCACCACAATGGGGAGATTGACGCTGACCTGGAGATTCGTCAGGTCGTCGTTCAGGCGGGTCAATTCGGTGTTACGGTGTGCCAGTTCGGCATTGACAGTGATCAGCTCTTCATTGGCCGAATCGATCTCTTCCTTGGAGGTCTCTAGCTGTTCGTTGGTGCTTTGGAGTTCTTCATTAGCCGACTGGGCTTCTTCATTGCTGGTCTGGAGCTCCTCGTTGGCCGTCTCGTACTGTTCTTGGAGCGCCTGCGCATAGTCGCGGGCCTCGGCGAGTTCGCGCCCTAATTGTAAGGCGCGGCGCGCGCCCTCCCTTTTCCCACCGGAGCGCGGCTTCTCGGAGGATGGTGTCAACTCGTCATCGGCGATCGTGCCCGCCTCCGGACTCGCGACACCCCCAACGACGGGTTCGAACAGAATCAAATAATGCCGTTCTGTGAGATTCTTGAGCGGGAGGACCTCCAGGGTCACCTCCCCGCATGCCTTGCGGACCGCTTGATCTTCCTTCTTCGCCCGATTGACGAGGGCGCGCAACGGCTGCCGCAAATCGTCCTGCGCCATATCCAGTACGTTAAAAGTGGCCTTGTGGCTAGGCAGCCCGAGATAGGGATTCGTCGCGCCGCGGAATTGGAGGATCTCCAAATCGGCGTTGATCAGTACGCCCGGCGGGGCGAAGCGCTTGACCGTCACACGGTCGGCCTCCCGTTGTATGTTGAACTCCGGAAGGGGGGCGCGCGGGGCACTGGCTGACCTGACGACTTCTGGATGGCGCCCGGCATCTTTGCCGCGGTGACCCGCAACCGGCGCCAGGAGCGATGTTGTTGGGGGGGGGGGGGGGGCGC